>Ga0210140_1000014_pt1 | contig 35418 bp, 35 predicted proteins | sample China_Bullhead_C_3_FD_184858 | JGI IMG/M metagenome (GOLD analysis project Ga0210140, IMG submission 184858) | Wetland microbial communities from San Francisco Bay, California, USA, that impact long-term carbon sequestration -... | ecosystem: Environmental > Aquatic > Marine > Wetlands ...
TTGCTTAAAACCTTAAAATATACAAACCTGACTTGTTATGGAGATACAAATGAGAATTGTATGGGGATTTAAAACACTTGTTATCGTTTTTATTTCACTCTTTATCGTCGCTGCTGCTTTTGGTGTGGAGATAAGCATTGGTCCGGGCGATATGGTCCTGCAGACCAAAGAGGCACGGAAACCGGCGGATTTCCCCCATCGTCAACACCAGGAAACATATTCCTGCACAGTCTGCCACCATGCCAAAGATGAGATCATGGTGATTGATAAATGCGCGAATTGTCACACCAAGGACATTGGCAATGCTGATGTCAGCAGCTATAAGAAAGCTGCGCATAAGCTCTGCAAGGATTGCCACAAGAGGGTGAATGATGAAGGCATGGATGCTCCGATAAAATGTAGCGGCTGCCATGCTAAGAAGGGTTAGAATTGAACAGATCTGTTTTCCTGAATTATAATCTGAATTATAATCTGACTTATGAAAAGTCGATCACCGGTATGTCAAGCGGTATATGGGAGCAGGCTCAATGTCTGTCGGATTTGTAAAAAACTCTCTGCCAACATGGACATGTAGCATGCGCGTAATCAGTTCATATTATTAGGGCCCGTTGAGGCCTGAGAGACTTTTTACATTTGCATCAAGTGTCATCAGGGATGCCCCTGGCACAAGCAGGTACTTAACATTGCTGATAGTTTTTGTTTCAAAAGCACTTACTTTTTGCCGATCATACCAGAATTGCTTGCTGGGTAAGCTTATCCTTTTTGCAGGGATCAGCAGCATATGTTTTCTGCTGGCCAGCTGTGGCTTTTTTTTCACAAGTTATGAAATTGCCAAGGGGACCGCGGTTGCCACTTATAAAACTGCAAAGATTGCAACCAATGTCACGGTTGGCACCTGCAAGGTTGCTTATAGGATAGGCAAGTATACCTTTGAGGTTGTTGCCGCGCCCCTTGACTGGCCCATGACCCATGATATCGAGTCCATTGACGGCATGTCGCCCAAGGAGGCCATTGAAAAGGGCAGGGTTAAAAATTCGCCCTATGTCGTGAAGGGAAAACGTTACATCCCCATGTCTGTAGAAGAGGCTTGGCATTATTCAGAAACAGGTTTCGCTTCTTGGTACGGCAAGGAAACCCAAAGACAGAAAGGTGGCAAAATGACCGCCAACGGCGAGGCTTTTGATCCGAAAAAGCCGACAGCCGCCCATAAACATCTTCCCCTCCCGATGCATGTCAGGGTTAAAAATCTTGATAATGGTAAGTCAATTATTGTTCGGGTAAATGACCGCGGGCCCTTTGTAGAGAACAGAATAATTGACGTGTCCTCAGGGGCTGCAAAGGATTTGGGGTTTTACCGGCAGGGTCTGGCCAGGGTAAAGATCGAGACCGTGCAGTTGGACTGAAAAGATCAGGATAAAAGTAAAAGGATAAAGGATAAAGGTTAAAGAAAACTGTTGTAAGTCGTAAGCAGGTAATTTTCGCTATTCCATTACACACTCTGAACGCTGACAGCAGTCAGCTATTTTCCTGCCGCCTCCTCAATCCACTGTTCGATCTGGACCCGCAGCGGTTGAATGCCAGCGCTTTTGACTTCCCCATTAATGATAAGTGCCGGTGTTTTAGTGACCCCATAACGCCATATTTCATCAAGATCCTGCACATCCTCTATATCCGCCGCCACTTTTTTTTCCTGCAGGATGTCAATCAGCATAATTTTCAACTTATTGCAGGTGACACAGGGCCGCCCCAGGACGCGAATTGTCAGGCCCTGACTTTCAGGTTTTTCCAGGTTGTTATAGCGCCTGTATTCTCTACGCAGGGCTTCCTGGTATGGTTTTATGGCCTGCTCAGGTATATAGTTTTTCTGGCTGACCTGTTCGTAGAGAAATCTGACAGCTTCATCTTCGGAGATTTTTTTGCCGGACAATTGGGCCAGGGCTATTTCTAGGCCGAGCAAGCCAACAGTTGCCTTGCCTATTCGGATAGTTCTTTGAAACGGTTCATCCATGGGTTTGGCGGCTGTTTTAATAAGTTGTGAAATAAGTTGACTAATGTTGTCTGATAAAAGCAATATAACCATTTAATCTCTTACGGCAATAATCGCTGTGAAAATTGAAAATTATTCCTGAGATATTCGCTTCAGGTCAGAATGACCAAAGGAGAGAGGAAAAGCTACAAACCGCAGGCTATGAAAACAAATCCCTGGAAATTGCTGGAGCAGTACCCTGGACCCATTGTAGAAGCGCTGGCAGCTCTCACACGGGAGAAATCGTCTGCCTGCTATATTGCCGGGGGTACAATCCGTGACTGGTTTATGGGGGTGGAGTCGCAGGATCTTGATATAACTGTTGACCGCGACAGTTTTGGCTGGGCCGGGGAACTTGCCCGGAAACTGGGTGGTACATTTGTACCTATGGATGTCGAAGAAGACGTGGCACGAGTAGTTTGGCAGGGAATTTGCGTTGATTTTTCGTCGTTTCGGGAAGGTGCGAAATCCATAGAGGAGGATCTTTTAAAAAGAGATTTTACCATCAATAACATGGCCGTCCAATTTCCCACACAGGTTCCTGCCTCTTGGGATAGTATTGAACCACCTGAAATTCTTGATCCGGGTGGTGGGCAAAAGGACCTGCAGGACAAGATAATACGGAGTACTTCCGCTGCTGTATTTGTAAGTGATCCGCTGCGGCTCCTCAGGGCATACCGGTTTATGGCGAAATTCGGATTAAGGATTGAGCCATATACCGAAAAGCAGATACGGGAACATATCCACCTCCTTTACCTGACTGCAGCGGAGCGGATTGTCTTTGAACTTGATGCAATAATGTCAGTACCTGACGCGATTGAGACCATAGAGGCCATGCATGATAATGCTGTTCTTGAAGAGCTGATTCCGGAGTTGTACATGGGGCTTGGCGTAAAACAGCCGTCCAGCCATCATCTGGATGTGTTTGGGCATGGGATTGCTGCCCTCAAACACATGGAGACAGTGCAAAAAGACCCTGGAGCATACTTTCCCGGGCAGGGAGAATTGTTCCGGGAATACCTGCAAAGGGACAGAAGAAGGATTCTGCTGAAATGGGCCGCCCTGTTTCATGACCTGGGAAAACCAGAAACACATGCGATCAGGGAGGACCGCAACGGGCGCATCACTTTCTATAACCATGACAAAGAGGGGGCAAGGATCTTTGATATTATTGCCGCCCGTTTCAAGTGGCGCAGGGATGACAGGGATTTTGTTTCCCGCTTGATTTCTATTCATATGTGGCCCTTTCACCTTAATAATGCCCGCAAGAAAACAGGATTAACACCAAGGGCGTATCTGCGTCTTATCAAAACTACGGAAGAAGAATATCCCGGGCTCTTTATGCTGGCTATGGCAGACAGCCTGGCAGGATGTGGAGCCGGCAAGCCCCCCGGGATGGAAGAAGATATTGCCAACCTGTTTTACGACGTGGAGACCGTTTACCGAGAAACAATACGGCCGGTTCTAACAAAAAGGCTGCTCACAGGTAATGATCTGATAGCAGTTTTTGGGCTTGCGCCGGGACCAGCATTCAGAGAAATATTTGACTGCCTTGAAAGTGCTCAGGTGGAAGGAAAGGTGCAGGATAAGGATCAGGCCCTGCTCTGGGTGAAAAACTATCTGAAATTACATAAATAATTTGATTTTTTGCAGGGGTGCGTTGTAGTATTTAGGTATACCATAAATTAATGCCGCCAGCTGAAATTAATCCGGTTTAACAGTTACATAGCAAAACGTGGCAGGACTTTGGAAATGGGCTGAAGAATGCGGAAAGTTCAGGATTATTACTTTAAAAAGGCTAAAAAGGAGAACTATCCTGCCCGTTCAGTTTATAAACTGGAGGAAGCGCAAAAAAAATACAGGTTTCTGCAAACAGGTAACGGGGTTCTTGATCTCGGATGTCAGCCTGGCAGCTGGTCAATCTATGCTGCCAGAATAGTGGGACCTGCAGGGCTTGTTGTCGGAGTTGACCTGCAAGAAGGGAAGAAGATTAGCATTGCAAAAGCAGCTGAGATTGTCTGGTTTTGCGATGATATCATGGCAGATTATATTATCGAAAAAATACAAAAAATCGAGAAAGATTTCCAGACAATTCTCAGTGATATAGCGCCCCGCACCTCAGGAAATAAGTGGGTTGACCAGCAGCAGTCTCTTAACCTGGCGAGACGCGTCCTGGAACTGGCCGGGGAATTGCTCGAAAGCGGCGGGAATATCTATGTCAAAGTATTTGAAGGAGAAGATTTTAGGGAATTTGTAGATTCAGTGCGAAAGAGTTTCAAAACGGTTAAGATCGTTAAACCAAAAAGTTCAAGAAGTGAAAGCCGAGAGGTTTTTGTCCTGGGCATGGGGTATTTGAAACCTTAAACCCTCTGTAATATTTATCTTGAACCACCAGCCGTTATTAGAGTTTGACGTTTTAATCTAAGAAGGAGGAAATAAACGTGTCGGGACATTCTAAATGGAGCACCATTAAGAGAAAAAAAGGTGCAATCGATGCCAAACGAGGCAAAATTTTTACCAGGCTTATCAAGGAAATTACCGTTGCAGCCAGGATGGGAGGCGGTGATCCTGATGCAAATCCCAGGCTGCGTTCCGCCATCGCTACTGCCAAGGCTGAAAATATGCCCAAGGATAATATTGATAGGGCAACCAAGAAAGGTACTGGTGAACTGGAAGGTGCCGTGTATGAAGAGATCACCTATGAGGGGTATGGTCCGGGCGGTGTTGCTGTCCTGGTCGAGTGCATGACTGATAATAAAAACCGGAGCGTCGCTGATATCAGGCATTTTTTCAGTAAAAGCGGCGGCAATCTCGGCGAGTTCGGATGTGTCGCCTGGATGTTTGCCAAGAAAGGAACCATATTTGTCGAGAAGGGAACAATAGACGAAGAGGAGCTCATGGACAAGGCCCTGGAGGCAGGCGCTGAGGATGTAGTTGAAGAGGATAATGCGTTCCAGGTTGTCTCAGCGCCGGAAGATTTTGAAACGGTAAGGGCGGCCCTGGAGGAGGCTGGTATTCAACTGAGTGAAGCCTCTGTTGCGATGGTTCCCAATACCATAGTTGAAATTACCGAGGAAAAGATTGCCAAACAGATTTTAAAGCTTCTAGAAAACCTCGAAGATCATGAGGATGTCCAGAATGTCTATGCAAATTTTGACATTCCGGATGAAATAATGGAAGCGGTAGCGTAATTTTGATAGTGATTTAACCGGAAGATCTATCCGGGTTTTGCAAACGCGTGAAACTTATGTCTTGGGCTGCGCTACAATTTTCGGTGGCGCGGGTTTTTAGTGCCGCATTCCTTATGGCTGGTGCTTCGTTTGTCAGAGTTTATACCCAAAGTTTGCAATGAAAAAGATTATAAAAATTGGGTGTATGTGTAACATCAAAATTGTTTTCTTGAATCGACTGTAAAATAATCAATGCCTAAACAGGAAAGCCTGCGTATCCTTGGAATAGATCCTGGTTCACGTGCCACCGGCTACGGAGTAGTAGCGAAAAATGGAAACCGCCTGTACTATGTGACATGCGGGGTTATCAGGCTTGGTGATAAACACTCTTTTTCTGACAGGCTTAAAATTATATTTGACGGTTTGTGCGAGGTTATTAAAACCCACAAACCGGATGTGGCTGCTGTTGAGGATGTTTTTGTCGCGGCAAACCCGCGTACAGCTCTCAAATTGGGGCATGCCAGAGGCGTGGCAGTTCTGGCAGCCCTGCATAATGGTTTGAAGGTGCATGACTATACGCCAAGGATGGTAAAACAGGCTGTTGTAGGGTATGGTAATGCCGATAAACAGCAGGTGCAGCAGATGGTGCGCGTACTTTTGCAGTTGTCCGCTTCGCCAAGTGCTGATGCGGCTGACGCCCTGGCTGTAGCCATGTGCCATGCAAACCAGACGATAATTGATGGAGAACCGATTGGGGGTAAAAGGTAAAAGGCTAAAGGCGAAAGGAAAAACTTTCATTTTATCGGCATAAGTGTCAATCGCTGATTTGTTCTGTTAACCAACAACCTGTCGATGACTGGTAGATTTTTTACTCTTTTCCTTCAACCTTGCACCTTTAACCTTGCACCTATCTTTTAAACCTTAAACCTTTAACCTAATATCATGATTTCCTGCCTGAAAGGGGAGCTTTTTCATAAGTCACTGGAGAAGGTGACTATTCTCGTAAACGGGGTGGGGTACGAGGTATTCCTGTCAACGGCCAGTCTTGAAAAACTGCCGCAGCTCGGGGAAGAGGTATTCCTGTACACCTATACCTACGTCAGGGAAGATATCTTGACGCTCTTTGGTTTTGTGGACCAGGATGAAAAGAAAATGTTTTTGCTGCTCATCAATGTGTCTGGTGTAGGGCCGAAGCTGGCTTTATCAGTTTTATCGGGGATCAGGCCCAGTGACCTGGCCCGTGCCATAGCCACAAAGGATCTTGGCAGATTGACCGGGCTGTCGGGGGTTGGCAAAAAAACAGCTGAAAGGCTCTGCCTTGATTTGAAGGACAAGGTGGGATTTCTTGCCGGGGCGGAAGCAGAGTTCCCGGATCTTGAAGCAGGAATCCCGGCGGAAGGCAGCAAGGAAAAAGATGTTATTTCCGCGCTTGTCAATCTCGGTTATCCGCAGAGCCGGGCACATATTGCCCTGGCAGCAGTTAAAAGACGTTTTTCCCCGGAGTCTCTTGCTGAAATGCGGGTTGAAGAATTAATCCGGGAAACATTGAGGTCACTGGCATGATACACGAGGAAAGAATTGTCAGCGGCCAGGCCGAACCGGAAGACCTGACAGTTGACCAGGATTTGCGCCCCAAGAGACTTGCGCAGTATATCGGTCAGGAACTCGTCAAGAAAAACCTCGCTGTATTCATCCAGGCTGCCAGGGGGAGAAATGAAGCGCTTGATCATGTTCTCTTTCATGGCTTGCCGGGATTGGGCAAAACGACCATGGCCTATATTATTGCCCATGAAATGGGGTCAAATATCAAAGTGACATCGGGCCCTGTCATTGAAAGGCAGGGCGACCTGGCGGCAATCCTGACCAGCCTGGAACCGGGCGATGTCCTATTCATTGATGAGATACATCGTCTAAATCATGTGGTCGAGGAAATTCTCTATCCGGCCATGGAAGATTTTCAACTGGACCTGGTGATTGGCCAGGGCCCGGGAGCCCGGTCCGTTAAGATGGATCTGCCCCGGTTCACCCTCGTGGGCGCCACTACCCGTACAGGACTTCTGACACCGCCTTTGCGTGACAGGTTCGGTGTCATGCTGCGCCTTGAGTTTTATTCAACGGACGAATTGGTGCAGATTGTCAAACGCTCGGCAAAAATCCTGGGACTCAAGGTGGATAATGCAGGGGCCAGGGAGTTGGGCAGAAGGTCGCGGGGAACACCGAGAATAGCAAACCGCCTGCTGCGCCGGGTCCGTGATTTTGCTGAGGTGGGCGGGCACCCGGTTATTACTGCCGAAGTTGCCGACAATGCCCTGGAGATGCTTGCCGTAGACAAAAAAGGCCTTGATGATATGGACCGGCGCATTCTGCTGACAATCATTGATAAGTTTGACGGTGGTCCGATAGGCATCGAAACGCTGGCCACAGCAGTGAGTGAAGAAAAAAGCACCCTTGAGGATGTGTACGAACCCTTTCTGATACAGTCAGGTTTCCTCATCCGCACTCCGAGGGGGAGAATGTCCACTCCTCTAGCCAGTGAGCATTTCGGACGCCCTTTTCATAAGAAGGAAGAGCCGCCCAGCCTTTTTTGATTGAAAATTGAAAAATCAGGGTAAATTACAAAAATATAATGAAGATTTTTTTTGCTGAAAGCTGAGTGCGCTCTGCTGAAAGCTCAAAAATGGTGCTGCCATGATAAAGAAATTGACAATTCAGGATATCATCTCGATGAAAAAAAACGGTGAGAGAATTTCCATGCTCACCGCGTATGATGCCAGTTTTGCAGGATTGATCGATGCAGCCGGCATTGACATGGTTCTTGTCGGTGATTCTCTGGGCATGGTGCTTCTCGGTTATAATTCGACCATACCGGTAACCATGGAGGAGATGCTGCATCATTGCAGGGCTGCCGGCAGAGGAGTAAAGCGCGCTGTATTGGTCGGAGATATGCCCTTTATGTCCTATCAGGTTTCCCAAAACGAGGCTATAAGCAATGCGGGACGCTTTATGAAAGAGGCTGGGTGTGATGCAGTCAAGCTGGAAGGCGGCACCGAGATATGTGATACGGTCAAAGCCATTGTCAAAGCTGGAATTCCCCTCATGGGACATATCGGTTTGACTCCACAGACCGCTTCACAACTGGGAGGCTACAGGGTGCAGGGCCGGGATGCTGATTCTGCCCGGCGACTCCTGCAGTCAGCAAGAGACCTTGAGGCGGCAGATGTTTTCGCTATTGTCCTGGAGTGCATACCGGCGCAACTCTCAGAAGCAATTACCAGAATGGTTTCCATACCGACCATCGGTATTGGCGCCGGAAAACACTGCGACGGCCAGGTGCTGGTAACCCATGACATGGTGGGCATGTTCGAGAAATTCAACCCTTCCTTTGTAAAACAGTTTGCCAAACTGGCACCACAGATCAAGGATGCGGTTGCTGACTATAACAAAGAAGTGAAAAACGGGAGTTTCCCCGCAGAGGAACACAGTTTCAATATGCAGCTTGATGTTCAGAGTTTGCTCGAGGACTGAAAAGCTATAATCACAAGTAAATTATTTTAGAACAAGAAATAAACTATGAAAACACTGCAGAGCTCAGAAATTGCAGCAGCAGTTAGGGGGCTGGCCATGAGCGCTTCATGCGACCTTGAGCCAGACATCCTGGATAAATTGCTTGCTGCTCGGGACCGGGAGAAGTCTCCCCTGGCAAAAAACGCCCTGGAAATTCTAGTGACAAATGCCAACATTGCAAGCCGTGAACAGATTCCAGTCTGCCAGGACACCGGGATCGGAGTTGTTTTTGTCACCATTGGCCAGGAAGTGATCGTTTCTGGGAGCCTTGAGGAGGCAATCCAGGAAGGTATCCGTGCCGGTTATGCAGAGGGCTTTTTGCGAAAGTCGGTCTGCGATCCGGTGACCAGAAAAAATACCGGCACCAATGTGCCGGCTGTCATTCATTTTGAAATAGTGCCCGGCGACACACTGCGTATCGGTTTTCTGCCAAAAGGCTGCGGCAGTGAGAATATGAGCGGCCTGGTAATGTTGCCCCCGTCTGCAGGATTACCAGGTGTAGAGGAGTACGTTGTGCAGAAAGTCAAGGATGCCGGCTCCAATCCCTGCCCGCCGGTGGTGGTTGGCGTTGGCTTGGGCGGCACCTTTGAAAAGGCAGCGCTGTTGGCCAAAAAGTCACTCATGCGTCCATTGGGCGATCCCAATCCCGATGCAAAGGTCGCTGAGATTGAACAGAGGATTCTGCAGAGAATAAACCAGGAGGGGCAGGGCGTTATGGGTTGGGGGGGCGTGAATACCGCACTGGCAGTCCATATGGATACATACCCCACACACATAGCAAGCCTGCCGGTGGCAGTGAACATCCAGTGTCATGCGCACAGGCATAAAGAGATTGAACTATAGCAATGCACGAATGATTTTGCCGAATCTACTTTGTCATCGGCTGTTCCGCATAGTTTAACTATAGCGGAACAACCTGTTGTCCTGCAACAAAGCCGGCAGGACGATTGACATCGCGTATTTTCAGCAACCTTATTCGTGCTACTAGACTAGCTAAAATATAAATGGCTCAAAATCATGGATACTGAAATGCAAAGACCTAAAATTGACAAGGGATTTTTTGAAAATTTACGGCCCATTTCAATTCCGTTTGCGGAAAATGTCCTGCAAACCTTAAAAGCCGGAGACCTGGTGAGCTTGTCCGGGAGTCTTTACACCGGCCGGGATCAAACGCACAGAAGGCTTGTTGCCCTGTTGGACGAAGGCCGGAAACTGCCGATTGATCTTCAGGGACAGCTGCTTTACTATGTCGGGCCAAGCCCGGCAAAAGAGGGCCAGGTTATCGGTGCAGCAGGACCCACTACAAGCTACAGGATGGATGCTTATACTCCAAGGCTTTTGGAACTGGGATTGAAGGGCACACTTGGAAAGGGCTCACGTTCCATGCCGGTGCGGGAGGCCATGAAAAAGCATGGGGCTGTTTACTTTGCAACGGTCGGGGGTGCCGGTGCACTCCTGTCTAAATCAATAATAAAGAGCGAACTGTTGGCATTTGAGGATGCCGGCCCTGAGGCACTATTCCGATTTGAGGTGCTTAATTTTCCTGCGGTTGTCATTAACGATCTTGAGGGGAATGATTACTATGAAATGGTTACAGCGGAAAGGTTGGGGGTGAAATATGAAAAGTCCATTTGATGGAGCAGCAGCAAAGACTTTATTGATCAGTGCGATAGTTGTTTTGATATTTGGTGTGCAGTCAGTTGCAGCCAGGGAAATAGCCGGCGTTGCCGTACCTGAATCTGTCACCTTGAAAAATAAGGCACTGGTGCTTAACGGAGCCGGAATCCGTAAAAAATTGTTTATGAAAATCTATGTCTGCGCCCTGTATCTCACAGCCAAACGTACGGCTGCCAGTGAAATACTGGCTGATCCAGAGGCTAAACGCATTGTCATGAGCTTTCTCTATAAAGAGGTAGGCGTTGAAAGACAAGTCGAAGGCTGGAATAAGGGTTTTCGCGACAATAACAGTGGCGAAGAACTAAAAGGGCTGCAGGACCGTATCAACCTGTTCAACTCACTCTTTACCACGGTACGCAAAGGGGACGTGATACGGTTTGATTATATGCCTGAGGAAGGAACCCAGGTGTGGATCAATGATACCTTAAATGGCATTGTTCCAGGCGAGGATTTTTTTGCTGCACTCCTGAAAATCTGGCTGGGGCCCAAGCCGGCTGAAGCGAACCTCAAAGATGCCCTGTTGGGGAATGCGTATTAAAAAACAGGTTAAAGGCAAAAGGTTAAATCCAGATATTTGTTACTGGTTTCAAGGAAAAAATAAGCCTTCAACATTCAACGGTCAGCTATCTGCTTTCAGCAAAAACATTTTTTATAGCTGACAGATAAGCGAAAACTGTAAAGACTTCGAGTAAAAGCTACCAACCACTTTCCCCTTTAACCTTTATCCTTTAACCTAATTGTTTTTAGCCTAATCGTTTCATCAAATCCGGCAGTCTGTCAAAATACCTGCCGACATCCTCGGGGCGATGTGCATCCGAGCCTGCCACCAGAGGAATGTTCCGGGCAACGGCCTTTTGAAGAATAGCCAGCGAGGGATAGGGCTGTTCCTTTGTCCTGTAGCCGGAGGTATTTACTTCTAGAGCCATTTGTTTGCGGGCCACAGCATCGAGAAGCTTATCTATGAGCAGATAATGTCCAGGGGCAAGTCTGATACCGGGATGATGGCGGAGAACCGCGTCAAAGTGACAGAGAACCTGGCCGGGAAGCTTCTCAACAGCTTCCCGCAGGTCGTTATAGTATCGGCAGACAACTTCGTCTACACCGTATTGATCAAGGGCATCTATGTTAATCTGCTTGCTGCTGACCATATTGAGATGGCCGGAATCGGTCTCCAGAAAGTGGTAGGAAATGCCGATTCGCTCCCAGGTGTACAGGGCAAGTTTCTCTTGGATTTGTCCTAGAAAGCGAGGGTTGTAGCCAACTTCCACTCCCAGCCCGATTTCAATTTTATCCCGGTATTTATGCTGGAGGCGTTTTCCCTCTTTATGATAAAAATCAAAATCGTCTTCCGTAAGCCAGGTGGATTCAAAGTAAGTAACACCAACTTCGAGATGTTCTAGAAAAATGAGTTTACGCAGTCCCTGGTTTAAAGCAGACAGGACATACTCTTCCATCTCACCCCGGGCATGATTGCACAGGTTTGTGTGGACATGGCCGTCTACTTTTATATCAATTACGGGGGGTTGCATTATAAATAATAACAGTGAAAAAAGGATTAAACCCAAGACAGCAAACGTATAAAATTAATTCTATGCGTTACGTTGTTGTTGGTCAAAAGAAAACATTTTTTGTATTATGAACAAAGAAAAGGCGCGGCAGAACTTTACAGGCAGATGAAATCAGGAGTTGCCGCGTGGATAAAAATGCAGTATCCCATTTATTTCCGTGGTGTCGCAAAATCTCCCAACTTCAAATTCCAGGGCGGCGAGCTGGTCAATATTTTTTATTTCAAGTTGCAGTACTTGACCGTCCAGAAAATGGTAGAGCAGGGTCTGCACTTTCGTAATGTCAATTGTATTTGGCAGAAAGTTCAATGTAATATCCTCCTTTCTTGATTGAACTGGCAATCCCGAAACTTTTATTGAGAATGAAATACCATTGAGACATATTCTCAACAATATAGTAAGTAGTATTTTCCATAAGGCAAGTTGTCTGGAAAAAGAAATTCACCTCTATCTGTGACGGAATTTCTTATAAGCATCAGTTTTCATACAGACATAAACTAGTTGCCATGGTTTTCAGGCATTTCAGTGTATTCACAGATATTCTGCAGATAATGAATTTGACAAGTTGGGTGGTTGATGATTAGTGTGCGATGTTAAGTTAAAGAGATATTCAATATTTTCTGGATTACGGCCTGAAATTAAGCAGACTTCCAACCTAAAAAATGAAACTGCAGTTTGTTGAGCAACAAAAAATTATCAAGCAAGCAAGGAAAGAATCATGAACGAAAAGACTCTATTCAGCAAAGAGAAGACATTGTTTCATAAAGAAAAAAGCCTGTTCGGCAAGGATAAAAATCCAAGCAACATCCTCCCTGCGAAATATACCCTTGAAAGCCAGATCCGCTTCCGCTGCCATCCGGGTGTGTCCTGTTTCACAGAATGCTGTGGCAATATAAAGATAGTATTAACCCCGTACGATATCCTGCAGATGCGCAAGCGTTTGGATATGGAGGCGGCAGAATTCCTGCATGTTTATACCGAGCCCACCTACCTTGAAAAGACAGATTTTCCAGGCGTCATGATCAAGCTGACAGAAGAGGGCCGCTGTCCTTTTATCAAATCCAAGACCGAAGGATGCAGGATCTACTCTGACCGTCCGACCGCCTGCCGCTACTATCCGGTTGGTATGGCCAATTTTCATGAGGGCGCCCAGGAGGGAAAGACTTCTGAAGAATTTTATTTTGTCGTGAAAGAGGCCCATTGTAAGGGCTTTGAAGAGGACAAGACATGGACTATCAAGGAATGGCGTGAAGACCAGGGTGTGGACCTGCGTGATAAGATGAACAAGGGCTGGATGGAACTTGTTATGCGGAGAAAATCATTCGGTTACCAGGCGACCTTAAGCGAGCAGGCCAAGAGGATGTTTTTCATGGCCTCAACCGACCTGGACCAGTTCCGCTCATTTGTCTTTGACAGTTCCTTTCTGCAAACCTATGACGTGGATCAGGAAACCCTGGAAAGGATCAAGGAAGACGAAGTCGAATTGCTCCTCTTTTCATACAAGGTCCTGGCTTCCATGCTTTTTGGTACCAACGATGTTCGGGTCAAGCCGGACGTGCTGCAGGCAAAGGTTGCAGCCATCAAAAGTGACCATGAGCACACGGGTAAAACCATGGAGGAGCGGGCGGAGATGGATTATAAGAAGATAAAGCAGGACTGGGACAAGGCAAAGACAGCCCAACCAAACTGATATCAGGTATTACAGGCAATAAAAAAGGCGGCAGGGAATCCTGCCGCCTTTTTTATTGTGATAGTTTGAAAATCAGAATTATTTCCCAGTTTCCAGGGCCTTGAAGCGGCCTTCCAGGAATCGCCAGGCTTTATCCACATCCTTCTGAGCCATAGCCATGAGTTCATCCGCATGGTCCGGATTCATCATTTTCAGCATCCTGTAACGGTTTTCATTCAGGGCATACTCGGAAAAAGGTATGGATGCAGCCTTTGAGTCGATGTGCAGCGGATTTTTACCTTCATCCTCAAGGTCCGGGTTGAAGCGGTACAGGGGCCAATGGCCACAGGCCACGGCATTTTTCTGCTGGTCAAGACCCTTGGCCAAATTGAGACCATGGTTGATGCAGTGGGCATAGGCAATGATCAGGGAAGGTCCGTCATATGCCTCGGCCTCGGCAAATGCCTTGACTGCCTGAGTCGGGTTGGCACCGATGGCCACTTTGGCTACATAAACATTGCCATAGGTGGAGAAGATCATGCCGATATCCTTCTTGGGCATCTTCTTGCCACCGGCAGCAAACTGTGCGGTAGCACTTCTAGGTGTGGATTTCGACATCTGCCCCCCGGTGTTGGAGTAAACTTCGGTATCCAGGATAAGGACATTGACATTCTCGCCGGAGGCAAGTACATGGTCCAGACCACCGTAACCGATGTCATAGGCCCAGCCGTCACCGCCGATGATCCATACGGATTTTTTCACGAGGTAGTCGGCAACATTGGTGAGTCGTTTTGCTATAATGGAAGCGCTGCCTGCCAGCACATCTTTAAGGGCAGCAACTCTTTCTCTCTGGGCCTCGATTTCATCCTGGGTTTTTTGGGATGCCTTGATAAGTTCGTTGGCCATTTTTTTGGTAATGATCTTTTCAGCTGTTGCAGTTTCTAAAAGTTCAATTGCCTGGGAAGCCATCTTGCTCACCGTGTTGCGCATACCCAGCCCGAATTCAGCATTGTCCTCAAAGAGTGAATTGGACCATACCGGACCGCGGCCGTCCGCTCTTTTGGCGTACGGCGTGGTGGGCAGGTTGCCGCCGTAGATGGAGGAACATCCCGTGGCATTGGCGATCATCATCCTGTCGCCGAACATCTGGGTGGCAAGCTTGATATACGGGGTCTCGCCGCAACCGGCACAGGCTCCAGAGAACTCGAAGAGCGGCTTTAAGAGCTGGCTGCCTTTGATGGTGGAAGGGTCAATATCGCTGTTTGAAACTTCGGGAAGGTCCAGGAAGTATTTGACATTGGCAGATTCCTGTGCGCGGACCTTGTCATTATTATCAGTCATCTCCAGGGCTTTTTTCTTGGCAGGACACTCATAGACGCAGAGGGTACAGCCGCAGCAATCTTCAGTGAATACCTGGACTATTGCCTTGCGTCCCTTGAACTGCTTACCGACCGCATCGGCTGTCTTGAGGCTCTTGGGCGCATTTTTCAGGTCTGCCGGCTTTACTATCTTCATGCGGATGGCTGCATGGGGGCAGACGAGAGAGCAGCGGCCGCACTGGATGCAGTTCTCAGGCTTCCATACCGGCACATGCACCGCGATGTTGCGTTTTTCATACTGGGTGGTGCCGGTGGGCCAGGTGCCGTCAGCAGGCATCTGGGAAACCCGGATCTCTTCACCCTTGCCCTGGATCATCTTGGCTGTGACATTCTTGACAAAGTCAGGGGCATCTGCAGAAACGGTGGCTGGTTTTTCATGACCGCTGACAGTTTTTGGAATTTTTATCTCGACAATATTTTTTAATGCCGTGTCAACTGCAGCGTAGTTCATATTGACAACCTTGTCGCCTTTCTTGCCGTAAGTCTTCTTGATTGCGTCCTTAATCGCTTTAATGGCCTCCTTCTGGGTAAGAATGCCTGAGATCAGGAAGAAGGCGGTTTGCATGATCATGTTAATACGGGCCCCAAGACCGATAGCCTCGGCAAGCGAGATAGCATCAATGATGTAGAACTTGGCTTTTTTATCGATAAGCTGTTTCTGCACCTCGGCCGGCAGTTCCTTCCATACCTGGTTTTTCTTGAATGCGGTGGTCAGCAGGAAGGTGCCGCCTTCTTCTAAGTTGGACAGCATGTCATACTTGTCAAGGAAGGTGAAGTTATGGCAGGCAACGAAGTTTGCCTTGTTGATAAGGTAGGGTGCCACAACCTGGTTTTTGCCGAAACGCAGATGGCTGGTGGTGATGGAACCGGACTTCTTCGAGTCATAGACAAAGTAGCCCTGGGCACTGTTGTCTGTCTCGGTGCCGATGATTTTGATGGTATTCTTGTTGGCGCCGACCGTCCCGTCTGCACCCAGGCCAAAGAACATGGCACGATAGACATCGTCACCCTCAATATTGTAGGATTTGTCGTAATCGAGGCTGGTGAAAGCCACATCGTCATCAGGTCCGACACAGAAGTGATTTTTCGGGGCCCAGGAAGCCATGTTGTCATAGACCGCTTTTACCATGGCCGGGGTGAATTCAGCAGAACCAAGACCATAGCGGCCGGAAAGGATCATGGGCTGCAGGTTGACGATTGAAGATTCAACAGCCTCGCCCACCGCGGCTCTTACATCGAGGTAGAGCGGCTCGCCGGCGCAACCGGGCTCCTTGGTGCGGTCAAGCACTGTAATGCGCTGAACAGTGGACGGCATGGCATTTACCATGGCTTTTATATCAAAGGGGCGGTAAAGGCGGACAATGAGAAGGCCGATTTTCCTGCCCTGGGCGATAAGGTGTTCGGCAGTTGCAGCTACGGTTTCAGCGCCGGAACCCATCATTACAATAATATCCTCGGCTTCCGGGTCACCATAGTAATCAAAAAGGTGGTACTGGCGGCCTGTCAGGGCAGCAAACTTATCCATGGTTTCCTGGATAATGCCTGGAATTACAGCATAGTATTTATTGACTGTTTCACGGCCGGTGAAGTAGACATCCGGGTTCTGGGCCGTACCGCGCATCATCGGACGGTCAGGGGACAAGCCGCGCTGACGGTGGGCAATGACAAGATCCTCATCAATTATTTCCTGCATGTCTTCATAACTCAACTGCTCAACCTTCTGGATTTCGTGGGAGGTTCGGAAACCGTCGAAAAAGTGCATGAATGGAACCCTTGATTTCAGGGAAGCCTGAGTAGCGACCAGTGCCATATCCTGGCATTCCTGGACGTTTTGTGAACAGAGCATGCCCCAGCCGGTCTGGCGGACTGCCATGACATCACCGTGGTCACCGAAGATTGAAAGACCCTGGCAGGCAATGGAGCGTGCCGTGATGTGGAAAACCGTTGGTGTCAACTCGCCGGCCAGCTTGTACATGTTGGGCATCATTAAAAAAAGACCCTGGGATGCGGTAAAGGTTGTGCACAACGCCCCTGTTGTCAGGGACCCGTGCAGAGACCCTGCAACACCACCCTCTGACTGCATCTGGGTTACTGCCGGTATAGAGCCCCAAATATTTTTCTGGCCGGCTGTGGCTTTTGCATCAGCCTCAGCAGCCATCGGGGATGAAGGTGTTATTGGATAGATAGTGATGATTTCGCTGGTGGCATAGGCCACATGGGTACAGGCCTGATTGCCGTCAATGGTTACCATTTTTCGAGACATGTGATACTCCTTGTTTTAATTGTGTGATGAAATTTTCGGCTTATTATTTAATGTTATTTTGGGCAGTTCTCCAGTGTTCTCGTATCTAAAAATAACTTTTCAAAAAAAGGAAACTGAAAGTATAAACCGAAAATAAAATGAAATGCCAATAAATTTCTGCTGTTTTAAAAAATTTTCGATTTGTTTGTTCACATTCAGTCGATATAAAATAGCAGATACGCATATTCAAAACATTTCCCCTGGGATTATTTTTTTCCGGGAAAATAATTTCTTGTTTCTGCAGGGCTGGCAAAAAAATTTGCAAGATCGGGTATTGCAGGTTTTAGCTGTTGAATTTTACCGGCTGAGTAGGTAGCATCTCAAGGCCTGAAAGTATTATTTAAATTGTTGCCCCAACACCCTCTAAATAATAGTACATGAACAGCGCAAAACCCTTTTCAGAAAAATTTCTGCATTCTCTGTTTGCCGGACTTGCCGGGAAAGAGTCGTTTGTGTTTCTCGAGTCAACACGGGTGACTCCTGAAAATCATTTATCCTATCTTTTTTGTGATCCTTTACAAAGGTTGGTCTGCGCTCCGGATGATGATCCGGCCATTTTTTTCAGCAAGGCCCAGGAGAAGCTGGATCAAGGTTTTTTTCTTGCCGGGTATATAAGCTATGAATTCGGTTATCTGCTTGAGCCTATTCTGGCCAGGTCCTTCGTGCCGCGAATGCCCTCCGGCTACGCGCCTGCTCAGCTCCCCCTTGCTGATTTAAGTGTATTCAACAAGCCGGTACTTTATGATCACCAGACTGAATCCTTTAAAGACACAAGTAAGTGGCCGGCAGGTGAAGGATCAGGTCCGGGAGCAGTCTTTAGTATTGATAATCTGCGCCTGAATCTCGAAAGGGAGAAGTACCTTGAGGCAATTCATCGGGTTAAATCATACATTGAAGAGGGCGACACCTACCAGGTGAATTATACCCTTAAGCTTCTCTTTGATTTTACTGGTTCGGTGTCTGAATTTTATTGCAGCCTGCGGCGAAACCAAAGTGTCTCTTACTGTGGCCTGATAAAAAACAAAGGCACGACAATCCTTACTTTTTCTCCTGAACTTTTTTTCAGAAAAAAAGAAAATCAAATTAATGTCCGTCCTATGAAGGGCACGATGCTCCGGGGCAGAACCATTTCTGAAGACAGGGAGTTTGCCGAGTTCCTGCATCATGATATCAAGAATCGCAGCGAAAATGTCATGATCGTTGACCTGCTGCGCAACGACCTGGGCCGCCTCAGCCGCATGGGAGGCGTGAGTGTACAGTCTCTGTTTGATGTTGAAACCTATGAAACCCTGCACCAGATGACTTCAAGCATCAGGGGGGAAGTGAACCGTCCGGTTTCCCTGGAGGAAATGTTTAAGGCCCTGTTCCCCTGCGGTTCAGTAACCGGTGCGCCTAAAATCAGGACCATGGAAATTATCCGGGAGTTGGAAGCTGAAGACCGTGGTGTCTATACAGGGGCCATAGGGTTTATTTCACCGGATGGTGAAGCGGTTTTCAACGTGCCTATCCGTACGCTTGTATTGCAGGGGAATAAGGGTGAGATGGGGATTGGTTCCGGCATTGTCTGGGATTCGGACCCGATTGGTGAATGGGAGGAATGCAAGTTGAAAGGGCGATTTCTCACCAGCCCCGCACCGGAATTCCAACTCATTGAAACAATGCTTTGGCGTCCTGAATCAGGTTACTGGCTCCTTGATCTGCACCTTGACAGGCTTGCAGATTCGGCAGGTTATTTTGCCTATCCTTTGGAGCTTGAAAAAGTCAGTGAAGCGCTTCAGGCCTTAACTGCAGATTTTGACAGCTCCACTCCCGTCAAAAGCCAAAGGGTTAGACTTACTCTTTCCAGGGCAGGGGAGTTTACAATAGCGCACACCGGATTGCATGCGAATTTTCTGCCTGAGGCTGATCCTGCAGTAATAATGCAGCAGAAAACAGGCAAAGATCTGCCACAGGTGATTTTTTCCAGCAGGAACACAGATTCTAACTTCGTATATCTCTATCACAAAACCAGCCTGCGAAAGCTCTATGATGATGAGCGCACCCGGTTTGTTGATAGTAAGGGGTATTACGAAGTCCTTTTTATGAATGAGAGAGGAGAAATCACTGAGGGTAGTTATACCAATATTTTTCTGCAAAAAGCAGGCAGGCTTCTCACGCCGCCTGTTTCATGCGGACTGCTGCCCGGAGTGTTCCGGAGATATCTGCTGCAGCAATATCCAGAATTCGTTGTGGAGAAAACGCTTACAGGAAAGGACCTTGAGCAGGCGGAAGCTCTTTATGTCGGCAATTCTGTACGCGGATTGGTGAGCGTGGCTTTTCAGGCTGAAGGATAAAGGGAAAAGACATTTGGCTGTCAAAATCTCCGCAGCGTTTCTCATATCTGGCAGGAGCCAGTTGCCTTCAAGTATTATAAAATAATCTTTATCTGTGGATGCGCCTTTAGGGCCGTATAGATGGAGTTGCGTTCCGCTTCACTGCGGACAGTCACTTCAAGGTTGAGACAATGGTATTTCCCGGTAGGGCTGCTGTTGGAAGGTGTAATAGTACAGGATTCATCGCTGGCTATTTCCACCAGGGCCTGGTGTAATCTTTCCGGATCTAAACCGATGACCTTGTAAAGCCACCGGCAGGGATATTGGATCTGCACCTTGTTCACTTTGTCTTTGTTCGCCATGGTCGTATCACAATGAAGTGCTGCGTTTGCCCGAGGTAAAATATTTTCCATCAGGGACTGCCACAAATAATAAAAAAGAATTATATATATAAAATAAAAACATAACAAAAAAAACTACCTACAGTTTAGTTGGTGAAAAAATATTTTTATTTGTTGAGATAACTGGTAAAGCCATATAACAGTAAGTATATAAACAGTATAAGCAAAAGATTTTCATTCAGATATTTCCTGCCTCTTGCCAAAGGGTCTTCTGAGAAACGCTTGCCCAGCTATGGCCGGTTGCCAGTGTCAATAACCATGCGACCGGCAGTCGCTGAACTTAAAAGAATTGAGCAAAGAGAGTTATGCGCCGTTTATTGAGCACCATATTCCATCTCCTGTTTTTTGTAAGTATGTCTGTTTTCGGCAGCCCTGCTGCAGCTGCAGAGCATCATCCCTTCCAGCCCGGCGAAAAGATGCATTTTGTTCTGAAATATGGTGCAATTTCTGCAGGAGCGGCCACCCTTGAAGTACATGAAATGGATGAAATCCAAGGGGTGGAGGCCTATCATTTCGTTATGACCGCACGATCAAACTCATTTATTGATCTCTTTTTCAAGGTCAGGGACCGCATCGATTCTTACGCGGATGCAAAAATGAACCATTCATTATATTACAAAAAGGACCAGAAGGAAGGCAAGACACGGCGAAACATCAAGGTCGACTTCGACTGGGAAAAAAACGAATCGACATATGTAAACTTTGATACTGAACCTAAGGTTATTGGCCTGCTGCCAGGGACTTTTGACCCACTATCCGTTTATTATTATTCACGGTTGCTTGATTTTGAAAATGTAGGAGAATTTGAACACCCTGTGACCGATGGCGAAAAAAATCTGATGGGCATTATGCGTGTAATCGGTAAGGAAACTATACATGTTCCTGCAGGGACTTTTGAGACTTTGGTGCTTGAGCCTGACCTGCAGAACGTGGAAGGCGTTTTTTCAAAGAAGCCAAGGGCGAAGATAAAGCTTTGGGTCACGAATGATGCGCGCCGGTTGCTGGTGCAGATGAAGAGTAAGGCAATAGTTGGCAGTTTTGTGGCAGAACTGATCGCAGTTGAAGGTCATCTTTCGGAAAAAGTGAGCAGCCTGAAGAATAGTGAGTAATTAAATGCATTGACTGACGAGGCATTCTGCATGAGTCAGCAATTGGGGAGGACAGACAAGTGAATGAGATGGAATACGAAGATGATTCCAGTGAATTCGACGGTTTTAACACTTATTTCAGCAAGGAAAACAGGCAGGTATTGGTTAAGACCATAGACGGTTCTTTAATTCGCGGGAATATTAATCTTAACAGTGAGTCAATACCCATGGACAGGGTAAGCGACCTTCTCATCAAGGGGCAGAACAGGTTCCTCATCATGTATAATGCCTCCTTGGGCGACAGAAAAGATGCTGCGGTTATCATAAATAAATCGCAGATTGTCTGGGTCATGGAAGAAGAAGGGGCGCTGAGAAAAAGCTAGTGTGAACGGCTTGGGTTGTTTGGGGTTTTCCTGTCTGACTACGCTGCGCGTAGAGCCAGGGGAAAGAGAGAAACAAAATATTATTTGCGGCGGATCTTTTTTAATAAACAGTCAAAATTTTCAGCGCAGTCCTTGCGGATCTTTTTCATATATTTCATGTTGTTCGTGATTGATTCTGCATACAGGTCACGATCAATATCCCAGCGTTTCTTGAAATGAAACAGGGCCGCAGAGGATACATTATCCATTTCCTCTGCCAGTCGTGCCTTTACCACCGAATGATAGAACTTCCCAGTATTCTTGAACAGCTCACCGGGTGTCTCAAAACCTGACATCCTGGCCTCTTTGAACTCCATGAAGAGCAGGGGAAGTTTTTCCAGGTAATTCCGGTCCGCCATCTGGGCAATCAGGTCGGCTGAACCGAGAACCTTGCCCATTAACCTGATTTCATCAGACCTGAAGGGTATCTCTGTTAAAGGCAAAGTAAGGGTTGTGCACATGATTATATGGCCACAGTCAGTAATGTCCTCTGCCGAAAAACCACTTGCGGTAAGGTATTTCCCCATGAACGCGATGGAGCGCTTTTCATGGCCTATGGTATATTGCGCTCCGGTCCCCCCCCGTTCTTTTTTTGTTTGGATCAGGCCCGTGTCATGGAACAGGGCGGCAACAAGCCCCAGTTCAATTACCCGGGGCGAGAATATCTGTCCCTGAACATGGAGACCATGAATTAGCCTGGCTGTTGCAAGGATGACACTGCAGGTGTGCTCCAGGTTGTGATACTTGGTGTGACTGGCCCGGTAACCCGGATATTCGCCTTTAAAGAGACAAACAATGTCACTATAGACCTTTTTCAGAAACAAAGTATCGTAATCCGGGTCAACCAATGATAACGTTTTTATTATCTCAGCATATGTCCCGCTGTGAGAGCTGGTATTTGTCAGATCGCCGAGTTTCATATCCAATGCATCCATCTCATCTCAATTTGTTGAGGTTTCAGGAAAGAATAGCTGGTAACATATCCAAGTAATTATTTCCATATTCTTTTCACTTGTATCAGGTAATTATTACGCCTGAATCCAGGATATTAGAACCTTTAGGATGTACTTTTAAATGAAGTTAGATATAGTACAATATGGCTTTATCATCAGCAATTGACCTGCATATTCATTCAACCTTTTCAGACGGTTTGCTCAAGCCGGCGGAAGTCGTAGATCTTGCTGATTCGCAAGGTTTAAAAGCCATTGCCATAACAGATCATGATACGGCCGCCGGGACTGATGAGGCTATGCAAAGGGGGAATGAGAAAAAAATTGAAGTGCTTGCCGGCATTGAAATAAGCTCTTGGCATGGTGACACTTCAATGCATATACTTGGTTACCGTTTTAAACATGAGGACAAAAAGTTCAACAGCCGGTTGCAGTTACTGCAGGACGGAAGAGAATCGAGGAATATCAGGATCATTGAAAATCTTAACAAGCTTGGCATAAAGGTCGATCTGGGTGAATTGTTACACTATTCAGAGTATGGGCAGACAGGCCGTCCGCATATTGCCAGGCTGCTGGTTGATAAAGGGGTGACAAAAACAATTGACCTGGCATTCAAGTATTATCTGCGCAGGGGAGCAGCAGCATATGCTGAGAGATTCAGGTTTTCTGCCCTTGATGCCATTGCTATGATACGTGAAGCAGGCGGGATAGCTGTTTTGGCCCACCCATCAAGCCTTGATCCTACATTGCGCTCAATACCTTTGTTGTTGAAAAATCTTCGCAAAATGGGGCTTGAAGGTGTTGAGGTATATTATCCCTCCCATAGTCCAAAAGCAGTAAAAGCGCTTTTGCAGATGGCAGATGAAATGGGCCTGCTTATAACTGGTGGCAGCGATTTTCACGGCATGGAGCGGGCGGGTTATACTACAGATGATTGGCTGCATAAAACCCATGTTCCATATGATATTGTTACTGCGATGAAAAAAATGGGAGGGGAATAAATATTTGTATTAGTATCAGATTGTTCTGTTAAAGCTGAATTGTGAGGATTTTTAATTAATAAGGATGACAGAAGCATGAATACCATTTTGGTTGTTGATGATGAACCTAATTACCTGATCGTACTCTCGGAACTCCTTAAAGAGGAAGGATTTGAGGTCATGACCGCCCAGAGCGGGGAAGATGGGTTGAAGATTGTGGCGGATACCGATCTTGATCTGGTCATAACTGACATGCGCATGCCCGGCATGGACGGCTTAGAACTTTTAAAGGCAGTTAAATTGTATAATAAAGACCTGCCTGTAATGATGATTACCGCCTTCGGTGAGGTGGAGAAAGCAGTAGTTGCTATGCAGGCAGGCGCCTATAATTACCTTGTCAAGCCATTTAACAACGAGGAACTGTTGTTGAATATCAGAAAGGCTATTGAGCATTTTTCGCTCTTGCGTGAAAATCTGCGATTGCGTGACGAGGCAAGGGTCAGGTATGGCTTTGCCAGCATTGTCGGTAAGAATGCCAGGATGCAGGAAATTTATCAACTTATCGAAAAGGTAGCACCAACCCCGGCTTCGGTCCTGATCACCGGAGAAAGCGGCACAGGTAAGGAGTTGGTTGCCAGGGCAATTCATATCAACAGCCCCAGGGATAAGTCACCTTTTATTTCTGTCAACTGTGCAGCCCTGCCTGAAACTCTGCTTGAAAGCGAGTTGTTCGGGCATGAAAGAGGTGCTTTTACCGGCGCCACTTCCATGCGCAAAGGCAGGTTTGAACTTGCTGATGCCGGGACACTGTTTCTCGATGAAATCGGTGATATCCCGCTTCCTCTCCAGGCAAAACTGCTGAGGGTTCTGCAGGAACGGAGTTTTGAAAGGGTGGGAGGTTCACATCCCATAAATGTAGATGTTCGTATCATTACCGCCACAAACAGGGAATTGAAAAGTGAAGTGGATGAAGGTCGATTTCGTGAAGACTTATATTACCGATTGAATGTTCTCCATATCCATCTGCCACCCCTGCGGGAAAGAGCAGATGATATTCCCATGCTTACGGAGCACTTTATTAACAAGTTTGCCAAGATGCTGAACAAACCGGACTTGAGAATCTCCGGCGAAGCTTTGCGTTTCCTGGTTGGTCTCCCCTGGGAGGGCAATGTGCGCGAGCTTGAAAATACCATCGAAAGGGCTGCCATCCTCTGCAGTGGAAATGTTATAAAGATAGAAGATGTGCACCCTGATGTAACATCGCACAAAATGGCAGCCAACTGGTCACCTGACGTTAATTTTGAAAAATTTATACCTGCAAATCTACCCCTGCCTGAGGTGTTGAGCGGTGTGGAGGAGCAAATGGTCAAACGCGCTCTTGCGGATGCAAATTATGTGCAGGCACGTGCTGCTGAAAGCCTTGGAATTACCAAAAGCCTGCTGCAATATAAGATGAAAAAATATAATCTGCAGAAGAAGTGATCAGTAAGAAGTGAGGAGTGAGAAGTTAGGAGTAAGGAGTGAAGAGTAAGGAGTGAAGAGTGAGGAGTGAGAAGTTAGGAGTAAGGAGTGAAGAGTAAGGAGTGAAGAGTAAGGAGTTAGGAGTGAATTTAAAGGACTGAGGACTGAGGACTACGGACTGAGAGGTTGGAAGTCGGCACTTTCAGTTGGCACAAATGAAGCTCAAAACTGTTTTTTACTCCTAACTCCTAACTCCTAACTCCTTACTTTTTACTCCTCACTTCGGAAGCTTTGGTACCTTATTCCCTGTGCCGCCCCAGTTGAGCTTGTTGCGCAGGATTTCGAAATAGCCTTTCTTGGGCATACTGATCAGGTGCAAGGGTTTACTGGCAGTCTTTACTTCGAGCCGGGATTTTTCCTCCATTTTCCAGGTGAAGCGTCCATCCACGATAACTTTGACGTTGTGCGCCTTTCCTTCAAGCTGTGTTATAAGGGTTACATCCGGTGCGAGCAGGACCGGTCTGCTTTCCAGCATGAATGGACAGATGGGGGTAACAAGAATGCAGTTCAGTCCCGGTTGAACAATTGGCCCGCCGGAGGACAGATTGTAAGCAGTTGAGCCCGTCGGCGTTGAGAAGATAATGCCATCGGCCCTGTAGGTCGTAATAAATTCCTGGTCGCACCAGGTCCTTAGTTTTACTATCTGGTCTATATCTCCCTTGCTGATTACAACGTCATTGAGCGCATAGAGGTAAGTGCCTGACGAAGAATCAGCTTCAGCACCTGCAAGCAGCCTGGTTTTTAAGAGCATTCTCTTTTCAACCGTCATTTTCCCCTGGAGGAGTAATTCCAGTGCTTCAAAGCGCTCCCGGGCAGATACCGCGGTAAGAAACCCCAGGCCGCCGAGATTGATGCCCATGACAGGGATCTCATACCTGCTGGCCTTGTCAGCTATGTGAAGCAGGGTGCCGTCACCGCCAAGGATGATGAGGATGTCCAGGTCCTTTGTGACCTGATCAACTAAAGTTTCAACACCTTTGTCAGCGAACCAGCCGATGATCTCCTCGCCAATTTTGCGAGGTGTTTTGAAACCTTTTTTTAGGATGATGCCCGCTTTTCTGATTTTCATTGTCCAAGCTCTTTGGATCTTTCTGTTGCCGCTTCAACAGCGTTCATGATGATACCGTTAAAGCCGGCTGCTTCCAGTTCGTGCAGCCCAGCAATCGTCGTACCGCCGGGGGAGGTTACCATAGCCCGAAGTTGGGCAGGATGTTCCTTGCTGTTCATGGCAAGTTTGACAGAACCCAAAACGGTCTGCATTACCAGGAGCTCCGCATCAGTCCTGTTTAAGCCGACCTTCAAGCCGGCATCGATCAGGGCTTCAATAAAGGTAAAGACGTATGCCGGTCCGCTGCCGCTCAAACCCGTGACAGCATCAAAATACTTCTCTTCGAGAATGACGCTTTTGCCGATGGAGTTAAAGATGGTGACAGCGGTGTCCATATCTTCCTGGGTTGCTCTCGGGCCTTTGCTTAAAGCTGATGCTGCCTCCAGAACAAAAGCCGGGGTATTGGGCATGACACGAATTATTCTGCAGTTGCAGCCGGGAAGGTTTGCATTGATAAAAGAGGACCGGATGCCGGCAGCAATGGATATAAGCAGATGCGAATCGTTGATCCTGTCTTGCGCTTCCTGCAGAACATCCTTCATTATCTGCGGTTTGACCGCCAGGATGACCGTAGCACAACCAGCCCATACATGCTTATCCTCTGTGCTGTCATAGGTATTAACGCCGTAAGTATCAGCCAGGTATACTCTTCTGTCGGCAACAGGATCAGTTGCCAGTATGTCTTCAGCTGTAATGAGACCAGATTTGAGAAGCCCCTGGATCAAAGCTTCCCCCATTCTGCCCCCGCCTATAAAGCCAAGCTTGCCACGCAACGCCATAATATATCTCCATTAATAAAAACTTTAAAATTATCACAAAGATTGATAACAATTATTTTTTCTTATTGCTGTATTTTTTACAACATTATTGCACAAAAAAAGCCTGTTGGCGCTCATGCGTCCAACAGGCTTCAGGTATAAAGTTTTTGAGAAGGGCTTTTGTGCAGCGCGTCTAAAAATTAAACAGGTCTTTTGTGGACAACAGGGGCCAGGATTGGGAGGAATCGGTTTCCAGCTTCCTTTGTTCTGGAGACAAATTTGTTCAGTACTGATAACTGGCCGCCCTTCTTCAGTTCAACAAACTCCCAGGCGTCAGGAGTGGCAGCAATTGTTTCCATCAGCTTGAGGTGCTGGCTGTGTCCTGACTTGTAAGCCACGATATGGCCGAGGACCGGGCATCCGAGAAGTGTCATGTCACCGATTATATCAACGATTTTATGCCGCACAAATTCGTTGTCGTAGCGTAACCCTTCCCTGTTTAAAACACCGTGCTGATCCATGCCGACTGCATTATCAAGAGAAGCGCCAAGGGCCAAACCGTTTTCCTGGAGTTTTTTGACATCTTCAAGAAAACCGAAGGTTCTTGCCCTGCATATTTCCGCAACAAACTTTCTGGGTGTAACAGCTACAGAATATACCTGGCGGTTGATAGTGTCATGGGTGAAATTAATCTCGGCAGTAACCTTGAAGCCGTCATAGGGATAGATGCTTATATGCCTGTCGCTGTCACGGAAAGAGATTTCCCGGGTAATTTTTACAAGTCGTCTATAACTTTTCTGCTGCCGGATGCCGGCGTCAAGGAGCAGGTTAACAAACGGGGCGGAACTGCCATCCATAATGGGCACTTCAGGGCCATCCACTTCGATGATGATATTATCTATTGAAAGACCGTTGATCGCAGCAAGAAGGTGTTCAGTAGTGGCTATGGATGCATTGCCTTCAGAGATTGTCGTTGCCATGGTGGTGTCAACAACTCTGTTCATAAAGGCAGGAACCGGGTTATTGGTGTCAAGATCCTTACGGACAAAGCGGATACCGCTATTAGCTCCGGCAGGGCTGAGAGTCATCTTTATGCGGTCGCCGGAATGCAGACCAACACCGCTAATGTGTACCGCTTTTCTGATGGTGCTCTGGTAAGGGCTTATCTGTGAAAATGTTTTCATGTATTATTATTCCTGGACCGTAACGTTTTATTGTTCCTTGCAATATACAATAATCATTTGTGCTTCACTTGTTTATAATGCAAAAAACATACCGTTTCTTATTATTGGACCATGATAAGAAAAAGTATCGGAATAAGTATTAGAATTTCAAGGTGATGGATCGTTTTATTCCTTGGGTATTATAAGAAGAAAGGAGTGATTCAGTGTGTCAAATATAACACAAACAGAACGGAATTGTTGACTTTATTATACACTTGCCGTGGATTTTTCATATTTGTGCGATGTGGTTTACGAGAAACCGGTCAAAATTTTCATCGAACCGTAATTGTACAGGCAGGGCAAGGAGAGGGAATCCGAAAGGGTATATGTTGCGCAATTTAACCAGATCTTTTTCCGTTGTGATCAGTCCATCGGCCCCTGATTTCTTTGCTTTATGCAGAAGGGACTGGATGTTCTCCGCTGAATAGACATGGTGATCTGCAAATGTTTGGAATCCGGTAAGCTTTATTCCTGTTATTGCGAGCGTTTTTTTGAATGATTCAGGCCCGGCAATACCACAGAAACCGTATAACGCTACTTTGCAGGCATCGGCAGGTGAGATGGTGTCGTTTTTCCCATTAGATATCCTGACCAACATTTTTTCTGGCTCATAGGTGCAGGTGAATATCGGTTTTTCAGGATACAACGATCCTAGAAAACTGATAAATTCATTTACTTTCCCGTCCTCTGACGCATCGGTGCCACTGATGATGAATGCATGGGCCCGTTTTAAGGATGAAAGAGGCTCTCGCAGATCACCTCCAGGCAGCACACGGCCATTGCCTAAAAGTTTGCGGGTAGAGAAAAGTACCAGGTCCAAATCCCTTTTCAGGGCCAAATGCTGAAAGCCGTCGTCAAGGATGAGCGTGTCAACTCCCAGGCTATCTATGGCAAAGCGGCCTGTAGTGAAACGTTTTTTACCGGTGATTACCGGTATTCCCGGTAGTTTTTCTGCAAGAAGGCATGGTTCATCTCCGGCTTCTGTTGCATTCAGTAAAATATCCGTAGAGTTTGATACAACATTAATTGCTGCAGTGGCAGATCCTTTGTAACCGCGACTCAGTATGGCCGGTTTTTTGTGGTGTCGCTGAAGGAGATTGGCAATGTAATGAACCAGGGGGGTTTTGCCGGTACCTCCAAGTAAAAGGTTGCCGACGCTGATTACCGGGACTTCAAGCTTACGCTGCTTACATATTCCCCGGTGGTATAAATTGCTGCGGTAAGCCATGAGAAAACCATACAGGGGGGCGAATGGTCTGCCAAAAAAGAAGAGCCGCTCCAGTCGTGTATCTGTTTTTCCTGTCATGGCTTTCAAAGCCTTCAGCGTTCAACTATAAGCTTAATTGTTCCTGTTTTTCAGTTGCTCGGTTCTCTGTAACACAATCATTTTAAATTGTTTGTATTTGCCAGCTTTCTGTGCCTGATTCTTTGCGGTATCCAGCGACTGGTAATTAGTATTATGTAAACTTTTTAATCAGTTGACCCGTCTTATACACTAAAAAGCCAAGTCCGCCAAATATTGATACAGGCGTAAAGGTTTTAATATAAGCAATATTAATAACAAGCGCTAAACCTGTCGGCGGAGATTTATAACAAGGCCGAGAAAATTAGAAGCTGAAAGCCATGATAATAGACTTGCTTGTACATTTACTGCGTAAAACATGATATCTATATTCAGTCCATATCAAGGAGCAGGAAAATTGAAAGTACTGCTTCATCTCCCCGGGGATCGCGCTACATGCGGTTGATGTTGCAGCAGGATGAAAACTGAAGATAATAAAAATATGTCCCTGAAAATAACGGCGCTTGTGGAAAAAGCCCGGGATGGGAACCGTCCGAGCTTTCAGGATTTGGTGACCATTTTTCAGGAAGACATCTATCGCCTGGCCTATTACAGGACTTTCTCACAGATGGATGCGGAAGACCTGACCCAGGAGGTTTTTGAGCAGGCATACAGAAAATTAAACAGCCTGAATGATCCGCAGCGGTTTCGCGCCTGGCTGTACAGTATAGCGGTTAACAGGTGCAATGATTTCCTCAGGAAGAGAAAATATATGGCGCTGCTGCAGATGCGCACAGCACAGGAACAGGATTTTATGGCTACCGGCAAGGACATGAATAACAGTTACAACGATAAAATTGAGAAAAAAAGATTTTGGAAACAGGTCAAAACAATGCTGCATAAACTATCGTCCATGGAGCGTCAGGTTTTCACCCTCCGGTTTATGGACCACCGCAATATCAATGAAATTGCCTCCATCCTCGACAAGAATGAGAGCACAATAAAAACACATCTTTACCGGGCTTTGAACAAGGTGAGGGGAGAGGCCGATTTTTTTAAGGAGTATAGGGAGTCGCTATCATGAAAGTAGAGAATCATACCCACCTGCAAGACGAACAGATCCTCTGGGCGGTTATTGACGAGAGTGACCTTGCCCGGCATGCGCAAGAGCATCTCCGGGGATGCCCTGTCTGCAAAAGAAAGGTTGAGCAGTTTCGTTACGAGTTGCGGGATTTTGGACAAAAGGCCAGCCTGGCTGTGCCTCCATTTTCGCGACCAGTAAGACTGCCAAGAGAAAAACCGGCTGCGGGCAGCCATAATGTTGGCTGGCTCCCTGTTTTCGGGGCGGCGGCAATGGCCGCTTTTGTCGTGTTCTTCTATTTTATGGGTATGGAAACCGTCGCCCCCACCCAATTTGCCAGCCTGCAGAACCAGGAAAATTTGCTGGAGGATGAATCCCTGATGCGTGAAATCGCTGAGATTGTGGAAGTTCCTCTGCCTGCTGATGTTTATGCGATAAGCGGGGATAATGAAACCGGCTTTTATGAGGGTCTTTATGAGATAAGTGGTGATGATGGAACCGGCTTTGCTGAGGATATGGATGAGATAAACGGGGATAATGGAACCGGCTATGATGAGGATTTTCTGGAGTTTGTAGTACCGGATATACAGGATGATTTTCAATCTGAATTTATTTAAGGAGGATAAAGTGATGTTAAGAAAAAGCGTATGGATCGGGTTGCTGCTTCTCGTAGTTTTCCTGCCGTCAACCCTTTTGGCCCGTGGGATGATGCATGGTAAATGGTGGAATGACAAATCGATAGTAAAAGAGTTGAACCTGACGGACAGCGAAAAAAAAGAAATAGATGAAAAATATACTGAAAGCCGCCGTAAAATGATAGAGCTGAAATATGAAATTGAGAAGCAGCGGTTTGAGCTGGATATACTTCTCGGGACTCAGGATGCTGATAAACAAAAGATCCTGGAACGGTTCGACAGCCTCGAGCAGGCCAGGAAGAATCTGTCCAAAGCACGGTTTGAGATGCTTCTGGAGGTCAGGGAAACCATAGGGGCGGAACGTTTTCAGGAATTGAAGGGCGTGCATCGTGACCGGGGCAGAAAAGATGCCGGAAGAAACCTGCAGGACAGGCCTTACTCTAAGGAGAGGGGCAGAGACTGATGTGCCCTGTTAGTTTCAGGTGCGAGCTGTTATTTTGAGTCGAGGAGAAAATTAATTATCTCAAGATGACGCCTGGTAACACCGCGGTGCTGCAGGACCAGGGCCTGGCCCTGGGCCCCCATCTCTTGCCTGAGAGGGCCGTTGACAAGCAGTTGTTTTAATACTTCAAAAATATCATCGTCATCATGACAGACAATTGCAGCATTTTTTTCCAGCAAGTCTGAAGAAATTTCAGTAAAGTCGTCCATATAGGGCCCAAAGAGGACCGGTTTGCCAAAGGCTGCAGGTTCCAGGGGGTTATGGCCACCGTCTGGAACCAGGCTGCCACCGATAAACGCTATATCACAGAAACTGTACATACGTGAAAGTTCGCCCATGGTATCGAGGATAAGTAATGGGGCCCCGGGAAATTCTTCATCGTGTAATGGGGCGCTTCTCTGCCTAACAGTGAGTCCGAGGTTATCCGCGATTTCTTTTATTTCACGGCCCCTTTCAACATTGCGGGGCGCTACAACAAGAAATAGGTTCGGGAAGAGCAGTGACAGACGTTTATAGGCGGACAGGATTGTCACCTCTTCCCCTGCATGGGTGGAGCCGGCTATCCAGACGATCTTTTCCGCTGATATGCCGAATTGTTGCCGGTAGAAAGAGGTTGGTCGCTGTTCCTGTTCCCAGCCGACAGTGTCAGGGAGGACAGCATCATATTTCAAATTTCCCAGGGCTTTCACCCTGTCTGCATCGACACCGAGATGAATCATCTTTTCAGCATCTGCTGTCGTCTGCATTGAGATGAACCTGAAAATTTTGAACATGGGCAGGAAAATGAAACGGAAGCGCTGGTAGCGAGCAAAAGAGCTCTGGGAAATGCGGCCGTTTACAAGGATCGCCGGCGTGTTTTGGCTGTCCAGGATGTGCAGAAAGTTGGGCCAGAAATCAGTCTCGATCAGGATGAAGAGGTCCGCTTTGATAAAGTGAATGAATTTAAGGGCAACACCATACAGATCGAAGGGAAAGGGAACAAAAAGGTCAACCTCCTTGGCCATGACATCCCGGGAAAGTTCTTCGCCTGTTTTAGTCGAGGCGGAAAAAATGAGACCCACGTCCGGATAAGCCAAGCGCAATTCCCTTACAAGGGGCTGTGCTGAAAGAACTTCACCTACGGAAAGGGCGTGGACCCAAATCCGCTTTCCGTTTTCAGGAAGTTTCTGCGTAAGTTCCTCCAGACCAAAACCAAGTCTTAAAAGAATCCTGCCACGATACTTGGGAGAAATGATTGCTTTGACTAAAAGCAGAGGAGATAATAGTATCAGGCTTATGACCTGAAAAACATTGTAAAAAAACATGCTCATGGAAAAGTATACCCGATATTCGTTCTTGTATCTGACATGGTCTGCCTGCTGCAGGCAGTTCATAATGATACAGATTTTACCTGGTTCCCACCCGAAAAAGCATAATATTTTTGGATGCAGAAAAAATTGTTTCCAATTCGGAAACAGCCAATTTTCAAAAAGATCCAGAAGATCAAAGAATTGTGCGGAGTCGTACATACGGGTACGTCGCACAAGCAATTCTGAAGATCGACGCAGAGATTGCTTGAAAAGGGGCCTTTCCGGATGGAAAATACCTATTTAACCACTTACAACAACAATTACAATGAACTTGCTTCTTTTTGCATCAAATGAAATCAAGAGTGACGGCACAGTTTGTCTGCAAGGCAGGCGTAGTACACATATATTAAAGGTCCTTGGCTGTAATACGGGGGACATCATCCGGGCAGGCATGATAAACGGCCCTGCCGGCATAGGAGAAATACTTGCAATCCGGGGAAAGGGCAAAAATGCAGAAGTAGTTCTGCGTTTCGCTGCAACTGATAATCAGCCTGAGCCCCCTGCGGTTGATCTTATCCTGGGGCTGGTAAGGCCCATCATGCTCAAAAGAGTATTAGCCCAGGTAACCTCACTTGGCGTGGGCAGGATATTTCTGATCAATGGCACCAAGGTAGAAAAAAGTTTTTTCAACGCCAGTCTGCTGAAAGATGGAAATTATCGATCGTATCTTGTCCAGGGTCTTGAGCAGGCAAAAGATACCCGATTGCCACAAGTTGCCATCCATAAGCGCTTCAAGCCATTTATTGAAGATTTTATCCCTACAATAAGTGGTGACTATCAGCGGATGCTTGTTGCCCATCCTGATGGCAGTGCTGACCTGAAGCAGGCACTCGGGAGCAACTTCAAGGGAAGAACACTTTTTGCAGTAGGCCCGGAGGGAGGGTGGATTGACTTTGAAGTTGAAAAGTTTGTGGAACACTCTTTTGTTCCTGTAAGCCTGGGCAGAAGGATCCTGCGGACAGATACTGCGGTTGTGGCATTGCTGGCACAGTTAATGTTGCTCCAGGGCGAGTAAGAAGAAAACGCGAGAGGTAAAGCAGTTATAATATCAAAGTCAAGATTTCTTGCCAAAATAGAAACTATTTTTCGGTAGAAGTCGAGTGAAGGTGTGTATTGGTAATATAAGGTTGGGGAGGCCTCACTGCTTTACAGGTATTTGATATAATAGACATTTTTTAGTCAAAAAATGCCTGCATCACGCGGCGCGTCGATGATATAAGGTAGCAGTGAGGCCCTCTTTAGCGACAATCCCCTACTATATTTACTTGCAATAAATAAACCAATATTCACTAAAAAAGACTACTTCAATAACCAAAGGGGATTACAAAGAAAACGGTATTAATAATTATTGTTAATAAAGAGAATTTGGGATTATCGCTAATATCCGGTTGGGATTTTAACTAAATACGGCTGAGATGGAAGTCCACATGTCTTGCCACAAGTGTGCCACGAACGCACCAAAGGGTTTTATACCTCCAAGTGCGGTGCTGCACAAGAGATGAGGGTAGGCCCCTCGAAGCCACCATGCAGGTGGAGGTTTCAAACCACCTTAAGCTGCGCTGGTAAAGAGCCAGGGTGGTGAGCGTTAAGGAAAAGGCCTCGCAGGACGAGGTCAGGTAGGATTTAAGGAGGCGAGCGCAAGCGAACCACTGATCAGGAATGATTCACGACTTTCGATGTATAGCAATGTAAACTTGCTTTAAATGCTTTGTTAGATTTCTATTTAAAGTATTAAAACTCTAAGCGATAAAGGGAACCATCATTTTTTTTACAAGCGCCACGACCTTTTCCAGCCCGGTTGCCTACAAAGTATTCACATTGCATCATAGTACCTCTGTCACCATAGAGTGTGGCAATGCCTGGGTTAGTAGCTTGTAGTCTTAAGACAGTCTCTGTGCCGGTACCGAAAGCACCTCCTTCAGTTCCATAAACGTTTGAGAGGATATTACCAAAATTAAGATTAATGGCACGACCGGTTGTATATTCACCGCTGAGAGTTTCACCATCTGGCATGACAATTGTTATTTCACCATAACCTGTTCCAGATTCACTATACTTGGCTTTAAGCACACCAGTAGTCGAAGCCAAGTCATTAACAGGATATAACCGAGCATGTTTGGTACAGGCCACCAAAAACAGTAGAACAAACACCAACAAAGCCAGTTTCTTCATGGTAATCTTACTTTATTTTTCTGAGTTCATATTACTTGCCAAAATGTTGACTCTAAAATGAAAAATTACCAGTTAAGGTGTGTACTGGCAATATTAACTTTCTTGGAGGATGTTGCTACTTACAAGTGATAACAGAAATGTGGAGTTCTAAAATAGAAAAGCAGGGCCATTTCTGACCCTGCCTTCAAAATCATTTATTAAAAAATATTATTTCGCACCAACATCTTTGAGCGCCTGAGTGCATCGATCGCTGATCTTGTCTCCATTATCATCCAGGCATTT
>Ga0210140_1000015_pt1 | contig 34562 bp, 34 predicted proteins | sample China_Bullhead_C_3_FD_184858 | JGI IMG/M metagenome (GOLD analysis project Ga0210140, IMG submission 184858) | Wetland microbial communities from San Francisco Bay, California, USA, that impact long-term carbon sequestration -... | ecosystem: Environmental > Aquatic > Marine > Wetlands ...
GGAGGAAGGTTATAGTTAAGACAGCTTGCCAGAATCTACAGTTTCATCAGATAAAATCTGAGTCAACAAATCCACTGTACATCTTGATACTGGGCATAAGCCTCAAACCCAAACGCCATCACTACCAGTATTGTGAGAATAGACAACCCTACCCGTGATTTACTTTTTTCTTGTTGCATTGTTCGTTCTCCAATTTATCGGATTGTTGCACCTCCTTCTTGAGCTTCGCCTGGAATCCATTCCAGTTCTATTTCAAAGGATTTTTTTAGTTTCCTGCCCTGTTCCTCTTCAACTTTCATCTCTAAAATCATGCTCTGAGGGAAATCGAGAATAGTTTCATTGCCACTTTGCATTAGGGTCATGGAGCCGCTTTCGATCTTATCGGCTATCTGACGTAAAATTTCAGCGATTTCTTTAGCTGATTTCTTTTCTTCGCTTTTAAAAAGAACAGTTTCAATTCCCATGTTTTTTACCTCTCAAGTTGAATTGCTGAAATGTGAAATTCCAAAATCAAATAAAAATTTGAATTTCTCAACTACCGCATCAAACTCAACCCCACCAATGCTTGTAATTTCTTGATATAGAATCAGCTTTTCGCCTTTTTTAATCTTTTCTTTAAATTTTGCAAAAATAGAAGTGATTTCTTCCTCAGTTACTTTTCCTTCAATACGATATGCAACTGCTTTATCAAATCCGATATCTACCATTTCTATCATTTTAATCTCCTTTATATTTATAACGTAAGACAGTCATTAATTATAATAATGGCCTATTCTACATTTCTTGCCACAATCTACAGTTTTGAAACTCAAAATCTGATTAAATATATCCGCTGTACATCTTAAATATCAAATAAAAAACCCCGCCCGATGGAAGGGTTAATGTATCCAATGGAAAATTGGGGATATTAAGAATCAATCACAACTTACAATGGAGCAGACATCTGGATTCGTGAAATAAAAAGGTAGAACCATTATTGACCCTACCCTCTATCTTGAGTCCTCGCAGTCATTGTATCCATCGCTATCAGTCTGGTTTCTTAATTAAAAAGGTGATATGTTATAAACATTGGTTGTAATTACCAGTTACTAGAATAGAAGACATTATGCTTTCAAGCAACTCAACATGGAAAAGGTAAAACTAGGCAGGACAAGTATTAAAGTCTCGAAGCTCGGTTTTGGGACGGGAACCGCGCATCCATCCGGTTGCTGCTCTCAGGCTTTGATGGATAAGAAGGAGATGGCCGCACTTCTCCTTTACGCTTTTGAACATGGTGTAAATTTTTGGGATACGGCATTTCAATACGGAACTCATCGACATATCAGAGAGGCCCTTCGTCATGTAAGACGTCAGGATGTTGTGATAGCTACTAAACTAGTAAGTTCCCATGAGAAGGAGACGGAAAAGATGTTTAGCACCTCCCTCAAGGAACTCGGAGTTGAATATGTAGATGTTTGCTTGATGCACGGGCTCAGGACCAAGCGCGAGTTGTCCTACAAACAAGGAGCTCTCAATGAGCTGCTTAAATACAAAAAAGCGGGGAAAGTGAGAGCAGTGGGGCTCTCGTCTCATGGTTTGAGCGCCCTAAAAGCAGCCGCGGAGGTCCCGGAGATTGATTTGGTTTGGGCACGGATAAATTTTGCTGGGCTTTGTATGGATTCAGACAGAATGGGGCTCTATGATCAACTTGCCTCTGTTTCCTGTCTGAAGAAGCTTGCAAAAGTGATTCTACCCAAGAATCTGACTGCTGCTCTCCGCCCGAAAATCGACACCGATTCTCTTTCAGAGACAAACCGTAGGGAAGTAGAAGAGACGCTCAAAGTTATCCATTCCAAGACAAAAGGTGTTGTGGGTATGAAAGTGTTGGCCGAAGGTCATCTTCAAGAAAAGACAGATGAATCCATAAGGTATGTGAGAAATCTTCCCTTCATTGATTCGTTTTTGATTGGCATGACTAGTAGGGATGAGATAACCAAAAACTGTAGAAGCCTCGATTCCGGGTGAGATTTTTGAAAAACCACTTTCGGAGAGGCAAACTGTAGATTTCTTGCCACAATCTTAACTTATCCAGCCGAGATTACGAGTTAAGATGTGTAGTGGACATCTTTACACTTTAGGAATCATTCAGGAGTGTCAATTGATAGCAGCAGTCACAACTAGGCGATTTTGCTTCGACTTGATTTTATATACCACATAGTAAAAAATTACATTTTGCTTATTTTGTTAGGCACGTTTATGTGTTGGTATAATAAGCATGGGAATGGGTGAACTATGCAAAATTCCTTCACTAGTACTGCCTAATAACAACCTCATTGCAGCCCCCTTTCCGTGCGTACCAATTATAATCATATCTACCGACAGCTTCTTTGCTTCTTTCAGTATGTTTTTTACCGTTTCGCCTTGGATTAAGAGTGCAACGCAATCAATACCATCAGTTCGTAATTCTTCTGCGTATTTCTGTAAAGTAACGTGTTCGGCATGAAATTTACTTGCCACTGAATCACGTTCCGTATCTGGGCCGGCTTCCCAGCTGACAAAATATGGATCAGGTTCAGCAATGTGAACTAACCATATTTTAGCATTTAAAGGTTTTGCTATTTTTTTTGCTTCCTCGATTACAATTTCTGACAAATCTGAAAGATCAACCGCTACAAGGAATTCCATATAGTAACCTATATATTTCTTTTGAAGGTTATTTAATTGAATTATAAATGAGAGCTTTATTATATCCCCTAATTAACACCCATGTAAAATCATATTTCTTGCCAACATCTTAACTTTTCAATCTCTAAAAACAAGTAAAGGTTGCCAGTGTATTTGGCAACCTTTTAAGAATCATTTGCGAGTTAACAGATATTAGCAAAAACTTTAACACAAAGCTCAGCGGCGGAGATCAGCCCTCTGCTGGAGCAATTTTTGGGCCATCAGCTTCGAATCCTTCGTGGAAAGTGACGGTGCCCTGCGGAGTGTGACCGTCGAAAGACAGAGAGAAAAAGACCTCGGGTAGTATTATTATCGGACAACTTCCATAATTATCATTGAGTGATCAGAGCATCCTTCATCATCATTTCTACAAAATATACCAATGACATTTATCCCTCTGTGTTATTAAGTTGGGCTATCATCATTTACATGGGTAGTGTTCCGTTAATATAATTTTCTGAAAATAATCATGTGTCAGATGAAAATACGACCCTGCCTTCGGGCGGGGTTTTTTATGTCCTTGGTGCAGGTCAACATTTTGGTCAACATTTGGTCAACAAATTACAATAAATACCCCCCTTTTCCATTCATTTTCATTGTTTTTACTATTGGCACAGAAAAAGCCGAGAACCCCGTTCTAATATAGGTCTTCGGCTTTACTTGTTTTTACTTTTGTTTACTTTTGTTATATAAGATTCGCACCTGGAGTGATTGCCAGTTTTTCTTACACATTATCGAATAAAATATTTATACTTTCTATATAACCCGGACGCTATTCAATTCAAAATACTTGTCATTACAGAGAAATTTACAAATAGCAGCAACTACCACATGGATGATCTCAAAGAAAATGGATCTGTAGCAGACTATCTCACTGCCCTGAAATCTTCTCCCCGTTTAGGCCAGCAGGTGGTGCACCATGAGAAACTGGCAGCCCATCCTGCAGTTTTTGGAAAAAACAGGATCGGTTGGCCCCTGGCCCTGGAAGAAGCACTTAAAGAGATGGGGATAGATGCATTATATCAGCATCAGGCAAGCGCCACCGATGCAGTGCGCAGGGGAGAAAATGTCATTGTATCAACACCCACTGCCAGTGGTAAGAGTTTGATTTATAACCTGCCGGTGTTTGAGCAGATCATGCGGGCTCCTGATTCCACGGCCCTTTATCTTTTTCCCTTAAAGGCCCTGGCCCAGGACCAGTTGCGCGCAATCCAGGAACTGGCTTCCATGCTTCCGGAAGAATTAGTGCCGTCAGCGGCGATTTATGACGGTGACACAACTGCCTACAAGCGGAAAAAACTTCGGGACAGGCCGCCCAATATTCTCATAAGCAATCCTGATATGCTGCATCTTTCAATGCTGGGATACCATTCCGCCTGGTCCGGTTTTTTTGCCCGGTTGACCCACGTCATTTTAGATGAGGTTCATACCTACCGGGGGATTTTTGGCTCACACATGGCCTGGGTCTTGCGGCGATTGCAACGCATATGCGCCTATTATGGCTCCAGGCCTCAGTTTATCCTTTCGTCGGCTACAGTGGCAAATCCGGATGAATTGGCCCGCGATCTTCTCGGTGAAGAGGCAACGGTTATCAGCAAATCAGGGGCCCCACGGGCAAAAAGGAATTTTATTTTCTTAAATCCATTGGATAGTGCTGCAACCGCAGCCAGTCAATTGATCGAAGCAAGCTTGAAACGAGGGCTGCGCACCATTGTCTACACACAGTCACGAAAGCTTACAGAACTGGTTTCCATCTGGACACAACAGCGTTTAGGCAAATTGTCGAACAAGCTGACTTCCTACCGGGCCGGATATCTGCCGGAAGAACGGCGGGAGATTGAAGCCCGGCTGTCAAATGGGTCGCTGCTTGGCGTCATAGCCACCAGCGCGCTGGAATTGGGAATAGATATTGGCGATCTGGATATCTGTATCCTGGTCGGATATCCGGGTACCATTATGACAACCTGGCAGCGCGGTGGAAGGGTGGGGCGCAAGCAGAATGAATCTCTTATTATCCTGGTTGCGCTTGAAGATAGCCTGGATCAGCATTTCATGCGTAACCCGCAGGATTTTTTCAGCCGTGAGGTTGAAGCAACTGTCTTGAATCCTTTAAACAAAACAATCGTCAAGCGGCATCTTATCTGTGCTGCGGCTGAACAACCCATAAAGACAGATGAACGCCTGGTTCAGGATGCTGCTGTGCTTGAAGTGGTGAATGAACTTGTTGCGGAAGCATCTCTGCTTTTGACCGCAGATGAAAACTACTGGGTAGGGTCTCGGAAGTATCCGCACCGGGAGGTGGATCTGCGGGGCACCGGGCAGACATTTGTTATCCGCAACAATACTGACGGAAGTGCGCTGGGTGAAATAGATTTCATGCGCTGTTTCAAGGAATGTCATCCCGGGGCGGTCTACCTGCACCGCGGCAAGACCTGGCTTATAACCGACCTTGATCTTGAATCCCATGAGGTAACCGCTGTCAGGAAGAACGTCAATTATTTCACCCGGACCATGGGCAACAAGACCACGGAAATCCTTAAAACTTACGAATCAGCAGAAATGCATAATTTCCGAGTGTCCTTTGGGTTTCTCCGGGTTACCGATACTGTGACCGGTTTTCAGCGGCGGCTGGTGGCAGGACAGAAACTGATCAGCAGGGAGCAGCTTGATCTCCCGCCCCTGGTCTTTGAAACAGAAGGTTTGTGGATTGAAATACCGGAAGCAGTGCAGAAGCGCATCGAGCGCGAGCAGTATCATTTCATGGGTGGTATCCATGCTCTCGAGCATGGGGCAATATCCATATTTCCTCTGCTGGTCCTCTGCGACCGCAATGATGTCGGGGGTATTGCCCATCCATTCCATGAACAGCTCTCGAAAGCTGCGGTTTTTATTTACGATGGTTATCCCGGTGGGGTAGGGTTGGCTCGCAAGGCCTTTGAAAAAATTGAGGAACTCCTGCACCTGACACAAAGAACGATCAGCGGCTGTCCCTGTGAACTTGGCTGTCCATCCTGTGTGCATTCCCCGAAATGCGGCTCAGGCAACAGGCCGATAGATAAGCAGTCCGCCCTGGAGATCCTTGCGGCCCTGTTGCAAAACAAAACAGCCGCAGATGGCCGCATCCAAACAGCAAGAAGTATACCGCAAGAATTCAGGCCAGCAGGGCCTGAAAAGAAAATAGCCAAGGCTGAGCCGCCGGCACGCTATGGCGTCTTTGATGTTGAGACCCAGCGGAGTGCCGCAGAAGTCGGCGGTTGGCACCGGGCTGACAGGATGGGTATCTCTGTAGCAATTCTCTACGACTCAGTATCAGACAGCTTTAAAACTTACCTTGAGAAGGATATCCCGGCCCTGATCAATGATCTCCAGACATTTGACCTGGTGGTCGGCTTTAACAACAAGCGCTTTGATAACAAGGTGCTCTCAGCGTATTCGCTATTCAATCTCGCAACACTGCCGACACTGGATATCATGGAGAAGATTACCAACAGGCTGGGATACCGCTTGAGTCTTGATCGTCTGGCCGAGCATACCCTGGGGATTAAAAAGTCAGCCAACGGACTCCAGGCTCTCCAGTGGTATAAGGAAGGCAGGATGGAGGAAATAATACGCTACTGCCGCCAGGATGTAAAAATTACCCGGGATATTTTCCTGTACGGGCTGGAAAACCGTTACCTTCTCTTTAAAAATAAGGCAGGTTCCATTGTTCGTTTACCGGTAGACTTCTCGCGCTAAACCGTATAAAAGAAGGACCAATGCGTATATCTCTGGGGGCAGACGTTCGCTTAAGATAAAAGAAAACGGGAAGGGGAGAATTTTTTATTTACCTGGGGTTGCTGGGCCAAAGCAGAGAGTTATACAGCCAGCCCGTAATTTCATTTTTGTAGCGGACTTTTATCCAGTCGCCTTTTATCTCCAGCACTTCAAAAACCACACCTTTTTTGACTATGGCGACAATAGAATCGCTCGTGCTTGGACCAGAGCGCATATTGCCGGTTTCAACATTTACGATAACGGTTTTTTTACTTGAGATGAGGGTTTCGTAAATCCACCCTTTGTCTCCCTCAAAGTCAACAACGTAGGCCCATTTGCCTTCCCTTCTTATAACTTCAAGTGGATAGCTTTGAAAAACCTGCCAGACCACGTTGTTCGTGGTGTCAGGCCCAGAACGCATGTTCACGCCGTCTTTTGTTACACTGACATATTCTGCTGCTATGCCGGTTGCAGAGAGTGACACAATAAACAGGGCAACAACAGTACCAAGAAATAGCCTTTGGAAAGTCGTAGTCTTCATAGTAAAACTCTTCCTGAAAGTTTTTTTAGGTTGATCTGTCTGCTCATCATCAGACTTTTTAAAACGGTTTTTTATTGCACAAATGTATAGCACCATAAGGTCATCAAGTCAAATCAGTTCTTGATGAATAAATGAAGAAAAAACTTTATTTTTGCGGATCGCGGCTACACAGTACTATCGGTCCGTACCCTGCTGAAGCACTTTCCCCGGTATTATCGGTGTCGGTCATTATTGCAATGGCACCGACCTTTGGCGGTTCATTACCAAAGAACCGCTTGTAATCTTCATAAATATTTCTTGTTTCTGTAATCCATTTGCCGATCTCGGCTCGGCCGGATTCAACACTGATCATAATATTATTAGAAGTATACGGGTTCGGCACAGCCTGTTCTTTCGGCAACTTGTTGGCCCAGATATAATTTATTGCCTTGGTGTTCCAGAAGAAAAAGGAGGGGAAGATAACATAGATTCTGGCTCCATAATCATCACCTGATTTCCGTGAGGCATCGCCACTGGCAATGATATTGTCCACCTCCCACTGCCAAGAGAGGTAAGGGTACTGCTGTGGATCAAACTCAATCTCGTAATAGAGTCCGGAGGCCGTGCCCCTGCTGGTTGCCTTGACATACGCTCTGTTCTCCTCTTTGATCCAGGTGTACTCTGTTGTTCCTTTGAATGATTTGGTCTTCCAGTCGGGCTTGATGCCATTGGCAAAATCATCAATGACAATTTCACACTCCGGTGTTGCTGTTAAATTCTCAGCCAGTATGCCGGAGGGGATTGTAAGAAGTATAAATAAGACCGCAATGAGTCTGGACATGGATTTTTCTCTTTTTAGTTTGTTCCCGCAGATCCCGGATCTGAAACCAGGTGAATGAGGAATTCTTTGTTGCCCTTGGGCCCCAGGATAGGGGAGGGGGTAACACCGTGGCTTTGTAATCCCAGAGTTTTGCAAAAAGCTACTATTTCATCGATAACTTCCTGGTGCAAAGCAGGATCAAGTACAACCCCTCTTTTACCGACCTTGCCGCGGCCTACCTCAAATTGAGGTTTTATCAGGGCCAGGATTGAAACCTGCTTTCTGAATAATGGCAGTAATGGTGGGATAAGCAATTTAAGCGAAATAAAGGAGGCATCAATAACAGCCAAATCAATCAGGTCGGCAAAATTTTCAGCTGTAAGATAACGGGCATTGGTGCGCTCCATTACCACAAGCCGGGGATCCTGGCGCAGCTCCCAGGCCAGTTGGCCATACCCCACATCAACAGCATAGATTTTTGCGGCCCCATTTTTCAGGAGACAATCGCTGAAGCCTCCAGTGGAAGCACCTATGTCAAGGCAGACAAGCCCTTCAGGTTTAATCCTGAAATACTCAAGGCCTGCCTCAAGCTTATAGCCGCCCCTGCTGACATAACGACATGATTGCTTGACCGCAATGGTTACGGAATCTTCTACGAGTGTACCCGATTTATCAGCAAGCCTGTTATTTACCATGACCTGCCCTGCTGCAATCATGGCCTGGGCCTTCTGTCTGCTTGGGGCCAGGTTTTTTTCCAGCAGCAGTTTATCAAGGCGTATTTTCATGGGACAGGGTTTCGTGACATCTTTGTTTTATTCTTTTCTTCCGTTTTCAGTGCAAAACTGCTAAGGCATTGCATGTTTTGTTATAAACCATGGCAGTATGAAAACCTGCAGGTTATGATAACGCATTTTCAGTGTAAATTTGAGTGAAAGCTTTTCCTAGCGGACGAAGTTATTTTCAAATTCTACGGCCTGCTGCGCTGCATTTCAAACTAAGACGTTCCGTGTTCAGACTGGTTGAAATGCCAAACTTCTCAGCAACTTGCATTTTATAAATCGTGCAACCAAAACTTGAAAGCACCTACACCTGGGAATTTTAAAAAACCTACAGAGTAATAGCACTTATATATTCTTACCATGTCCAGGAGCACAATTAAAATTATTCTTTCCCCGAAGATGCTCGCCATGTTTACACTCGGTTTTGCATCCGGTTTTCCATTTTATATTGTGCGTGATGTTCTCAAACTCTGGCTCACCGATGCCAATATCGACCTCGGCACCATTGGTCTTTTTTCAGCAGTTGCCTTGCCTTACACCTGGAAATTTGTCTGGTCGCCTGTCATGGACGGTGTCACCCCGCCTTTTCTCGGCAGGCGGCGCGCCTGGATGCTCATGACCCAGATTGGTTTGCTCATCCTCATTGCCGCAATGGGGCAACTTGATCCGACAAAATCCCTGAAAATGATGGCTGTGGTCGCTTTCTGTATAGCCATTTTCAGCGCATCCCAGGATATAGTCCTGGACGCCTTTCGGCGCGAATATCTGACAGACGAAGAACTCGGCTTTGGCACAGGAATATGGATGAATGCCTGGCGTTTTGGCATGTTTGCCTCAACAGGGACGGCATTTCTCCTGTCCGACAGTATCGGCTATCCCAATGTGCATCTGGTGTTGAGTCTCATGATGGGTATAGGAATCATAACAACCCTGATCGTATCTGAGCCCGATACTGGGGTAGCTGCTCCTCAAACCCTTCAGGAGGCGGTCATTGAGCCTTTTCGCGAATTTTTCAGCCGCGGCGGCGCCTGGTGGGTGCTTATCTTCATTTTACTTTACAAGATAGGGGACAACATGGCCGGGGCCATGAACATCCCGTTTATTCTGAAGATGGGATTTACCAAGCAGGAGTATTTCGTCATTGTCAAGGGCATTGGGATGTTTGCCCTGTTTGGCGGGGCCTTTTTGGGCGGAATCGTTATGATTCGGCTCGGAATCGCAAATTCACTCTGGGTTTTTGGCATTCTCCAGGCAATTTCAACGGCCTGCTTTGCACTCCTGGTTGTCGTCGGCAAAAATCACGTTCTTCTCACAGGGATTGTAACATTTGAATTTCTGGCCACGGGTCTGGGGCAGGCGGCCTATGCCAGTTACATGGCTGTGCAGACGAATAAGCGGTTTACTGCCACCCAGTATGCCATGATGACAAGCCTTATGGCAATTCCAGGCACAGTTGCTGCAGCTATTACAGGCTATATGGCAGAATATCTTGGCTGGAGCGGCTTTTATATTGTTTGTGCCCTGGTAGCACTGCCGGGCATGCTCCTGCTTATTCGCATTGCCCCTTGGGGCAGCAGCAATCAAGAAATAGATGCGAGTCTGAGGCAGGGTGAATAGGAAAGAGTTTCCTGCTTATCTCTTCAATGATTCAAGCCTGGTTTTTGCAGATGCAACTTCTGCACTCTTGGGATAGGTATCAACAAGCTTGTTATACACAATGCGGGCTGTTTCCGGATCACCTATCTTTTCAAAGGAGAGTCCCTGCCGGTATAAGGCCTTGGGTGCCAGTTCATGCTTTGAGTGCTCTATAATCACCTTCTGAAATTCCAGGATGGCCAGCTCATAATCCTTGTCTTCATAAAGACTTTCTGCAGCATAATAGCGGGCATCGACAGCCTTGGAACCTGAAGGATTTTTACCGAGGTATTCAGCAAAACTATTATAGGCGTCCCTGTATTTTTTTTGCTTGAAAAGGTTCATGCCCTGCTCATAGGAATTTGCAACGGTTGGCGGCGGTGGTGAAGGTGGTGAAGGTGGTGGAGGTGGTGGAGGTGCTGCAGTTTTCACCGCGGCTGGCGGCTCAACATCTTGGGCTTCTTTTTCATCGACGGATGGTGCGGTAATGTTCTGGCTGCTGACATCAATTTTATAACTATCAGGCGTAATTTGCCGTGGCTCCGTTTTGACTTCCTGATCAGTCATTCTCGCCTTTCTCTCTGCCTCCCGTGCTCGCTGGGCAGCTTCCATGGCCCGTTGCGATGCTTCATGACTGCGGGCTTCCTTGATAGCCATGATTTCGTCCTCGGCATAAGCAACACGTTCCATGGCTTTTTGCAATTGTTCATCAGCCAGTGCCAACCGCTCATTGAGCCTGTTGATTTCCTCCGACCTGTCCTGTTCAGAACTATCCAAACGTGTTAACAGCAGCTTTTTCAGTTCCTTGTTTTCTTCCTGTATTTGCTGCATGAGAAAATTGTTCTCTTCAATTTGGCCCTGCAGCCGCAGTATTTCTGACTGCTGATAATCAAGACGGTCGCCGGTTTCAGCCTGGCGGGCCTGTACGCCTTGCACCGTCTGTTTCTTCAGGTCCTCTATTTCCTTATTAATATCGTCAACTTTCGTGTCCATTTTGCGCACTTTGACATTGGTGTATTCCACGTCTTGCTGCGTGGCAACACACTGGATCAGCAGGGTTGTAAAACTGAAAAGCACTACGGAATATAAAACTGCTCGTTTCATGGATGTCCTCATCAATATTTAATTATGTTAATCCATTCTTCTTGACCATTCAGGTGATGACTGGTGGCCTTCAAGCTGGAACAGGGTGCGAAAGCCTGTGCCGTTTTTGAAGACCGTACAGATGTCCCTGTCATTATTATGGCGGCGGCTAAACACAACCTGTCTCGAATCCGGCGACCATGAAGGTGATTCATGATCATCTCGAAGCCATGTGAGTTGCAGGGCCTGTCCTCCCTCAGGTTTTATTATGAAGATCTGGTATTGTCCTTCATACAGCCCAGAGTAAGCAATCCATTCGCCATCAGGAGACCAGCTTGGCTCTGTATTGTCATTCCCCTTAAAGGTAATACGTCTAACAGATTTTGTCTTCACATTCATGATATAAATTTGCGGCGTGCCGCTGCGGTCGGAGACAAAGGTAATATGTTTGCCATCCGGGGACCAGTCCGCGGAAACATTTATACCGGTATTGTTTGTTAATCTTTCGAGAATGGTGCCATTGATATTTATCAGGTAGAGATCGGGATTGCCGTCTTTACTGAGGGTAATGGCCATGTTTTTACCGTCAGGGGACCAGGCAGGTGCAAGATTGAGCCCGGGACGGCGGGAAATGGCCTTGGTGGTTTTAGCTTCCTGCCAGTCAGTGATATAAAGATTCGGGTTTCCTGGGTGATAGGTCGTATAGGCAAGCAGTTTGCCGTCAGGGGAGAATTTAGGAGAGACCGTCAAGTTTTTGTGCTTTGTTATCTGCTTGATATTCCTGCCCAGAACATCTGAGACAAAAATTTCCTTATAATCGCCGGGTACGTCTGAAGCAAAAGTTATATTAGACATGCTGATGCCCGGTTCGCCGGTGAGCTGGTAAATGACCTCATCACAAAACCGCAGTATCATTTTATCCCGAATGTCCGGAGAGCCCTTGTAGCGTTTGCCGATAAGCATTTTGTCCTCAGCTACATCAATCAGCCTGAACTCAAAATACATGGTCTCTCCTGAGGTTTTGTAATCGGTGATGATAGCGAAATCAACGCCCAGCTTGGACCAATCGATGTTCGTGTAGCCGCCATATTTGTCCGGTGGAACCACTGAAATAAAACCATGGAATTCGAGGGCTTTTGTAAGCAGGGCTGTCATGTCCCGATCAGCCTTGTCAATTCTGTCAGGATTGTTTTTATCAGTGAAATAAGGGACAGCAAAGGGAACCTTGCGGAAATCAGGGGAGGTTATATCAAGGTAGACCCGTGCCTGAGCCATGGAGGAGAACAAAAAGCCCAGAAATAAAGCCAGGCCGCTTACATATGCTATTTTTCGAAGATTCATAACGTTTCGGCAGAATAGGGGTTAATACAGCTCTCCGGGCTTGAATCGCAAACCTATCTCAAAGGAGTTTTCCTGTAATTGATCTGGGAATGGGGGCAGCGGTGCAGCATCTTTCAGAGCTTTTAAAACAAACTGGTTGAAATAGATGTTGTCAGATTTTTTTTCAAAAAAACTGTTTGTTACGACCCCGTCTCTCCTGATGGTTATAACCAATACGGCTTCAAGAGAATTATCCCAATTTTGCAGGTCTGGCAAGACCCAATGTTCATGAATTTTTTGATAAAAGGTTGCCAGGTACTGTTTCATGTAAAAATCAGGTTCGATGCCGGTTCCCCTGGGGCCGGTGATTCCCGCTGATTGTGTAGTAGAAGTGGATTGGCCGCCTGGTTTTGCAGTGGTCCCTGTTGTTATGGCGGGACTTGTCTTGAGGGTATCGGCCAGCTTGCTCACCGCATCTTTTGCCGCCTTGTCTGCCGCTTCCCTGGTTTCTTTTTGTTCGGCGCTCGCTTTGAGTCGCTTTACGACCTGGGACAATTTTGCCTTTTCCAGTTTTTCCTCTTCCTTGGTCTTGCCGAGCTTGACCTTCTCCTTGAGTGGTTGCAGCGAAACCGGTTTGGCAATTGGGGTTGTTACAGCGGGGGCAACTTCAGGTTCTGACGCTTGAATGGAGACAGCCGGTTTTTTTGTCGCCGGTTCCAGCTGTCTGGCTGCAGGCTTTGCCGCAGTCTGCACTTCGGGTTCTGCCACTTCAGTAGCGGTGAACAGGTTTACGGTGTATATTTCCGGCAGCCTTGGCTGTCTGTCAAAGAGGCTCGGCGCCAGCATGGCAACTGCCATGACTATAACATGCAGGCCAATGGATATATTAAAGGGCTTGCGCCATTCGTTGGATAACATGCTGAGAGGAGTTGTTAAGCCGTGCGAAGCAAGAAGTTTCATCGCTTCTTATCATCAGCCGGCTGGGTTATCATCCCAAGTTTGTCAAAACCGGAATCCTTGATATCCGCCATGACCGAGACAACAAGACCGTAGGGCACTAACTTGTCTGCTTTCAAAAATATGGGTTTTTCATGCTCAGCCTTTGACAGGGCGCTCAACTGCTGTTTAAGCAGGGTCTGATCCAGTTTGATCTTGTTAAAGTATATCTGGCCATCCTTCTTGATCGTGACAAGAAGCGGGTTTTCCTTCTGCCGTAAGGGTTTGGCTGTCGTCTCAGGCAGGTCTACATCGACCCCCTGAGTCATCATGGGAGCAGTTACCATGAAAATAATGAGAAGCACGAGCATTACGTCAACAAGCGGGGTTACGTTGATCTCGGAAACCAGTCTTTTTGAGCCGTTGGTACTACTGAATGCCATGGCTTTCAATCCTCACAAAGAAAATTAAGCTTTGGACAACAGGTCCCGTTCAACCAGGTTCAGAAAATCTGCAGAAAAGCCCTGCATATCATTTTCCAGGCTAGAGAGCTTATTGGAATAATAGTTATAAAAGATAACCGATGGAATCGCGACGGCAAGCCCGGCGGCCGTGGCAACGAGCGCCTCGGAGATACCCGGGGCGACGACGGCAAGCGAGGCAGAGCCGCGCATGCCGATATCCTGGAATGATGTCATAATTCCCCAGACCGTACCGAAAAGGCCTATGAAAGGTGCGGAGCTTCCGGTGGTTGCGAGGAAGGATAAATACATGCCCAGACGGTTCATTTGTTTGCTTTCCGCTTTGCGCAGCGCTCTTTTCAGGTTATCCATGCTGGCCAGTTGCATTTCAAGGGTGTCGTCGGAATTCTTTTTTGACACCCGGCTGCGGCCAAGTTTCTGTAGTTCATTAAACCCGAGGATGAAGATTGAGGCTGCAGGACTGTCCGGTATTTCCTTGGCAGCTTTATACGCATCGGCAAGGTTCTTGCTCTTCCAGAAGATGTCGAGGAAGAATTCACTTTCAGCCCGGGCTCTTTTATACGATAAATGTTTCATTATTATTATGGTCCATGAAACCAGCGAGAAAACAAGGAGGAGAAGCATGACAAACTTCACCATCGGACCTGCATCTATGATCATTTGGAAAATACTTAAATTTTGCACGAATATATTTCCTTTCTCAAACGTATTAGTATGTTAGTTGTCATTGCAGGACAGGAAGGGAAGTTGCTTCCATGTAGAGCTTTTGCGATATTGCAAGACGGACAATAATATATAGCTTTTATGATACATGTCAATAAGCGGCAAAGAGTCTGTTTTTTTATTTGAAATCCCCCAAGACCGGGGAGATCAAGAAGCATTCGCCTGTATTGACGGCTGGGAATAATTATATTGCATATGCTGTCAGCCCTTCAATGTGTATCGGTTATGGTGCAGCCGAAATCAACTTTAACAGCTGTCTTGCTGCCAATAAGTACCTTGCCTTTGAAAAACCAGGCCTTGCCGATGTTTTCATCTAGAGTAACTTGCATCCTGATCGTTTCGCCTGGTTTCACTTCTCTTTTGAACTTTGCCTGCTTTATCCTGGTCAGTAAAGGTTTCCCCCCTCCGCTCTCATGGGTGTGTCCGGCTTCCTGCAGCAGCCTGGCAATGAACAGGGCGCCAGTCTGAAAAACAGCTTCACAGAGAAGAACTCCGGGCATTATGGGATAATCCGGATAATGGCCTTTAAAAATATCAAGGTCCGGTGCAATGAATTTTTCCGTAACAATTGTCCTTGCATCGAACGATATGATCGAATCAATCCAGAGAAAAGGAGGCCGGTGCGGAATTGCCTCGTAAATCTCGCGGTTAAAGCCCACCTGTGACCTCCAGGACAGAGCCGCTGATATATGATGCCTTCTCCCCGGCCAGGAAAAGCACTGCCGCAGCAACTTCCTCCGTCTTGCCGAACCGTTTCATGGGCACCATCTTTTTGTATTTATCCAATTGCTCAGCAGAAAGCCCTTCAAGCAACTCGGTATCGATAAAGCCGGGTGAAATGCAGTTGACTGTGATCCTGCGCTTTGCTGTTTCTTTACACAGGGACCGCATCATACCGATCTGGCCGGCCTTGGAAGCAGCATAGTTGGCCTGCCCTTCAAAGCCCATATGAGCCATGGGTGACGTGATATGAATTATTCTGCCATATTTCTGTTTCATCATGAGCAGTACCGCCTGTTTAGACATATTGAATGTGCCGGTCAGGTTGACTTCGATAACCCGGTGCCAGTCATCGGAATGCATCATGGCAAGCACAGCATCTCTCCGGATACCGGCATTATTTACCAGGATGTCAATGGTATCGAATTTTTTTTCGACTTCTGCAAAGAACGTCAGCACTGCGGATTCGTCAGACACATCGCAGGGAAATAAAAAAAGCCTGTTTTCCAGGTAGGATGCATCTGTCTTCCATTCCAGCATAAATGCGGCGGCGGCCTTGCGGTCGGAACCATAAACGCCGATTACCGTGGCGCCGGCTGCAAGGAAAGCTCTGGCAATAGCTTTACCGATACCTTTTGTCGCGCCAGATACTACGGCTTTTCTTCCATGAAAGTCAGTCATATAGGTTGCCTGGAATAATTGTATTTCTGAGTTTTAATAAAAAGCAAGATGCGCAAAATGATCGTACATCAGGGAATATATCATAGAAATGATTACAAGCCACGTATGTATCCATCAACATCATTTGCCACAATGACACCATAATTGATGGCGCCCAGCCATCCGGACATGATGATTCCCACTGAGCCAACATGAAATAGTCCCGGCACAGCCTTAAAAATTGAGCGGGAAATATCCAACCCTTCAAATTTTGTTCCAAAAGAAGTTCCCTTGGTGTGCAGAGTATAACGCTGGATGGTTTTCGGGGTTGCTGCCTCAAGCCAGTCAATTTTTTGGCGCACGCCAGGAATATAGCGTTCCAGGTTAACCAGGGTCCGTTCGATCATGGCTTGTTTTTCAGTGTTATATTCACTTTCATTGAGTCTGTCCCAGTCGTCAAATCTGCCGTTCATTGAGGCAACGACTGTAAAGCGGTTATGGGCGGGCCTGGTTTTGGGATAGTAGAGTGAGAAGGTTCTGCTCCTGGTATGCATGTCCAGCAGTTCATCGGAGGAGAATTGCTCTGCGGCGGAAACAAAAAGGAGGTCGCCGATGTCGTTAATCGTTTCTTCTTTTTTTATGCCGATGTAAACCTGGCAGCTAGAGGTATTGACGCGAACTGTCTTTACTTTATCCAGAAATTCAGCCGGAAAGGCGTCTTTACCTGTAAGGTCATAGATTGTATTAAGAATGCCGCTGTTTGACACCACGCTGTCCGCTGCAATGAAACGCTCACCTACCTGGACACCCCGAACCTTTCCGCCCTCAGTGACAATCCTGTCCACCTTGGAATTCTTGCAGATGGTCACTCCGTTTTTGACCAGTTCTTCTGCCATCATACCTATAAGGTGGTCTGTTCCTCCTTTGAAGGTAAAGACCCCCTTATTCATGAAATTTGAAAAAACTATACCATAGGTTATAGCAGGGTCTTCCAGGGTAGAACCGTTGGCATAGGTTATAGGTTCCATAAGCAGCCGGTGGACATCATCGCGCCCGGGAAAAAATTTTTCAAAGAGCTCACGGGTTGACATGCTCTGGTCGTCGTAGAAATTCATGGAGGCAACTGTGTTAAAAAAATCATTTATCGTTGCCTGCGAGATTTTGAAATCATTTATAAGGATAGAGGTAAAATCCTGCCGGTCAAATGTCGTGGTAAGGGAAAACTGGGGATTATCAAAAACGATGTTTTTGAGCTGGACAATGGATTCCATGATCTCACGGTTCCAGTATTTACGGCAGGTTTTCACCATGCCGTGGGGGAAACCGTGCAGCGAAACATCAAATATGTGTCCCTTGCGTTTAAACCATGTGGCCAGGCCGCCAAGCTGATGGTGATGCTCAAGCAGAAGGACGGTGTGACCGCTTCTGGCAAGACGGTTTGCAGAAGTAAGACCGCCAAGACCTGAGCCGATTACCACAACGTTGTAGCGCTCATTTGCTCCCTTGATTGATTTATGCAGCATATCGAATTAATGAAATATTTATAAAGGTACAATTACATCTTGTTGAAGATGTGCTGGTTGACCATGGTAACACCGCTGAGCAGGGCGCCAACTATTCCCAAATATCCCTGATCGGTTCCGGCTATATACAGGTTCGCAAAGTATGTCCTGCCGTCCTTTATTTTTTCTGAACTTCCGTAAACCGCGCCCTGTGTCCGGGAAGTAAACCGTTCAATAGTCACAGGTGTAAAAGAGTCTTCATATACAATGTTTTCACTACAATTCCCAATAATTTTGCCGAGAACTTTCCTGGAGCGTTCAGTCCAGTCTGTTTTCATGGCTGGATAACGTGATGTGTCTGCATCTTGGTAAGCATGCAGCCATTTTTCATAATTGGCAAGATGAGTGACCCGCATCTGAATGGTATCGCCTTGCCGGTTTCTCTCAAAGTTGTCGGGAAAACAGATGACGCCGCTGTTGAGATCTACGGCATCATCAGGACGTCTGTATGAGAATTTCTCCGACAGGTTATAAAATATGATAGTACGGTCTTCCGGAAGATGATTGCGGGCCGATTTGTTAAAAAGGTAGATCGATTCCAGGAAACTTAAGCGGCCGGAAGTTTTGTCCTCGGGCAACTCTGAGAAAGCAGCTGCTGCTTCTGGAACTGAGAACAGTCTTTTTGTTTCCGGGAATCCTGCCGTTGATATAAGATCATCACAGCTGATCACTTCACCTGCATCAGTCCGAATCCCTGAGATTCTGTTATTTTCTGTAAGAATTTCCTTAACACCGGAAGAAAATTCTATTTCGCCGCCAAAATTCTTATATTGCTGCAGGAGAAGACCAAGCAGATCCTTTATCGTCCCTTCAGGTCTGAAGAATCCCTCCTGGAATATGGCACGAAAGAGAATAATAAACTGGCTGAGGTCCATATCATCCTCATCGCTGCCGCCATAAAACATTAAAGGGCAGAAAATCATTTCCAGAAGCAGCCGGTCTTGCAGAAAGTTTGCAACAAATGTTCGTGCCGAGACTTTGGGGCGCGGGGCGAAAGCATCGTATGCATCAATTTCTGTAAGCATTTGTGCAAACTGCTTGACTGAACCGGGAAAACGTTTTGCAATCTGCAACTGCAGCATACTGAAGTCATTTGAAAAACAGAGGTTTGCTCTCCCCGGGAAGAGAATTTCAGAAGTTTTCTGTTGCCGAAGTTTTACGGTGCGTCGTGGAATTTTTAGCTGCCGCAGTAAGCGGTTCAGGGGTGCATGCTTATCTTCAGGCGAAGCATAGTTGGTAATGGCATGCAGGCCGGTTTCAAGCAGTCTGCCCTTCCGATAATAGTAGGAGTTGAGACCACCTGCTTTAGAGTGTTTTTCCAGGATGAGTACTTTCTGACCAAAACGGGCGAAACGTATACCGGCGGCCAATCCTGACAGACCGCCGCCAATGATCAATAGGGGATATTTTCTCACCGTGCATTATTAAGCGGCTTTCAGGCGGGGTATAAGATAATTGACGCAACTGTCCAGGGTGGCGAGTTGGGGATAGTCCGCCTCCGGGATCTGAATCTGGTATCGTTTGCGGAGTTCCATGACGATGTCAAGAAAATCCATGGAATCAAGGTCCAACTGATCCCGTAATGCATCGGCGGGGTTCAGGTTCTCAAGATCAGCTTCGTCATCTATATCCTGGATTATCTCCAGGAGCACTTTTTTAATTTCATCGATTGTCATTAATTATCTCCTTAAGAATCAAATAATATATATGAATAACTTTATTCTTTCAATTGAATCTTGATTAAATCTTAAAAAGTTCCTCAGTCGGCAACAGGGCCTAATAATATCAATGTGTTAAGTGAGCATTACCTTTCCGCATCGTGCTTTTTGCAATGCCGACAATCTTCAGTAAAATCTTAATTTTAACCGTTTCACCTGATTTATCTATCAGGCAGCGGTCATTTTCCTGACGATAACCACCGAGTTTATACCAACCATACCAAAAGAATTGTTCAGTATGGTATTGACTGTCGCAAGGCGCCTCGGTTTATTTGTCACGAGATTTTGTAAGGCGCAGGCCTGATCAAGTGTATCCACGTTAATCGTAGGATGCACCTGATTGTCTGTAAAGGCCGGCAGATTTCCTGCCAGCTCCAGGACTCCTGCCGCACCCATGGCATGCCCAATGATGCTTTTGGTATTGTTAATATAAGTATCAGGGCAATCCTTGAAAAGGGAGCTTATGGCGTTGCATTCTTCAATATCGCCCTGCTTTGTACCTGTTGCATGGGTGTTGATAATATGGATGTCCTTTGGCGTCAGTCCGGCCCGTTCTATGGCCAACTGCATGCATTCAGCCTGTCTCGGCCCATAGGGCAGCACAAAATCCCTGGCATCCGAATTCATGGCATAACCGACAAGCTCGCCGTAGATGCGCACATTTCGGGCAAGCGCCTTATCGAGTCTTTCCAATACAAAAACACATGCGCCCTCAGAAACCACGATGCCATTGCGCCCGATATCAAAGGGCCTGCATGCCTTTGTGGGGTCATGATGCACGGCAAGGGCGCCTTCTGCCTTAAAACTTGCAAAAATCCCGAAAGACCCGGTGCTTTCCGAGATGCCTCCGGCAAGAGCCATGTCGACTTCGCCGAGTTTAAGCATCTGCGCTCCCTGAATCAAAGCAGCATTGCCGGCTGCACAGGCTCCGCCGATGGAGTAATGCGGACCGGTTATGCCAAGGTTCATGGTGATTTCACCGGCCGGGTTGTTCAGTACCGTGCGTGGATTATGGTGATGACTCCAGAAGTCGGTATTAAATGCAAACTGGCTTAAATTATAAATTTCGTTTTCTGTCTCAACCGTGCCGTGTTCGGTTAAGCCAATATATACTCCGGTCCTGTTTTGCCTGTAGTTCAAGAAATCGGCAAGGCCGGCATCCTGCATGGCTTCATTGGCAGCATAGACCCCCAGGCATCCCGCCCGGGTCCCGCGTTTGTTTTCCTTTTTCTTGCGGTATTTCGTCTCCGGGAAAGAACATATGCCTGCCGGTACCTTGCCGACATAACGCAGTTCAATTTCGCCAATACCACTTCTGCCTGCCAGGAGGCTGTTGCGATAATCCTGCAGATTATCGGCATTGGGAGCTGCCAGCCCCACACCGGTTATAACGATTCGTTGTTTTTCTGAAAGTTGCGGCATGTTTATGGATAATATAAGCCGGGTGGTATACTGCGCTGCTTATGTTCCGGCTTCAGTTTGCAGTGTATGTTTCTTTTCAGAGAATTAGTTTTGATTTTTTTATGCTATTGGAACTTGTCCAATATAAACCTTGTGATTAGAGTCTACTTCCGTGCTTACAGGATGATCATATTCCAACACCCGCAATCATTGGCAGGGATTGGAGGTATCAAATGCAAAAGCTTTAGACTATAGCCGATATTTTTTTCTCTGTCGATATTGTCAGGAAAAAAAATAAAAGTTTATTTTTGAAAGGAGAAAAAATTCTTAAGAATTTTACATGGGAAGGTAGTTCCCTGCACTGATATATAGGGGAAAACTATTTAGGCATTGAAATGAATAATAAATCTCAGGAGTGTTGAAATGGGCGAAGAATTATATGATGTGGTGATCATTGGCGCCGGTCCTGCCGGTTTGCAGGCTGCCATAAATGCAGTGCGTAAAAGGGCATCGGTCCTTGTTCTCGGTAGGCCGGAACGAAGCAGTCTCTACAAGGCTCATATTGAAAATTACCTCTGTGTTAATGGTGTCCGGGAAGGTGCTGAACTTCTTGCCGTAGGTATTGAGCAGATTCAACGATTCGGTGCGGAATATTTTGCTGAAGATGTTCTGCATGTAGAGCATGCATCAGATACTTTTGCGGTGCGCGTCGAAAGCGGCAGAAACATTAAATCAAGAAGCGTGATTTTTGCCACCGGTACTTCCAGGAAAAAACTGAAGGTAAAAGGTGAGAAGGAGCTGTCCGGCAAAGGGGTGAGCTACTGCGTTGATTGTGATGCCAACTTTTACCGGAATGCCAAGGTCATTGTGGTGGGCAATGAAAGTGCGGCGGTGGATGGGGCTATGACCCTTCTGGGATACGCCTCCGAAGTCCACCTGGTGACCAGGGAGCTTGCCGTGTCTGAGGAATTACAAAAAAAACTGCGGGAAAGCGAAGTAACGGTTCACAAAGATACATGGGTAGCGGAAATACTGGGTGAAAACAGTGTGGAAGGTGTCCTGTTGGAAAACGATACGCGCCTGGAAGTTGAAGGCATATTTATTGAGTTGGGAGCAAAGGGAGCACTGGAGCTGGCTACATCAATCGATGTCCAGCTTGATTCAGAGACCTTTACCCATATTGAATGCAATAAAAAACAACAGACCAATATAACCGGAGTCTATGCAGCTGGCGATATTGCCGGACATCCCTACCAGATGGCCAAGGCTGTTGGGGAGGGGTGTGTCGCAGGCTGGGAGGCAGCCAACTACGCCTTGAAGCAGAAAAGATCGGAAGGCTGATCAACCGTTCAGCAGGGTATCAAGCTCGTTGGTAATGTCTTCCCCGGAGGTGATGGCCTTGTTGATGCGGTTAAAGTTATTCCTGTCACCAAGCATGATGCAGCCGATGACCCTGCCGTTGTCAATGACGACTTTTTTGTATATGTCTGCAGATGTTACAATCTTTGACTCGTGCCTGTTTTCCTCGTCGATTTCACCGGCTGAGGCCAGATCAATGCCAGCCACTTTCAGGATATTTGACAGCGTCGTCCCGGCATAGGCTGCCCTGCCTCCTGAAATATTTATGCCGGCGATTTTTCCCTGTTCCATGGCTGCGGGCCAGATGCCGTAGGTCCTTCCCTCATATTCAATGACATCGCCAGCTGCAAAAATGTCTGGCTGACTCGTCTGCATAAATTTATCAACAATAACGCCCTTGTCTGTTTTCAGGTCAAGCATTTTGGCCAGTTCCAGGTTGGGCCTCACACCTGCTGAAATTATGACCATTTCTGTTGGCAGGATGTCGCCGTTTTCCAGGACAACCTGCTCCACCCTGTCATTTCCGCTAATTTCTCTGGTGGTTGCCCCCAATCTGAAAGTGAAGTTCATGTTTTCAAAAAAATGCTGGAGCCTTGCCGCTCCTTCAGTATCAAGCTGGCGCGGCAGCAGCCGGGGAAAGAATTCAACCACGGTTATATTTTTCCCAAGCCTGTGAAGTGCATTGGCTGCTTCAAGGCCGAGCAGGCCACCTCCGATAAGAACAACATGATTGATTTTTTCAGCGGCCTGCACGATTTGTCTGACATCCTGGACAGTGTGTATGGCAAAGACTCCCTTCAAATCAGAGCCTTTGATCGGTGGAATAAAAGGGTGGCTGCCATTGGCCAGTAGCAGCCTGTCATAGCTGAGCGACACACCATCAGCAGCCATAACATGTTTTTCGCCCGGATCAGTTTCGCGTACCCTGCTATTAAGCTTTAACAAGATTTTTTTCTGATCATACCATGCTTTCTTTTTGGCGATCAGTTCCGATTCTGCGACAATGCCGCCAAGATAATCAGGCAGCCTGACTCTGTAATAGAAGGGGAGATCCTCATCTGTAACAATGGTTATCTCACCTGTCGCGTCATTCTGGCGTATATTTTCAGCAGCAGTGGTGCCTGCGACCCCGCTGCCAATAATGAGATATTTCTTCATTTTCATGAATCAGTGAGCTGTTTGATGTACCCCGATTTTCGGTAAGCACCCTTTCAGGGCATAAACGACCCACGGCAGACTCCGAGAAAGGATTAATCCGGCAAAGGAAATCGTGTCTGACCAGTTTTTTAGAAGATTTTCGTCATCGATTCAGGATTATGCCGTAGGTTCAAACTGGTCCTTATCTGCGCCGCAAACCGGGCAGACCCAGTCGTCAGGCAGATCTTCAAATGCAGTTCCCGCAGCAATGCCGTTTTCAGGATCGCCCAAAGCCGGATCGTAGATATATCCGCATACAGTGCAAACATATTTCCCCATTTGTAATCTCCTTGGTAGTAAATATTATGGTAGAATTTAAATTATAATAGTACAGGCTTATAAAATAATCTACTCTCTGATGTGGAAAAGATACACAAAAATTTGTTGGGGAAGGTAATCAGCCTGTACAGATTATAACAGCCTGCAAGGTTGATACTAAATATATCGATATGAAATACACCCAAAAGGAATCAGCAGAAACGGATCTGCATTTTATGCGTCTAGCCCTGCAGGAAGCACGTAAAGCAGGAAAACTCGGCGAGGTCCCTGTGGGTGCTGTTATAGTCGATGAACAAGGCACAGTACTTGCATCATCTGGCAACAGGTCCATTGTTGACCGTAACCCGTCCGGACATGCTGAAATAGAGGCATTGCAGGCAGCAGGGCAGACGCTTGAAAACTACAGGCTGCCCAACACTACCCTGTATGTCACCATTGAGCCGTGTGTCATGTGTGCCGGAGCCATTGTCCACGCCCGCATAAGACGCCTGGTTTTCGGTGCTTTGGATTCTAAGGCCGGAGCTGTAGTTTCCCGGTACCGGATCGGCCGAGACGGAAAGCTAAATCATCAACTGGAAATTGAAGGTGGAGTATTGGCTGCGGAATGTGGGGAACTGTTGACCTCGTTTTTCAAAAAGAAAAGGGGGAGGATTTTATGATTTCTTTTTTTCTTACCCGTAAACAGACCCAATAGGCTGCCGGATCGTTTTCCTTTTACTTACTGCGCTGCCTGGCTGCGTAAAATAGTTTTGCAAAAAAGAAGTTTTGTGAATTCAGTTAAGAAACTTTATGGTTATTGCGCCGGAGAGGTACCGAAGTGGCCGTAACGGGCCCGACTCGAAATCGGGTTGTCGGTTAGTAGCCGGCACGTGGGTTCGAATCCCACCCTCTCCGCCACTTTTTTATTGTATTTCAAGGCGTTATCTCTTATATTTTACCATAAATTGCCTGAATAAGGAGGTTGAAATGCGTGATGATTTACGACAGGAACTGACTGGTTGGGGTAAAATTGTCTGGGGTGATAAATCATATAATAAAATTTACTATAAAGTAGTAATTGAAAAGGAAAGGCCCGATGATGATGAACCAGATATCTATGGCACTGTGAACGATAAACAGGGCGATAAGCTTGATATCCCCGATTTTGTTGGAACAACAGAGGATATCATTCTGCATATGAGTGATGACAGATATCTAAAAATAGTTTTTTTGGATGAAAGCGAAGAGTTTGAAGTAGATGGCGGATTCAATGATAATAAGTGATTGCGCTGCAGTATTTTTCCTTTTTCCCGGCAAGTTGAAATTACTATTGGAAAGGGTTAAAATGAAAAATTAATGTTTGTTTTTTGTTTGTATATTTTTAACGAAAAGAGTATTAACCAGCGGCGAGAATAACCAGGGTGAGTGGAGAGGTGACCGAGTGGCTTAAGGTGCACGCCTGGAACGCGTGTGTACGCAAGTACCGTGAGTTCGAATCTCACCCTCTCCGCCATTCTTTAAGGAAGTCTTAAGTGTGATAGCCAGGTTCTGCGCAACAAAGACTCGCGAACCCCGCCAGATCCGGGAGGAAGCAACGGTAGTGAGAAACTTTGTGTGTTGCAGAATACCTGGCTATCCTTTTTTCTGCCAATGTCATATTTAGTATTAGCCAGAAAATGGCGCCCCCAGACATTTGAGGAAGTTGTCGGACAGCAGTCGGTTATCCGGACGCTGCAGAATGCCATTGACCGGCACCGTATACCTCATGCCCTCATTTTCAGCGGGGTCAGGGGAGTAGGCAAGACGACCCTTGCCCGCTTGGTTGCCAAGGCCCTTAATTGCCAGGAGGGCCCGACAAAAATCCCGTGTAACAAGTGTGAGCATTGCACAGAGATAACAGCCGGCAATGCTATTGATATCCATGAAATCGACGGCGCTTCAAACCGCGGTATCCAGGAAATCAGGGAACTCAAGGAAAATATCCGTTTTTTCCCGACCAAGAGCAGATACAAGATCGTCATTATCGATGAAGTCCATATGCTTACAACCGAGGCCTTTAATGCCTTGTTGAAGACCCTGGAAGAGCCCCCTGAACATGTAATTTTTATGTTTGCCACCACGGAACTGCATAAAATTCCCATAACCATACTTTCCCGCTGCCAACGCTACGAACTGCAGAAGGTGTCATCCCGTGAACTGTTTGCTTTTTTCAGTAAAATTGCCCAAGAAGAGAAAATCATTATTTCGGACTGGGCCGTAAACATCATTGTCAGGGAGGCGGGGGGCAGTGTGCGGGATGGGCTCAGCCTGCTGGACCAGATTTTTTCATTCGGTGGCGACGAGATAACCGATGAGGATGTTATCAAGGTTCTCGGCCTTGTTGACAGCCAGGTCGTCAGTTCAATGGCTGCGGCAATACTAAACAGTGATCTTGCCAATGGTCTCAGGATTCTTGAGGAAACCTCTAATTACGGGGTTGATCTGAAAAGACTGGCCAATGATCTGCTCTATTATTTCAGGGCGCTTTTAATATGCCGTGTCAGTGCAGATCCTGAAAAACTTCTGGATGTACCTGATCAAGAGTTTGCCGAAATGCGTCAGATCGGAAGCCAGCACACGGTCGAGACCCTGCAGCTTTATTTTAATATGCTGCTCAAGGGAGTTGAGGAGATGCAGTATTCCTCCCATCCCCGCCTGGCTTTTGAAATGGCACTTATCCGGGCTGCCGAGGCGGGTAATGTTGTGCCGGTGGCAGAACTCCTGGGAAAGCTGGAAACCATGCAGTCAGGTGGAGTTGTTGCATCCATAAAAAAAGAAATAACACCCCGGATTCCTGCCCCAAATCCCCGTGTCAAAGAGAAAACAAAAAGTCAGGCGCCACAAAAGGCAGGCAGCGTTGAAATCCCTGGAAAGCCAAGACAGCCGCAAAAAAAAACTGACAAAACCAGGAAAGCTGAAGAGCCGGGCAAGCAGCAACCTGTTGAAACAGAGACTCCTGCTAAGCAAGCCACTGACAAAGGTATCGAAAAAAACACAGTCGAACCTTCCACCCGGGATGTGCGTAAAAACTGGGATGAGTTCATTGTATATGTAATGGACAGAAAGAAATGGATGGCCCATACCCTGCGCCTCTGTTCCAAAGTCCGCGAGGAGGGGGCGGATCTCATTTTAAAGTTTGATGACCCCTCTGATTGCAAGATGCTGCAGTCCAAGGAGAATATGAAATTTCTCACTGAATTTTCCCAGGATTTTTTCCAGAAGGAATTCAAGATAGGCATCAAGATCCGGGGAGCGGACTCCCAGGGTATTATTGGCCAGGATGGAATCGGTCCCCAGGAAGAAAGACGTGCCCTGGCAAGCGACCCGCTTGTAGAGATGGCCACAGAAGTTCTTGGCGGCAGGGTGGTAAATATCAGAACAGGGCCGCGGAGCAGGTGAATAACAGGGTTATAAATTATGAATTTTGAATTATGAATTTTGAATTAGTTTTTTACTTTAGTCACTTAATATACACAGGATCCTATAAATATGGATATGAATGAAATAATGCGTCAGGCGCAGCAGATGCAGCAGAAGATGAGCCAGGTCCAGAATGAGTTGGCCGGCAGGACGGTCACCGCTTCCGTCGGAGGCGGGATGGTTTCAGTAACACTCAATGGCAAGAATGAACTTTTGTCTGTGCAGATAGATAGAGAGGTCATTAATCCTGAAGACCGGGAAATGCTCCAGGATCTCATTGTTTCAGCTGTGAATGAAGGCCTCAAGAAGGCCCAGGATATGGCCCAGGCAGAAATGCGTAAAATCACCGGCGGCATAAATATTCCGGGTATTCTTTAGGGTCTGGAGAGAGACAATGCAGGTCGTTCCACCAGCACTGGAAAGATTAATTCAGGATTTAAGCAGGTTGCCTGGCATCGGTAAAAAAACGGCAAGCCGTCTTGCCCTGCATATCATGCGAAGTCCTGCCGGAGAAGCCAGGGCGCTCGCCGCCGATCTTGCAGAGCTGCATGCTGCCGTAAAACTCTGCTCCAGTTGCTTTGTTTTCTCAGAAACAGACCCGTGCAGGATATGCTCAGATCCCGGTCGCAATAAAGAAGTGGTCTGTGTTGTGGAGGGGCCGGATGATCTTTTAGCCATTGAAAAAACCGGAGCCTACCAGGGGCTCTACCATATCCTTCATGGCGTGTTGGCTCCCATGGACGGTATTGGACCGGAAGAGATCAAAATAAATGAACTCGTAAATCGCATTCGGCGCCAGAAAATTGCAGAAGTATTGATTGCCACGAGTTCAACGGTTCCCGGCGAGGCGACGGCATCCTATCTTTTCCGGATCCTGCATGCGGAACAGGTGAAAGTAACAAGGCTTGCCTGTGGGATACCCATGGGAATGGATATAAAATACGCTGATGAAGTCACCCTGGCCAGAGCTATCGAAACACGCCAGGAATCAAAGTGATTTATTTTGCATGTTTATGTGATATTTCCTTGACAGGAAAGGCAATTGCTGGTATTTGGTTTCCGTTTTAGCTGCGTCGATAAAGTTTCCCCAAGCGGTTTGTTTTTGAGAAAAAATTACCTGAAAATTTGGTCTGTCATGTAGGCGCGTAGCTCAGCGGGAGAGCGCTTCCCTGACGCGGAAGAAGTCGGCGGTTCGAAACCGCCCGCGCCTACCAGATTTACCTTTCAGGTAATGAAAATAAGCGTAGGCTTCGCTGTGGTGGGGCTGCCACAAAGGCTTGTACCTGGCGAAGCCTTTTTGCATCTGGCCCAGGATTTTATAAGGCCAGCCAAGTTACCCGGTCAACCCCCGATAATGGGTTTTTGGCCGGAAAACAGAGAGACAGAACCCGGTACGGTTTGGATATAAGTAAATGTCTGAGATAACAATCATATTGCCTGAAGGAGAAGCCAAGGGCTTTGGCGGTGATGCTTCAGTGGCTGATGCCCTTGCTGAGCTTCTTTCCAACAAACAGCGGAAGCAGACTGTTGCCGTCGGTGTAGGTGATACTCTGGTTGATCTTTCAACAAGGCTCGACAGCCTGGGCCAGGAAAAAATAGAGCTGCGGCCGGTATTAATCTCAAGCGCTGAAGGCCTTGATATCCTGCGGCACAGCACCGCGCATCTCATGGCCAAGGCAGTCCTTGATCTTTACGGCCCCAAGGTGAAAGTTGCCATCGGGCCTGCCATTGAAGACGGCTTCTACTATGATTTTGAACGGGAAACCCCATTTACCCCGGAGGACTTTGAAAGTATAGAAGCCAAGATGCAGGAAACCGTAAAAGGCGGGGTCCCCTTTACAAGAAACGTAGTCTCAAAAGCAGAGGCAATAGCGCTGTTTGAAGAGAAGGGCGAGCAGTACAAGGTTGAACTGCTCAAGGAGATAGAAGGAGATAGGGTAAGCCTTTACCAGCTTGGCGATTTTGTTGATCTGTGCCGCGGCCCCCATGTTCCAAACAGCAGCTGGCTGCAGGTTTTCAAACTGATCAAGGTTGCCGGTGCATACTGGCGTGGCGATGAGCACAATCAAATGCTGCAGCGTCTGTATGGTACAGCCTTTGATGATAAAAAAAGGCTGAAGAGATATCTCAATGATCTGGAAGAGGCCAAGAAGCGCGATCACCGCAAGCTCGGCAAGGAACTGGGGCTTTTTACAATCAGCGACCAGGTTGGCCCCGGCCTCATCCTCTGGCAGCCAAAGGGTGCATTGCTGCGCAGGCTTATAGAAGATTACTGGAAGGAAGAGCACTACAGGCATGATTATGAATTGCTCTATACCCCGCATATAGCCAAGCTTGACCTGTGGAAAACCAGCGGCCATCTCGATTTTTACAGCGAGAACATGTATTCCTCCATGGCCATTGACGATGTGCAGTACCAGTTGAAGCCGATGAACTGCCCCTTTCATATTGCCATCTACAAGTCGCAGTTGCGAAGCTATAGGGAGTTTCCGCTGCGCTGGTGTGAACTGGGCACGGTTTACCGCTATGAAAGAACAGGGGTGCTGCACGGGCTTCTGCGGGTAAGGGGATTCACCCAGGATGATGCCCATATTTTTTGCAGGCCCGACCAGCTGGAAGAGGAAATCTTTAATATTCTCGACCTTAACTTGAATATTTTGGCAACCTTCGGCTTTGATCAGTATGACATTTACCTTTCAACCCGGCCTGATAAATATGTCGGCAGCGAGGCGCACTGGCAGAAAGCAACAGATGCCCTGGAGCAGGCCCTGGAGAAGAGGGGGCTTGCATACCAGATTGACCCCGGGGAAGGGGTTTTTTACGGGCCTAAGATTGATATAAAAATTAAGGATGTCCTGGGGCGTTCCTGGCAGTGCTCCACCATCCAGGTGGACTTTAACTTGCCGGAACGCTTCGAGGTTAATTATATTGGCGAAGACGGCAGGGAACATCAGCCGATCATGATCCACAGGGCGTTGATGGGCTCTTTAGAGCGCTTCATCGGAGTGCTGATTGAAAATTATGCCGGTGCCTTTCCCGTCTGGCTGTCACCTGTGCAGGCACGCATCATGAACATTACCGACGCCCAGGCTGATTACTGTGAAAATATCTACCAGGAGCTGCGCCGATCCGGTGTCAGGATTGAGAAGGATCTGCGGAACGAGAAACTGAATTATAAAATTCGGGAAGCACAGCTGGCAAAAGTTCCATATATGCTGGTAATTGGCGATCGCGAGGCTGAATCAGGGACAGTTACTGTACGTGAGAGAAGCGGCAAGAACCTGCCTCCCATGTCAGTCAAAGATTTTGCTGCAAAGATCAAGGAGGAGTGTACGGCGGCGCTGGGGTAGATTGCAAAGGGCGCCAGGTCTGTATGTTTTTATCAATCAAGTAAGTAAGGAGGTATGGTATTAAAAGGAAAAGCAGGCAACCAGTCAGCAAACGTGAATTGAAAATCAGGATGAATGAAGATATTCGGTACGATCAGGTACGCTTGATCGGTGCTGATGGCACACAGCTGGGAGTAATGTCCAGTCGGGAAGCCCTGGAAAAAGCCTTTGAGGAAGGGCTTGATCTTGTTGAGATTTCTGACGCTTCTGATCCTCCCGTCTGCCGTATAATGAATTATGATAAATTCCGTTATGAGCAGAGTAAGAAGCAGGCCGAAGCACGAAAGAAGCAGACAGTAGTTGAGGTCAAGGAAGTAAAATTCAGACCCAAGACAGAAGAGCACGACCTGAATTTCAAGATAAAAAATATCAAGAAGTTCCTGGCTAATAAAAACAAGGTGAAAATTACCCTGCGCTTCAGGGGAAGAGAAATAGTCTATGCCCACAGCCAGGGAGTTGAAGTGCTGAACAAGATTGCCGAGGCACTCGGTGAAGATGCAACAATTGTGCAGCAGCCCACAATGGAGGGGAGGCAAATGGTCATGTTTGTCGCCCCGAAGAGTTGATGATCATATAATAAACTTTCAGTCATCAACTGAGCCTATAGATTTTTTTAGATTAGAGACGTAATACCTGTTGGCGGATTGTAAGCGAGGCTGACAACAGGTAAGGAAATATTTTTAATTCTTTTTGTTGAAAAAATAACGAAAGAATAATACGTTAATCAATATAGTTGATAATTATTATAGCGTTTAGGAGAGTGGAGTTATGCCAAAAATGAAAACAAATCGCGGTGCGGCAAAGCGTTTCAAGGCAACCGGTTCCGGGAAGATTGTGAGAAATAAAGCCTATGCCAGTCATATTCTCACCAAGAAAACCACGAAGAGAAAAAGAGGACTGAGAAAATCAGGCCTTGTTGATGACACAAACGTTAAGGGAATCAAGCGGATTTTACCTTACATGTAGTTTGTATCTATAAATTTTAATTGCTCAAACAGAAAGAGGTATATACATGGCACGTGTAACACGCGGATTTAAAGCACGCCGCAGAAGAAATAAAGTTCTTAAATTGGCCAAGGGTTTCCGGGGTGGCCGCAGCAGGCTATACAAAACAGCTACGGAAGCTGTTGACAGGGCCCTCAGTTATGCCTACCGTGACCGGAGAAACAAGAAACGAGACTTCCGTCGACTCTGGATAACCCGCATCAGTGCTGCGGCAAAACAGAATGGTACGAGCTACAGCCAGTTGATGGGTGGTTTGAAAAAGTCCGGTGTGGAATTGGACCGCAAGGTGCTTTCCAACATGGCTATACTTGATCCCAACAGTTTCTCCCAGGTTGTCAAACTTGCGGTCCAGTAAGTATCTGACCCGCTGAATACTCACGATCATGGAGCAAGAGCTACGCCAACTCCAGGCTGAAGCAGAAACGAAGCTTGCAACCCTTGATAACCCCAAGGACCTGGAAGAGATACGGGTCCGCTACCTGGGACGCAAGGGTTTATTTACAACCCTCCTGCGCCAGCTCGGTCAAGTTTCAGCAGAAGACAGGCCTCGCCTTGGTAAACTGGCCAATGAAATCAAGGAAGCACTTGAGCAGAAGTTCAATGCCAGGAAAGCCGAGTTAGCCGCCAGTGTTGCGGGAGCGGACAGACAACGGGATGATCTGAGCCTGCCGGGGCGTTTGGTGCCTTTTGGGCGTTTACACCCGGTAACCCAGATCATGGACGAGGTCTGCTCCATTTTTGTCGATCTTGGCTTTGCAGTTGCTGAAGGCCCGGACGTTGAGCTTGATTATTACAACTTTGAGGCCCTCAACATTCCGCAGCATCATCCTGCCAGGGATATGCACGATACCTTTTATATCAACGATTCCATCCTGCTGCGCACCCATACTTCTCCCATGCAGATCCGGGCCATGGAGATTGAAAAACCGCCTCTGCGGATCATAGCCCCCGGCAAGGTTTATCGCTGTGATTCAGACATAACCCACACGCCCATGTTTCACCAGGTGGAAGGTTTCCTGGTTGATCGCAAGGTTTCCTTTGCCGACCTGAAAGGTGTTCTGACCGTATTCTGTCAGAAAATGTTCGACCAGGAGGATATCAGACTGCGTTTCAGGCCAAGTTTTTTCCCGTTTACCGAACCGAGTGCAGAGGTTGACATCGGTTGTGTCATCTGCCGTGGGGAGGGCTGCCGCGTCTGCAAACAGACGGGCTGGCTCGAAATACTGGGCGCCGGCATGATTGACCCTGAAGTATTCAAAATGGTTGATTATGATCCAGAGGAATTCAGCGGCTTCGCCTTTGGGCTCGGCATGGAAAGAATAGCAATGCTCAAGTACGGCATTGATGATATCAGGTTATTTTACGAAAACGATCTGCGCTTTCTCAAGCAATTTTGAGCAATCAGTCCATAAAGATGAAGGCAGGAAGTGTGTGTTCCTGCCTAAAAATTAATTATTCCATACGCGTGTAAGTATCCATGAAATTCACCCTGAACTGGTTAAAAGAATATATTGACGTTGATCTGCCTGTTGAAGTTGTGGCGGACAAGTTGACCATGCTCGGACTTGAGGTGGATAATGTTATTGAGTTGTACCGGGACCTGGATACTATAAAGGTAGCAAGGATTGTCAATGTAAGGCCGCATCCCGATGCCGACCGCCTGACCCTGTGTGATGTTGTTCTCGACGCCGAGGAGTTCCAGGTCGTGTGTGGAGCTCCCAATGCCAGCCCCGGCCTTTTAACTGCAATTGCCTTGCCGGGCGTCACTCTGCCTTCAGGGATGAAGGTCAGGAAAGCCGCAATCCGCGGCCAGGAGTCCTCGGGTATGCTCTGTTCGGAAAAGGACCTTGGAATAAGCGAAGACCACAGCGGTATCATGGAACTGCCGGGCACAGCAAGGGCAGGGCAGTCACTGCCTGATGCACTTTCCTTGCGGGATACGCTCATAGAAGTTGACTTGACACCCAACCGGCCCGACTGCACCAGTGTTCTCGGAATTGCCAGGGAGATTGCAGGATTCACCAACCAGAAACTGAAGCAGCCGGTGAAAAATGAGCTGCCGGAATTAACCGGGGAAGAGGTTCCGTTCTCCGTTGAAGTTCTGGCCCCTGAAGACTGTCCCCGATATGGGGCAAGACTATTGAGGAATGTCAGCATCAGCCCTTCACCCTGGTGGCTGAGGAAAAGACTTCTCGCGGTTGGACTCCGGCCTATTAATAATGTAGTGGATATAACCAACCTGGTCATGCTCGAGTATGGGCAGCCGCTGCATGCCTTTGATTTTCACAGGCTGGCCGGCGGCAGGATCATTGTGCGCCGGGCCCGGGCCGGGGAGCATATTGTCACCCTGGACGGCGAAAAAAGGCAGCTTGACAAGGAAATGCTTCTTATCTGTGATGCTGAAAAGCCGGTGGCAGTCGCCGGTGTCATGGGCGGAGAGAATTCCGAGGTTATTGAATCGACCAGGGATATCCTGCTGGAGAGCGCCTGTTTTAATCCTCTCAGTGTCCGCAGGACTGCCAGGCAATTGAACCTGGGCACCGAGGCTTCCTATCGTTTTGAAAGGGGTGTGGATCCCGAAGTTTCCCCCAGGGCCATGGAAAGGGCGGTGCAGCTTCTGGTCGAGATAACCGGGGCAGAGATTGTTGCAAACGGCTATGATTGTGTGGCGGGAATCAAGCCGCGGGAGGCAATCAAACTGCGCATCAGCCGCACCAATGATATTTTGGGCCTGCAGCTTGACGCCATGGAAGTCGGCCGTTTTCTTGAAAGCATAGAGCTCGCGGTGACCGAAGCGGATGAAGATACGCTGCTGGTTACACCTCCAAGCTTCCGTGTAGACCTGGAAAGGGAAGTTGACCTCATAGAAGAGGTTGCCAGGCTGCAGGGCTATAATGAAATCCCCACAACGATGCCCATCGTGCCCATGAGTTTTCCGGAACAGCAGCCGGGCCTGGAGTTGCGGAAAAAACTGGCAGCAATGCTGATTTCACAGGGCTTTTTCGAAGCCATAAACTACAGCTTCGTCGATGAGAATTATTTTGACCGGCTGCAGCTGCAGGGCAATGATCCAATCCGAA
>Ga0210140_1000016_pt1 | contig 34117 bp, 30 predicted proteins | sample China_Bullhead_C_3_FD_184858 | JGI IMG/M metagenome (GOLD analysis project Ga0210140, IMG submission 184858) | Wetland microbial communities from San Francisco Bay, California, USA, that impact long-term carbon sequestration -... | ecosystem: Environmental > Aquatic > Marine > Wetlands ...
ACTTGCGCCCGCAAAACCTGCTGCAGATATTGGTGCTCCTCCGAAAACAGCTGCTCAGGTCCCTGAGGCAAGTCCTGTAGAAATGCCGCAACTGTCATCCCCTGCAATTAAGCACAGGGAGGTTATTAAACCTGTTGCTGAGCCGGCGCCAGAATCGGCGGCCCCAAAGCCTTCAGCGCCAGGCCCTGAAACAAATGAACAGGTTGCTGCTCAAGAAGTTGCGGTTGCTGTCACTAAAGCCCCTGAAGCCGCACTAATAAAAAAGGAAATTGAAATTCCTGCCCTCAATGACCCTGGAATGAAGCTGCAGGCAATCACATGGTCAAAAGATCGGCAAAAGCGCATAGTGGTTATCAACAACCGCATTCTACGTCAGGGGGAAACGGTTTCAGGTTACCGCATTGACACCATTAACCAGGATGATGTCATCATCAACGATGCAGGTGAAAAATGGAAACTCGTATTCCGCATCAAGTAAATACTCAATACTGTAACGGGATAAATCCATAATGAAAAAACTTATGCTTCTCTCTTTAATCGTCCTTTCCATCTCCGGCACCAACGCCTTGGCTGAGAGCGCAAAAGCCTTTGCCCCGGAATCCCTGCCTTCACTCATTTCAGCCATCCGGGTTGAAGGACCTCTTGATTTTTGTGGTGAACCGCTGCCGCTTAATAATCCTGATGTTCGCGAAAGGCTTGAAAAGGAGCTACTCCTCATTCTCTGGAACAGGCCGCAGGTTATCCTGTGGCTGAAGCGCTCCACCCGCTATTTTCCTTACATTGAAAAAACACTCGCCCAAAATAATATGCCGCAAGACCTTAAATATATTGCTGTAGTGGAAAGTGCCCTGCTTGATTATGCCGGTTCATCACAGGGTGCAGTGGGGTACTGGCAGTTCATAAAACAGACCGGACTCCGTTATGGGCTTTCCATTGATAAAAATATTGATGAACGGCGCAACTTTTTTGCTTCGACCAAGGCTGCGGTCGCCTATTTGCAGGACCTGCATGATCTTTTCAGTTCATGGACTCTGGCTGCCGCCGCGTATAACGTAGGGGAAGACCGGATCCAAAATGAAAAAAACAGCCAGAAGGTTGACAATTACTATGACTTTTCCCTGCCGAAGGAGACAGAAAGGTATATTTTAAAAATTATGGCAGTCAAACTTATTTTCTCCAATCCTTCCCGTTACGGTTTCCACCTCCTTGAAGAAGATTATTATCAGCCCCTGACCTTTGACCGGGTCAAAATAACCCTGCCGGGCAGAACACCTCTCTACCTTGTAGCCCAAGCCTCGGGGACATACTTTAAACAGATCAAGGATCTCAATCCCGAGTTAATGGGAGATCAATTACCAAAAGGCACCCATATCATTGCCGTGCCGAAAGGTTCAGGAGAGAGCTTTCACTCCCTTTTTGCCAAACTCTCGAAAAAATGGCGGCAGGAATACAATATGCATATCTATATTGTTAAAAAAGGCGACAGCCTTTCCACTATTGCTGAGCAGTTCAATGTTACTCTGCCTTCCCTCATGGCCTGGAATGACTTACGCTCAGATAATTTTATCCGCCCAGGCGAAAAGCTTATCATCTACCAATAATGACTTTCTTGATTCCGCATCAGGGATTCTTCACGTTTAAAACAAGTATTGAAAACCGCTTAGCGCATGAAGAATAAATTAATTTTTTTGGGAGTGGTTGCACTGCTTGTTGCAGCCTTTTTCTTTTTTCTGCCTAAAGGTCAAGAAAAGGGGGAATGTTTAGATGGAAATTGCTTTAACGGTACCGGTACGCTTGTCTTCAAGGACGGCAGAAGGTATACAGGCAACTTTGCCAATGGCAGCTACAATGGCCATGGGGTATTGCTTCTGACAGATGGAAGAAAATATGACGGGGCATGGGAAAACAACCTGCCAAACGGTTTTGGCACCCAGACCAACCCTGATGGAACAATCTATACCGGGGCATGGAAAGATGGCAAATATGAAGGGCAGGGGACACTGACAACCGCTGATGGCGGTTCGTATACAGGGACCTGGAAAGATGACATGCCGCATGGCATCGGCACGCTGACCAAGCCTGACGGCAGCAAATTTACCGGCGAATTCCGAAACGGCAAAACCGTTGGGGATGGTGTGCTGGTCACACCTGAAGGCAAGGAGAAAAAAGTTTCCTTGTGAGTTGCCTGTGACACATATCATGCCGGCAACATTAACTATATGAAAACTATATGGTTTTTAACACTGAAAGCGGAGTAATATTTTTTTTGGGAGATAGTTTATGAGTAAACAAACGCTCAAAGTGCGGACTCCCCAGTTCCCGCTTTATTCTGAAGTGCGTCATCTGCTCCAGGTTTTTGAAGGTATTTCCCAGTCTGCTATCAAAAAAATGCTCAAAACCATTGAAGGACAAACCGGGACACCGCGGCATCCTGTGGACTGGACAGATCCTGAATCCTGGGTGCAAAAAAGATTGAGCGGTGAATCCGCTGTTCTGGCCCAACGCATCTGGCAGGAAAGCAACAATGAAGTCAATCCGCGACATGTGTATGGTTCATACCTTTTTATTAACAACAATGGATTGTTGACGGATAATGTTTTTGGAGTCTATCAAATCACGCCGCGTGGCCAGGCCTTTCTCGATAATGACCCAAAACTCCTGGCTGAAATTGATGACAACGAGGGCATTCCCCACCTTTTACGAATTCTTGCCGGCAAAACAACGGCCAGACGGCGTGATCTTTTGCCCGAGTGGAGCGATTTCTTAAGAGAACACTCCCACTTCGGAACGCTAGCCACCATCAGGGATACATTGCGCCGCAGATTGAACAATCTTGCAGAAAGAGGATATGTCTCTCGAGAAGGTGTAACCTATCTTATCACCAAGAAAGGCCTGGAGTATGCAGAGCTTTTCACCCAGGGCGATCTTGACCAGAAACGTGATATTGTCAGAGCCATAAAGGTTTTTAACCAGGAGCAAATGCAAAAACTGAGCAGCCTGCTTGCCTTTATGAACCAGCGGGATTTCGAGTTTCTCGTCCAGGAATTACTCGAATCACTGGGATATGAAGATATAAAAATAACCAAAGAAAGCGGCAGCAAGGGTGTTGAGGTGACAGCCTTTATTCAGTCCGGCATCAGCACGCTTCCTGAAGTCATACATGTCAAGCGCTATCAGGCCGCAACAGGAAGGCCCGCGTTAGACCAGCTCCGTGAAGCTATCACGCGCCATGCTTGCCTGCGCGGCACCTTAATCACACTGGGCCGCTTCACGCGGGAATGCAAAGAAGCCGCCTTAGTTGCAGATGCGCTGCCCGTGAAACTTATCGACGCCAAACATCTGCTGTTGCTGCTGAGTGAAAACATGATTGGCGTCACCAGGCAATCCGTCGCGCTCTATCATATTGATGATGAATATTTTTCCTCATCAAATGATACTTCGGCAACATCTGAAAACTAATACTTCTTATAATCAGGCTGCTCAGAATCTGTGAACTTCTCTTGTCTTTGACGTTTTGTTCATAATTTTTTCCATGGCTTTTCAAGATCCTTGGGAGTATTGATCTGATACAGCCGTATTTTTCTGCTTCGGGGAAACTCATATTTAATCAATGATTTTAAATATTTATGCAGCCCATTCTTTTCAACAACCTGTTCCTCTTCACGGTAGCCCCGTTCACGCACAAGAAACGTATTATCGCCAAGCAATAACACAGCAATGGAACGGTTACGCTTATAGGACAGCAATTCAATACCCTGGGGCGGGCTCAGTTTTTCAAGCTTCGGCAAAAGGGTACGGATGACAGAATCAATATTAACTAAGGCCATTGGCTGTTGTTAATTATGGCAGGCGATGATCCTCGTGCGGATAACATCGGGGTGCGCTTCGATCGTGGCTATCACCTCTTGGGGGACGGGGGACTCAACATCAATTATATTATAACCGATGAGCCCGTTGCTCTCGTTGATATAGCTCGCTATGTTTATGTCGTTGGCACCTATAATGTTGGTGGCAAAGCCGATCATGCCGGGAATATCCCTGTTTATCATGATTAACCGGGCATGGCAGCTCCCGGAAGGTATGGATTCAACTGTAGGGAAGTTAACTGAGCGGCTGATTGTGCCATACTCAAGGTAGTCTTTCAGCTCTGAGACAGCCAGGCAGGCGCAGTTTTCCTCACTTTCCTCAGTGCTGGCCCCCAGATGCGGCGATGTCAGAACCTTAGGGTGGCTCAAGTTTTTCTTGTTCGGAAAATCGGTGATATAGCCATCCAGCTTTCCTTCATCAAGGGCTTTTAGAACAGCCCCATCCTCAACAATTTCCCCACGGGCAAAATTAATCAGAGTAGCTCCGGGTTTTATCTTTTCCATAAATTCATGGTTTACCAAACCTTGGGTCTTTTTATTTAAGGGAACATGTAATGTAATAATATCAGAAAGCTGTAGTACTGCCGCAAGGTTTCTGGCAAGCTTGACATCGTATGATAAGGCATGAATATTTTCAAGGGCCGGAAAGGGATCAAAAGCAACCACGTTCATCTGTCTCTGCACTCCGCCATTCGCAACCATCACCCCTATTTTCCCTGCGCCAATGACACCAAGGGTCTTGCCTGCCAGCTCCACTCCCCTGAAGGCTGCCTTGCGTGACTCCACCGCTGCGCTGATTGCAGCATCATCGAGCCCTGCCAGCTCTTTACACAACTCCACCCCTTCATGGATATGCCTCATTTGGATGCCCAGCATGGTAAACAGCAACTCTGCTACGGCATTGGCATTGGCGCCCGGGGTATTAAAAACGCAGATACCCTGCGCAGTGGCCTTGTCCACCGTAATATTATTTACTCCGGCACCGGCTCTTGCCACTGCCAGAAGTTCCGGATAGTCATCCGTATCCACCCGACTGCTTCGCACTACAATACCATGCGGATCAGCCTCATCTGGGCCAACATTAAAGTTGGGGCCGAAGAGCGCCAGCCCTTCCGGTGCGATGCGATTGATTGTTTTTATGCGGTAAGTTTCCATACCTATTGGGATTACCTGGATTGAAGGCCGTTGTCAAGTGCAAGCTCCCCAAAGAGTTCTTCAGTTAAATGCTTGAAGACAAAAACTTGCAATGCCTTTTACAGGCGTGGACGATGCACGATCAACATTGGCCGCTGGCAATTGTCCGCCACGTCATCCGCCAGTGAGCCAAGCAGCATTTTTTTTATGCCGAAGCCTTCAGATACTGCCATGATAAGGAGGTCATGCGTCTGGGCCTCTATGATAATTGTCTCCAGGCGCGCTTCAGTTTTGATGACATTACATTTTACAAATGGCAGCTTCTTGCTTGCGGCCCAGTTGTGTAACTTCTTTTCATAATCTGCCGCCTCCTGGTCCTGCACATCCGCTGAAAGGAGACGCAGCAGTGTAATGGTGTGTTTCCCGACATGGGCCAGGGAGCATAAGGTATCTCCCACTGTTTCCAGGTCGGCTGAATTAACGACCGGCACAAGTATTCTCTCTGTATGCAGTACACCGGCAAATCTAACAATTATGAGAGGACAGGGGACTGCAGAGGAAACCTCTTCCACTATCTTGTTGAAACTGTGCTCCGTTCTCTGGAAAGGGTAGCCTAACAGCACGGCAAGTGCTTCTTTTTCTCTGGCAGCTGCAATAATTCCCTTGGCTACACTTTCAGCCCGTGCCTCGCTCGTATGCAAAGTGTAGCCAATACTTCTTACTTCCTGGCCTGCGTATTCAAACAGCTCTGTTGTGTCGATTCGTGACGCACCCGCATCTATTACAGTATCAATTCTTACAGCCAGAGGCTGGACCTTGAAATGATGGGCCAATAATGTTGCCATTCTGGCCAGCCCGTTCACAGTGTTCTGGTGTGATACCCCAAAAATAACAGCCCCTTTGGATGATGGCGGTGGTGTAAGTTTTCCCCATGACCATGGGACAAGTTTTGCTTCCCGAGCTTCCTCCAGCAAAAAATCTCTGGTTGTCCGAGGTTCACCCCTTGTTGCACCATCAGACATAGCCGCTTCACCTGACCTTTCCAGGGCGTATTTTGTACAGGCCGGCCCGACCAGCTCGGCAAACAGCACACCAACCAGTACGGTTGGGGTTAGGATTGCCGCATACATATGGAGATTTGCATCGCCGTTTATAAGAAAAACAAGGCCAATGGCGACCCCGGCCTGGGGAATTAGGGCAAGGCCAAGGTTTTTTCTGACAATGAGTGAGGCGCCTGCCAGGGTTCCACCCAAATATGCACCGGCCGCCTTGGTTGTCAGGCGCAGCAGAAAATAGATCAGTCCCACCCAGCCGGCAACCGTTAAAGCTGAAAAATCCAGGTGGGCCCCGGCCAGGGTGAAGAAAAGCACATAAATCGGCGGCTCAAAAGAATTGAGCGTCCTGAAAAGCCTGACATCCCTGCGATCTCTGTTTACAATGGTAAAACCAATGGCAATGCCTACCAGAAGCGGGGAAAGTTTCAAGAGCCTTGCCATTTCGCCACTTAACAGGAGTAGGGCAAGTCCGGCTGTCAGCATCTCCCCCCTGTCCTGTAACCGGTGAATGACAAAATCTATTATCAGCCCTGTTGTGATCCCCAGTAAAAGCGAAAAGGAAATTTTTGCCACAATGACAAGTAAAGTCCCGAGGATGGTCTGGTCGGCCCCGACAACCTGCCTGGCCAGGACAAGTGCCATGCCGAAAAGTACTATGGCCAGGCCATTGTTGACAGCAACAACCTGCAGCAGCGTTGTTGTCATGGGACCAACCGCCCTGCTTTCCCGTGTAATAAAAAGTATGGTGCCGGGCGCCGTGGCTATGGAGACAGTCGCCAGTATTATTGCCAGCACCAGGTAATCTTTACTATGCCAACCGGCGCCAAGCGCAGATGTCAGCCAGGTAACAATGAATATTCCACCTCCAACCAGGGTGAGCGAAATGATGGCGTCAGCCATGCAGATTGACAGAACTGTTTTAGCGGTTACCTTCAACCGTTTCAGCTCCAGATGTTCGCCAATACCGAAGGCAATCAACATCAGGGCAATCTGGGTAAAATGACCAAGTTGATTGCTTATCGCCTCTGATGTAATAAAATTGAACCCGGATGGGCCCAAAAGAACTCCCGCAGCGATGAAGCCTGTCACAGAGGGCAGCCGGAATGCTTGCCCGGCTTTCGCGGCAAGAAATCCAGCTATTAATATAACTGCCAACAGCAAGGTAATTTCCATAAAATCCCTCACGGTTTGCTTGGAACCAGATGTATTATTAATAATATACTACAGAACGTCTCTGTAATCCCTTGAAAACTAAGTGAAGAATGGAACATCAGGAGATACTTGAAAGAAGTTGTCAAGTTTTGCTGGTTTATACTACATTACCTTCAGATTATGAGACTGAATTTCTGAGTCATTGGCAGCTTTCAAGGAGAAAGGATATGATCATTGGGGTCCCAAAGGAAATTAAAGACAAGGAGTTCCGCGTTGGTATTGTGCCGGCCGGCGTCCAAACGCTTGCAGCAGCAGGGCATGGTATTCTTATCGAGTGCGGAGCAGGGCTTGGCAGCGGTATTTCTGACCAGGAATACGAAGCTGCAGGCGCAAGGCTGGTCCATGATGCAGCAAGCCTTTACTCAGGTGCCGAATTGATTGTGAAGGTCAAGGAGCCCCTGGTAGAGGAATATGCATACATGCGGGAGGGATTAATCCTTTTCACCTATCTGCATCTTGCACCGCTGCCGGAACTGACCGGGGTGCTGCTTGATAAAAAAGTCACTGCAATTGCCTATGAAACAGTAAGTCGGGATAATGAGTTCCTGCCCCTGCTTGCTCCCATGAGTGAGGTGGCAGGCCGCATGTCAATTCAGGCAGGAGCGCACTACCTTGAAAAAGAGGCTGGAGGCAGGGGTATACTGCTTGGCGGAGTTACCGGGGTCGAGCCCGGCCATGTTGTTATTCTGGGCAGCGGCACCGTGGGAACCAACGCGGCCCAGATGGCAGTTGGGCTAGGGGCTTCAGTTACGGTAATCGGGAGAAATCCTGCCCGCCTGGCTGCCCTTGAAAAAACATTTGCAGGAAAAATCCGGACCAGGCTTTCCAGCCGGGAAAACATTGCAGCAGAGGTCAGCCGGGCAGATCTGATTATCGGTGCTGTTCTTGTGCCGGGGGCGGTAACTCCCAAGTTGATTACCAGGGACATGTTGCCGCTCATGAAGAAGGGCGCCGTCCTTGTCGATGTATCAATTGACCAGGGCGGCTGCATTGAAACTGCTAGGCCAACTACCCATTCAGATCCTGTTTATGAGGTTGCAGGAATACTCCATTATTGCGTGGCCAACATGCCCGGAGCCGTTCCCAGGACTTCCACCTTTGCCCTGACAAATGCAACGCTGACCTTTGTCCTCGATATAGCAAGCAAAGGGCTTCATGGCGCACTTCAGGGAGACCTGGCCCTGCAAAGAGGAGTAAACACCTACAATGGCTTTCTAATCAACAGGAAAGTTGCGCAGGCGCAGGGGAGGGATTGTGAAAATATTGACAGGTTTATACGCTGATCATCGTCGGCAGGTATATATGCCGACAAAGCAATGAACTCTAGAATTGATTACCATCCCCATAGGAGACTGCGTTTAATCCAGCCGGTTAAGCCTCTCTCGTGCCTTACTTTGGCCCAGCCACCCTTCTGTTGCAGGGTCTCAAACACAACCCCATACTCAGCCTTACCGACTATTTTATACTTTCTCCCGGGGCCGCTTCTGATATTTATGCGTGCCTTGCTTTTTTTATTTGCCTTAACAATCAAGTGGGGTTTTCTGCCCACAAGATCTTTAAATATCCAGCCTACATCATCTTCAAAATCGGACACTTTGAGCCAGTTGCCCTGCGAGCCGATAACCCGAAGAGGAAAGCCCTGCCCCAATTCCCAGATAACCGGGTACTGGTCGGAAGGCCCTTTTCTGAGATTAACATTATTCCCGGTCACACTGACCATGGTTATCGCTGCCGCCTGGCCACATACTGACCATGTGAGGAAAAGCAGCAGAAGCAGTATCCAGAAAATTCTTTTTTTCTCTTTTTTTATGTTTTTACAAGCCATTTTCCTTCAGAATAATTTTAATTATTCGTACCTTGTTGCCTTAATTTATAACGGATCGTGTTTCTTAAGAATTCTACGCTGAGGATAATTCCCGGCACTGGTTGGACAATTTACAAACTCCACTGCTCACCGCGACACATTACATAACGGCATTACTCTGCTTTGTTCCGGGCCGCCTCCTGACCCCAGCATTTCTGCCGACAGGCAGCCCGGCTATTTCAAGAGAAATTGCATTAAATTTACAAGCCTTATCCATGCACTTCAAGCAGGAAATACATTCTGCATCTTCAGGTGACTCATTGAATTTCACCCCCATGGGGCAGACAGCGTGGCATTCTTCGCACTTGGTGCAGTTTTCTTCTATAAGCCGGAGCTTGACCAGTTTGAGTTTTTTAAAAAATGCATAAAATGCCCCAAGTGGACAGGTTGTCCGGCAGAATGGCCTGCTGGCCAGTATACTCCAGAGTATAAAACCCACTAAAATCGTCATCTTGTTGAAAAAAACGATCCCGATCGTCCGGCTTAAACCCGGTTGCAGCATAAGCATGGGAAGCCCGGCCTCAAGGGTTCCGGCAGGACAGACATACTTGCAGAACCAAAGCTCTCCATAGCCGAAATCATCCACAACCGTCAGGGGCAGCAGAATGACAAAGAAAAGCAGAAAACCATATTTCAAATAATTGAGCTTCTGCGGAATGCTGAATTTCTTTGAGGGAATTTTGTGCAGCAACTCCTGTATCAGGCCAAACGGACAGGCCCAGCCGCAAATGAGGCGACCAAAAGCCCCACCAAGAACTCCCATGGTCCCGACAACATAGAAACCGAAGAAATTCTGCCCGTTTTCCAGGGCAATTCTTATGCCGGCCATCATCTGCTGCAAAGAGCCTATGGGACAGTACGTTGTTGCTGCAGGGCAGGAGTAGCAGTTTAATCCCGGCGAACAGACGACCTTCAAAGGGCCCTGGTATATGGTGCGTGTAAAGGGAAACGACCATGAACCATTCACCAGGAGGGCCATTATGGCCTGTATCCATTTTCTGACAATTTCCATGGTCAGCCTATGCCAATACAACTTAAGCAGACCTGAACAGCCTGTTCTAAAACCCTCCTCACTTCACCGGTCATTATGCCGAAAATTCCCATAATGACAAAAAACAGGATAGTGACAAACGGTGCCACTCTAACTCGTTTCGATATTTTTTCGCTCTTTCCGATCATAATCTCAACCCCTGCCCTCTTGTGTCAGCCTCGCTGCAACAGATAAGATTTTATCACCAAGTGCTGCCTTTTTGTCCCTCCGGTCATCCAGGTTTATCTGCGTCACCACCCTCTGGATACCTTTATTAAAGGGTAACTCAGACAGTTTTGCAGCCAGAACAAGAAGCTCTTTGCTGCTGCCCTCAACAATTGTACCCATGTCCGTCAGCTTATAAGGGAAGCCCGATTTTTCAAGGATTATTTGCATGTCGGCGACATACTCGCCCACACTTGGTGAAACCGTGCCCAGCGGTATTACTGTGAGGTGCATTAAAGCCATTTTATACCATGAATAACTAATCCCTTTTTATGCAGTTTGCCATTAAAATCACTTTATAACGGCTGAATAAAAATGCAAGGTACAAGAAACATTACAGAGCAACTTTAGAAGAAGATGCAGAATAGAACCAATTTAATCTTTTTGATTTTATCAGTCCACAATGGTAGAGAAAAACTACTGGGACTTAAGATCATCCTTTCTTGCGATCAGGAGCATCAAATATGGCATATTCAACGGACTTCCTTGTAATCGGCACTGGCATCTCCGGACTCTCATTTGCCTTAAAAGCAGCAAAAATCGGCACGGTCGCCATTGTTACAAAAAAAGCAAAAGTTGATACAGCAACCAATCTTGCCCAGGGTGGAATAGCTGCGGTTCTCTCGGATGAGGACTCCTTTGAACTGCACATTCAGGATACGCTGCGTTCCGGGGCCGGACTCTGCAAAGAAGAGGTTGTCCGCATGGTTGTTGAAAACGGGCCTGCCCGTGTGCAGGAACTGCTTGATATAGGTGTCCAATTCAAGACAATGGAAAAGGACGCTTCTCACCTAGACCTGGGACGCGAGGGGGGCCATTCAGCCCGCCGTATCGCCCATGCTCTCGATCTTACCGGCAGAGAAATAGAAAGCGCTCTGCTGCACAAGGTTGCTGAAAATGCCAATATTCGTTTACTTGAGAACCATCTTGCCGTGGATTTGCTTATCGGTTCAAAAGCCGGGGTGAGCCCTGGAGACAGCAGTTTTGATGATCTTTGCCTCGGTGCATATGTACTGGACCGAAAAAGCGGCAACATTGATAACTGGCGCGCCAAGGTCACCGTGCTTTGTTCCGGTGGCTGCGGCAAAATCTACCTGTATACAACCAACCCGGATATTGCCACGGGCGACGGAATTGCCATGGCCTACAGGGCTGGCGCGGCTGTCGGAAATCTCGAATTTGTCCAATTTCATCCAACATGCCTCTATCATCCAAAGACAAAAAATTTCCTTATCTCGGAAGCAGTCCGTGGTGAAGGCGGCAGATTGATAGATGAAAGAGGGGTGCATTTCATGGATAAATATGATCCCCGCGGAGACCTTGCCACCCGTGACACAGTTGCCCGGGCAATTGATACAGAGATGAAAGCCAGCGGTGATGATTGCGTCTACCTTGATATCAGCCACAAGGATGGCGACTTTATCAGGAACCGCTTTCCCACCATTTATCAGACCTGCCTTTCCCTGGGAATAGATATCACCAGGGAACCGATTCCAGTTGTCCCGGCAGCCCATTACATGTGCGGCGGTGTAATGACTGACACGTGGGGCCGGACAAACATTGAAAATCTTTATGCTCTTGGTGAAACAGCCTGCACCGGTCTGCATGGCGGTAACCGGTTGGCCAGCAATTCTTTGCTTGAGGCCGTTGTCTTTGCGCACCAGGCGTATTTGCAATGTGCCCGGGAAAAAGAAAAAATTTGTAAAACCGCATTTCACAAATCGCCGGAATGGTCAACCGGCAAGGCAAAAATGATTAATGAGAAAGTGCTTGTCAGCCACAACTGGGACCAGATACGACGCCTCATGTGGAACTATGTCGGTATCGTGCGCAGCGAAAAACGGCTGAAGCTCGTCAAAAAACGATTGGCCCCCATTCTGCAGGAAATAGCCCACCATTTCCGGGACTATCTTCTGACGCCTGATCTTGTGGAACTGCGCAATATTTCCCTGGTGGCTGAGCTCATTGTCCAGAGCAGCCTTATCCGCAAAGAATCAAGGGGCCTGCATGCCATTGTCGATTATCCCAAACAGGATGATGCCAACTGGCGGCATGACACCATCCTTTCCCGCCGCGACAAAACCCTAAAATCATATCTTCTGGACCCGAATGAATATGAGTAATCATGAACGGGTGCAGCCAAACGATAACCTGCTCGCTTTTCCTGCTCTTGTATCGACCGTGCTTTTTCATGGAGTTTTCAAGCGCAAGGGTGGCATCAGCCCTGCACCATGGGACTCGCAAAATGTTGCCTTCGGTCTTGGCGATGCTCCCCAAAATGTCTCTGCAAACAGGGAAGGAATAAAAAAAGCGCTGGGCTGTAAACACCTTGTCTCCGCCAAGCAGATACACGAATCACAGATCTTTATTCTAAATGAAAACTTTGATGGTGATCTTGAGGTTGAAGGATTCGATGCCCTGGTCACAAATGTTCCGGGTTTGGGGTTGATGATACAGCAGGCCGACTGTCAGGCGGTTATGCTCTTTGATCCTGAAAACATCGCGGTTGGCATTGCACATGTAGGCTGGCGTGGTAGCGTTGCGAATATAATCCGCAAGACTGTTTTTGCCATGGTCCATGCCTATGCAACTGCTCCCGCCGACCTTATAGCTGCCATTTCTCCCTCTTTAGGGCCTTGTTGTGCTGAGTTTGTAAATTACCGCTCTGAACTTCCTGCTTCAATGCATGGTTATCAGGTGCAGCCTAATTATTTTGACTTCTGGGCTATCAGCCGCGATCAGCTCTGTGCAGCCGGGGTGCGCCCGGGAAATATCCATGATGCAAAAATCTGCACCTGCTGCAACCGGGATTATTTTTCCTACCGACGGGACAGAGAAACAGGGCGTTTTGCGTCCGTAATAGGAATAAAATAGGTTCAAGCCTAAAGGTTAAAGGGAAATAGAGGAGCGGGGAAATCTTTTGTTTATACTGGAGTATTGAAGTAATGGAGTCATGGTAAAAGATTAGTATTGTTTATAAGTAGTCTACAGTGCTCCAGTACTCCAGTACTCCAACCATTAGAAGTATAATCACCTGAAAACACAGAAAAACCTTTTAAGTATGATAAAAGTAAGCCGCGGTGCACGGTATATTGCCATTGAAATCCTCTGCAGCTGGGAAGAAAGACATCTGCCACTGAACCAGGTCATGGAGCAGCATCTTGCCAATATGGCTCTGAGGGACCCCCGTGACCGACAATTAATCATGTCGATTGTTTACGGGGTAATCCGCTGGCGCGGGTATCTTGACTGGGTAGTAGAAAAATTTTCGACTCATTCACTGTCCAAAATACAAAAAAAAACCCTGCAGGCTTTAAGGATAGGCATCTTTCAACTCCTGTTTCTGGACCGTATTCCTGCTTCAGCAGCAATAAACGAGACTGTCCAGGCCCTGACTGACATGAAGCAGCCCAGATGGTTGTCCGGATTTACCAATGGCATACTGCGCAGTGTGGACCGCAAGCGTCCGGATCTTCCCCATCCGCTCGTTGCAAAAAATATTGATGCGTTGCCGGAGACCGCCCTGCTGAGCCATCCGGAATGGCTTATCAAACGCTGGAAAAGCCGTTACGGCAATGCACAGGCAAAGTCACTCTGCACAAAAAATAATACGCCGGCTCCCATAAGCTTGAGGGTCAACACAACCGTGACAACACCTTCTGCCTTGTTGGCGATATTAAGAAAGGAAGGACTCAATGCCACGGCAGGAAAATATTGTCCCCTGGCCTTGAAGCTTGAGGCTTATAATGGCCCGATTACGGCTATTCCCGGTTTTGCAGATGGGCTTTTTCAGGTGCAGAACGAGGCGGCTCAGTTAGTATCCTTCCTCCTTGGGCCTCTGCAGCCGCGAAAGTCATATCTTGACGGTTGTGCCGGGTTGGGCGGTAAAACTTCACACCTGGTCCAAATGCTTCCTTCGGGCAGCAGGCTCGTTGCCATTGAGCCAAACATTGTGCGCATCAAAAAATTGAAGGAAAATCTTGCCCGCTTGCGGCAGGACACGACAGTGACTATTGTTGAGGGAATGCTTGGCTCACTTCTGCCTCACAACAAAGACAAATTCGCCGGGGTGCTGATAGACGCGCCCTGTTCGGGCCTGGGGGTTATCCGGCACAACCCGGACATCCGCTGGAACAGAAGTCCTGATGACTTGCTTCGCTATCAAGAAAAGCAGATACATTTACTCCAAGATGCTGAGCAACTTGTGGCGCCGCAGGGGGTTTTAGTTTATGCAACCTGTTCCACGGAGCCCGAGGAAAATGAAGAGGTTATAAAAAAATTTCTTGCCTCTTATCCAACGTTTACCCTGTCCGGCTGCAGGGAACAGCTGCCTGAAAGTGCGACATGTCTTGTTGACAACCAGGGGTTTTTCCGAACACTTCCAGGCCAGGATGACCTGGACGGATTTTTTGCAGCAAGACTCATTAAAAGCAATGAAAAATTAAAAATGCAGAATGCAAAATGATTAACTTCCAAACGAAACCGGGTGAATAAATTCTGAATTCTTAATTCTGAATTCTTAATTCTGAATTTAATACAATGGAACCAAAATACATCCGCATCCGCGGCGCCAGGATGCATAATCTCAAAAATATCAATGCCGACCTGCCCAGGAACAAGCTCGTGCTGCTGACCGGCTTGAGCGGCTCGGGAAAATCCACCCTTGCCTTTGACACCCTCTATGCTGAAGGGCAACGACGCTATGTGGAATCGCTTTCCACCTATGCCAGACAATTTCTGGGCCAGATGGACAAGCCTGATGTTGACTCCCTTGAAGGGTTGTCTCCGGCAGTTTCCATCGAACAGCGCACCACCAGTCGCAATCCCCGTTCAACCGTGGGAACCATTACCGAAATTTATGATCATCTGCGGCTGCTTTTCGCCCGTGCCGGCAGGCCGCATTGCCCGGACTGCGGCAAGGAGATCCGCTCACAGTCCATAGAGGATATGGTCAATTCTCTCACGCGCCAACCTGAGGGCACCAGGGTTGTGCTCTTGGCCCCGCTTGTTGAGGGAAAAAAGGGCGAACACCGTGAGTTGCTTGAAAATCTCCGCAAAGAAGGCTTTGTCCGGGTGAGGATCAACGGAAAAATTATGAGCCTTGATGAAGACATTACACTTGTTAAAAACAAACGGCATACTATTGAGGCAGTTGTTGACCGAGTTGTCATTAAACCCTCGGCTGAACAGCGTCTTGCTGATTCTGTTACCACGGCGGTAAAACTATCAGGCGGTCTTCTGCTGGCGGAATTCCCGGCTGAAAACCAGGAAACCCTTTTCAGCGAAAAAGCAGCCTGTATTGAATGTGGCAGAAGTTTGCCTGATCTCACCACCCAGCTTTTTTCCTTTAATAATCCCAAGGGTGCCTGTTCAGAATGCAGCGGCCTTGGGGTCAAACAGTTTTTCGACCCGCAGCTCGTCGTTCCCGACCCTGGCCTTAACCTACGCCAGGGAGCCCTGGCACCATGGGGTTACCGGTCACTTGACAGCTACACCGGTCAGATGATCAAGGCTTTGGCTGATCATTATAAATTCAGCCTGGATATTCCTTTTCGCAAACTTGCACCCAGGGCCCAGGAGGTCATTTTATACGGCACCGGCAAAGAAGAGATCATGTTCTATTACCAGAAGGACAGGCGGCGCCTGACAGCGCAGACTGCCTTTGAAGGCATCTTGCCCCAGATGGCCAGGCGTTACCAGGATACGACCTCGTCCATGGTGCGAGAAGAACTGTCAGAGTTCATGAATGAACAACCCTGCCCATCCTGCCAGGGAGCACGTTTAAAGCCTGAAGCTCTCGCTGTACGCATCGGTCCCTGGAATATTTCTGAGTTGACCCTGATGAGTATTGACAGGTTACTGCTGGAACTTCCCTCCATATCATTTTCCACCAGGGAGAAAAAGATTGCTGCCCCTGTCATCAAAGAAATTATGGACCGGCTTTCATTTCTTAAGGATGTCGGGCTCGGCTATCTTGCCCTGGCGCGGCAGGCCGGGACCTTATCCGGCGGTGAAGCCCAACGCATCCGGCTTGCCTCCCAGATAGGTTCACGCCTGGCCGGTGTGCTCTACATTCTTGATGAACCGAGTATCGGTTTACACCAGCGCGATAACCAGCGGTTGATAAATACCCTGGTAAGCCTTCGCGATCTCGGCAATACAGTGATAGTGGTTGAGCATGATGCTGAAACCATCCTGGCTGCGGACCATGTGCTTGATATGGGTCCGGGGGCAGGGCGGCACGGCGGGGAAATTGTCTACAGCGGCTCCGTGTCAGGGCTCTTGAAAGACAAAGGATCTTTTACGGGAAAATATCTCTCCGGCCGTCTGAGTATACCGATGCCTCAAAAAAGAAGAAAAGCCCAAAAAGGAAAGTCCTCCAGGATAATGCTCAAGAAAGCCTCTGCCAACAATCTCAAAGGAGTTGATGCCACCATTCCATTAGGTGTCATGACCTGTGTCACCGGTGTCTCCGGCTCCGGCAAAAGCTCCCTGATCATCGAGACACTCTATAAGGGCGCTTTGCAGCATATCCGCAGCGCCGGCACGAAGGTGCCGGGGGTGAATTACGCTGCCATTAACGGTTTAGAAAACATCGACAAAGTCATTGACATTGACCAGAGCCCGATCGGCAGGACCCCACGCTCCAACCCGGCAACTTACACAGGTGTTTTGACACCGATCCGGGAACTACTGGCCCGTCTGCCCGAGTCCAGGGCCAGGGGTTACAAGCCGGGTCGTTTCAGCTTCAACCTCAAAGGGGGGCGCTGTGAAGCCTGCGAAGGTGACGGGGTCATTAAGATCGCCATGCATTTCCTGCCTGACATCTTTATCACCTGTGATACCTGCAAGGGACGGAGATACAACCGGGAAACCCTGCAGGTGAAATACCGCGGTAAAAATATTGCCGACATCCTGTCAATGACGGTGCAGGAGGCCTTGGAATTCTTCACAAATATCCCGCCCATAAAAAACAGGCTGCAGACCCTTTCTGATGTCGGGCTTTCCTACATCAGTCTGGGGCAATCCTCGGTGACCCTGTCAGGCGGTGAGGCACAGCGGATCAAGCTTGCCCGGGAACTTGCCAAGCGTTCCACGGGAAAAACTCTCTACATCCTTGATGAACCGACCACAGGATTACATCCTGCGGACATTCAACATCTTCTCATTGTACTGGGCCGTTTGGTTGACTCAGGCAATACCGTGGTAATTATTGAGCATAATCTGGACGTTATCAAGACTGCCGATCATATTATTGACCTTGGCCCGGAAGGTGGTGAGGAAGGCGGCAGAATCATCGCTACGGGCACGCCGGAAACCGTTGCCAAGAACAAAAAATCGTATACAGGAGCTTTTCTGCAGCAGATTTTGGCGTAAAAAAATATCCTTGCACTCCCTGAGCTTTGCATTATATATGCAGGGGCTTTACAGGAGTCAGGCAAAACGTGTATTCGAAAAGCATTGCAGCACAATATAAATACAACAGAAGAAGGACATTATTATGAGTGAACAAAACGCTAATGCAGGAGCAGCAAGCACAGATGCAGGTTCAGCGCCTGTTTTCCGGCTTGAAAAACTTTATCTCAAGGATTTCTCCTTTGAAAATCCTAATGCACCGGAGTCTTTTTTTCTCCAGCAACCAGAACATAAAGTTGATATGAAACTCAAGTTAACAAACAAGAAAGTTGACGAAAGTCATTGGGAAGTATGTCTGGAAGTTTCTGCGACAGTGCATGACACAAAATCGGACAAGGTAATGTTCATTGTTGAAATTGAACATGCAGGCGCTTTTTTCCTGCAGAATATCCCGGAAGAATATCTGCAGCAGGTCCTGCATGTGGACTGCCCTACCATACTTTTTCCTTATACAAGGCAGATTGCAAGCCAGGCTTCAATAGACGGCGGCTTCATGCCGTTTCTTATGGAGCCCATAAACTTTGCCGGCATGTATCAGAACAAGATGAAGCAACAGCAGGAAAAGCAGGACAGCTGATTGAACTTATATAAACAAAAAAAGCCCTGTGGTGATCGACCACAGGGCTTTTTTTGTTTATTCGATGTACTAGGTATCAGGACACTGTTATTATCTGGATTGTAAGTGAACTATAGTCTCTGGTTGTTATCTTTTACATAATTGCTTTTGTTTTATTCCAGAAATCATCAACCAATAAGGTTGTCGCCCTGTTTACAGCAGTTTTGAACATTTCCTTTGAACGCTTGTCGCCATAAACAGTCTGAGGCGCCACTTTCACCTCTGCTCTGTTGGTCCAGACCACTTCGCCTGTTGCCGAGTCCTGTACCCAGATACGGAGTTGGACAAGGGCCTCAGGCGTTTCACCGCTATGATTGGCAAGGTGTGCGATACCGGCACCACCAAGCCCCCAGATCACAGAATTCCAAGCTGTGGGGTAGTCTCCAGCGTTAAGTGTACCCGTATTTGAATCAACCGGAGTCCCTGCGTGATAGCCGATTATGCCGCCTGCCAGGCCCCAGAGGGCAATGTTGTTTAAATTGTCGTAGTCTTTGGATTCAGCAAAACCGAAAGCGGCCTGGGTTGTGCCTTTCATAATGAAGGGAACTATACCTTTCTTGCGTAAATCCCAGGTATGTTCATTCTGCAGGTCGTATTCAATGATCCGGCCACGGACTATATAGTCGGCATTAAACCTGCGTCCGAGCTTGGAAATACTCATTTTATTAAGCCCATGGACACCGGGAGCATTTCCCGGATTGGAAGAACCACCGCTTGAGGCCGCAGTTTCCACCCTACTGGCTTCTATCCATTTTTCAAACTCCCCTTTCATCACATCCGACCATTCACCGTCCAGCTCTGTCTTCAACCTGGAAGTTCCATCCTGCGGGGGCAGCCTGATGATATTGGTTTCCACCAAATACTGGGTCACATCCTCCTGGATCGGCATTTTAAAGCCCTTGTAGACAAATCTGTCAGTAAGGGCTTCTGTTATGCTTATGCTCCTCTTATAAACAGAAATGACATCGTCCCCAGAGGAATAATCTGCAAAAGGCAACAGCACAACTGTCTTGTCAGTAGCACAGACATTTCCCGCCGTTGGTGTATCCGGGATGTGGAGGGTTTCGGTCACAGAATGACCCGAGCCGCAACCACTAACGAACAGTGCCAAAAAGCCGTAGAGAAAGAATCTTTTTACTGCCATGGTGGAATCTCCTTCCAAATTTGAATTCGGTTTTGCGATATACTTTGTTTAAATATTTAGAAAAATTATACTGTTAACTCTCGACCAGGTTTACAGTATCCTTGGTCTCAGCAGAATAACCAGTTCTTTTCTGACAATAGAATTTGCTTTGTTGCCGAATATATATTTCAGGCCCGGAATTTTACCCAACCCGACTATATTGCTTCCTGCATCGGTCTCTACAGACTGGATCAAACCGCCGACAATGAGCATCTCGTTGTTATTAAGCCGCACGATAGAGTTCATGGTTCTTTCCCGCACAAAGGGAAGACCAACCTGGTTCAAGCCAAACTGCCGGTATTCAATGGGCTCTTCAAGCTGGGAGATCATGGGAATGATGCTCATGACAATTTCATCATCACTCATAATCGTGGCATAAACCTCAAGGCGCAAACCGGAAACGACCTGGGCGGTTGTGGCAGATGTTGTCACAACCCCTTCATCCTGTGTCGTCTCAACTTCACTGATATAGGTGACATTGTCGCCGACATAAATTACTGCCGGCTGGCCGTTCATGACACTGATCCTCGGATTGGCCAGCACTTTGGTCGTGCCCTGTTCCTCAAGGGCATCGAGTACAAGTTCAAACGACTTGGCTTGTAGGCTAATTGTATCAATAAAGCCTCCTCCATCAGGATAAATCTGCCCGGCATTGCCAAAGGTCATGTTAAAATTAAAAGCGCTGTCTTTCAGCAGTCCGCTCCAATCAATGCCCTTTTCAGAACTTTTATCAAGAGTGACCTCAAGAATCTTGGCCTCAATGCTTATCTGCTTGTACATCTCCTCCTTGAGGGTTTCCACATATATCTGGACCTTATCAAGTAGAGGCCTGGGCGCTGTAACTGTGATCAGACCAAGGGCCGGGTCCACAGAATAAAATCCGCTCTGTGTCTGGGTTATCGTCGCACCCTGGATGGGCATTTGTGGCTCTTCTCCCTCTTCCCCCTCTTCTGAAGGTTTGGCAGATGGGGGAGGCTTGTATCTCTGGGCCCAGATATCAAGAATCTGGTTAAGGTTATTCCTGATTATCTCCCAGCGGGAATTATCTGCATCGGTATTGGTTGTGGCGCCACCGCTGACATTGATATTTGTCTGGCCCTTGATGCGCGGCGGCAGGGCCACATGAAATTTTCTGGTTTCCTTGAACTTTACTATGATGGTATTGCCTTTCATTTCATAGAAATAGTCTACCTGGCGCAACATATTTTCCAGGGCAATAAAGAAATCATCATTAGCCCTGATATCTACATCGATATATACATACTGGTCAACATCACTGGCCCAACTGATATTCATATTGTGCAGGGAACCAAGGCTTTTCATGATATCGCGCAGCGGAACCGGACCTGCTGTGGTCGATATATCGGCACCAACTTTCAAGGTAAGTTCCTCATCAACACCTGCAGCCTCTTCGCCAATCCCTGTGTCCTTAATTAAATAGGAAGGCTTTTGAAAACGAACCGGTAAAGCCGTTGGCACCTCTGCTGCCTGGTCAGCAGGGGTGATTTCAAGCTGAACCGGCTGCGTTGTAGTTTCCCGGGGCTCTCCGGCAACAGAAGTACCAGAAGGTGCTGAAGATTCCATCACAGTTGACTGTTGCGTCGATTTGGAAGCGCAACCACTCAGGATAAGCAATGCGCTTAATGCAACTCCGCCCAGTAATATTTTCTTTTTGGCAAGCATAGACTTTTTTCCCGGCATTTTTTTTGGTTTTGAAAGCTGTCCTATTTTCATAGAGTAGGCCCCACCAATATATTTGACATTAAATGATAATAGTGTCTTTACAGCTGCCCTTTAGACCGCGTTCCTTCAAGGGCCAACCTTCCCTTGATGAACCGGGTCAAATCCGCAGGCAGCTGATATCCCGAAAGCAGTATTGCCCGGTATTCTGCCGCTGCTTTATCGCTGTTACCCTCTTTATCCAGAATTCTGGCACGGGCTATCATCGTATCTAGTGAATCTCCATAAAGGTCTTCATGACGGGCCAAAAGCAGCAGTGCATCCAGGTAACTCCCGTTTTCCTCAGAGAACATGGCGTAACTGATCAGGGCCTCGCTGTCCGGTCGCTTGCTGCTTACAGCCGTTTCAAAATACTCCTTGGCCTCGGCGTTTCTTTTCATGTTCGCAAGTCCAATGGCGGTATAGAGTGCGCTGATTGCATCATTCTCATCTATCTTCAACGCTTCCTTGCCATAATAGACGGCCTTGGCATTCATTCCCAGGTGCACCAGGTAAAGGGAGGCGAGGCGGCCGGCAAGTTTTCCATTATCCGGCCACATTTCAAAGGCCTTTTCGTACAATATGAGCGCGTCTTCAAATTGCTCCTGTTTTTCAAGGGCATGCGCCTCTCTTATTAACTTCTGGGCCTCCAGAACTTCAGGGGACATTTCCATTTTCTGGACAACCTGCAATTTTTCCCCTTCCATAAGGATGGCTTTGTCCTTCTTGACCGCGACCTTTTCCTCGGCGCGTTCCGGCCATGCAAAAGTTGCTCCTTTGGGGGCAATGACAAGGGTGTTATAGCGTTCAATTGCCTGGAGGTTCTGCAGGTTTAAAATGACGTCCAGGACAAAATCCCAGGGCACATTGTCAAGTGCCAGGGTTAGTGTTCCGCCTACGCCCTGGGCTATAACAATATTCATGCCGCTGATTTCACCAAAAAGCCTGAAAACATTGTGCAGGTCTATTTTATAAAAATCAACGGTGATAGGCTGTTTTTCATACCCGGCATAAGCAAACTCCTCCAAAGCCGGACTCGTGCCAACAGGTACCTGGGCGGGCATTGAAACCGGCTCAGATTTTTCAGGAGATGACACGGCTGCGGTTGTTTCACTTACTTTTGCCTCTTCAGGCTGAACCGTTTCCATTTGTTGCGCCTTTGGCGCAACTGGCGCGGCTTCCTTTTCTGTCATTACCGGAGTTTTTGGGGTTGCGGCAACAAGAGTGGGAGCACTTGCCTCAGGTTTTTTGGCCGGAGGCTCCGTGGCTGCAGCTGCTGCGGCCTCTTTTTGCTTAAAATTCACTAAAATATCATTGCCGTCCCGCTCAACAGTATAGCTCGCATCTCCTGCCGTAAACATTTCGAGCCTGGCAATCAGGGGTTTTTTATCATCCAGAATCTTCCCCTTAATTTGTGTCACAGGCCCTGCTCCCTTTTCCATCGGGAGATTTAAGGACTCGACGACTGAGCCATCGGCATCAACAAAAGAACCATCGGCAATATCGAGAATAATCCTCTGGGGTTCAAACAGTTCATACATTGTAAATGTCGGTGGAGCAGAACCAATGACCCGAAGGATAATTCCATCATCAGATTTACTCGTTTTGATCCCGGTAATCTGATACGGGCCAGGGGCCGCAAAAGCAAGCTGCTCCGCCTTAGCGTTATTCACATTATCTGTTACAATATAAGTGAAAAGCAGCACTGCAAACCATAGCACAGTTTTTCTGAAGCATACCCTGCGGGTCATTGCTATTTTTCCCCCTCTTGTTTCAACACCATTTCCACGGTTTTAAATATTTTATCTCCGGCAAGGTTGTAGGTGTAATTTTTTACAATCACCTTGTTCGGCACTATCGCCTCAACAACTCCGGTCCGTCCCAATGACATGCCTTCACGGATAACATATCCCTGGTTGTTTGAATCCTGAACCATTGCAAATTCATTGCCTGCACTTGACACAATTGCTACCACACTCAGCTGCCCGGGTTCAAATTTTCGCATTCCCGTCAACTCTTCAACCAGCACCTCTTTGGCCACCACCCGCTCCTCTACAAAAGGAACAAAGGGATCATTCCGGCCTTCCCTTTTATAAACAAATGCATCCTTTGGCTCCTGAAACAGGATGGCCGCCATTTTTTCAGTAAATTTCAGTTTTTTTTCAGCCTGCTCCTCGGCAGAGAAGGCAGCAGCGCCCTGCATGCCAATGACGATACATGTGGCTGAAGCTATTAAAACAAATTTATTAATGGCTTTTAAATACACTGTGTCTCTTTATCGTTTCTTTTTGCCCGCTTGGGGGTTTTGTGGTGCCATTTCAGATTCTTCGAGGAATCTGTATGTAATAAGGTTGATGCTTGAACCGAGCAGCATCTCGCCTCTCTGCATATTGCCACCACCCAGACTGATATTTATGGCAGAAACAATGCGGTCAAGCTTGCTGACCTCGAATAAAAAAGTGCCGATATTATGATACGGGCCGTTTACCTTGATAGAAACAGGTATCTCGGCATAAAATTCTTTTCGGCGTTCACCTCCGGGTGAGAATGTCGCCATGTTCAGCCCTGAATTGGTTCCAAGGGCCGAAATGTTGGTCAAAAGTGAGGGGATTTCTTTTTTCTGGGGCAGCAGCACGGATGCCTCGGCAAACAAGCGCTTGGTTTCCTCCATTTCCGCCAGATGTTCTTCGAGCTTTGCAGCTATGGCCTTTGCTTCGGTAATCTCTTTGAACAGGCTCGCCTCCCGGCTCTCCAGTCCCTTTATTTCCTTCGTCTTTTCTGTATAGAACAGAAAATAAAAGGCAACTATCGGCACAATTATTACCAGGGCAAATATGGTAATAATGACTTTTTTATCAAGCGGTACGACTTTTTTCTCCAGAAAGGAGTCAAAAGCTTCTTTTGTCTTGTTTACTTTCATCCGTTATTACGTGCCTAGTTTGCAACCAATCTTTTAAAGTTAATTCACGCTTTACCTAAGCAGTCACCGATTGAAACGTATTGCCATACTCATTTATTTTGCCTATCCCTCTTCCGGCGCCGCTTGTTGATAATCTGCATTTATCACGTTAATAGTTAGTGAAAATGATTTGAGCTGCCTTCCCTGGACCCCTGTTGTGGATGTGCCAGAGAGTTCAGCCGTTGCAAAATATGGTGAGGTGACAATTGTTTCCATATAGTCTGCAATTGTTGCATTATCCAGCGCTATGCCTGATATGCGCAGTATGGTTCCGTTAAAGCTCATGGAGTTCAACCAGAGGCGGCTTGACGGCGTTAGGGTTGCAAGTTCGTCCATAACCCGCACTGAAAGCTGTGAACCTTTTTTCAACTGACTGATTGTGTTGAGCTTTGTCTCCAGAAGGGCCTGATCTTTTTTGAGCTTTTCAATTTGATTGATCGTTGTCTGGTATTTTGCCTTCTCCTTGGTCAGTGCTGTTATCGAGGCCTGCAGTTCGTCTACCTTAAATCCAAGGAACAAGGCCACCACTCCTAAAAGTGCCAGCACCGCAAGAAAAGTAATACCCAGCCCCAAGACACGCTTACGGGCCTGTATCCTATTCTTTATCTGTCTTACTGGAAGTAGGTTAATATGAATCATGCGTATCTCACAATTCCGAAGGTCTGATAGCCAGTCCGAGAGCAATTGCCATTTCAGGACCTATATAGTTCAGGTATTCCTTATCAATATTCTTACTGTCTGTTTGAATTTTTATGAATGGATTCAGTATTTCTACCTCCAGCCCAATCTCCTCAGCAAAAAACTGGTCCAAACCCTGGACCTTGGAGCCGCCGCCGCTTAAAATAATCTTACTTAAAGCCATATCCGGATTATTGGTATAATACAGATCGATGGCCTTTTTCAGCTCAAGGGCCCATTGGGTACAGGTATTGGTAAAGATATCATCAAGGTCCTTCTGCTTTTCTTCAACAGGCTCATAGCCCCTTATAAGGCCTTCAGCCTCATCGGCGGTAACACCAAACCTGGTCTGTATCTGGTCCGTTAACTGCCGGCTGCCGACAACAACATCCCGGGCCAGCACAGATATGCCCTGGGAGACAATATTTATGCTCATCTTGGTGGCGCCGATATCAACCAGGGCTACATTTTCATCCAGGCTGTAATTAGTATCATAGATGTTTTCCAGGGCAAAAGCACCTATGTCGACAAGAACCACCTTCAGGCCGGCAGACTGCAGCATGGATAGATATCCATCAACAACTTCCCTTTTGGCAGCCACCAACATGACATCAGTACGATCATACTCTTCTGTATTGGTATGCAGGTCCTGGTAGTCCAGGTAGACATCCTCAATATCAAAGGGGATATACTGGCCAACCTCGGCCTGGATATAATCATCAAGCTCCTTTTCTTCCATCACTGCGAGGTTGATCTTTTTGACAATGACAGAGTACCCAGAAATAGATATTGCTACGCTTTTCTCTTTGAGTTTCAGATTTTTCATCAGTGTCGTAATGACACTTGCCACCGCTTCAGGTTCCTGCAAAATGCCGTCTTCAACCGCACCTTCTGGTAGCTTTGCCGTACCAAGCGATACAATCTTAAAAGTATCGCCCGTTTTGGCAACCTGGCTGATCTTTATGGCATAAGAGCCAATATCTATACCGATTGGAAACTGCATTTTTTTTGCTGAAAGCAGCTTTATTTGGGAAAGAGGCAAACCGCCCATAGTTCACCATTTAAGGAGGTTTATAATTACGTTATCTTGATGCATCAAAAACCATATAAATACTAATTACAAGGTTGTTTAATGTTTGCTGCTGTATTGCATCCTATGCAATATAGTCTTCAACAGGGGACATAATTTTATTTTTAATGTCAAGCTAAATCTCTACAACAGGCCGTTTTATATATAAAAAAATTTAAATTCTCAGCGAAAATTCTTTCAGTGTCACTCCTGGCCGCAAATTTAACATTAAATTACTCCTGCCAATGCATACCATTTTATCATCATTCGCAGTTTAAAAATTATAACCGTTTATCCCACTACAATAACCGTGCCATTTAATGTCAAATTTCCCGCGGTGCCAATAAAAGCTCCCGGCAAAGAAAGAAGAAGGTCCCTGCCACCGGGAAGACAAAAGCCTCAACCTGTTACAATTGTTATAATTTTTAACGCACCCTTATTTTTTGTTGTTATGGCCCAAAATATTTCCTCTTGGGTCGGGTTATGCTACACATAAAACCATCATGGCGTATGCCGTTGCTCCACCCAAAGGTAAACGTTTTTTACGAAACTCCCCCAAAAGCCTGATATGGCAGCAAATAAAGTTTACACATCGCACCGGAAAACTATCGGTAATAGGATTTTTAGTATACTATCCATATGGCAACACCCATATACCAGGCAGGTATTTATGTTCGACAGTTTTTTCCCATTCAATTAAATTGAACGATTCTTTAATCCTCCTTGTTTTTTCGCTGGTTTTGGTTTAAAACTTTGCCGATTTTAAAAATACCAATACAGCAAAGGGGTTATCCATTGGCCGAGAAAAACCGCAATACAAAACGAAAGTCCACAATGCGAGAATATATTGAAGCGATTCTCATTGCGCTTCTGCTTGCTCTTTTCATCAGGACCTTTGTTGTCCAGGCCTTTAAAATTCCCTCCGGTTCTATGCAGGACACCCTTTTGATCGGAGACCACATTCTCGTTAATAAGTTTATATACGGTGTAAAAAACCCCTTTAGCGGCAATACCTGGATCCCGCTAAAAAAACCGGCCCGTAGAGATATTGTTGTCTTCAAATACCCTGTAAACCCTTCGCAGGATTATATTAAGAGAGTTGTCGGCGTTCAGGGGGATACCATTCAAATCAAAGATAAAAAGGTTTATGTCAATGGAGAACCGCAGGACGAAAACTATGCCATCTTTCTTGACAACAAAATTCTACCTGCAAATGTGCAGGGGCGTGACAACATGGGCCCGATAACAGTCCCTGAAAATTCTCTTTTTGTTATGGGTGATAACCGCGACAACAGCTATGACAGCAGGTTCTGGAAGTTTGTCGACTTAAAATCCGTAAAAGGAAAAGCCTTTATTCTCTACTGGTCCTGGGATAAGGAAAATTTCTCGGTTCGCTGGAACAGGATTGGCGACCTTGTGCATTAATCTCAATGTAAAGTTAAGGAAGCCGCCGCTCAAATTATAAAACTGGTTTTTTTGTTTCATTTGCTTGACTTTTTTCCTCTCTTGTTATCCAATTAGTCTGTTTAGGGTTAAATCAAAAATTTGGATACGGCATGAATAAAGGACCAGTATGAGCAGCGAGTACCTTTTTGCCCATAAACACATTCTCGGCCTCGATCACCTCTCCGTTCCCGACATCGAGCTCATCCTCAATACAGCAGAATCCTTTAAAGAAATCTCTACCCGGGCCATCAAAAAAGTACCTGTCCTGCGCGGCAAGACAGTTGTTACCCTCTTTTTTGAACCCAGCACACGGACCCGCCTTTCTTTTGATATTGCCGCCAAAAGAATGAGCGCTGACACCTTCAGTATCTCTGCCTCCACTAGCAGTACGACCAAGGGCGAAACCCTGGCAGACACAGCCAGGAATATAGAGGCCATGATGCCTGACATTCTTATCATGCGGCATCCAAGTTCGGGAGCGTGTCATTACCTGGCGAAGCACATAAGAACGTCCGTGATCAATGCCGGTGACGGCACCCATGAACACCCGAGCCAGGGCTTGCTCGACCTTATGACCGTTAAGGAACACAAGGGGGAAATTTCAGGGCTCAAGATTGCCATCATTGGCGATATCAGCCATAGCCGGGTGGCGCACTCGGACATTATCGGGTTTTCAAAAATGGGAGCACACGTCTTTGTAAGCGGCCCGGCCACACTCATCCCCAAAAAGATAGAGAGGCTTGGGGCCACTGTCTGCACCACCATGGCTGAAGCTGTCAGCGATGCTGATGTTGTCATGCCCCTGCGCATTCAGACAGAACGCCAGAATGACCCCTTGATCCCATCCTTCAGGGAATACGCCACGTTTTTCGGCATAAACCGGCAGGTATTGCAGACTGCCAGACCAGGAGCGCTCCTCATGCACCCGGGCCCCATTAACAGGGGAGTAGAGCTGGCGCCTGATGTGGCGGACAGTGCGCAATCAGTAATTCTTGACCAGGTCACTAACGGGGTAGCCATCCGCATGGCCTTGATGTATCTCGTTCTCGGAGGCAAATAGAAATGTCAATGGTACAAGCCATACTTCTCAAAAACGGCAGGATCATAGACCCTGCAAACAAATTGGACAAAAAGGGAAGTCTCCTGGTTGAAAAGGGCAGAATAACAGCCGTTTTCACTGCACGGCAGAAAACAGGGCCGCTGCCTAAAAAACTTTTTTCTATTGACCTGCAGGGCAAGTGGGTTGTCCCTGGTCTTATAGATATGCATGTCCATCTGCGCGAGCCGGGCGAAGAACACAAAGAAACCATAGAGTCCGGCACCCTGGCAGCTGCAGCCGGCGGTTTTACCGCTGTTGCCTGCATGCCGAATACAATTCCTGTTAATGATTGCCAGTCTGTTACCAGGCTCATTTTAGAAAAGGCGGCGTCTGCCTCTGCCAGGGTCTACCCGGTCGGGGCCATAAGCAAAGGCTCGCACGGAAAAATCCTGGCTGAGTTTGGTGAAATGAAACAGGCCGGCGCTGTTGCCCTTACTGACGACGGTAAGCCGGTCACAGACAGCCAACTGCTGCGCAGGGCCCTGGAATATGCCTCCAACCATAAAATGCTGGTTATCTCGCACTCAGAGGACTCGGGTCTCAGCCGAAACGGCGCCATGAATGAAGGCTTTATTTCAACAAGCATGGGGCTGAACGGCATTCCTCATATTGCCGAAGAGATCATGGTATATCGAGATCTTGCCCTGGCAGACTATACCGGCTGCCACCTTCACCTTGCCCATATCAGCACCAGGGAGTCGATCAACCTCATCCGGCAGGCGAAAAAGAACGGGGTCCCCGTAAGCGCAGAAACAGCACCCCATTATTTCACCCTGACTGAAGAGGCTGTAAAGGGATACAATACCAATGCCAAGATGAACCCGCCGCTGCGCACACCAAAAGACCGTGCTGCGATAATTAAGGCAATACAGGACGGCACCATTGACGCTATTGCTACAGATCATGCGCCCCATTCAGTATTGGAAAAGGACATTGAATTTGACCAGGCCGCCAACGGCATCATTGGCCTTGAAACTGCTGTACCTCTGACCCTGGCCCTTTTCAGAAAAGGTCATATTGATGCATCCAGGCTGGTCCAGCTGCTCTCCAGCAATCCAGCCAGAATTCTCGGGGTGGAGGGAGGTTCGCTGGGGATTGGCGCTGAAGCCGATATTGCTGTTATTGACCCTGAACTACACTTTGTCTTACAAGAACAAGACATCCTGTCCAAAGGCAAAAACTCACCTTTTATCGGCGCCAGGCTGCAAGGAAAAGCGGTTCTCACTCTTTGTGGCGGCAGAATAACCCATAATCTCTTGTCGCCCTAATCAGTCTCCAGCCTAAAATTCTTAGTGTTTTCGCCTTCAGGAAAAATTGTTTTATTCCGGAAAATAATCACTCCCTGGCAAATTTCTCCCGCATCACCTGCACCCGCTCTAAGCTCTCCTGCATTCTTATTGCCAGTTCAGGTTTTTGTGTAATTGCAGCAGCTGTTTTTTTGAAGGCAGCAACAACTTTTTCGTGGCTGTGGCAGATAAGGAGCAGGTCAGCACCCGCCGCAAAGGCCTGCAGGGCAGCATGGCCCAGGTCGCCTTCCTTTTCAATGGCCCCCATTTCCAAATCATCGGTTATTACAACGCCCTTATATCCCAGTTCATCGCGCAGCAGTCCGGTCAGGATTTTTTTTGACAGGGTAGCAGGTTTTTCTGCATCAAGATGCTGGTAGATTGTATGCGAGGTCATTATGGATGCTACACCGACGTCCATTGCCTGCCGGAACGGCGGCAGGTCATCTAAACGTATGGACGGTTCCGGTTTTGTGACAAAGGGAAGCCGGATGTGTGGGTCAACGACTGCTCCACCCAGGCCTGGGAAGTGCTTGGCACAGGCTGCGACGCCGCTTGCCTGCATTTCTTTAATTACCAGGCTGCCCAGCAGGCCCACATTTTTTGCGCCACTCCCCAGGGAACGTCGTTCCATGAAATACCCTTTTCCGGCCACACAGACATCAAGCACAGGAGCCAGATTATAATTGACTCCTATGCTTTTCAGTTCCCTGGCGCAGACATGCGCATAATCCATGAGTGCGACTTCCGGCTCTACAGACTCAGCCAGGACCCTGGCATCGGGAAATTGTGTGAAGGGGGGAGGCAAACGCGTTACAGATCCCCCTTCCTGGTCAATTCCGATAAGGGGGGGTGGCAGCCCGTTCTCTCTGCAGGCTTGGCGCAGGTCTTTTGATAGCTGTTTTATTTGTCCCGGGCTTTCAACATTTCTTTTGAAATAAATAAAATTGTTAATCCGATACTTTTGTATAAGGCGCAGGGTAGACTCATCAAGGGTCAGGCCGGGTACACCAACCATAAAAAGCTGCCCTAAAGTTTGAAAATCTTTAACCACTTGGGATGATGTCATTTTTCTTCTTTTGCTCTGTACTGGAGAGGATCCCTGATCCCTGCCTCGGCAAATCCCTTGAGCCTCAGCAGGCAGGCATCGCATTGGCCACAGGCTTTACCATCATTGCCGGGATCATAACAGCTGTGGGTAGCTCCATAGTCTACTCCGAGTGCTGTACCCATTTGAATAATCTCTTTCTTGCTGCTGTGCATGAGGGGGGCATGAATTTGCAGGGATCTTTTGCCCTCGGTCCCGGCCCGGGTGGCAAGCCGGGCCATTTTTTCAAAAGCATCAATGTATTCGGGCCTGCAGTCAGGGTAACCGCTGTAATCAAGGGCATTCACCCCGATAAAGATATCATCTGCACCGACCACTTCAGCCCAGGCCATGGCATAGGCCAGAAATATTGTATTTCTTCCCGGCACATAGGTTTGTGGAATACATTCCTCCATGGCCGCAAAGGAGCGCCCCTTAGGGACCTCCATTTTGCCGGTCAGCGCTGAGCCGCCAATCCTGTCAAGACCTATATCAAGCACAAGATGCTCCGCCGCTCCCATTCCGGCACTGCTTTCTTTTGCCTTTTCCAGTTCAATGGCCTGCCGCTGTCCGTATTTAAAGCTCAGGCAGTAACAGGCATAACCGGCATCCCGGGCAATTGCCAATACTGTGGTGGAATCAAGGCCGCCGCTCAGCAAAACAACAGCTTTTTTCTCTCTTGTATTTTTCTGCTCCATACGGCGAACATTACAAAAGCTTGTACAAGACGACAACTACAAAGCATCCTGAATCCCTGTCGGGAGGTTTTCAAAGCGGGGTGAACCCTACATTTTCAAGTGATAATAGATTCAGAGGCAGATTACCCTATCTTCACCGGGAGCTGCCTGGCAATTTTTATTTCCCTGGGGCTGACATCAGCCTGATAAGCAAGAACCAGCACGCCGTCTGCCGCTACTTTGGCCAGAGTTTCAGCATACAGCGGGTCGATATGTGTTGCGGGCATGAAACTATCAACATCCCGCCGCTGCACACAAAAAAATACTGCAGCCTTGTGGCCCTGGGCTTTTAACATTGCCAGTTCGCGCAAATGTTTTGTGCCCCGGGTTGTTACCGCATCCGGAAACATTGCAACTCTGTCTTCGGCCAGAGAGCAATTTTTCACCTCCATGAAAATCTTTTTGCCTTTGTGCTCCAGCAGAAAGTCAAGCCTTGTGTTGTCGGATGTTTTTATCTCCTGAGTGATTGCATCCAGCTTGCCAAATTCGTTAATCACCCCTTTTTCAAGGGCTTCACGCACCAGCCGGTTTGTCAGTGCTGTATTCACCCCCACCCACACTCTGTCGGCTTGCACCATTTCCAGGGTGTGGGGATATTTCCGTTTTGGATTCTCAGACCGGGAGAGCATCACCGGGCTGCCAGGCTTGCTGCACCCGAGCATGGAACCGGAATTAGGACAATGAACTGTTATTATTTTATCCTTATCCAACTGGACATCGGCCAGAAACCGCTTATAACGGCGCACTAATATCCCTGGTTGCAACTCTTGATCAAACTCCATGAAGTTTCCATGTTTTCAAAGTGTAAATGGGTCATCCTGCTTTGCATACGAAAAGACATTGTTTGAAAAAGTCATAGCCTACAGCAGTTCGCCTCTCATGCCAACTCAGAAGAGTTGCACTTCAAACTTGAATTTAGGTATAGTAAAAATCATTTAGACTCTTCAGTTTTTTTAAATAAAATCTTGTTATTATAAGTATGTTATTATAAGTTTGATTTACTCCAATAATATATAGTTCTGTAACTTTAGAAAAATTGATAAAAAAATATTGCCATGCAAAATTATAATTATTTCAAAAGGATCTTAATAACCGGCGGAGCAGGCTTTCTCGGTTCCCATCTGTGTAAACGTCTCCTCAAGGATGGCCATGAACTAATCTGCGTGGATAACTTTTTTACCGGCACCAAGAATAATATTTTGTCAATTCTCAACAATCCACACTTTGAGATTTTACGTCATGACATAACTTTCCCCCTATATGTAGAGGTAGATGAAATCTACAACCTAGCATGCCCAGCCTCCCCCATCCATTATCAGCATGATCCGGTCCAGACCACCAAGACCAGCATCCATGGCGCAATCAACATGCTCGGTCTTGCAAAGCGGGTCAAAGCCAAAATTTTCCAGGCCTCAACCAGCGAGGTTTATGGTGACCCGGAAGTCCACCCCCAACCTGAATCTTACTGGGGCAGGGTCAATCCTAATGGGATACGATCCTGTTACGATGAGGGAAAACGATGTGCTGAAACGCTATTTTTTGATTATTACCGTCAGCATAAGTTGCTTATCAAGGTAGCCCGTATATTTAATACGTATGGCCCCAATATGCATCCTAATGATGGCCGTGTTGTTTCTAATTTTATCATGCAGGCCCTACAGAATAAAACCATCACAATTTACGGTGACGGCAGTCAGTCGCGTTCCTTCTGCTATGTAGATGACCTGATAGACGCTTTTGTCCTGCTAATGGATAGTGAGGATGGTTTTACAGGACCGGTCAACCTGGGCAATCCTGGTGAGTTTACCATAAAAGAATTGGCAGAGATTATCGTTGACCTGACTAACTCAAAATCTGAGCTGGTATATAAACCTTTACCGAGTGATGACCCGATGCAGCGTCAGCCAGATATAAGTCTGGCTAAAGAAAAATTAAACTGGGAACCGAGGGTCAGCTTAAAGGAAGGACTGGAAAAGACAATTCCGTATTTTGACCACGTTCTAAGGGAGTGGATCGACTGAACGACTACTGCAGCTTGGTTTATTGTGAATATATAAGGTATCTCCATGGCGGTAGTTGCTTATACCGCTAAAAATTACCGCCAAACATGACGGGATTTCAAGGGATTTCTTTGGACGTTATCGGAAAACTTAAACCCCGAATTCCTTGCTAGGACTCGGGGTTTAAGACGTTACCAGACTTCTCTGGATTATGTTCTGGTGGAGGCGGCGGGAGTCGAACCTTCATCTTAAAAATAATTTTTCAAATATATTCAAAATTTTAACTGCAATAGCATTTTTTTCGGGGACTGCTTGGGGACTTATTTGTCAAAAATCTTAACTTTGGTATTGACATGGGGTTTAGGATCATAACTATGCCATTTCATGTCAGCTCGCCGCCAGAATACCTTCCATATATTTTTTGTTCTAATGTACG
>Ga0210140_1000017_pt1 | contig 33755 bp, 29 predicted proteins | sample China_Bullhead_C_3_FD_184858 | JGI IMG/M metagenome (GOLD analysis project Ga0210140, IMG submission 184858) | Wetland microbial communities from San Francisco Bay, California, USA, that impact long-term carbon sequestration -... | ecosystem: Environmental > Aquatic > Marine > Wetlands ...
ATCGTGCCATATGTGTAATTGTTGCATTTATATTTGTTTCCAAAATTCAAGCACAAAGGAAAGAGGCAGAAGATAAGTATTTATTATGTAATTATTTCAATGATATATAATGAATATTTTTGAAGTAATTGTTTATCCTTGCGGTCGTTTTGTTTTGTGTTTTTATGTATTTCAGCTATATAGTTTCTCACAGAAAATAGGATTTGCATTTTATGCTGAGTTACTAAAATTTTCATATATAAATATTTGAATTTATTGAAATAAATTTTATTCTATTTCCAGAAAACAGGAACTGTGGCGAGTGTTGCAGTTGTGTAGCATGCTACAATATTGTTGCTACACAAACGTAGTATCAGAAAGAATAAATATAATTTTCATTTATTAAAATTTTTTATTTGATTATTTATATTTATAATTATTTATATTTTTTTATTTGCAATAAAAAACCCATCACAATTCCTACAGATGTAGAAATTGTGATGGGTTATTAATTTTTTTATATGTATTTTATTTATTAATTAAGGAATAATGAAATCAGCAGAGAGACAACACCCCACATTCCAGCAATTGCTGCAATTGCCATGATAGCCCCAAAGCAGATTTCTGCTTTGCTCATTTCTGGTTTTTGAGTTTGAACGTTTTCCTGTGCGACAGTTGCGATTCTTTCTTCGGTGGTATCGATTGCGTTAGTCATGACTGACCTCCTTGCTGGTTTATTTTTATCTAGTAGTGAATTATTTACTTTTTTTTATTGTCTCCTTAATCATTTCTTTGCTTCTCATATTGCAGAAATGATGCCAGATCATTTTTATTTTTTAGGTTAAAATTGGTTTTAGAATAATGTTCCGCACTTTTATTCTGTAATTTTTCCTATATATAATTGTTATTATTATTAAAATTATATTTTATAACTAAAACACCCGGCTCGTGAAAAACTCTGAATAGTGCTATGCCGGTAATGTTTTCTATGTGTCGCAGCATGTGTTGCATGCGACGGTATTGTGGCATAAATGCGTCTCATGCCACACGTTTGTTGGGGCTTACATGTCGCCACCATTAAGAAATTTGGCATCGCCTGAAAACAGTATGCTAAACTTTTTGTTGCCCCAAAACGGCTTATGAAAACAATGACAGGACGGGAATTTTTGTGACGGTGCAAATAAATGTAGCCAGGAATTCTCTTGTCATGAAGTAACAGGCAGTTCCATGATTATGGATGTGTGATCATCGAGGGTGCTTTCAATTTCAAATGTACCGTTATTATCTTCCACAATACTGCGGCATATGGATAGGCCTAGGCCTGTACCCACTCCTTCAGGTTTGGTCGAGAAAAAAGGTTCAAACACCCTGGTTAGAATGTTGGGGTGAATGCCTGTGCCAAAATCGGTACACATCACTTTTAGATGCTGCTGCTCATTGCTAGCTGTTATTTCTCCCTTTATTTCAATCCGCTTTTTATCGTGCTGGCCAGGATAGCGCTGGTTCAGGGCATATCTTGCATTACTTAAGATGTTAAGAAAGACATGCTGCATTTCCTGAACGTTTACCGTAACGGAAGGCACGATATCCGGAAAACGTATTGCAACATCAATAGCATCATATCTGAATTGATGTTTGGTCAACGCCAGGGAGTCTTCAATGACTTTGTTCACTTTAACAGCTTCTTTTATCTGGGTGCGGTTTGTATTGAAGAAAAGGAGCTGTTGCACAATCTGTGAAATTCTTTCACCTTCATTGATAACATTATGTAATAGTTCGAGTGACTGGTTATTGCCCCCTGCCGTTTCTTTAATTTCATCACTAAGGATCTGGCTATAATTAATAAGTCCATTGGTAAGGTTGTTTATTTCATTTGCCACGCCGACGGAGAGTTCACCCATTGCAGCCAGCTTGGATGCTTTAATTGTTTCAATCCTGTGAGTCTTTTGCTCGGAAATATCCCGGGCAATCAAAAGGTAGGCATCCTCTTCTTCTGGCTGATTTTTCAGGGTGGAGATACTTACCAGGTATTCTGTACCTGAACCGGTGAGTTCAAGGGATATATTTTCTCTGCCACCGGATAATACATCCAGAAAATGTCCGGAAGAAGATGAGGTACTGTGGAAAAGGTCGGAAATGGTTGTCCCGATAATTCCTCCAGAGCCATTTCCCAATTTATCTTCTGCAGAAGGGTTGGCCTCAACAATTGTACCGTCGGGTTTAATAACCAGAATGAGATCGGGATTGTTTTCAAAAACTTTTTTTCTTGCCGCCTGGAGACGCGCCAATGTCTTGTCTGACTCTTTGGCTGCCAGGGCAAAGATAGCAAAAACAATCTCACGGCTCATACCCTTCAAAAGCTCGATTTCCTCTTCGCTATAACTGAGCGATGCAATGGAGTAAATGTTCATAACTCCAAAAATCTGCTGGTCATATACTAGGGGCAGAGCTATGCAGTCAGCTTTGCCGGTTGCAAAGGGGGTGTTCTTGAATGGCCCCTTGGGCAACCCTGCCAGAATATTTCTCACTATCACGGGTGATTTCTGCTCTAAAGCCTGACGGGCGGGGTCATATTTCTCATTATTTTCTTCAGCGGCCGTGAGCAGGGCTGTCATGCATTCATCCTGCTCCTGACGGCTCATAGTTGTTGAACCGTCTGCAATAAAGGGCACCAGAAGGGTATTATCTCCTGGGATGCCTATCCAGACGAGGACGTAATCATTGTTGGTCAGGACGCCTCTACATGCTTCCACAAAAACGGCATCCCTGGTTTGCACCTGCCACACGGATCCACTCACATTATGAACCATTTCCAGTACCCGGTTATAACGGGCAAATTCATTGGATGTCATGTTTTGTTTTGACAGGAGATTTTGAAATGACCCGGCCAGTTCTGCCACCTCTCCACGTTTTTTCCGGATGGATAAGGCCGAACGTTTTCCGGAAGTTACCTCTTTGACCTGTTTTACAAGTTCGATGAGCGGCATGGCAATTTGACCGTGCCAGAAGAGAAGAATGTAGATGACTATAAAAAGGATAATAGCCAGAAGCCCTATAACGAAATTCTGAAAACCGACAAGTTTTCTTTTTACATGGTCAACGATGACCCTGTCGAACAGCATCAGACGTTCGCCCAGAATGCGTATTTCCTGGTTCAACTGGCGGATCTTTGCCTGTGTCTGGTCGCCGGAACCGATGCTTCTGAGGAGAAGGATGATGCCTGCAAAGTCAACCTGACCGGCAAATGATATCCTGTATTCGTCAGGGATGATCCGTTGCTGCAGGATGTGTGAAATATTTGCATTTAACCTCTCTATTTCACTTGTAATGCTAGTGAGTTGCTGGGGGTGGTTTTCCAGGAGTGATTCGGTTATGTGTTCCCTGATGGTGGCAAATTGAAAAATGATCTTTTCATTCTGCTCAATAATGTTTTTATATTCCTTGTGGGATCTGTATTGCCGCGAACCAAGCAACAAGAGAAAAGCCAGGATTAAAGCTATAAAGATTGCAGCAGTATATCTGGTTGTTCGCAATGAAGGGATCATGTCAGTCGCCCTGGGAAATAAAGAGTTTTAAACAGCCCCAACCGATGTCGAAGGTAAGACAAACAGGGTCGGATTCACTCTCAATGACGTGTCTGTTTTTGTAACCCTGTGCAGCAGGGGCGCGGATATTTCTACATGCGCCCCCGCTGCAGAAGGGAAGGAGCCTTTTCTAGCCTGCCGTCTCTTCATCCTTTTTCCAGGTGTAAAGTATTGGCAGGCGGTACAGGATGAAGCGGTAAGTCACTATGTAAAGGGAGTAGACGGTGATGCAGATCACCACTTCACGCCAGTGTGGTATTTCCTGATACATCTTCCAGTTAAAGGTAATAAGAGCGGTGTTAAGACGGTTTAAGGCAATGCCGAGAACCGCTATGAGGGCTGCAAACCTTGCAAGACCAGCCATATCGTTCCTGATAGAAATAGTAAAAAGTATCAGAGGCAGTATGACACCAACACCCATTTCCAGCATGTACCATTGCCCCCAGCCGCTGGCCAGGTAACCCCAGTCGCCATCATGAGCGATGGCAATGACCTTGATGACCAGGTAGGTAATTAATGCCAGGGTGGCGCCTTTTGCCAGTCCCAAAGTGAGGCGGTCCAGGCTATCGAGAAAATTGCTGTCACACCGCCAGGACATGGTTTTTTTGCAGATTGTGCTTACGACTATCAACATGCAGAGACCGGCAAATATTGAAGAACAGAAAAAATGGAACCATTGGAAAGGTGCAGAGAACCATAATGGATGGACCTTGCCGGGGGCATATGTGAACAAGGCTCCCAAAGCACCCTGATGCAGGGTAGAGAGGATGATGCCGGCAATGGTCAGACCGAGTATGATGCTCTTGATAAATGTTTTCAGTTTCGGCGCGCCGGCCCATTCTGCAAAGGCAGGGACCAGTTCAGCAACCTGTACTGAAAGATAGGTTGCAACATGCCAGGCAACCAGGAATAGAACAGCTGCTGGACCAAGGGATACAAACATGGGGTAGATCAGGCGCCAGGGCTGTCCAAGATCAACCTGCAGAAAAATAACAGCGAACAAATATCCCAGCAGACCGTTTAGCAGGGCCAAGCGCTCAATGGGTTTGAAATCATGGCGGCCGAAGACTTCAACTGTTGTCCCCAGCATGAAACCTGAAGCTGAAAGGGGAACCATGACAAAGAGTCCCCAACCTAGAAAGAGGCCCCAGGGGTAATCATAGGAGCTGTGCGTTACATAGCCGAGCCCGAAAAGGAACCTGGTCAAAGTGACGTAGCCGCCAAAGGTGAATATGATAGCAAATATCCAGTTAACAGGGTTGCGAAAAGCCTGGGCCAGGTATTCACTCAAACTCAGTCCCAGGAGGAGTTTGTCTTTAATGGTAAGCTTCTTTTTGTCCGGGCTATAATGTCTGGCCACGGGAGTTTTCCCAGTTGCGATAAGTGTTTTCATTATCTCCAGTCCTCCTATGATTTCTCAGATTTTTCTTGTTTTTTCTGTGCGTCCTTGCGTGTTGCCAGCAGGTGAAACCCTGCAAACAGGGCAGGCCAGATAGTCAGCACCATGGGAACAACAGTCAGGAATTCCTTGACATAGGAGAGAATCGGTTGCGTGCCAAGATCAGTATCAAAGCCAACCTGGTCAAAAGGAGCACTTGAAAGATACATCCAGGAAGTTCCGCCAACTTCATTTTCGCCGTAAATATGATCTTCATAGAGGTCCGGGTAGTTTTGTATTCTTTGGTTGCCTATTTTGATCAGATCCTGGCGTTTGCCAAAGGTAAGAACCTCTCGCGGACATGCTTCGACGCAGGCCGGAGGACGTCCGAATTTAAGCCTGGTGTCGTAACAGAAAATACATTTCTTGATAACAGGATTTAAGACACTCGAGTAGCTATAGGCAGGAATATAAAACGGGCAGGCCACCATACAGGTGCGGCAACCCACACAGACTGTCGGATCGTAAATCACAGCGCCCTCAGGTGTCTTGGTGTAAGCCTTAACAAAGCACGAGGTCAGGCATGCAGGCTCATTGCAGTGATTGCACTGGATTTTACGAAAAAGAGGATGGTCCTGACCGGGGATCTCGTAGCGGTTGACAACTGTGTATGCACCCTCACTGGTTCTGCGCGTATGATCCAGTACGGACAGGTCGTCAAAAGATTGCGCCGGAGCCGGGAGACCCTGTTCCTTGTTACATGCGGCTTCGCAGCTGCGGCAGCCAACACAGCGTGTCAGGTCGACCAGTACGCCCATGGCCTCAGGATAGCCACCGAATGTAGCGGAAGCATCTGCATTTTTGCTTTTGGCGATTACCGAGGCGGCCGCTCCTCCGAGTAAGCTGCCTTTCAGAAATTTTCTTCGGTTCATAGCTTTCATTATCTTCTCCTTCTCTTTATGCTGAAAGGTAATTCAACTTTTCGTCGACTCTAGTGTCCACCACCTGTTGGTCTGTCACTTTCAGGAGGTGCGTAGTTCCCGGCATGGAAAAATTTGTCGCCGCTATCTGTACGGGCATGGCAATCCTGGCAGCCGTTCGCTACACCCATTTCCGCATGGCAGTTCATGCAGCGGATGTGATATGCTGCTTTCAGCCCCACCTTATCTCGATGAAACAGGGTATTATCAGCATCAATTTTGTTAAGATATTCAGCTTCGAACCGTTTGCTTGAATGGCATCCCTGACAGGAAACCTCATCAGTTGCCCCACTTTCTGCATGGCATCGCAAGCAGTTTTCATCGTCAATCTGTGTGCCAAGGGTATGGTGATGGCAGACTGCGCAGTTGCTCTCAGTAACTTCTTCATGCATCGAATGATCAAAATAGACGGGTTCATAAAGCTGGGCCAGTGAGTTAATTTCGACCTCATCAGGCCCATCACCTGCTACAGCAATGGTGCAGTAGCAGGAAAAGCACAACAGCATTGCCACGACTGGACTCATCAGATATTTGGGTATATGCTCCATTTTGTTGTTACCTCCTTTTGCTTTGTTTTTTCTAAGTTATTGAAATTTATTGTAATTTTTGTTTAAAAAGCCTGGATTTTGGGTAAAAAAAAGCCTGGCAGGTTACTGCAACACAACCAGGCAGAATATCAGAAAAAAGGTTACGTTTTAGTGACAATTCCTCCTTTGGTGCGATTGAGATAGGTGTAGAAAGCGGGAAAAGCACCAAGAAAAAGAACCGCAATAATATATTCAACTCCCTTGATATGGGTATAAAAGTCGGACAGGGTATGGAATTCCTGCATAAGGCCAACAGCAATCAGGTACTGGCGCAGCAGTTCGGAAACTTGCCAGTTGACCTGGGCCAGCCCGCTTAGAAATGCTGCAACGGACCAGATGCTGATGACCGTACCGCAAAAAATTGCAGCATGCCATGCTATTCGCTTGCTGTTTATTGTATCCATGTCAATGGCCCCGATTGCTTTCAATGCTAAATTCTTTGTTACATTCCTGTGAAGGCAGTGAGCAGGCTGCGCCAGATTTCATGAAAACTTTCAGCACTTGCCAAACCGCCGATCAGGCAGGCTATTCCCCAGATACCAACGAAAGCTGCCATAACCATAATGACCCCGAGGCCTAACTTGGAATTTCCCAATTCGAGTTCAGCAACTTCCACAGTAGTGTCAAACGTTGCAACTCTTTCCTGGGTGACTTCCATTGATTCGTACATTGTGTGCCTCCTTGATCGATCTGCGTGAAATTTTACTAAATTCCAGTCAAATTTATCATTTGCTTTGAAACTTTGCACATTGCGTGCCAGAAAAAAAATCAATTTCTAATTTCTTGGTTATGCATTGAATGGACCATGGGACAGTTCCCCTAAAATGGCTATTTAATATGGTTTTAAATATTTAATTACAAGTAGTTAGCAGGTTTCTCTCAGGTTTAAAACCAGCGTTTGGGGCCCGCGTTCTCTCTGGTTGATCAAGATTGCTTTACGATGGGCCTTGATATAATTGAGAACGGTTATTAACTGTGTGTAGCTTGGGGTGTCGGATGCAACAGATATGTGGCAACACATGTGTTGCATTAATACTATTTTATAATGATATCAAATATTTAAAATGAATAATTGAAACAGGTCTAAATGCAAATCCATACGAGGTAAAATGAAGAATAAAAGTTTCACTCGGGACCGTAAATATTATATTTAATTTAATTATTTCATTATAATATGTGTTTCGCATTGGGATGAAAATGTGCATGTTCTGGAAAGTAATGCCAGAAAAATTTTTAAAGCTGAAAACAGCGGCAAGGGGTACATTATTGATATGCATCAATTGCACAGTAGAAAAATAAATCGAATAATATCAGATTGCTAACCGGCTTCATTGAGGGGTAGGGCATGTGTCTGCAAAAAAAGTGTTGCATACCGCAGGGAGCTTTTGCCGGTTCAAATCCTGCAGGTATTATCAGGAAGTAGATGTTGTGTATTCTGCTTAGATGTCCAGGTTCGACAGGTCAATATTATAGGCTGATATCTTTCTGTACAACGTGCTGCGGTCCACTCCGAGCAGACGGGCCGCCTTGGCTTTATTACCGGCAGTTCGGCGTAATGCATCAATAATATGTGCGATCTCATCTTCGGACGTCATTGCAGGTGAAATGGGTTGAAGGTGGTCAGGTTGAACGCTGACAGGTTCATGGCTTGGCGGCCGGGGAGTTTCAGTAATCATTATTTCCGCCGGCAGATGGTCCGTGGTTAAGGTGTCGCCCACGCAGAGAACGTAGGCCCTTTCAATGACATGCTCCAGTTCTCTGATATTTCCCGGCCATGAATGGTTTAAGAGCAGCTCCATGACAGAGTCGGAAAAACCGGTCACGCCTTTCTTCATACTATTTTCAAAAACAGCCAGGAAGTGTTGGGCCAGAAGCGGAATGTCCTCTTTGCGTTCGCGTAGTGGCGGCAGGATAATATCGACCACACGAAGCCTGAAGTAAAGGTCTTCCCGGAATTGTTCACTCCGCACTTTTTCCTTAAGATCGGCATTGGTAGCCGTGACGACTCTTACATCTACCTGGATGGGCTGGTCCTGACCAACAGGATAAAATGTTCTTTCCTGCAGAAAGCGCAGGAGCCGCAACTGCATACGCGAAGAAATATCACCTATTTCATCGAGAAAAAGGGTGCCGCCGTCGGCCTGCAGTATTCTCCCCAGCCTGTCCCGGTCGGCACCGGTAAAAGATCCTTTTTTGTGACCGAAAAGTTCACTCTCCAGGAGATCTTCAGGGATTGCCGTACAATCAACTTTGACCAGTGAACGGTTGCGGCGTGGGCTTTCTTCATGCAGGGCGTCTGCAACAAGTTCTTTTCCGGTCCCGCTTTCACCTGTAATGAGGACAGTTGTATCGACCTTGCCAACGCTTTCGATGAGGGCATAAATTCGCTGCATTGCCTGACTTTTTCCCACAAACCGGTGGAAATGTGAGCGCGGGCCACGTTTGTCAAGGTCTTCCAGATGGGTAAGGTCACGGGCGGTGATTACCACGCCGAGGAAAGTTGCCTTGCTATCCTTGAGAGGTGCAGCCGTGACACTCATGACACCAAGGCTGCTGTCCGGTTTCTGCCATTCGATACGGTGGAGCTTCAATTCCTGCCGATGCTTGAGAACCTTTTCGGCATCTTCCAGTAAAGCCCGGCCAAATTTGCTTGTCAGGGTAGGGAGAGAAACGCCAATGGCAATTTCAGGCAGAAAGGAACGCGTCCAGTCGTAGGCCATGTCGTTCATATCGGCAATGCGGAGATGGGTGTCAACCGTAACAATTATCTCCCGCACAGAGCGTAGGATTGTCTCCTGCAGATAGCGGTTCTTTTCCTGTTGCGCTTCAAAGCGGTTTTTTTCTTTTTGCAGTTCCTGTTTTTCAAGGGCCAGGGCAACAATTTTTAACAGTTCGTCCTTTTTAACAGGCTTGGGGACATAATCGAAAGCACCGAGCCGCACCGCCTCTGCAGCTGTTTCAATATTCGGGTAACCGGTTATCATGACGACTGGGCAGCTTTTGCCCATTTCCTTGATCTGCCGGAGAAGGTCAATTCCTGAGGCACCCTGGAGGACGATATCGCTGATGATCAGGTCAAAGTCACCCTGCTCTACAGCAGCAACAGCTTCATCAAAGCTTGAAACTCCGGTAACAGATCCGTAACCGGCCCTTTTCAGCAGCATTTCAAAGGTCAGGCGTAAACTCTCCTCATCATCAACAATCAGTATCTGATCAGTTTGTTCATGCTGGGTGTCCATCAAAATCCCCCTTGGAAGAGTAATATCTTTTGCGTACAACTATATATATTGTACATGATATATTGTACATGAAAAACAAAATACAATGAAAATATCAGCCTGAAATTAAAGGCTTACTAATTTCTATACTCAAGTATTAAAAATAACAAATTAAATTATAATTAATTTTACGCCAATTACGAAAAAGAGTGAATGGTAATTCATATTTTGTTATGAGGCAATTCTAAAAGATAAATGTATCAAACCGGAGGCATAAGGCTTCAAATATAAATAATATTTTTCCTGGCGTGTCATGATCCGGGCGCCGGTAATCTTTGGGCCTAGTCTCACAAGCATCATTTATCCGTTGAAAATGATTCAAAATATTGCCTTGACCATTGCAGGTAGGGCGCTATATAGTATGCACCCCTGCTAAAGTCAATAAGCCTGAAGCCAACATAAAAATGAAACGCTTAAAAACCAAGAGAGACAGGAGAACCGACAACTCCGGAGAAGTATCTTTTAAGGAACGGCGACGGTTTTTATGCCTTGGCTTTAAAATCACCAGTGTTTTTGTGGGTGGCTCGATCCTTTCCCTTGTTCCCGTGCCGGAGGTGAAAAGCGAACTGCTTGGTGTCAGTGTCGTGGGGACCTATCCTTACCAACCCCACTATGCCATGCTCATATATAAGGATAGGTGTATAGACTGTGAGCGTTGTATTGAGGCCTGCACACAAACAAATAATATTCCCTCCTATGGTTCCAGAAATATCATTTTAAGTCGCAAAAAAACTGGTATTGCGGCAAGCAAAATGATACGGGAGTTTCTCCCTGCTCTCTGCAATCAATGCAACCGGCCGCCATGCGTCCGCGTCTGTCCCACAAGGGCGACATACAAGGACAAGAAAAATGGCATTGTCATGATAAATGAGTCGTTGTGTATCGGTTGCAAGGCCTGCATGACAGCCTGCCCCTACAATGCCCGTTATTATAACAGGGAAATCCAGGCAGTTGACAAGTGCGACTTTTGTTATCACAAACGTTTGCAGAATGGCGATACAAATACTGCCTGCGCGGAGGCATGTCCGGCTGGGGCATTGTTTTTTGGTGATCTGTCCGAGCATAAAAGTGAAATTTACAAATTACTCCATAAGCCGGAGCAGACCATACTTGTCCTGCGGCCAGAGTCCGGCTCAATGCCCAATGTCTTTTATTTGCAGGGCTAAAAAGAAAGAGGGCAGAGATCACCTGGAGATGCGCATGCAGACATTTTGTAAAATTTTCTTTCTATTGTTAGCCTTGCCGATCTTTCCAGGCATTGTAAACACAACGGCGGCACAGGAATATGGCGGCGGGCCGATTGTTTTTATAAAACCGGTGCGGGCGGTAATTTTTGAACATAGATTTCATCTGGGGAAAAAATTCAACTGCCAGAGTTGCCATCCTGATTTATTCAGCCAGAAAGCGGGTGAAGTTGAAGAAAAAGACGATTTTACCATGGAGTCTTTTAACCAGGGAAGATACTGCGGCAAATGCCATAATGGTACGATTGCCTTTTCAGTCAATACCAAATGCAATTGGTGTCATATAGGTGTCCAGGGCCATAAACACCTGGAAGAGTATGAACTGGGAGTAAAATAGGCAACAAGTCGGTATAAAAGATTGATGGGAAAAATATGGCAGCCAAAATTGATGATTTAGAAGAGGGACGCCTGGCAAGCGCTTCGGTAAAGTGGACTACGCATCTCTTGTCCCTGTTTGTTATTGCAGGGTTGACAGCCGGGGTCTATGCGACCATGACCGGACATCAGATCGCCTATGGCCTTTCCCGGGAAGTTCCCTGGGGAATATTGACTTCATCCTTTGCCTTTTTTGCCATCACCTCAACGGGGTTGTGCTTACTTGGGGCCATAAGCCATGCCTACGGGGTTACCCCGTTAAGACCCCTGGGAAGCCGGGCGGTTTATCTGGCCATAGTTACCACCGTCACCGCCTTCATGCTCCTGGCCTTTAGTGTGGAAAGTCCCTTGCTGTTTATTTACTATAACGCCGCTTCTCCGAACCTTACATCCAATATTTGGTGGCTTTCCACCCTCTACGGCATCATGTCAGGCTGCCTGTTCCTGCGTTTTGCCTTTCTGGTCTCTGGCAGTCAGGGATTGGCTTTGACCTTTGGAATTATTGCAGCGGTTACCGCTGTAGGGGCAAACAATAACCTTGGCGGCCTCTTTACCCTGGCTTCGGATCCACCCATCTGGTTCGGAATTCAACTGCTTATCCTTTTTCTGGCATCTGCGGTTTTAGCAGGAACGGCAACGGTAATTATATTTACAGTCGTTGCCTATAAATTAAGGCAGCAGGAAATAGTTGGGGAAACGCACAAGGCGCTTGAGACCGCTGCAACGCTCATGGCCCTGATGGCTGGCATCGTGCTGGTCGTAACCATAGCCAGGTTCTACAGCATATTTTTCAGTGATACGCCTGATCCTGGAATTACTGCGGCCAGGGCTCTGATAAATGGTCCTCTGGCCGTTAATTTCTGGTGCTTTGAGATTTTAACCGGCCTTATTGTGCCGTTGGTGTTGTTGCTGCTCACTAAAACAAAATCCATCTGGGCCATGACATTGGCTGCCTGCATGGCCATGGTCGGAGCATATGTCCAGAGGTTTGATCTGGTCTTCAGCGGCCAGATAGTCCCAAAGTTTTCCGGCTGGAATGACTTGCCGCAATACCTGCACTATTTTCCGAGCGGCGCCGAACTCATAGTGGTTATCGGGGCATTTAGCCTTGTGGGTTTTGGTTTCCTGCTGGGAGAGAGATTTGTCGGAAAGCTTTTCCGTCTTTATTAATTGGCGGGGTGTTTTCTGTTTTGCTGAAGTTTGTCTTTCCTCTTTGGCCGCACATGTTATTGGCCTGTCTTCGGTGGTTCACCAGGATCTATAATCTTTTTACTTGGCTGCACACTGTCCCAGCCGTCTCTGTACCCCTTGCGGTAAAGTTTACGCAGGAGAAGATTTTCAGTTTCAGGTTCCGGCGACTGCTCTAACCCTTGTGCTTTCAGGATCCCATGGGAGTAGCCAAGTTCATAATATTCTTTCTGTTGTTCCTGCTCTGTAGAAACGCCATACATGAACGAGCCCATGCAGTTTTTTATGATCATGAGCGTGATGAGCAGGATGATGACTGCTGTAACCCGTATGCCCCACTTGGTGTGCAGCGGAATTTCGGGTTTTTCTTTTAGAGGCTCCATGGTTGCTGCTCTCTATTTCATGATGGCTGCAGAGTGAGCCTTGCCGTATACATCATTAATTCCTCAGAGGAGTAAACAAAATCCCGGTTATGCTTGTCAAGAATCAAAGGTTTTCAAATTCTAACGATTCAGTTACATCTCTCACCGTAATCAATGGGGTCTACAAAAACCAATTAATTACGGGCGCACTACCTGCTGCCGGCAGAGCGCTTTCGAAGTCTTACTTCGTTCCCGTTCTGTGAGGAAGACAACCCATAACAGAAATACTGAAAGTATGAAATAAAAATGATAGAATCACAATATGTCCCGAAGTCATCTACAGTGCAGAATAATATCAGATGGTTGCGTGGGGGATACCTGTCTGCAGCGTTATTGCAACGTGAACAAAATTTATTTCATTCGTCAAGGTACAACATGCTAAATTGTCACCTGATCAGCATCCCCTTTTTAAAGGATGGAAGGTGATTGCCAAAATTGTATCACCGGAAAGTACCACAAAGTGGTAACTAAATAAAAATACTTGCAAAATACGTCAATTCCTTTTAATGATGTAACCTACATTTTGCAGTGATAACAAAGTATTAATTGGGATTGCATCCCTTTAATTACCTAACTGAAAAAGTATGAATAATTCTGTTACGGATTCATTCCACAACCACCTTTTAATTTTCTGCAATCAAGCATGGTATTGTCATATAAAGTTCCCCTGCTCTGCACTTAGAATCTGAATTACTGGATACACTATAAGTAATTACCTTCATTTTTTTAAATTTGTAAGAGAAACGAGTTCGCTCATAAAGCATAAAAAAATTACAGGAGGCCTCAACACCATGAAAAGAAAGATCTGCCTTACACTTGGTGTTTTTAGCGCTCTAATAAGCTCCTGCCTTGTTCCTGTTGCTGCATTTGCCATTGAGAATGATGAATGCATGGAGTGCCACAGCGATGACACTCTGGCGCGCAATGAGTCTGAAGGCATGAAAGAGGACCTGTTTCTAGATTACAATAAGTTCAAATATTCCGTACACAATGTTAACGGCATCACCTGTGTCGATTGCCATGCAGATATTGAGGAACTTAACTGGGACAACGAGGTGCCGCACCCAACTTCTTTAGCAGTGGTGGATTGTGACGGCTGCCACGAGGACGAGGGTGAAGCATACCTCGACAGTGTGCACAAAAAGGCAGGCGGCAAGGGTATAACCATCCCCTGTTATGCATGCCACGGGTATCATTTCGTCACCCATCTGGAAGCGGATTCCGTCTTTGAACGGGAGAACAAGTTTTGTCTTAAATGCCACAACCCGGATAATTTTCATGACTGGCTGCCGCAAAAAGAGACACACTTCGCCTTTGTCGAATGTGCGGTCTGCCATGCCCCCGAATCGCCGCGTTATATTTCACTGAGATTTTTCGACCTGGTTTCCGAGCAGTTTTTAGGCGCAAAAGATCTGCTTGCAGCACTGGATACAGATTATGATACCTTCATGGGTAAGATAGATAAAGACGAGGACGGGATCATCAGCCTGCCGGAACTGGAGGACATGGTTTTTCTTCTGCGCCAGAGAGATATCCGCGGCACCTTCCATGGAGAGCTGGTGATGGAAATGTTGCCTTCAGTGCATCACATTAACAGGGGCGGGGCTAACAGGGAGTGCGATCAGTGTCATAATCCGCAGTCTCCTTTTTTTGAGGAGGTCTATATCACCCTGAATAAGGCTGACGGCACAGGGCAACGCCAAAAGGTGGAGCGGAGGGTGCTTGAAAGCTATTATGTGAATCATTTCTATGCCATTGGCGGTACCAGGGTAAGGAATCTGGATAAGATAGGCCTTGTCCTCATTGTTGGCGGATTAAGTGTCGTCATGGGTCATCTCCTGGTAAGGATCGCAACTATACCTGCACGCAGAAAAAGAAAAGAAAAGAAAGATGAATTTTCAATATAAGGAGAAGGGTCATGGGAGATGATAAATTGATGTATGTTCATCCTGCTCCTGTCAGGGTGTGGCACTGGGTCAATGCGGTTGGCTTTATCATCCTCATCATAACAGGCATCCAGATACGGTTTGCCGAGATGGTGAACTGGTTCTCGCTTGAGGAGGCGATTAAGCTGCATAATTACGTCGGCTTCGTCGTTATTGCGGTCTACGGCCTATGGGTTTCCTATTATTTCGGAACCATGAAGATCAAACTCTACTTCCCCAATCCGCGCACCTTTGTCCCGAATGCCATTAAACAGCTTAAATATTACGGTGCCGGAATTTTCAGAGGAGAGCCCAACCCGCACCAGATGACTCCTGACAATAAATTCAATGCCCTGCAGAAAAATGCCTACGTGGGGATCATGTTTGTCTTTTTGCCGGCGCAGATGATAACAGGCCTCTTTCTCTGGCGGGTCAAGAGATTCGAAAACTATATAGATCTTATCGGCGGCATAAAAATTGTGTCCTCTATTCATGTCCTGCTCTTTTTCTTTTTTGTGGCCTTTTTATTTGTGCATATATACCTTGCAACCCTTGGGCACACGCCCTGGGCGCATTTCAAGGCCATGTTTACGGGCTATGAAGAGCATCATGGGCCCGAAGTGCCGGAAGAAACTGTATTCTGAATAAAACATGGAAGGGGTAAGAATCCGGAAAGATCAGAGTGCATTAGAAAAAGTCAACAGGCACAGTCGATAAAAGATGCAGCGTCAGAAATGACCCTGCATTTTTTATTTTATGAAATGTAGTGCTCAAAATTTCACATATCCTTTGATAGCTGAACCTTTCAGGAGTTATTTGCAGCTCAATTAGAAGCACTAGCGACAAAAGAAAAGGGTGCCCTGCACAGGGCACCCTTTTCTTTTAGGAGTTGTCGTTGTTTTACTCAGTTACCAGTTTTCGTTGCCATGGCACTGAACACTGGAGCAGGTGCTGTCCAGATTGTCAGTGGCCGGGCCACTCTCTGCATCGAAGCCGGCCGGGAAGCCAAGATCCACCTGGGAATTTTCAAGGAGCATTTTCCCATCAACTTCTGCTATTCCGGGAGAAGCAGAAGAAGTAATGAACAGAGAAGCCATCAATAGGAGAAGAGTCTGCTTTTTCATTGGCGCCGCAATACTGGTATTAAATATGATTTTTGATAATCGCAATATCTATATAAAAATGACCCAATCATGCTCTGTTTTTTGGAGGTATCAGGTTATTATGAATTATCATGATAAATGCCACGAAATAGCCGGGTAGCTTTTATCAAGGCAACCCGGCTGTCTGCAATAGATCCGTAATTTTCCGTTCCTGCCATGAGACAGGTTTGGCTTTTTCTTGATGCAAAAAACACAAAAAGCCTCTGCTGGGATGTTATATCCCCTCAAAGGCTTTAAACAAACTTAATAGGTGCACCCCTTTTCATCGTGATACTCCAATATAAGGATATGCATTACAATAGAAATTCAATATTTAGAATATAACAGAAAATTAAGATTGCAACTACTACAATGTGGTTGTTTTTCGGGAGACGGGTAAGTCCGGACATTTTTTACAGTGGAGACTTTCGGTCACGCGGCCAGGGTTACTATGCTGGTCGCGATATTGAATGAGTCGCCGGTTGTTAAAGGCCTGCTTTAATGGATTTGTTTCTGTTCAGCGGACATATGAGTCCTGCTGAGAATCTCATTATCAGAGATGTTGTCTTTTTCGTTAGCCTTGGGTAGCAGTATATGAAATGTTGTCCCTGCGGATTCGCTATCAAATGATACACAGCCTCCATGATTTTGCACTATACCTGCAACGGCTGCCAGACCTAAACCGCGGCCCAGGGATTTTGTAGTGTAAAATGGCTCGAATATCTGTTCCGCAATTTCCGCCGGAATTACCGGGCCGGTATTGGATATGTCTATTACTATGTACAGGCCTTGTGGATGAACATTGTGAAAGGAACATTGCCAGTCAGCTTCCTTGGTCACATTCCTGGTTTCCACAGTCAGGATGCCGCCCGTTCCCTCCATGGCTTCAAAGGCGTTTGTGAAAATATTCACCAGCATCTGTTTCATCTGGTTCGGGTCACCCAGAATAGGCCAGAGGTCTTTTGCCAGATGGTGTGAAATTTTAATTTTTGATGCCTCTCCAGTATGGGAAAATTTCAACGTTTGCAGGATAAGGGAATTGATAACAAACTGTTCGAGTTTGTACGTGCCGCCTTTGGCATATGCCAGCAACTGGGTAGTAAGATCGCTCATGCGGTGCGCAGCACTCCCTATAGCTTCCACAATGCCACACTCATCCTCTTTTGGGGCACTTCCCATCTGCAAGAGATCGACATTGCCGATAACAGTGCCAAGCAGATTATTGAAATCGTGGGCAATACCTTTGGCAATGAGAGCGATGGACTGGTCTTTCTGCTGCTGAAAAAGCCGGGCCCGGAATTCTCTTTCCTCTTTTTCCAGGCGTAATTTCTCCGTAATATCACGCCCAACTTCGATAATACCGGAAATCTCGCCATCGCTGCCTATTATAGGTGAGGCGCTGATCTCGACAGCATATTCAGTTCCGTCTGTCCGTTTGTGCGTGTGTACAAGTGTCACGGGTTGTTTTATCTCAAGGACCGTTTTCAGGGGGCAGGGATGTTGCTCTCCATGGCACGGTTTATCTGCCTGGTGCGATATCACGTAACAGAGAAGGGATCCCGGTAAGGGCAGGTCAAGATCATGCACTTTTGTAGCGGCTTTGTTTATGAGGCGTATGCGGTAGTCTTTATCAATGACCATGATGGATTCCGTCACTCCGTCAATAATTGACTGGAGAAAAGCCCTGGTCGTCTCAAGTTCATTCTGAACCTGTTTCAGTTCAGTAATATTATGGGCGACCCTGACAGAGCCGATATAGTTGCCCCTATCGTCATTAAGCGGAGAAATGCTGACAAGGTAATGTTCGTTGGGATGCTCTTCGTAGATTTCAACAGATTGTCCGTTACAATATGCAGCGATGGATTCCGGGGATGTGATCTCATCAGGATTTTCGTTGCCATGAACGAGGAGATAAAAATTTTTGCCGACAAGTTCGTCCCGGGATGAATTGAGATATTTTGCCATACTCTTATTGGCGCGCAGAATTTTATTACTGCTGTCAAGTATTGCGATCAGGTCCGGAACAGTATTGAATGTCTGCTCCCATTCCATTTTGGCCCGGGTGATTTCCTCCTGGGCCAATTTGCGTTCTGTTATATCACGGGCAATGATCTGGAGTGCTGGTTTATTATCAAAGGTAATTGATTTTTCAGAAGCCTCGATGGCAATAGAGTTTCCGTCCTTTAAAAAACCGGTTGTTTCGTATCTGGTTTCAGACTGATTGTCTGCGGTGTTGTTTTGCGGCACAGGATTTTCATGCAAGGGCAGGGGAACCTGCTGCATAAGGGAATCTATATTCTTATCCAGCAGTTCATCGTATTCAAAGCCGAAAATTTTCGGAAATATCTTGTTGACCCACTTGATCTTGCCATCAATTATTACTGCGACGCCATCTGCAATTTCTTCAGATAAATTACGGAATTTTTTCTCACTTTCTATGAGTGATTGCTCTATTTCCATGCGTTTTTCAAAATCCTGCTTCATGTATATGGAAAAGATATACAGCGAAAAAATGGGAAATATGAAAAAGAGGAAAGCCGGCGGGAAAAGAATTTCGGCAAAATATTCAAAACGATCGAAGTAGTTTGTCACGCCCCCCTGTTTGAGGACATTCGAGACACCGACAAGGAAATAAATAAGCAGGAAAAGGCTCAGGAATATTCTTGAGGGGTGTCCTAAAAGATTTTTCTGGATACGGAATGCCAGGAGTAAAGCCAGGCCGAAACCGATGGTAGAGAAAATATGGAAGATTAGAGTCAGATCCACTTAAGGAGTTTCCTTCAGGATTGAGACATCCTCACCCCGGCCAAAAAGGTTTTGCCATCTGAGGTATTCATTTTTGCAAAAGCACATGTAATCTAGCAAAAATCAATGCAATGAATAGACCAGGAAAGCAAAAAATGTCAAGCAAAATTGGATAATTATTCAGAGGTCTGGCTCTTGGAATATTTCGTGATTATAATTATGGAAGTTTGAAAAAGTTATTCCCCAGACATGAGGGTTTTTCATTTTGCAGTTATATTTTTTGGGGATTTATTGCCAAAACCGAAAAATTCCCAATAATTCAATATATTACAGGAAAACAGTTTTAAAATGTTTGGAGTGCAATTTGGGAAAAGATCAGAAAATGTTGATGGGTTTTCACTGGTTTGCCACTATGTAAAACAGGGAAAAATCATTGAATGCCCATTCAGAAAATTGTCTTTTTTACTTGCAATTTAGGAAAATAACCGTATATTCCGTTTGCCACACAAGTGTTGCATTTTTCCTTATATATGTTGCAGGAAAGATATGAAGCTACATATCTGGTGTATAAAATCTGCTGAAGAACACAGGATGTCAGGCATTACAAAATATATGCAGAAGGTGTAAGTATGTTATACTTGGCCATTTTTGTAATTCCACTTTTCCTGATGTTACTCTTCGCCACGATAAAAATGATCCCACAATATGAACGTGGGGTGGTTTTCCGCTTGGGCAAAGTACGGGGCCCCCAAGGTCCTGGAGTCGTTGTTGTCGTTCCCATGCTGGAGAGAATTATCCGCGTTGATATGCGGACCATTACCCATGATGTGCCGGGCCAGGACATCATAACCAAGGACAATGTCTCAGTACGGGTAAGTGCGGTTGTTTATTTCCGGGTTGTAGATCCGATCAAGGCCTCCATTGAAGTGGAAAATTATAAGGTTGCCACCTCACAATTGGCCCAGACCACTTTACGGAGCGTGTGCGGCCAGGAAGACCTGGACCATATTCTTTCGGAACGTGATGCCCTGAACAAGAAGATGCAGACAATACTGGATCATGAGACAGAGCCATGGGGAGTACAGATCAGCAAAGTGGAATTGAAGGAGATTGACCTGCCTGAAAGCATGCAAAGGGCCATGGCGCGTCAGGCTGAAGCAGAAAGAGAGCGGAGGGCGGCAATTATCAACGCTGACGGCGAATTACAGGCAGCAGTAAAATTGTGTGAAGCTGCCGGTCTCATGGCCAAGGAGCCAGCGTCCCTGCAGCTCCGTTATCTGCAGACCATAAGAGAAATTGGTGTTTCCGGCAAAAACACGACGTTAATGCCCGTGCCCATGGATTTATTAAAAAATCTTATACCCAAAGATCATTAAAAACCAAGGTTAGAAGGATCATGCTAAAAGTTACAGAAAAACAAGACTGGATGAAGCTCCTGCTTATTATTTTTGCACTGCTGCTTGCAGTTCAGGTGCAGAATGCTGCTGCCATGACAGATGAGGACTGCCTTGACTGTCATACAGACCCGGACCTTACCGTTGAAGTAGATGGCAAGACCGTGCAGTTGAACGTTGACGGGGACAAGTACATGGGCTCTGTGCATGCAGATAACAGCTGTGTTTCCTGCCATGAAGAGGCGGATGTGGACGAGGCACCGCACCCGTATCCCATGGCACGGGTTGACTGCGCCAACTGCCATGATGATATTGCCGAGATTTTTGCCAACAGCCTGCACGGCCAGGCACTTGAAAAAAACGATCCCTATGCCCCGAAATGTATAGACTGTCATGGCAAGCACGATATCGTTTCATTACAGGATAAGAATTCTCCGACCTATATACTGAATGTTCCCTTTACCTGCGGCCGCTGTCACCAGGAAGGCAGCCCCATGACCCTGACCCATGATATCCCCAAGAAGAATATTCTGAAGAATTTTTCCATGTCCATCCATGGCGAGGGTTTGTACCGCAAGGGTTTGACGGTGACCGCGGTATGTACCAGCTGCCATACGGCCCATAATGTTCTGCCCCATACAGATCCGAATTCCACGATCAGTCGTTTGAACGTGGTGAAGACCTGCATGAAATGCCATGCAAATATTGAAGAAGCCCATACCAAGATCGTCCGTGGCGAGTTGTGGGAAACAGAACCGCATAAAGTCCCGGCCTGCGTCGAATGTCACGGACCGCATCAGGCCAGGCGGGTTCTTTATGAAGACAGCCTCAATGACCTGTTCTGCCTGAAATGTCATGGCAACCCCGACCTGAAGCTGATCATGGCCAACGGAGAGGAAAAGAGCCTGTTCGTCAATGTCGAGGATTTCGAGCACTCGATCCATAAGGAGAAGCGTATTGCGTGTGCCAAGTGCCATGTCAATGTGGATCACCAGAAAAATCCGGTCTGCAGGGATTCAGGCAAGGTGGATTGTTCCATCTGCCATGCCCAGGTTGTTGACCTGTACAATAAAAGCACCCATGGCATGCTGTCCGCGAAAGATGACAAGAATGCGCCGCTCTGTTCCGATTGTCATGGCACCCATGGCATAATGTCCAAATCCAACTCCGAATCCCCCATATTTGCACGCAACATCCCGGAACTCTGTGGTAGCTGCCACAGGGAAGGAGAAAAGGCAGCCCTGCGCTATACCGGAACACAGCATGATATCATCAAGCACTACCAGATGAGTATACATGGCCGCGGATTGTCGCAGTCGGGACTCATGGTTTCAGCTTCCTGTACCAACTGCCATACGGCGCACAGCATGCTGCCGTCTTCCAATCCGGAATCAAGTGTAAACCGGAATAATATTATAGAGGCATGCGCCCAGTGCCATCTGGGTATTGCTGAAAAATTCAGCTCTTCGATCCATAGCCCCGCAGTATCGAAGACGGATAAAAAGCTGCCGGTCTGCAATGACTGTCATACCTCGCATACCATCAGCCGCCATGATACTGCCGGCTTCCGCGGTTTGATCCTTGACGAATGCGGCACCTGCCATGAACATGAGACAGACTCCTATTTTGAAACGTATCACGGGAAGGCTTCAATGCTTTCAGGCGGTGAGAAGACAGCCAAGTGCTCCGACTGTCACGGGTCGCATGACATCCTGCCGGCATACTATTCCGAGTCCAATCTAAACCGGCGCCATGTCGTTGAAACCTGCAAGAAGTGCCACCCTGGCTCCAACAGGAAATTTACCGGCTATCTTACGCATGCCACCCATCATGACAGGGATAAGTATCCCTACCTCTATTACACTTTCTGGGGTATGACCGGCCTGCTGGTCGGCACGTTTGCCTTCTTTGGCATCCATACCCTTTTCTGGATGCCGCGTTCATTCAGGGAGCGTTTCAAGAAGCGCCGGGAGCACAGCCGCGAGAATATCCTGAAGAAGGATGATGATTGGTCGTAACATTAGAACAGCGTAACGCTAATTTGAATATAAAAAACAGAAATGTCGGCAGAGCCGAAAGTTCTTGAGAAGGAAGAATCGTTATGGATGAGCCACAAGTAAAATATGTACAGCGTTTTACAATTTTTCCCAGATTTCTGCACTTTCTGGTAATCATCAGCTTTCTGACCCTGGCAGTCTCAGGCATGGCACTTAAGTTTGCCTCCGAGAGATGGGCGGAAACAGTTGCTTCTTTTTTTGGCAGTTTTGAGGTGTTGGGATCACTGCACAGGTTTATGGCTGTTGTCACCTTTACCTATTTTGCCTTAAATTTCGTCCTCATGTACCAGAATTGGAGAAAATCAGGCAAGTCAATGTTGCAGTTTATGCTACACAAGGACAGCATGATCCCCAACCTGAACGATGCCAAGGAACTGCTGCAGACCTTCAAGTGGTTCTTTGGTATGGGGCCGCAGCCGCAATACGGGCGCTGGACCTACTGGGAAAAGTTTGACTACATGGCTGTCTTCTGGGGTGTTGCAGTCATCGGTTCCACGGGCTTAGCCCTCTGGTTTCCAGAGCAGTTCACCCTGGTAATTCCCGGGTACTGGATAAACATTGCCACCATAATTCACAGCGATGAGGCCCTGCTCGCATCAGGCTTTATTTTTACCATCCATTTTTTCAATACCCATCTGCGCCCGGAGAAATTCCCCATGGACCCGGTTATTTTTACCGGCACCATGCCCCTGGATGAATTGATGCATGAACGCCCGCGGGAATATGCCGAACTGGTTGCTGCCGGCAAACTTGATGAGGTCATAGTGCCGCCGACGCCGCGCTGGTTTTTTGTTGTGTCGCATGTTTTTGGTTTTACCGCGTTAGCCATCGGTCTGACTCTTGTTGTGTCCATTATTTACTCCATGATTTTTCTCTATGTAAAATAGGTAATTTTGCGCACATAAAAATAGTTGAGGTTTAAAACCCCCTTTGTTATATAAGTGGCTTTCTTTCATGGGTTGACCGTGTTTACCACATCGTGGTATACAGATCATCCGAATATAACAATGATTTAGCAATGCATTTTCAGGTTATTTCCCGTTTGTGTTATCATATAGGGGAATGTATAGAATTCAATGTAATAAGAAGATAGCAAAGGAGCTTTGAGAGCAATGGCTGAGAACGAAACAAATCAGGAAGGACAAACACCAGCAGGCGGTGACCCCAAGAAATACCGGGGGCCGTGGGGCCATATAATCCGGGGCATGTGGCGTACGCCCCTGGGGATGTTCGGCGTAGTCCTGACAACTGTCAGTATCACCCTGATGATACTCGGCATAATTGTTGAAGTACTGGGAATCGTCCATAACCCCTATGTCGGCATCATAACCTTTATGGTTCTGCCGGGCGGCATGATCATGGGGCTTATGATAATCCCTCTGGCTGCTTATTTAAGAAGAAAACAATACCACAAGTACGGCATTGTCAAGGAACACCTGCAGATCAACCTCAGCGATCACAAGCATCGCAGTTTTATCATCGGCTTTATCATCCTGACCATCGTCAACATTACAGTTCTTGTCCTCGTAGGCTACGAAGGCTATCATTTTACCGATTCGCCCTATTTCTGCGGTATGGTGTGCCATGATGTCATGGCGCCCGAATATACGGCATACCAGCGCTCGCCCCATGTCAAGGTTGCCTGTGTTGAATGTCATATCGGCCCGGGTGCTGACTGGTTTGTCCAGGCCAAGATCTCCGGTCTGCGTCAGGTACTGGCAGTTATAGCTGACAGCTACAGCCGGCCGATCCCGGCGCCTGTTGAACATTTGCGTCCGGCCCGGGATACCTGCGAAACCTGCCATTGGCCGGATAAGTTTCACGGCAAGAAGATCAAGATATTCACCCATTTTACAAACAACGACCAGATTAATCCTGAAGTCAATGAAATGGCCCTGCATATCGGCGGCCATAATCCCCAGTCCGGAGAGTTTGAGGGCATCCACTGGCATGTGAGTAAAGATGTGGAGGTCAGCTATTTATCGGTTGATGACAAGCGGACCCAAGTGGCCAGGGTCAGGGTCAAACGTCCTGACGGCTCTGAAGAGGAGTTTATCAAGGAGGACATCGAAGTTCCTGAAGGGGAAGAACTTGAATGGCGCACCATGGACTGTATCGATTGCCATAATCGTCCTACCCATATTTACGATATGCCGGATGAGGTTGTGGACTTCGGCCTGCTCAGCAAGAAGATCAACCCTGAGATTGCCGGGATCCGCGAAGACAGCCTGATCGCTCTGCAGCGTGACTATCCGTCCAGGGAGGAGGCTGAAGCCAAGATAGGTGAGCACCTGCTGGCTCTGCAGAAACTGCGCGGCGAAAAACAGGCCGAAGAAAATGTTGAGGCCATCAGGGTGGCCGGGGAATACCTGGTTGAGTCCTACCTCAATAATATCTGGCCGAAGATGAACGTTACCTGGGGGACGTACCAGGGGCATTTAGGCCACCAGTACTATGATGAAAGCGGCTTTGGCTGCTTCCGCTGCCACGATGAAGAGCATACCTCTGAGGCCGGCAATTATATCACAATGGATTGTGACCTGTGCCACGATGAGCCGGAGTAACAGGCAGCTTTTTAATTGATAAACCAAAGCCCCCGCTGATCCAAATCAGCGGGGGCTTTGGTTTGTGGAGGCTGAAGATGGTTATTTATGGTGTGGGTTACCAGGTTTCAGCATCGTGCGTTATAAAACTTGCTGCAGTGATGTGACACGTACCAGTGCAGGTTGTGTTGGCTCCATCGAAAACCGCCGACATGTCATCTGTGGGGTCTATAAAAAGGAAGTTCACATCCGCCGGGCTCGACGTGTCGAAATGTGCTGGAGTGCCAATGCCGGCCCCGTTATGGCAACGATCGCACGGCTGCTGTTCATGATCAGCATGACTTCCCTGGCGGTTTGGCCGCACGTTGCCGGCCGGTGCGTTACCGTCCGGCGGCTGATTATGACAGGAGACGCAGCCGCTCGGGTTGACCACCGGATCGACTGTATGGCAGGCGCTACAGGCCGGGCCTACTCCGCCATCGGGTACGCCGCCGAGATTAGCGCCGTGGCAGAGCGTACACATGCTCATGAACTTGGTTGCCTCTATATCTCCATGTCTATAAGTGCCATCATACCAATGAACAGTATCCCTGGCACCGACGGACGGATGGGCAGTATAGTCGTTATGACATCCCTCGCAGCCCAAGTCTTTTAAGATACCGACGTTGAAGCGTGGATTGGTACCGGCCTGGGCATGGCAAAGCTGGCAGTTAACCATGCCGAGGGGAAAGGCAGGCGTCTGAGCCTTTGCAGCAGGACCGTGATTAAGGGGATCATAGAAGCTGAAATCCAACGGGTGGGGGGCAGTGCCGCCAAAACCAAAGCTTTTCAACTCCACCGGCAGACCGGAATCAGAGAGCTGGTGTTCGGCATCGTTGGCATGACAGGCGATGTCGCAACCCCAATTGGCCTCATTGTAGCCGGGACTGGCATTCATATCTATCGTTCCGTCCCAGTGGTCGCCGATGGAATCGGTATCCTTGTCGAACAGCAGATAATTTGTCGCAGCAGCGAAACTGGAGCCCGTATCGGTTTCCTTCACGCCGTGGCACCCAGCGCAGATATCATGAAAGTCTTCAGCAGCATTACCGTGGGCCACTCCGGTATCGGTGGCAACATCAGGGGTGCCGTCCGGGGGATAGCCATGACAGAAAGTGCAGTCCAGGGTAAAGACAGTTGTCGAATCGTGGCAGCCAAGACAACTGACCCCGACCCCGCCAACGCCGTCAAGGGCAGCACCATGACAAAGGGTACATGCATTCTGGATATTGGACGCTGAATAATGGAACGTGTTATTCGGCCCGGCCCAGTCAACAGGATGGGCGTAGTAGAAGGTGTGGCAGGCCTCGCAGCCTGTACCGCTGGCACTATAGATGCCAATGTTAAAACGGGGATTGCTTCCTGGTCCGCCGGGCTCTCCATGGCAGGTTTGACAGGCCGTCAGGTCAGCCTTGGCATCCGGGCCATGATTTGTACCTTCAAGGTAGGTACCATTCACTGGATGTGGTACCTGGTTTGGCCCGTCGGCATGACAGCCAAGGTCGTTGAAATCGGAGGCGAAGCAGCTGGGAGCCCCCTGACAGCCCTGCAGTTGATCGTCATGGCATGGGGAGCACGAGGTAAAACCATTGGCAGCGGCATACGCACGATGGTCGATATACGGATCTATCCAAGCGGCCGGGTGAATGATAAACGGTGGTATGTCGTTGTAGGAGTGGCAGGAATAGCAGCTGACTGCCTCGCCGCTTCCATGCAGGTCTGTACCATGGCAGATGACGCACTCTGCGTATCCGGGAACAGCCAGGGCATCGGCGGGATGCGTGTCGATATAACACGGCGGATGTGGGGCATTATCCGGGGGAGCACCTGGATTTCCGTCGGAACACCCTGTCAGGGCCAAGGGCAGGAATGGTAAAAGCAGTAAGACAAATAGGCGTATCATCTTTTTCTCCTTCTATGTTTATCCATGACAAGGCGCACAGGTTTCAGCCGTCTTCGGATTACCATGGCAGCGGAAACATGATGTTGGATCAACCCTCCCGTCAATCCGATGGCGGGCAAGATAGTCCCCCCGGTGCGGAGTCCGCCGGAAGGTTGAAGTTTTGTTCTTTTGTGACGGTTTCTCGTCCACCCTGACCCCATGACAGTCATCACAGAATTGCTGTTGATGACACATGTTGCATGCCTGTTCATACTGATATGCAAGAAGACGATGGTTATCCGTAAAGGTAGCTGTATGATTGAAACGCGCATAAACGATCCTGTCGTTTTCTTCATGACAGTCCGAACAGATTGGCCGTCCCGGTTCCAGCTCTTCCGGGTGGATCGAAGGGAACACATATCCGGAGCCCTGCTTGGAGGCACAGGCATATACCAAAAGCAATGTTAAAAACAACAACCCGCCGACAAATTTCATTTTTCCAAACATTGTTTTACTCCTGTAAAGGCGAACAATGATAGTTCAAATTTTTTATTCTTTTCCATAGGTGTATTCTGCAACCAGCTTCGCGCTGAAATCATTATCAAAATAAGGATCACTGCTGTAATCAAGAGAGAATTTCAGCGCCAGAGCTTTAGCAAAAAATGTCTTCCCCGCTCCCAGGGAGATGAAGGTGGAATTACTCTGGCCGTATATGTCCTCCCCGTAGCCGACAAGGATGAGATCAGAGCTGATGAATTCAACCGGAAAGGATTCCGGCAATCTGGTCCAGTAGACAAAAGCCCGCCCCATCAGGTAATCGTTTTGGGATGTATCCCCGTTCATAACGCCAAGTTCGATTCCTACCTGGCACAAATCTTCCAGGTGTTTGATTACCAGGCCGGAAATATATTGACTTGAATCCCCCCGCAGATCATAGTCAATATTCTTCGCCTTCAGATTCACTTCATAGGATTCAGCTCCGAACCAGTCGACTTCCGCACCGATTACGGTCAACTCTTCACCGGTAGTGGCCAGAAGTTTGAAAGGATTGGGGCTGTCTGTGCTGGAAAAGTAATCGTCATATTGAAAAAGCTGTAAAAATGGGCGGATCTGGAAAGAACCGGCCTGAACCAGCATCTCATAGGAATGTTCAGCCCAGCTTTCGGTCAACATATTAAAAGAGGAAAATCCGCCAAAGCCGATGGAATAAGGCAGGTTCAGCGAAATATCCAGCCCGAGCTTTTCATCATCATCTGTGGAATCATTACGAACCTTTTTATAGGAAAGTCCCAGTTCATAGAGTCCTGACCGGTAATTTGCAATACGACCGCCCAGGATGGAATCACCGGAGCGTCCATCTTCCGTCAGGGCTACAGGTGATCCGCCATAAAGCGATATATCAAAGCTTGCCCCCAATGCAGCCTGCATACTCAGGCCGTCCAGGCTTGCATTGGCAACTCCTGAAAACAGCTGCTGCCGTCCCAGCATCATGCTGGTATTTGCCTTGTCAAACCTGTACTTTAGATACCCGGCCAGAATCTCACCGTCATTTTTTTGCTCATAATAATTATTGTCCGTCAAATTAAGCCGGCCCCATCCATATCCATAAAAAGACAGCGCTTCATCGTCGGTTAGGTAATTCAGGCCCAGGTATTCATAAAACGGAATCAGGGTCGAACTTTTATTCGTGCTGGTATCACGTTCATAAAGAGCCAGGCTCGAATGGGAGGTAACTTCAAGTTGCCCGGCAGTAAGCCAACCGGGAGCAATTAAACAGCCAAGCGCACAACATGAAAACACCTTTACAAATTTTTCAATCTTCATGCCTCCCCCTATTTAAGGTGATAAAAATGGTTCCTGTTTAATTTTTCAAGAAATAATGGATGAAGATTCAACAGCCTCTCATTTAAATTAAATTGCTGTTTAGTTGTCAAGTGTTGTCGTGAATCAATTGGTTAAAATACCCGAAATATGCAGAAACGGATTAATCGGGGAACATATTTACAAGAGGACTCGTTGCGTCGAACTGCACGGCCAACTACTAATAAAGAATGATACAGTTTTTTTACCCTTCGGTCTCCAATAAGCATGACAAACTTCTTGACGGAGAAGGAGTAACCTATTCATATGTTATTGCTAATTGACGAGGTTCAAATCCAGTAATCTTGAAGATAGATCATGACTAAAAGCCCCCATTCAATGCCTGAAAAAAAACAACGCTCCAGGTTGCTTCCTGGATCAAACTCCCCGACGGATGCATCCCGACGTATCCCCCTCTGGCAGGCTCTTGTTCTGCCGCTAGCAGCTATCTTCGTTTTTTTCCTGCTCCTTGAAGGCGGACTGGCTCTTTTTGGTGTAAAACCGGCTTTGCAGACTGAAGACCCCTTTGTCGGCTTTGCCTCCAATGTACCCCTGTTTGTTCCCGCGACCGGTCCGAAAGGCGAGCAATTCCTGACCACCGCAACCAACAAAAAAGACTATTTCAACCGGCAGAGTTTTCCCCAGGAGAAAGGGCCGGGCACGTATCGGATTTTTTGTCTCGGCGGTTCAACCACATACGGGCGGCCCTACGGTGACGCCACCTCTTTTGTTGGCTGGCTCCGAGAGCTTCTGCCGATTGCCGACAGGAGCAGAAAATGGGAGGTCATTAATGCTGGTGGCATCAGCTACGCCAGCTACCGGGTAGCCCACCTGATGGAAGAACTGATCCATTACCAGCCGGATCTTTTCATCATTTACACCGGCCATAATGAATTTCTGGAAGAACGCACCTACAGAGAATTGCGGGACAGATCACCCCTGCTCAAGACAACCACCTCACTGCTGGCTAAGACCCGCACCTGGTCCGCAATGGAAACCGCTCTCAAGAAGCTGAACATCTCGTCCCAGATAGAAAAAGAAGACCGGGTCAATCTTGCTGCTGAGGTGGATGCCATACTCGATCAATCCGCCGGGCTAGAGCTTTACTCACGCGATGATCCTCTGCAGGAAAATATCCTGCAGCATTACCGTATCAGCCTAAAACGCATGGTGCAGTTGGCCCGGTCGGTTGGGGCCCAGGTTATATTTGTCACACCGGCCTCCAATCTGAAGGACTTTTCTCCTTTCAAAAGCCAGCATACCGATGGTATTACAAAGGCGGATCTTCAGCGCTCCGAGGAGCTGCTGGCCATGACCACTCCATTTGTCTGGCAAAAAAATTGGGGATTAGTTCTGCAGTTTCTGGATCAGGCAGTACCACTCGATCCCCGTTTTGCCGATCTGCACTACCGGCGCGGCCAGGCATTATTAGCCCTGGGCCGCTTTGAGGAAGCCAAGGCAGCCTTTATTGCCGCGCGCGACGAGGATGTCTGTCCCTTGCGGGCACTAACACCCATGGCCCGGATTGTTACCGAAGTAGCCCGGGAGCAGGGAGTCATGCTGGTGGATTTTGTTGATCTGCTCCAGCAACGCATGCAGGATACCCGGGGATATGCCATCCTTGGCCAGGAGTATTTTCTCGACCATGTGCATCCGACCATCGAAGGTCACAAACTCCTCACAGTCGCCATACTTAAAGCCATGACCGACATGGGCCTGGCACAGCCCGGCCCCGACTGGGGGAAAGAAGCCATCGCAGCTGCAGCAGCGAAAATTGAAGGCGGGATCGACCAGGAGACACATGGTATGGCACTGGCCAACCTGGCCCGAGTGCTTTTATGGGCAGGAAAGAGCGATGACGCTGTCCGTCTTGCCAGCCAGGCCATGGATATTGCCGGTGACTATCAGCAGGTAGCCATCAACGCCTCCACCACCCTGGTGACCATCTATATCTCCCAGGGCAAAGCAAAGCGTGCGCTGGACCTTCTGTACTCGTCTCTTAAAAAAGCTCCAGGCGCGGTGGAACTTCGTCTGAAACTGGGGCAAATCCTTTTGGACCGTCGTTTCCGAAACCTGGAAGAAGCAGCGGCAAACCTCCTGCTGGTCACCCGGTTGATGCCATACTACGATTGGGGCCACGCCCTATTCGGCGTTGATATGGCGGAGCGCGGGAGACCGGAAATTGCCTATCCAAGCCTGAAGGAGGCATTACGCCTGAACCCGAATAACAGTGCGGCCCGCCAGAAATTAGCCCAGATCAATCCAATGCTCCGGGGTCAGGAACTCCCGACAGACCCACCTCTTATTCAACAGGATTTTTACCCATCCGCTGCTCCACGCAGACTCGTGCAGGGACGGCGCAATACCGGCGGCCAGTTCATCCCTGAGGGTATTGATGTAACATTCTATGAAAACGGCCGAGTTAAGCGCTTTACCGATTATGAAAAAGGGGTAAAACACGGTGTTGAAATGACCTGGGATAGTGACGGTCAGGTACTTACTCATATGGTTTACCGGCAGGGCATTTCTGTTAATAAGGCCCAGAACAAATAAACTTTAAACCGAAACCTTTGAATCGTACAGATCCGGTATTTTGTCATATAAAATTATGCAAAGGTTATAATTGCTGCCATTTTGGGCGTCATTTCGAGGAGCTTGCGACGAGAAATCTTAAACAACGGTGCAGGCTTCATAACTTGAAGATTTCTCACATTCGTTCGAAATGACAAGGGTGTGAAAGTTCGAAATGGCAAGGGTATGAATGTTTGAGATGGCGGGTAAGTTTAGAGATGACAGCCGTTCGAGATGACAACATGAAAATTATTTATACCCACTAATTACAAAAATAAACTCCCAATATTTTATATCTGTCTCTGATGTTAGGCATAAAAAAAAGGGGCGGGCTTTCCAGCCCGCCCCTTTTGGTTAAAGGTTTTGTGAGGGTATTTACACCTTCATATTATTATTCTTCAGGAAATTCAGAACCATTCTGAATCATATGACTTCTAGCACCTGAGACAGCACCATGACAGCCAATACAGGGAGCACCCCATAGGACCGGTACCGGATCGGCAAGGTAGCTTGTATTGCCTGAGTCGTGACATGCTTCACAGGCATAAGCATTCCTTGGGAAGGTAACCTCATCCCAATGCATTGGGTCCTCAGGATCATTTGCCAGATCGCAGTCTGGACATGCATCATGAACGGCATGGACCCGGTTGGAGAGATAATTGGCGTTGTTGCCTGATTGATCGTGGCAGGCGATACAACCGTCAGTACCAAAGTAACTGCGGTGATAGAAGCTAGTCCAATCCTGTGGATCATGGCAACCAGAGCAATCACCAGAGACTTTGGGCTCTTCGGTAGCAGTCCCAACCTGGAAGGTGGTATACACCCAGCCGTCTATACAAACGCTACCACGGTACACCGCCGAACAATCAGCTACATCCGTCGTAACATAAGCCATTACCATGTATGTGCCTGCTGCAAGATCATCAGGAATTGCCTGCAGCTCATATTTAAATCCAGCCGCATCAGTCAAGATCTGGGCATCGTCGGCAGCATCATCAATGAGCATAGAGCGCCCCTGATCCGCGGTATCAGTTGCAGGATCAAAGGCAGGATCTGTCGTTGATCCAGGAGTTAAGATTGGTACAGGGTTAGCACGCGGTCCATAGACGTAAACATTTGCCCTACTAATACCACCCTCAATGTTGTAATCGCCAGCAGCCAGATTTGATGTGGTAACCGTAACCAAAATTTCCTCACCAGCTACATAGTGAGTGCCATTGGCCGGTGGGGTCAGGTCAAGGGCAGCCGTGTAGGTTTGTACGTTGGTTACTTCCTCATCCACATGATCCTCCCATCCAGAAGCCGGATCGTTTTTCAATGTCGTTACCGCATGAGCACCTTCAACGTCAGGGGCAATAGTACCGTTGTGACAGACAAGGCAATTTGAGCCAGCCGCTGCCGTCAAATGAGCTTGTGCACCTTCACTAATATGGCAGGTACCGCAGGTTTCCACTTTCGGATTGGTCCACGCAGTATAGGCATCCTGGCCGTCATCAAAATGGCAGACTCCACAGTCTGATGGATGCCTGGGATAGGTAACTTCCGAAAAGTCAACCGAGGTCATATCCGGCGACTCTTGATGGATAGCGTGAATCAAATTAGCCAGCCAGAATCCTTCAGCCTGCATTACGTCACCGAGAGGCTCAAATACAGGATCATCATTGGTCCCTACATTCTCAGGGAATGAGCCGATTGGGCTGTGGCAGAAGAGGCAGACTTGCGGGCTCTGGTAGCCGCCACCATGAGAAGCTCGCTCCAGCGGGTCGCCATGACATTGCGTACAGGCTGAAGGAGCAACAACCGTACGGCTAATATAAGTACTTGTGGCTGCATCCTCTTGCACGAGTACGCCTGTAGTGCCAAGGTCAGCAGGTATGATGAAATCTGCTACGCCCATGGTACGGTTCAAGACTCCAAAATCACGGGGGTCGGCTCTGACATAAACCCGCTGTGTATGGGCCAGGTTCCCTTCAGGAGCATTGGGGCCACCTATTGCAGTTATGGGTGTACCCATTGTGAAAGAGTATTCACCCGGAGCAGTTTCAAGTACTGAGCCACCTGAGCCGTCTCCCCGCTCCTCAGCCCACAACTCGAAGTAGTCAGTTTCCCAGGTACCCTGAGGAACGTTTACAGTCGGGGTGCCAGCCGGTACGATGTCAGCCATGTAAACACGGAGATCGCTGCTACCACTGGGAGCAACAAGGCCTATGCCTTCCACGGGGTCGCCATCAGGATCAGTAACAGTAAAAGTTACGGTCAGAATATCTCCAGCCCTGCTGACCTCAATATCTGATACAGTCGGTTTTTCGAGCATTGGATGCGCTACGGCAACATCAACAAATGCGTCTACACCATGACAGACGTTACAGCTTTCACCGGCGTCTGCCCCCGGAGCATCAGCACCTGGAGGACCGGGAGGGCCCTGGGCGCCGGGAGCGCCGTCATCACCATCACAGCCTGTAAGCATGCTCACCGATGCAGCGAGCATTAGAACAAGAAAAAAAGAACCCCATTTACGAATTAACAATTTACCCATAACGTATTTCTCCTCTGCTGAAATTGTTTTAAGGTGCTGTTACTTT
>Ga0210140_1000018_pt1 | contig 33630 bp, 34 predicted proteins | sample China_Bullhead_C_3_FD_184858 | JGI IMG/M metagenome (GOLD analysis project Ga0210140, IMG submission 184858) | Wetland microbial communities from San Francisco Bay, California, USA, that impact long-term carbon sequestration -... | ecosystem: Environmental > Aquatic > Marine > Wetlands ...
AATCGTCACAAAAGGAAACGGAAATTATGGACTGAAGCCCACAATCAAGGTCCTGGAAACCGTGGATAACACGGTAATCGGGACAGTGGACCGAGAAGAGGATAACACTCCTCTGGGGGGCGCCTTGGTCAGTGCCCAGGTTTATAACCCAGACGCAGAGGATCTGAGAGATGAAGTGTTTGTTGAATCGACTACGGAGACTGCGCCGGACGGAACCTATACACTGCTTCTGCCACTCAATACGTACAATATAGTTGCAACGGCGACAGGTTATCTGCCTGCATGTAAAGAGCTTGAAGCTGAATGGTACTTTGATAATGAACCTGCTGATTTGACTCTTACTGCGGAAACAGAAACTATCGAATTAAGCGTCACAGTATTGGGTTTGGCCACTGGCGACGACACAGCCCTGAGCTTCAGGCAGATCAAAGACTGCGGTGTGGGTGATGTAATGATTGAAGTAGCTTTTAAGAAAGTTGAAAATGGTACTTACCCCATCATCCTGCCGGCAGGAACTTATGATGTGGTAGCTTCGGCTGTTGGGAAAATGACTCAGGAGGAGAAGGGAATAAACGTGGATAGAGACCTGACTTTTGATTTTAAAAAATAGATTGATATAATTCTATAATAAAAAAGCCCCGCATGGACTTGCGGGGCTTTTTTTTATCAACCGGGCCACCAGGGCCTTGAGACCAGGATCGAATTTTCCACCCTTTAAAATTTGTTTGAAAAGTGTTGTCTTGCCGTGAGTGTCAATACTGATTATGTGTAGGGCGATATTCGCCATAGTGTAAGATTGCCGGGACGATTGAAGTGGTTGCATAGAAGAAAAGCCTTGTGTATCATGCACATGCTTTATTCTCAGGAAGTGCAATTTTATATCCATTTTTCAGGCAATTAGCATGTCCTGTTTCGTCATGAGACATGCTGCCCATTTTCAATTAATCCCTGTATTTTATGCAAACGGGCATACAAGAGTAAGCCGCCTTGCACAAACAGACGATTGATATATGCAGAGGAGCAATAAACCCTGGCGGCGTAAGCTGGCAGGAGGTATTGCCTGGTAAGAATTTCTGGAGAGTTGCTATGCAGATAACAGACCGTATCCACGCCCTGAAGATTCCCTTCCAGATTCCTGTGGCTCCGGGAAAAACCCTTGAGCGCTTTGTCTATGTTTATCTTATCGTGGGCGGAGAAATCTGCATTATTGACAGCGGCGTGCAAAACACATCTGCAGTAATATTTGATTACCTCAAAAAACTGGGCAGAAAACCGCAGGATATTTCGCTGCTCGTCCTGACCCATGCCCACCCGGACCACATAGGCTCAGCCCGGGCAATTCATGCTGCAACTAAATGCAAGGTTGCCGCACACCCGGATGCCAAGGCCTGGATAGAAGATGTGGAGATCCAATTCAACGAGCGGCCTGTTCCAGGATTTCATGCCCTTGTTGGCGGAAGCACACCCGTTGATCGGCTCCTGCATGATGGGGATGTCATCGACCTGGAAACGGTCGCCCTGGAGGTTATTCTTACCCCGGGACATGCCAGGGGCTCCATATCGCTTTACTGCAAAGAGGAGGGTGTTTTGTTTGCAGGCGATGCTATTCCACAGGCAAATGACCTGCCGATCTATGACGATGCAGCCACAGCAGTTGCATCGATAAAAAGGCTTAAAGGTCTGGCGGGCATAGAATACCTGCTTGCCTCCTGGATGGACCCCCTTGCGGGCGCGGCTGCCTATAAAATGATGGATGCGGGCCTGGAATATATGCAGCGGATCCATGGAGCCATTGGGGAAATTGCAGCAAAAGGCAAAGTGGACGACCCTATGAAACTTTGCGCCCGGATGGTGCAAATCCTGGGTTTGCCGGAGATTGCTGTAAATCCATTAATAGCAAAGTCTTTTGTTTCGCATCTGCACAGTGATGGATCCGTAAAAAATCTCACGTTTATCAACGGGGCCGGATAACATCAATAGAATATGGGCGCAATATCGCATCGCATAGTGATTTTGTACGATGCCGACAAAATCATCGACCGGAAGAATCTGCGGTAAAGCAGGAAAGAAAAGACATAATGGCAAAGGTTTCAAAGCAGAATATACCCACTTACAGCGAATTGGAATATCGCCGTAAGTGGCTGTACCAGCTGCAGTCCGAGTTTAAGCAGATTTGCAGCTGGTACAGGATTGCACTTGCCGTCCCGTCCTTCAGGATCAGTGAAAGCCCGGCAACGCTTGGTTCATGGCACCCTGAATCGCGCACGATAAGTATCTCTTCCACCCTGATAAATGAATATTCATGGGACGCGGTCATCAATGTCCTTAAACATGAAATGGCGCACCAGTATGTGCATGAATACATGGGCAGAGGAATGGAGCTGCCCCATGGGCAAGCATTTGCAGATGCCTGTAATAAGCTTGGTGTGTTATCCCCTTTTAATGCAGCAACCGGGGACACCCCGAAAGTTTTTATTGCGACCAGGCAGCAGGGCTGTGACTCAGAATATGACAGGAAGGTGAACAAGGTACGGAAAATGTTTTCCCTGGCCGGGAGTGGCAACAAGCATGAGGCTATGGCGGCAATGAGCAAGGCCAACAGCTTTATCCGTAAATACAACCTTGAAAGGCTCGATAGTCTTGAGCCATCGCAATACAGCTATGAAATTATCAACACCAGGAAGAAGAGACTGCATATCATTGTGCGCAGGATAGGGAGCCTGCTCACGGACTATTTTTATGTTGATATCGTTTATTCCGAACTTTTCGACCCGGCAAGCATCGAGACTTTCAAGACAATCGAGCTGCTGGGTACTCAGGAAAATGTAACCTTTGCCAGGCATGTCTTTGATTTTTTAAGCCGCAGGGTTGAATTTCTCTGGCAAAACCATAGAAAAACAGCCAAGGCACCAGGTAAGCTTAGAAAAACTTATATTCTAGGGATTCTGCAGGGGTTTCGGGAAAAGCTGGAAAAAGAAGAGAAAAAGCAGGCAGTACCAGCCGGGTACTCTGCAGGAAGGGGCCGGCACAAAACCATAAGTGCGCTGGTTGTTGCAAAAGATCCGGGTTTATCGGAATTTACAACACGCCGTTTTCCAAGGCTGCGGAAGGTTCAATACCGCTCAGCGGGTATCTATTGTAAGGATACATATACTGCGGGAAAGACAGAGGGGAAGAAAATTACAATCCACAAAACAGTCAAGCATGAGGACGGAAACCGGGGGAGACTGCTGGGCAGTTAATACAAGAAATGAGCAAGCGATAAAGTTTTTTTCAAGATGGTTTTCCATGATTTATTTGCTTGATTTGTTTAAAATCTGTTGTTATTATTACGTTATTAGTTGTGCAGTGCCTGTTATTTTCAGGATCCGATTAAATGAACCGCACAATCAAGACCTATAGATTGTGCGGTTTTTGTTATTGAGGGTCAGAAAAACAGCCTGCCAGCCCGCTTGAAGCAATCGGGTTTTTCTTATTAAGTGGCTCTGCATGGGCCTAATGAAAAGGAGTTAAGAGGTGAAAGAAGGAACAGTAAAGTGGTTTAATGCGTCCAAGGGTTTCGGGTTTATCGAGCAGGATAATGGTGGTGATGTTTTCGTACATTATTCAGCAATAAAAACAGATGGTTTTAAAACTCTTGATGAGGGTGCCAGGGTTCAGTTCGAAGTTGTTGACGGCCCCAAAGGCCCAGCTGCTGACAATGTTGTCCAGCTATAAGACCAAATAAAAGCCAACAATAAAAAAAGCCCCGCACTATGCGGGGCTTTTTTTATTGTTGGCTGTGTAAAAAAACTAACCGCAGTTGCAACCTGTTCCACAGGCAGCTGTACTATCTGCACTATCTGTATTATCCGGACCGCAGCCGCAGCCGCAGCCGGCACTCAAACTGGCAGCTGCCTGGGCCAGTTCATCAGCTGTAGGTTCGCGCACATCAATCACATTGACATCAAAATGAAGCTGTTTGCCGGCCATGGGGTGGTTGAGATCAACCGTAACAGTATCATTGTCATTTACCTGCGCCACAGTAATCATGAATGGCCCACGGGGACCCTGGGCCTCAAAGGCCATGCCGGGCTTGACTTCAACATCATTTGGAAACTGGCTTTTGGGAATATCCTGGAACAGGTCATCTTTAACCGGGCCATAGGCGTCTTCCGGCGCAATAATCAGCTTGGCGTTATCGCCGGTTGCCCTGCCCATGAGTGCCTTTTCCAGGCCCGGAATTATCTGGCCGGTCCCGGTAATAAAGCCTAAGGGCTGATCGGCGGGGGACTTGTCTATTTCCTGCCCGGACTCCAGGGTAAGCGTGTATTCAATCGCCACGTACATTTTATCTGCAATATTCATTAGTATCCTCCTGTAAAATAAAAAATATCCCGATGAAACCGTAAGGGTTGGTTTCATCGGGCTCCATTGCTGCTTATTAATTTAAGGCATGTGCCGCCAATGTCAACCACTTCGAGTGATTTTTGTTATGCAGCGAAAGAATAGAAGCTGATGGCATAGCAAGAGCCGGGTATTTTATCTGTAAGAATTATATGGTATGTTGGGATAAGCATATGATATAAGGTGCATTCAACCTGGTGCAACCTGTCCATGGAAGTGGAACATCTGGGCCATTAAATCAGTGAATTTCTGACTTATATAAAGGAGTGGAAATGGCGGAGAAAGTACTAAGTGTTGACCAGTTGGCCTGGGCCCTGGTAGCTGAGAAAGAGCCGGCCATTATCTGTAAACAGGCAGATGTTACGTATGACTTCCAAGCACAAAAGTTCTTAATGCAGTGTTTTGGGCAGGGAATTTTTGTTAATCCTTCAAGTTATACAATTGCAAGCGAGTCCCTATTGGGAGAAAAACTTTTACATGGGCTGGGTTATTTTTTTGACCTTGCTGCTCTCTGGTATTTAGGCACTGCAAAAAATGTTCCCACTTCAGGCCGCATGATCAGTCCGGCCAGCCTCAACGGTGGTGAAATTTTTCAAAGGGGGACCCATGTGCTCCCCTTGCACCAGATAGCTGCAAAGTATGGCAGCGACTTTGAAGGTTTTTATAAAAGAGGCGAGGAGCTTGGCGGGCAACAAATGGGGTATGGGGATGCTTCTTTGCGACTGTACCCATTTCCCAGGGTGCCGGTGACCATGATCCTGTGGAGGGGAGACGAGGAATTTCCGGCCCGGGCCGACATGTTTTTTGACACAACCTGCGAAAAGCATCTGCCTACGGATGTCATATGGTCAACAGCAATGACCTCGGCTCTGATAATCTTATAACTGGTCATCATCTACTTTAGTTTCCGTAGGTTAAGCAAAAAAAGAAAGAATATATGAGGAGGCCCGTCATGGAGTTTAAAGATCGAGTTCCAGATTATGGAGTGGAATATCTTGGTCTCCACAGCTTAAATGAAGTGCACTGGAACCTGTCCACGCCGGCTCTTTATGAATTTGCCATACGCAGGTATGAGGGCCAACTTGCCCATCATGGGCCGCTGGTGGTGTCCATGGGGCAGCATACCGGGCGTGCGGCCAAGGATAAATACATTGTTGACGAACCAGAAACCCGCGATGATATCTGGTGGAGCAAGGTCAATGTCAGCTACCCGGAAGATCGATTTGATGGCCTGCTCAAGCGAATGCTGGCATATCTGCGCGGTAAAACCATATATATTCAGGACTGTTATGCCGGGGCCGACCCTCAGTCCCGCTATCCAGTGCGTGTCATAACCACCTTTGCCTGGCATTCAATTTTTGTCAGGAATATGTTCATTCTGCCTCCTGAGGATAATGCCCTCCTGCGCAAGTTTGTGCCCGAGTTTACGGTGCTTCAATGCCCCAACTTTCATGCAGACAGCGATGACGATGGAACCCGGAGCGGCACATTTGTGGCGATCAATTTGAGCCGGAAACTCATTTTAATCGGGGGCACCGCCTATGCCGGGGAAATAAAGAAATCAATTTTTTCAGCTCTTAATTTTCTTTTGCCGGGTAAAAAGATTCTTCCCATGCATTGCTCAGCCAACGTTAATATTAATGACCCCAGCGATGTGGCCATCTTTTTCGGGCTGTCAGGCACAGGCAAAACAACTCTGTCAGCAGACCCGAACCGGGTGCTTGTGGGTGATGATGAGCATGGCTGGTCCGATGAGGGTATCTTTAATTTTGAGGGGGGCTGTTATGCCAAGGTAATCAAACTTTCCAAGGAGGCGGAGCCGGAAATTTATGCTACCACCAGGCGTTTTGGCACCATCCTGGAAAATGTCAGTATTGATCCGGTTAGTAAAAAGCTGGACCTGGATGATGACAGCCTGACAGAAAACACCCGGGCCTCGTATCCGCTCTCGCACCTTCCAAATTATGTTAAATCCGGGATGGCCGGCCATCCGCGATCCATTATCATGCTCACCGCAGATGCTTTCGGGGTTATGCCACCAGTGGCCCGGTTGTCAACAGAACAGGCAATGTATCATTTTATCAGCGGTTATACTGCTAAAGTGGCGGGTACCGAGAAAGGAATAACAGAACCGGTAGCAACCTTTTCGGCCTGTTTTGGCGCGCCTTTCATGATGCGGCATCCTTCGGTGTATGCCCAGCTTCTTGAAAAGAAAATACAGACCCATAACGCAACCTGCTGGCTGGTCAATACAGGCTGGACCGGCGGGCCCTACGGTATAGGCAGGAGGATGGATATACAATATACCAGGATCCTCTTGAATGCAGCCCTGGATGGTGTTCTGAATGATGTCGAAATGTATGCGGATCCTATTTTCGGTTTTCAGGTACCCGTTTCTGTTCCCGGCGTGCCGGCGGAGGTCCTTAATCCCCGCAATACCTGGACTGACAAGGGAGCCTATGACGCCCAGGCGGAAAAACTTGCCAGGCTTTTTGGGGAAAATTTCGAACAGTTTAAAGAGAATGCTCCCGCGCATGTCATAGAAGCAGGCCCCAGGATCGTCTGATTTGCTGCATGGTTACGGGGTGGAATTGTTGACGGCAACAGCATAGGTTTCACCGGCAAACTCTACAAGGTCAGCGTTTCGAAGCTTTCGCCCACGCCGGATTTCCACCACACCGTTTACCCTGACCTCTTCGTTGGCAATACGGAAGTTTGCCTCGGCACCATCCTGCACAGCGTCTGCAAGTTTCAGCAACTGGGAAAGGCGGATGGTTTCAGTTTTAATCGTTATTGAAACCATGCGAAACAGTTTGCCTGGCCCCATATCAGTTCCATAGTAAAACTACCCTGCTTATTCGCTCTTGTTGAAACGGTCTGTTTCAGCAATGACCTCCAGCAGTTCAATTGCCTCGTCAAGCAGCTTGTTCGCCTCTGCCTGTTTCCCCTCGGCCACCAAATTCTTGCTGTCCGCAATGAGCTCGTTAACAGTCTGGCGCTGGGTTTCAGACATTTCATACCCCTTGTTCATCATAGTGTTGATGGTTGCAAGTTTGTCATCCGGGCTGTTTGATTTGCTGTCTGAAGAGGAGCAGCCGGCAACGGCAAGCAACATGACGAGTAGCACAGTGATCAGTTTGGATTTCATTTCAGCCAGTCTCCTTAATGAAATAGTTATGATAGTTAAGCGTCTGTAAAGGTAGAGCAAATTCTTACAGGCATAAAATAATCTGGGGAAACACCATACAGCATATAGGCATTTATACCCAGCTATTTTCTTTTGCGCAGTCGAATTGCTGCCGGGGTGACCTCGACAAGTTCATCGTCGTTGATAAAGGCAATGCAATCTTCAAGGCTGAGGAGTATTGGCGGGGTGAGAATAACATTTTCATCCGAGCCGGAAGCCCGCATGTTCGTCAATTTTTTGCCTTTGGCCGGGTTGACCACAAGGTCTCCAGACCGGCAGTGTTCCCCTATAATCTGTCCCCTGTAAATCTTGACGCCGGGACCTAAGAAAAGGGTGCCGCGCTCCTGCAGATTGAACAGGGCATAAGCTACGGTGGTGCAATCTTCTTTAGAAACCAGGACACCACTGGTCCGGTTAGTAATTTCGCCGGCATAAGGACCGTATCCTGCAAAAACATAGTTCATGACACCCATACCCTTGGTCAGGGTGAGAAATTCGCTGCGGAAGCCTATGAGGCTCCGGGTCGGGACCTTGTATGCCAAACGGATCATTTCGTTGCGCCGGTTCATTTCCAGCATCTGCCCCTTAAGGCCGCCCAGCTTCTCAATGACAGGCCCCTGGTAATTTTCGTCAACATCAATGGTTAACTCTTCATAAGGCTCCAGTGTCTGACCGCCTTCTTCCTTCATGATGACAACGGGCCGGGTTACCTGGAACTCGTATCCTTCCCGGCGCATTTTTTCTATGAGGATTGAAAGGTGAAGCTCACCCCGGCCCGATACCTTGAAGCCGGCCCCGCCGCCAAGTGCTTCTACCTGCAGGGCAACATCACCCAATGTCTCGCGGAAGAGTCGATCCTCAATCTGTCGCGAGGTGACAAATTGGCCATCCTGACCGGCAAAAGGTGAATCATTGGGAATAAAGTGCATGGCAATAGTGGGCGGATCGATATCAATGAGCGGTAAAGGCCTGGGGTCTTCAGGATCAGTAAATGTGACCCCGACGGTGATATCATCCAGACCTGCAACGGCTACAATTTCCCCGGCTTGCGCTTTTTCTATAGGTATTTTCTGATCACGTTCAAATTTGAAAATCTTGGATATACGGACAGGAGAAAGGGTGCCATCCCTTTTGCCCACCACGATGTTCTGATTTATGTTGATAGTGCCGTTTACAACCTTGCCGATGCCAAGCTTGCCCAGGTAAGGAGAATAATCGATGGTATTAACCTGCAATTGTAAAATCCCGTCAGGGTCGCCGGTCGGAGGCGGGATAAAGGAAATAATTTTTTCAAACAGAGGGACCATGGATGCGCCATCTAGAGAGTCCTCAGCATTATGAAGGGCATATCCGCCTTTTGCCGAAGCATATATGACTGGAAAATCAAGCAATTCGTCGGGGGCCTCCAGTTTGGCAAAAAGATCGAATACCTGATCAACCGCCCAGTTGGGACGGGCGGCCGGTTTGTCTATTTTATTGATGACCACCAACGTGGGCAAAGAAATGGCCAGGGCTTTTTTCAGGACAAAATAGGTCTGGGGCATAGGACCTTCCTGGGCATCAACCAGGAGCAGGCAGCCGTCAGCCATACGCAGCACCCTTTCAACCTGGCCGCCAAAATCCGCGTGCCCCGGGGTATCTATGATGTTGATCCAGTAATCCTTGTAACAGAAAGAGCCGTTTTTAGCTGAAATGGTAATGCCGCGCTCTTTTTCGAGGTCCATAGAGTCCATGACCCTTTCCGCCATGGCCTGATTGTCCCTGTACATGCCGCTCTGTTTGAAAAACTGGTCAACCAGCGAGGTTTTGCCGTGGTCAACATGGGCAATGATTGCGATATTTCTGATCTGTTTTTGATTCATATGTGGAGAGTTCCTCGGGTAAGCTGCTGAAAAAAGAGCCCATCCTTATAGTATTCTGTATGAATTAGCAAGAAAATAATTGTCAGCCGGGATCTCCCTATTTTCATATTTGCGCACACTCCTTCTGTTGAAAATGAAATGCAGTAATGGGTTCATCGCCTGGCCTCCGAAGATTCTGTTGCTATTTGAGTTTTACCGGATGACTTGCTCGCTTTGAAAAGTAAAGGTAAACTTTTTTGACGCCGAGCGTAAGGAATTGCATAATCTGTGTAAACTGATTTGGCATGCGACAGCATATGTTGTTAATTCTGACAGAAATTATTGTGATAGAAAGGGGAACAAGAACAAGATAAAAAATGTCTGTATGCAGAAAAAAATAAGCGTGAAATTGTTTTGCTGCTTTTAATTTATAATAGCCTGAAATCACAGTAAAAATTATTTTTTTTGATGCATATTTAGCCAAGTGTCGGTTTAATAACGCTGAAAATTATATGCGGAATCGGCATTACCTGTTGCTCTTTTCATAAATAAAGCTGGCAGGTTGTCATAGTTATTGCATGCAAATTGAGAATGTGTATACTAGTGTTTGCCACGGTGTCTAATTTCATTTAAATATGCAAGAAAAAAATGATAAACCATTTATCATCAAAGACAAAACCATAACAGAGGAATCTGGCGATGCGTTGTCCCAAATGCGGCTTTATTTCTTTTGATCATTTGACTTCCTGTACTAAATGCGGGAAGGATATTGCAGAAGTAGCCTCTGAATTGCAGGGCACTTCCATTAAACTTGAAACCCCAATGTTTCTCAGTGCGGCCTTGGCTGGCTATGGCGACAGGGAGGGGTCCTTTGAAGAGATTTCCATGGAGACTGAAGTTGAGGAAGGGGTTGACATTTCCATGGAGACTGAATTTGAGGAAGGGGTTGACATTTCCATGGAGGATGAGCCCGTTGAGCAAGAAGCGCCTGAGATGGCTGGCACGGAAGCTGATATAGATTTTTCTATCGAAGAAGACGAAGCAAAAACTGACAGTAGTTTTTTCGGGGAAAAGGTCGAAGAAGCCGGGGCGCCTGTTTCTTTTGACGTCGACGCAGAAGTTGAGGAAGAGGCACGACCTAAGGCAGCTGAAAAGACTCTTGAGGACCTTGATTTCATGGGTGTCCCTGATGATGATGAGGGCGGCCTGGAGTTTGACCTTGAAGATTTTTTAGAGGATATGGATGAAGACAAGCCAAAATCATCCGGAGCCGATGATGTTGACCTTGATCTCGATGATTAGGAGATATAAGTAACAGTCTTTGGTTTTGGTTGCCATCCAGGATGATCCGTTATTCCCACCCCACTTTTGCAGGCCTCGCAAAAGCTCTCCGCCTAAGGGTATTACGTATTTAACGAGCTGAAAGTATCTTTCCCTGTAAATGTCTGTGCCTGTTAATATAAATAGTGCAAGCTTTGGAGCCAGGGCAGTGGCTCTTGCCATTGATTTTATTATTCTTGCAGCAATATATATATTTCTGTTTCTTCTTATTACCGGGTGGCTTCTCACCGAAGTGGTGCATTTCGAACCGCTGGCCATACTTCCCCTGTTGTTTGCGTATGTTGTTGTATTCCTGGCAAGTTTTATTTTTTTGCACATGTTTTATTTTACCCTTTTCCACGCCTTGTCTGGGCAGACAATCGGTAAAATGATAATGGGCATTCGCGTCGTCACCAGGGGGAATAAACAGGTTTCCCCGGCTGTAGCCTTTTTGCGTTGGACCGGTTACATTTTATCCTTCGTTCCCTTGGCATCAGGTTTTCTCTGGTCAGCGGTCGACAAAGATCACTGCGCCTGGCATGACAGGCTGGCGCAGACCAGGGTAGTATCAGCAGAAATGACTTGACAAGGAATTTAACCTTCCATATAGTTGCCTCTCCATTTTGGGTGGCGCCGAGATAGCTCAGTCGGTAGAGCATCGGACTGAAAATCCGAGTGTCCCTGGTTCAAATCCTGGTCTCGGCACCATTGAATAACAGAAGGAGCTGCACTTTGCCTGTGGCTCCTTTTTTGTCGTTTTTGCTTGACAGTAAGGCGGTAAACGTGTATACCGCACGCCGCATATTTAAGAGCATTTTTTTGCGCAGAGACATTGTATTTAGATCAGTTGGCTGCCTAACAGGCTGATGCTTGAGTACATTCAAGCTGTGATGGCAGCTTCTTCTTTTGGCTCATTTTTGTTGAAGACGGAATTGGGTTGGCGCCTGCTGCCACTTAGTCTGAAGTGGAAAGCGGGTTATTTATTTTTTGTCATCCGTGAGCATCTGTTCATTGATGAAGTTTATAACAATTAAAGAGATGTATTTTGGGTGCAAATATGCTACCCAGGTATTACTAGAGGAAAGTTTGAGGAAGTAACAATGAAAGCGAATTTGGACATGTTAAGAAACATTGGAATCAGTGCCCATATTGACTCCGGGAAAACTACACTGACCGAGCGTATTCTCTTCTACACGCAAAGAATTCATGCAATACATGAAGTGCGCGGTAAAGATGGAGTAGGCGCCAAGATGGATTCCATGGAACTGGAAAAGGAAAGGGGCATCACCATCCAGTCGGCAGCGACCTATTGCAAATGGAAAGGCCATGCCATCAATATCATTGACACCCCGGGCCATGTTGATTTCACCATTGAGGTGGAAAGGGCCCTCAGGGTACTGGACGGTGCTGTACTTATTTTGTGTTCCGTGGGCGGTGTGCAGTCCCAGAGCATAACGGTCAATCGCCAGATGACACGCTACAAGGTCCCGCGCATAGTTTTTATCAACAAATGTGACCGTACAGGGGCCAATCCTTACAGGGTCGCAAAGCAGGTAAGGGACAAACTGGATCTTAATGCTGTGCTGCTGCAAATCCCCATCGGCCTTGAAGGTGACCTGAAGGGGGTCGTTGACCTGGTGACTATGAAGGCCCTCTATTTTGAGGGCGCCAATGGCGAGACCATCAGAGAAGCTGATATACCTGCCGAACTCCAGGAAGAAGCGGAGGCAAAGCGGGAGGAACTCCTTGATGCCGCCTCGATGTTCTCAGAAGAGCTGATGGAGGCTATTCTGGAAGGTACACCCACTGAGGAGATGATCCGTAAAGCTATACGGGCCGGTACACTCAGCCTGGAGCTGGTACCGGTTTTCATGGGGTCTGCATACAAAAATAAAGGTGTCCAGCCCATGCTTGATTCGGTTATCAACTATCTTCCAACCCCCAAAGATATTAAAAACACAGCCCTGGATCTCAAGAATGACGAGCAGGAGATTTCCCTGACTCCTGATCCTGATGCACCGTTGACATCGCTGGCCTTCAAGCTTGAAGACGGCCGCTATGGGCAGCTGACCTATATCAGGATCTACCAGGGGACTTTGAAAAAAGGTGACACCATTATCAATAGCCGGGATGGCAAAAAAGTAAAGGTCGGCCGCCTGGTCCGCATGCATTCGGATGAGATGGAGGAGATTGAAGAAGCTGCAGCCGGGGATATTGTTGCCCTTTTCGGAATTGACTGCGCCTCGGGCGACACATTTACCTCCCCGGATATATCGGTCTCCATGAGTTCCATGCATGTGCCGGAGCCTGTTATTTCCCTGGCAATTCTTCCGATAGACAACAAGGCCCAGGTCAATATGTCAAAGGCGCTTAACCGCTTTACCAAAGAAGACCCGACATTCAGAACCTACGTGGATCATGAGACCAACGAAACAATTATTTCCGGCATGGGTGAGCTTCACCTCGAGGTCTATATTGAGCGCATGAAGCGTGAATACCAGGCCGAAGTTCAGGTGGGGCAGCCGCAGGTCGCCTATCGCGAAACAATCACCCAGAGAGCGGAGTTTAATTACACCCATAAGAAGCAGACAGGTGGTTCAGGCCAGTTCGGACGGGTAGGCGGCTATATGGAGCCCATTGACGAAGTTGAATATGAGTTTGTCGACCAGATTGTCGGGGGTGCAATTCCCCGCGAATTTATCTCATCCTGTGACAAAGGCTTCCAGAAAACCCTGGGAAAAGGCGCCCTGGCCGGCGCCCCTATCACGGGTGTCCGGGTGGCTATTAATGACGGAGCTTCACATGCGGTTGACTCATCCGACGTTGCTTTCCAGCTGGCGGCCATAGGCGCTTTCAAGGAGGGTTACCAGAAGGCAAAACCTGTTATCCTTGAACCTATCATGAAAGTTGCCGTGGAGGGGCCCTCAGAGTTTCAGGGAGGGGTAATGGGTAGTTTGAATCAGAGGCGCGGCATCATTGTGGGTACTGTTGAGGAAGCGAATTATACTTCGGTCGAAGCCGAGGTCCCATTATCGGAAATGTTCGGCTACTCTACTGTATTGCGTTCCCTTACCCAGGGCAAAGCGGAATTTACCATGGAATTTGCCAGTTATAAGCAGGTGCCGAAGTCAGTTTCTGAGGAAATAATCAAGAAATTTCAGGAAGAGAAGCAGAAGTCATAATTAATGACCTTTATTAATCAGGTTTTAGGAGTTGTATTATGCAGAAAGAGGATTTGATCAAAAAAAACCCGTTACGTGTCCTCAGTCCCTTATCAACAGAGTCACTGCCTGATCACCGCATGGGGTTGATCATGGCCCGGGCCGGACTTGGGAAAACGGCTATTCTTGTACAGATTGCCATGGACAGCATGTTGCGGGGCCACAAGGTACTGCATGTAAGTATCGGTGAAGGGCTGGAGAAAGCTAAGGCCTGGTATGAGGATATTTACAAATATATTGTTGAGAGTTTTCAGCTTGACAATGCCCCTGAAGTCGAAGATGAACTCATGCGCAGTCGCATGATTATGACCTTCAAAGAGTCAGCCTTCAGCAGGCTGAAACTTGAAGAGCGCCTCAACGACCTCGTTTACCAGAATATTTTCAGGCCTGACATTGTTGTGGTCGACGGCTTTGATTTTGCCGAGGCCGACTATGTTTCGGTCATGGACCTGAAAGAGATGATGGCTGCCATGAATGTTCAGGGCTGGTTTTCTGCCCTGCGTCATCGTAATGATAACAGGAAGAGTATTACCGGCGTTCCGGCTCCCTGCCATGAAATGGACGGCCTTTTTGATACGATTATTCTACTGCAGCCTGAGAAGGATTCCATCCTTCTTAATATCATCAAGGATGAATATGATAGTGCTGCAGGTAAAATCCTTAACCTGGATCCCTCCACAATGATGGTGAAGGAGGCTTGATCCGTTTTTCATTTCCAGTATTCTAAAGCATTATGAAATTCAGGCCCTGCATAGATTTGCATAATGGAAAGGTAAAGCAAATTGTCGGCTCTACCTTGAAAGACGCAAGCCCTGATGCCCTCAGGACGAATTTCACTTCAGAATTTTCTTCGTCGCATTATGCCCGCATGTACAGGCGTGACAGCCTTTACGGCGGACATGTCATCATGCTCGGACCCGGCAATGAGGCTGCGGCCCGCGAGGCTTTTCAGGCCTTTCCGCAAGGCTTGCAGGCCGGCGGCTCCATTACACCAGAAAACGCTGGATACTGGCTGGATCAAGGAGCTGCTGCAGTCATTGTTACTTCGTATGTTTTCAAGGCAGGACAGATTCTTGCCGACCGCCTTAAAGAGATGCGGGCCCTGGTTGGTCGCGAGAAACTGGTCATTGATTTAAGCTGCAGGAAAAAGGGGGATGCCTACCATGTGGTCACTGACCGCTGGCAGAAGTTCACCAATACTGTGATCAGCCCTGAGACTCTTGATTATTTTTCCCAATACTGTTTCGAGTTTTTAATCCATGCGGCTGATGTTGAAGGCAAATGCCAGGGCATCGCCGAGGACCTGGTTGTAAATCTGGCTGCATGGTCTCCGCTGCCAACGACCTATGCCGGCGGCGTGCGCGACGTAAACGATTTTCTGCTTATCCAGGAACTTGGCAAAGGCAGGCTTGATGTGACAGTGGGCAGCAGTCTTGATATTTTTGGCGGCAGTGGCATGAAATACAGCGATGCGGTTGCTTTCAACCGGCAACAGGAAGCAAATTAAGTTTACCTACACTGTTGCGGCCGCGCACAATCCATTATTTGATGAACCTTTACGAGGCAGAGGTAAACGTATAAGCCCATGCCAGAGAGCTTATTTCCGGAAAGCCCATCAGATACCTTCACGACGATTCAAGGTGTCCTTGACCGGATTACCTTCCAGAACGAAGAGAACGGCTATACTGTTGCCCGCCTGCTTGGCGCGACAAAGGATAAAGAATTGATAACGGTTGTCGGTTTTTTATCCGGTGTGCCTGTCGGTTCCACCCTTTCCCTGACCGGTACCTGGATCAATGATTCCCGCTACGGCAAACAATTCAAACTGCAGAATTACAAGATAGTAAAACCCAATACCATAAACGGCATAGAGCGCTACCTGGGCTCCGGCCTTATCAAGGGCATTGGCCCTGCGTATGCGGCCAGGATTGTCGGCCGCTTTGGTTTAAAGACCCTCGATGTCCTGGAAAATGACCCGGACAGGCTGAATGAAATTGCCGGCCTGGGAAGGACACGGGTTGCGAGCATCAAAAAGGCATGGCAGGAACAGCGCGAGATACACAGGGTCATGGTTTTTCTCCAGAGCCATGGTATTTCCGCAACCTATGCGGTCAAGATTTATAAGACCTATGGCCGCAAGGCTCTGGCAGTTGTGAAAAGCAACCCCTACCAGCTGGCAGAGGATATCTGGGGCGTTGGTTTTAGAATAGCTGACTCAATTGCCCTCTCGCTCGGCGTCCCGGCAAATGATCCCCGCCGCGCCAGAGCTGGCCTGCTTTTTGCCCTGGACGAGTCAGCCGGCGAGGGCCACTGTTTCCTGCCCCGGGACAAACTGCTTGGGCAGGCAGTATACCTGCTCAAGCTCACAGGGAAATCCGAGCAGTTTCCCGAGCAGGAGAATCTTTACAGTGATCCAGGCCTCATTGAGGAACAGATAAAAAGCTTACTGGCAGATGATAAAATTGCAGTGGATGGTGAAAACATCGCCCTGACCCCCATATACTATGCTGAAAAGGGCGTGGCCGCAAAGTTGCTGGAACTCTCCAATGGCAGGCCTGAGCATACCGTTGCAAATGTTGACCAGGCTGTGGCCTGGGCCAGTAACAAACTGCGGCTGGATCTGGCACCGGAGCAGGCCGAAGCAGTTAAAATGGGTTTGAGCCAGAAGGTGTCAGTCATTACCGGGGGCCCTGGAACCGGGAAAAGCACGATTCTTAAAGCACTGCTTCTTATCCTGGCACAGAAAGGCATTGTAGTAAAACTGGCAGCGCCGACAGGTCGCGCTGCAAAGAGACTGTCCGAGGCCTGCGGCCGTGAAGCAAAAACCATCCACAGGCTTATGGAATATGATGGTTCGATACGGACCTTTAAGAGAAACAGGGAAAATCCGCTTGCAGCTGATATGGTGATCATCGATGAATCTTCAATGATGGATATCACCCTCAGCAACTCCCTTCTTAAGGCGATTGCAGACAAGGCGGCCCTTGTGCTGGTTGGCGATGTTGATCAACTCCCCTCGGTGGGGCCGGGAAACGTGCTTAAAGATATTATTAATTCAGGCCGCATCGCCATAACCCGCCTGCACACTGTTTTCCGACAGGGCCCCGGGAGCCTGATAAGTTTCAACGCGGCGCGCATCAACAGGGGAGAATTCTTGGAACTGCTGCCTGACTATGAAGGAAACAAGGACTTCTACTGCATATTTCGAGATGAAGCAGAGGAGATTGAAAAAGAAATACTCAGCCTTTGCAGCCATCGTTTGAAAAAACGCTACAACTTTGACCCGGTCCGGGATATCCAGATTTTAACCCCGATGCGAAAGGGCATTATTGGAACAGAGAATCTAAATCTCCGCCTCCAGAAAACCCTGAATCCAAAAGCGGCGCAACGCGACGACCCTCAGCGGCGCTTGCTGGCCGGGGATAAGGTTATGCAGGTCCGCAACAACTACGATAAAGAAGTTTTCAACGGCGACCAGGGTATCGTCTCCTCAGTAGACAGCGAGGAAGAGAGTGTGGAAGTTACATTTGAGGGCAGGAAAGTCCTGTATGAGTCCGCAGACCTGGCGGAACTTGTCCTGGCCTATGCAATCACAGTACATAAATCCCAGGGTTCGGAATTCCCCTGCGTTATTATTCCCCTGCACACCACCCATTATCCCCTCCTGCAGAGAAACCTTATATATACTGCGGTAACACGTGGAAAAAATCTCGTCATCCTGGTCGGCAGCAAAAAGGCGATAAATATAGCCATTCGCAACGACCGCGTGGTAAAGCGCTATACCATGCTGAAGGAAAGGCTGCAGGCCGGTCTCCATTCACTCTGTTAATTTCAGTCGTTCCAGATAATTTCCCGCTACAGGTAATTTCCGGCGCTGGTTGTATTATTAAAATCCCTCCAACAGGTTCTGCTGCCACAATGTGGTTGTAGTTCACGCCATTGCTCTGCCATGGATTTGGTCTTGCACCTATTATTGTCCTCTTTTGGGAAAAAAAACAAAATTTACAACAAGGATGTTTTTTCTTGTTGATAATTCGGTTTAAACATGATAGGACATCGGCTGATTATTTATGAATGACCATTCAATCATTTGTTGCTGTAAAACCTGCACTGCTGGATGAGCAGAGATGAATATAGAAACTTTGTTGGCTCCAAAAAAGAAGGCGATTATTAAGAAGTGGATTGACCAGGTGCTGGACTCATACGGGGCACCTGATTTTTTCAAGAAGCAGAAGGACCGTTTTGCCAATCCTATCGGAGGCACGATATCAGATGGCCTGCAGGAACTTTATGCAATCCTGCTTGAAGAAAGAGAATTGGGGGAAGCTGCCAGGTCCCTGGAACAGATAATCAAGATCCGTGCTGTGCAGGATTTTACTCCATCCCAGGCTGTTTCCTTTGTTTACCTGCTCAAGAGCATTGTAAGGGATGAACTGGCGAAGGAAAAGAACCTGGAGGAAATTCAGGCAAGCCTGTCAGAATTTGAAGCACGGATAGACAAGGTTGCGCTCATGGCCTTTGATTTTTATATGAATTGCCGGGAGCGTTTGCACCAGATAAGGGTAAATGAAGTGTTGAGCGGCAGGCATACCTTAACTGATGGCACGAAATGTGTGTCGGCAATGCTCAAGTCAAGAAAAATTGAGTCGGCAGATAAGAGTAAAATCAACAGATTAACCTGAAGCGAGGTAACGATAAATGAAGCACGCATTCCTTGCAGTTATTGGCCTGATTGTTATATCATGGCTAGGTTCTCTGGTAGGACTGGATTATTTATTCGGGGTGGTGTTCCCCTATTTGGCCTTTGCAATTTTTCTCGGAGGTTTTATCTACCGGGTTACCAACTGGGCCAAGTCTCCGGTTCCCTTCCGGATACCAACAACCAGCGGGCAGGGAAAATCGCTGGACTGGGTGAAACAGGACAAGCTTGATTGTCCAGCCACATTCTGGCAGGTTGTGGGCCGGATGATTCTGGAAGTCTTCGTTTTCCGTTCGCTGTTTAAAAACACCAAGGCGGAAATCCATGACGGCCCGAAACTGGTTTATGGTTCCAGCAAATGGCTCTGGCTTTTTGGCCTGGCATTCCATTACTGCTTCCTGATCATTGTCCTGCGTCACATGCGGTTGTTCCTCAACCCGGTACCGGCCTTTATCGGGCAGATTGAATTTTTTGACGGTCTATTCCAGATCGGCGTGCCGGTCTTGTACCAAACGGACCTTATCTTCGTTGGTGCCGTAACCTTCCTGTTCCTGCGCCGGGTGCTTATTCCGCAGGTCAAATACATCTCCTTTGCCGCAGACTATTTCCCCCTGTTTTTGATCTTTGCCATCGCCGCGACCGGCATTCTGATGCGCTATTTCTTCCGGGTGGATATTGTCTCCATTAAACAGCTGACTGTTGGTCTTGCGACTTTTTCACCCGCAATTTCAGGTGATATCGGTTCAATATTTTACATCCATGTATTCCTGGTTAGTGCCCTGCTGGCATACTTTCCGTTCAGCAAGCTGATGCACCTGGGTGGCGTTTTCCTGAGCCCGACCAGGAACCTGGCTAATAACAACCGCATGGTACGGCATGTCAATCCCTGGAATGACCCCAATATTAAACCGCATTCCTATGCGGCCTATGAAGACGAGTTCAGGCAGTTCATGGCTGATGCTGATATTCCATTAGAAAAAGAATTGCCACCAGAGCCAGAGCCAGAGCCTGCAGCTGAAGAAGCCCCCGCCGCTGACGCTGCTGCCGAAACACCAAAACCAGCCGCTGAAGAAGCTCCTGCAGCTGACGCTGCTGCCGAAACTCCAGCTGAGAAGGAATAACGACTATGGCAGACACAAAAGTAGATCAAATGAGCGTTAACGTCGTCAAAGAGCCGTCCATGATGACCGGGGCTATTCCCGGCAAGGACTGGATGGACACCACAGTGACCTTCAAGCCAGGCAACTACTGCTATCCGGCCAAGAAAAGTATTGTCGAATATCTTGACAAGGGTTTGCCCGGCCTGTTCGGTGTGCCGCGGGAATGGACGGTGGAAAGTGATGACTGGCAGCTCCCTGAGAACTGGGTTGAGATCATTCTCCAGGGAATGCGGGAACGGCTCGATAAGTTCCGTTCCTTCAAAGTATTCATGGACATCTGTGTGCGCTGCGGCGCTTGCGCAGACAAGTGTCATTTCTTTTTAGGCACCGGGGATCCCAAAAACATGCCTGTGCTCCGGGCTGAGCTCCTGCGTTCCGTATACCGGGGCAATTTCACCAAGGCCGGCAAGATATTAGGCTCCATTGCCGGCGGCCGCGAAATGACCTTTGAGGTCCTGAAAGAGTGGTTCATGTATTTTTATCAGTGCACTGAGTGCCGCCGCTGTTCGGTTTTCTGTCCCTACGGCATTGACACTGCGGAAATTACAATGATGGCCCGTGAGTTGCTGCACCTGGTCGGTGTAGGCACCAACTGGATCCTTGAACCGGCTGCCAACTCCAACCGGACAGGAAACCACCTGGGTCTGCAGCCGCATACTTTCAAGCAGAATGCCGAGTTCCTTCTGGATGATATAGAAGAAGTGACCGGGGTGATGCTTAAAAATCTTACTTTTAACCGCAAGGGCGCGGAAGTGCTCTTTGTCATTCCTTCAGCCGACGTCTTTGCCGAGCCTGGCATTTTCACCTTCATGGGTTATCTGCTCATATTCGAACATATTGGCTTGGATTACACGATCAGCACCTATTCATCCGAGGGCGGCAACTTTGGTTCCTTTACCAATAATGAATTGATGAAGAAGCTGAACGGCAAGATGTATGCCGAGGCAGAAAGGCTCGGCGTCAAGTGGATACTCGGAGGCGAATGCGGCCATATGTGGCGTGTTGTGCATCAATACATGGAGACGATGAACGGTCCGCCGGATAACCTGGAAGTACCGAAATCACCGATTACCGGCACGGTCTTTGAAAACGCTGCAGCAGCCAAGATGGTGCACATGTCCGAATTCACCGCCGACCTGATCAAGCACAACAAGCTGAAGATAGATAAAAGCAGAAATGACCACCGCGTCGTGACCTTCCATGATTCCTGCAACCCCGCGCGTGGCATGGGCTTGCTGGAGGAACCGCGCTACATACACCAGCATGTCTGCAATAATTTTTATGAAATGCCTGAAAATACTATCCGGGAGCAAACTTTCTGCTGCGGCAGCGGCACCGGCTTGAACACCGGCGAGATCATGGATCTGCGCATGCGGGGTGGGTTGCCGCGGGCCAATGCTGTGAAATACGTGGAAGAAAAACACGGTGTTAACATGCTCTCCTGTATATGTGCCATTGACCGGGCAACGCTGCTGGCCCTGATGGAATACTGGAATCCGAATGTGGGTGTTTGCGGTATTTCAGAGCTGGTCGGCAATGCCCTGATAATGGATGGCGAGAAAGAAAGAGACCAGGACCTGCGCTTTGAAGAATTGCTTGGGGCAGGCCAAGCAGAGGGTGAAACCGGAAACAACGAGGAGGGTGAATAATGTACGACGGAAAATTAATCATCCCAGGGCTGATCGTATTTGTGGCCTTGATGACATTCCCGATCTGGAAAAATATGGGGAATGCCGGCCCCGTCCCAAAGCTGGAGAAGCCTAAAGGGGTAACGAAATGTGTCGAATCGGTGCAGTATATGCGGACCTCGCACATGAAGGTCCTTGATGACTGGCGCGACCAGGTATTACGCGAAGGGAACAGGACCCCTGTTGAAGTGGAAGGTGTAAAGTACGACAGAAGTTTGATGAACGGCTGCATGAAGTGCCATACAGAAAAAAAGAAATTCTGCGATGAGTGCCATACGTATACATCTGTAAAACCGTATTGCTGGGATTGCCATTACGTGCCTAAGGAGACGTTCTAATGGATATCAAGAGAAGACAATTTTTAAAGATTGCCGGATTGTCAACCATTGCAGGTCTCGGTGCACCTGCGGCTTTCAATCTACTTTTGAAGGGTGAGTCTTCCCCTGTTTCATTTGCATCTTCAGGGGCTGGAGCCGAGGTATCCCATGACGCTGCTCCTACTGGAGTACGACTGGGTATGGTTGTTGACCAGAGGGTTTTTGATGCCAATCAGGGCTTGGCCCAGAAATGTATCACGGCCTGCCACTTAGTCCACAATGTCCCCAATTTCGGCAATCCCAAGGATGAGATCAAATGGATATTCGGAGTTCCCTATGAGAAGGCATTTCCAACCATGAGCCACTACCACCGGGACGAACACCTGCACAACTCAAGATTTCTGGTGTTCTGCAACCATTGTGACAACCCGCCATGTGTCAGGGCATGTCCTACCAAAGCAACCTTCAAGCGCAAGGATGGCATAGTGGCCATGGATTATCACCGCTGCATAGGCTGCCGTTTCTGCATGGCAGCCTGCCCGTACGGCATGAGAAGTTTTAATTGGCGTGACCCACGGCCGTTTATTGACAAGGCAACATACAACAAAGAATTCCCGACACGTATGCGCGGTGTGGTTGAAAAATGCAATTTCTGCGTGGAGCGGCTCGTAAAAGGGCTGCAGCCAGCCTGTGTTGAGGCCTGCGGCTCCAGCGGCGCAATGGTCTTTGGCGATTTGAATGATTCTCATTCGGAGATAAGCAAAGTACTGAAAGAGAACTTCACCATTCAACGGAAAGCCTCTTTGGGTACCTTGCCGTCGGTATTTTACATAGTTTAACGGAACAGAAGCAATCAAGGATTGTAAGAATATAACCTCCTGAATATATAATAGGAAAAAGTGATTTTGAATTTGCGGAGGCACCATGTTAGAAAAAGCGCTTACAGGAAGTAACAGATACTGGGGATGGATTGCAGTGCTGCTGGCCTTCATGGCTGCAGGCGCCTTAAGTTATGTGCAGCAGTATAACTACGGTCTTGGTTTGACCGGCATGAGCCGCGATGTATCCTGGGGCGTTTATATTGCCCAGTTTACATTTCTGGTTGGTGTTGCGGCCTCGGGTGTAATGGTTGTTCTGCCCTATTATCTGCACAATTATAAGACCTTTGGCAAGATCACCATTCTGGGTGAGTTTCTGGCCGTGGCTGCAGTATCCATGTGCCTGTTGTTTATTCTGGCCGACCTCGGGCAGCCGTTGCGGGCCCTGAATGTGCTCCTGCATCCGACCCCCAATTCCATCCTGTTCTGGGATATGATCGTCTTAAATGTCTATCTCTTCCTGAATATCTTTGTGGGCTGGGTTGTCCTGAACGCAGAGAAGAAGGAAGTGGCACCTCCCAAGTGGATCAAGCCTTTCATCTATATTTCCATACCCTGGGCTGTCAGTATCCATACGGTAACCGCCTTTCTTTACGCCGGTCTGCCGGGACGTCATTTCTGGCTTACCGCAATCCTGGCCCCCCGCTTTCTGGCCTCGGCCTTTGCGGGTGGTCCAGCACTTCTTATCCTGTTGTGCCTGATCATCAAGCGGGTAACAAAATTTGATGCCGGCCAGGAGGCTATCCAGAAGCTGGTGACCATTGTTACGTATGCCGCCCTGATCAACGTGTTCTTTGTTCTGCTTGAGTTCTTCACCGCGTACTACAGCAATATCCCAGGCCATATGCATACCCTGGATTACCTTTTCTTCGGCCTGCACGGGCAAGGCCAGCTGGTGCCCTGGATGCGGGTCTCAACCATTTTCGGTATAATTGCCATAGTCATGTTCCTTGTGCCGGCAACAAGAAAGCGGGAGGATACCCTGGCCATTGCCTGCGTACTGCTCTTTATCTCCCTCTGGATAGATAAGGGCATCGGCCTGGTCATCGGTGGTTTTGTCCCGAGCCCGCTTGAAGAGATCACAGCGTACCACCCATCCTTCCAGGAGATTATGATTACCCTGGGAGTATGGGCCACAGGGTTTTTCATCCTCACCGTCCTGTACAAGATTGCCCTTTCTGTGAAAGAGGAAAAAATGATTTCCTGATTCATGTATTGAATATCTATTTAACCTTTGTTATGCCTAAGCCCCTGGAAGAATATTTCAGGGGCTTTTTTTATTCAAATATGATGTAATTGTAAAAAATTATCCAAGCGGAAGCAATGCCTTATAAAATCAGCATGTTGTAGGTGAAATACCTGTCCGCATCGTGTTTTTTCGATGCAGACAAAGATGGAAAAGTAAGACTCGTAATGGCAGAAAGGAAAGAAAAGCTGGTGGACAGGGCGAGACGAAATAACAGGGTCCTTTTAGTTTATTATTCCTTCAGTGGCCAGACAGGTGTTTTGATTAACCGGCTGGCAGCCGGTTTGAAGGAACAGGGGATTGAGGTTTGTTTTGAAAAACTTAAACCCGTCACGCATTTGCGCTTTCCAGTCGGCTCCATTTTCCGCACCTACCTCATGATGTTCTCGACCTTTTTTCGGAAGCGAGTCCCTATCCAGAAGCTATCTGCCAAGTGCAGCCGGGAATATGATCTCATTATCCTGGCAGGCCCGACCTGGTCTTATAATCCCAGTGGACCTGTACTGTCTTTTTTGGACAGGGACGGCAAAGATGTCCTGGGAGGCCGGGAGGTGCTGCCGCTTATTTCCTGCCGGGGATACTGGAAGGCACACTGGTGGGGCCTGCAAAAAAAACTTGACCAGTGCGGGGCTCATTTTTCCAATATGATTGCCTTTTCCCACCCCAGCCTTGAGCCGTGGCGCACTATAGGGGTTTTTTTGAAGATTGCCGGCAAAAACCCTGAGCGTGCCGGGTTTATCAGCAAACATTACAACCGATTTGGTCATTCAAATGAACAGATGGAGGAAGCCTACCGTTTTGGTGTACAGATAGGCGAATCCCTGAAGGGCAATGCCCTCCTGGCGGCCATCAATTTTCAGACTAAGCTGGCCCTGCCGTAGAAGTAATATGTCTCAATCAATAATTTAACATTCGCCGCGGTCAATTACTATTGCGGCGTCAGAAAATAAAGCACCAGGTAATAGTTGATCAATTCCCTGTAAAACATGTACAGCAGGGCCGCAATTGAAAGAAAGGGACCATAGGGGATCATGGTCTTGCCGCCTTTTTTCTGTTTTGCCATGGCGCCAATCCCGACAAGAGCCCCGAGAATGGAGCTGCCGAAAACAACAAAAGGCAGGCTCTGCCACCCCAAAAAGGCTCCGATCATGGCAAGAAGCTTGATGTCTCCCCCGCCCATTCCTTCCCGCTTCGTGAAAAGATAATAACCCGCGGCCACTGCATAAAGAACGCCGCCGCCGATGAGCAGTCCGATGCCGGACTCCTGCCAGGTTATTACCGGGTTGATGAATGAACAGGCAAAGCCAATGACTATACCCGGCAGGCTGATGCTGTCAGGGATGATTTTATGGTAGAAGTCAATGGCTATGACGACGAGCAGGGCAGCGCTGAAGACAAAGTAAATGGGCAGGGCAAGGGTGAAACCGAATTTTAACGCCAGGGCCAGGGCCAGGAGTGCCATGGTAAGTTCAACCAGAGGGTATTGCCAGGATATGGGCACTCCGCAGTTGCGGCACTTTTTCTTAAGTAGAATGAAACTGATGATCGGGATATTGTCATACCACTTAAGTGGGTGAAGACATTTTGGGCATCTGGAAGCAGGAAAGACAATGGATTCGTCTTCGGCCGGAAGGCGAAGGATGACCACATTTAAAAAACTGCCCACGGCCGCCCCAAGGATAAATGAAAATACAATTATTAAGATTTGGAGCATAATAATTCGTTTTTTTTGTTTAATGTGTTAAAGAATTAAACCGTTAATCTGCTGCCGCCGGAATAAGGCAACCACGGAAGGCAGCCCATTGAGAAAGTACCATGTTATAAGCTGACACGTAAAGGCTTACTTGTTGATTTGCTTGATATCTTATATGTTTTTCCAGGAGACAGGACAGAACATGCTGCAGGTCGAGTGCGCGCCGCTTGTAAATTAAATTCAAAATTCAATAATAACATCTGAACGATAGTACAACCCTGAACCCTTAATTATATCCATGCAGGCATACCAGCAACAGGCGGAAATAGTAAACACCGAGAAGGTAACAGGCGATATATACCGGTTTACCGTAAAGGCACCGGATATCGCTGCTGACTCAAAACCCGGTCAGTTTGTTATGGTGCGGGCAGGGGAAGGCTTGGATCCGCTGTTGCGCAGACCGTTTTCCATTCACCAGGTGGCTGAAGGAGGACTGGTCCAGATACTGATCAAAGTTATTGGCAAAGGGACGCAGGCGATCGCCAGCCTGAAGCCCGGCCAGAACATGGATGTATTGGGACCCCTGGGCCGAGGATTTGTGCATAATACCATGCAGGAGCACTATCTGGTCGGGGGCGGCATAGGGGTAGCGCCTCTGCTTTTTCTTGCCAGACAGCTGCTGAAAAAAAATGAGTCATCTGCCATAAAGGTGCTCCTTGGTGCCAGAACAAAGGCTGAAATTTCTACCCTGGCAGATGATTTTGCAAACATGGGGCTTGGGGTACAGACCTCTACAGAGGATGGCAGCCTGGGCAAACAGGGGCTGGTAACAGACCTCATGGCCCCATTATACAGTAAGAACCCGGTGATGGTTTATGCCTGCGGGCCTTACCCCATGCTGCGGGCAGTGGCCGGTGTCAGCCGTGACAGGGGCTGGGCCTGCCAGGTATCACTCGAAACGATTATGGCCTGTGGCCTTGGAGCCTGCCTCGGGTGCGCGGTTTTGCGGGCTGACATGAATGGGTACGTCCATGTGTGCAAGGACGGCCCGGTATTTGATGCGGATGATGTGGCATGGCTGTAGAACAACCTGATATGAAAATCAGCATTGGCTCATTACGCTTAAGAAATCCCGTGATGACCGCCTCCGGCACCTTCGGGTATGGGGAAGAGTATGGTTCGCTGGTTAACCTGCACCGGCTCGGGGCCATCATTGTCAAGGGTATTTCTCTGCTCCCAAGGCAGGGAACCCCCCCACCAAGAATTGCCGAAACAGCCTGTGGTATGCTTAATGCCATCGGCCTTGAAAACGTGGGACTGGAAAGCTTCCTCTCGGAAAAAATTCCCTTTCTGCAGGGTATAAACACACCACTTATTGTCAATATCCTGGGTGATACGGTGCAGGATTACCAGCAGCTGGCAGCGAGGTTGGACGAGGAAGAAAAAGTAGCCGCACTTGAAGTGAACATATCGTGCCCGAACGTGAAACAGGGAGGTGTTGCTTTCGGGACCGACCCGGGCATGGCGCATGCTGTGACTAAAGGAGTGCGCCAGCATTTCAGCCGCCCGGTCATTGTCAAGCTCTCACCCAATGTGACCGACATAACCGGGATTGCCAGGGCAGCGGAAGAGGCGGGGGCAGATGCGGTTTCCCTCATCAATACGGTATTGGGAATGGCCATAGATATTAAATCCTGCCAGCCAAAACTTGCTAATATTTTCGGCGGGTTGTCCGGTCCGGCAATCAAACCGATCGGGCTGCGCATGGTGTGGCAGGTTGCTGAATGTGTCTCCATCCCCATAATCGGCATAGGCGGGATCACTACCACGGAAGATGCCATAGAATATATCCTTGCCGGAGCCTGTGCAGTCCAGGTGGGCACGACAAACTTTATCAATCCAAGGGCCACAGAAGAGATCATTCAAGGCATAGGAGCATTTCTTGTGGAAAACAAGATGGCATCGATACAGGATTTGATCGGCAGGGCCCGGCAGGTCTGAATCCCATCCGCAACATTCTCTTCCACTTAATAAACGGGTTAGGTGGCGCAAAATATGAGCAGTTTTTTACAAAGGCTGAGGTATTATTTCCTGATCCTCTTTGACCGGCAAACACCGTGGCCTGTCAAACTTATCCTGACTGTCGGCCTTTTGTATATCCTTATTCCTGTGGATTTCATTGCCGATACCATTCCCCTGTTCGGTTGGCTGGACGACCTGGCCATTGCCTCGTTTATTGTTGCCCTGGCGGTGAGGCTGGTGCCGCAGGAGGTAATGTCCAGGGTGAAAAGAAAAGTCTTTGGTGCCAAATGATCATCCAAGAGCGGGTCGGCATACCTGCAGAGATTGACCACAAAAAAGAACTGCTGCATGCCGTTTATGATGTTTATGCGCGCTGGATCGAGCGTTTTCCCCTGGCGTGCCGAATGGGTTGTAACGCCTGCTGCACTCAGAGTGTCAGCATGACAAGCCTGGAAGGCGAAATAATCCTCGATTTTGTCAAAGGGACAGGACGGGGAAAATGGCTGCTTGCAAAGCTTGCCGGGGTTCCACCAGGCAAAAGCAGGGAACGAATAACCACAAACCAGTTTGCCGGGGCCTGTCTCAACCACCAGGAGGTTGACCGGGAAACCATGGGCGGCTGGGATTTCACGCCCTGCGTTTTTTTAGAGGCGAATATCTGCTCAATTTATGAAGCGCGTCCCTTTGGCTGCAGAAGCTTTGGCTCATTTGTACAATGTACTGCCGACAGCGCGGCCCAAATGGCTCCCATTCACCTTGCGGTCAACACCGTTTTCACCCAGATCATTGAACATGTAAACAGCGATGGCGGTTACTGCTCCGCTATGACCGATATATTGCATAGCCTGGTTAACTCACCGATCTGCAATGAAAAAGAGCATCTTCTGCCAGCCCAGCCGGTGCCCGGGTTTCTGCTTGAGCCCCATGAAATAAAAGTGGTACAGGCTCTTTTCCTGCAACTGGGCGGACAATATTCTGATAAGGGGATGTTTGGCGATCTGATTGACAACTTCATGCCAATATAATAGGGTATTTTACCTCATTTTGATGGTGTAAGATAGCACTGGAAAATTTTCAAGGAGTAAAACATTTGACCGTACCTCTTGTCTCCCCTGCTGGAGTGTGTGTTTCAGTTGCCTGTGAAAAGGTCGCCCAGGCTGTTGCTCTTGCCAAACACTCCGAGCGGTATGCAGATGTCATAGAGATCCGCCTGGACAGTCTGTCCCATCCGGAAATTGAGCCTTTTGTGAAAAATTGTACAAAGCCCCTGCTCTTTACCAATCGTCCGGCATGGGAAGGCGGCTTTTTTCCGGGACCGGAAGCAGCACGAATTAACTTGCTGCTGCAGGCGGTTCAGCATGACTGCGCCCTGGTGGACCTGGAACTTAAAACAGCACCCGAATTGCGGGGCGAACTGCTTGACGTCCTGCTGCAGCACACCCAAACAGCCCTTATCATCTCATGGCATGATTTTACCGGGACGCCATCGGGTGCTGAACTGGGAGAAATTTTGCAGCAGCAGATAGAATCCGGGGCACATATAGGCAAGATCGTCACGACAGCCAATGACTATAAGGATGTGCTCAGGATCCTGAACCTGCAAACAATTGCAGACGAAAATGACTTTCCCCTTATTGCTTTTTGTATGGGGCCCATTGGCAGGATCAGCCGTTTGGCAACCATAAAGCTTGGCGGCTATATGACCTATGCCGTCCCTGATGGCGGAAAGGAGACAGCGCCGGGCCAGATACCGGTGTCCGGTCTCCGCGAAATGTTATTGAGATTAAATCATGCAGATTGACGGTTCTACAGAAATTTATGGCATAATCGGCAACCCGGTTGCCCATTCCTTAAGCCCCATCATGCATAACAGTGCTTTTGAGGCCCTGGGCTTAAACAAGATTTATGTGGCCTTCCCTGCAACAAATGCAGCAAAAGCCCTGGCCGGTTGCCGGGCTTTGGGTGTGCGTGGACTCTCTGTCACTATTCCGCACAAGGAAACGGTTCTGGAACATATCGATTCCATCGATCCTGTGGCTGAAAAAATCGGCGCGGTCAATACGCTGATCTTTGCCGAAGATAAAAAAATCCATGGCGTGAATACCGACTGGATCGGGGCAAACAGGGCCCTGGCCGAGAAGCTTGATCTGCAGGGAAAAAGAATTCTTCTCCTGGGGGCAGGTGGTTCTGCAAAGGCTATCGGCTTTGGTCTCCTGGAAGCCGGGGCCCGGGTCATCATTGCCAGCCGGACGGAAGGCAGGTTGAAAACACTGGCCGAAACTCTTGCCTGCGACTGGATTCATCTGGATGAAATTGATACAGTGCAGGCAGACTGCCTGGTCAATGCAACTTCGGTCGGCATGAGGCCCCTTGAAAATGCCAGCCTGGTACCCGCAATCAGCCTGGAGAATTTTCCTGTGGTGATGGATATTGTCTATGCGCCCCTGGAAACACGGTTGCTCCGGGAGGCAAAAAGTGCAGGCTGTAAAGTTATAAACGGGCTTTCCATGCTGCTTTATCAGGGTGTGGCCCAGTTTGAAGCCTGGACCGGAGAGGATGCTCCGGTTGAAGTAATGCGGGCTGCCCTCATAAATATGATCTCGTAATAATTTCAGTAGTATAACAAGATGATAGAAATTCGACCGGCAACAAAAGTTAAAGCCGAGGTAGCAGTACCCGGCTCCAAGAGCATCACCCAGCGGGCCCTCATCGCTGCTGCCCTGGCGGACGGTGAGAGCGTCCTGCTCGGGCCCCTGGAAAGCGAGGATACACGATATACTGCTGCAGCCCTTGCGCAGATGGGTGTGACCGTTGAAAAGGGCAAGGAGAATTGGACCGTCATTGGCAACGGTGGGCGGATTGAAACACCTGCGAAGGAAATATTCCTTGGCAATAATGGTACGGCAACCCGGTTTCTCGCCTCTGTTGCCGCCTTGGGGGCGGGCACCTTCCGGATCAGCGGTGATGCACGCATGGCAGAAAGGCCCATTCTACCCCTGATGCAGGCGCTGCAGGGCTGGGGAGTTGATATTGCCAGTATTAACAACAACGGCTGCCCGCCACTGGTCATAAAGGCCAACGGCTTATCGGGCGGTAAAACTATCCTGCCTGCAGGCAAAAGCAGCCAGTATCTCTCCTCCCTGTTGCTGGTCGGGCCGTATGCCAGGCAAGAGGCTGAACTTGACGTGCAAGGAGAGATCCTCTCCCTGCCCTATGTCATAATGACCCTGGCAGTGATGGAATCCTTCGGCATCAGGGTCGAAGCCAATGAAGCCCTGAACAGCTACAGTATTCCCCGGGGAATATACCGGGCCAGGAAGTATGCCATTGAGGGTGATGCTTCCAATGCCTCCTATTTCTACGCAGCTGCCGCAATAACCGGCGGCGAGGTCACGGTGCCCAATGTGCCTGTGCCCTCCCTGCAGGGAGATGCCGCCTTTGTTGCCCTTCTGGCGCGTATGGGCTGCCAGGTCAACAAGACAGGTGAAGGCTTGACGGTAAGCGGCCCCGAGGAACTCAGGGGCATTACCATTGATATGGCTGACATGCCCGATGTGGTGCCGACCCTTGCTGTTGTGGCATCCCAGGCCAAAGGCAGGACGGTCATAAAAAACATTGCACACCTGCGCATCAAGGAGTGCGACCGGCTCCATGTCATGGCGGTGGAGCTGGCGAAATTGGGGGCCAGGGTCGAAGAACTGGAGGACACTCTGATTATTGAAGGCAATGCCCCTGACACCCCCATGCATGGCGCTGAAATAAACACCTATAACGATCATCGCATTGCCATGAGCTTTGCAGTGGCAGGCCTTGCCGTACCGGGCGTGAAAATACTTGGCGAGGAATGCGTCGCCAAATCCTTTCCTGATTTCTGGGAGAGATTTGCGCTGCTTTATGGGTAATAATTATTTCGGAAATGATTATTTCATTCAAGTAGCTCTTCACGTTTTCACCATCTTCATTATGTATCGTTACTTTAAAACTTAAAATGTCTATTTTACTCCACATCTGCTGTGGGCCCTGTGCCGCCTATCCCCTTGATTTCCTGCAGGGACAAGGGATCAGGGTGCGCGGCTTTTTTTATAACCCCAATATCCACCCGTACCGGGAATTCAAAAAACGCCTTGTGGCCGTGGAGCAGCTCGCCGCCAGGGAAAACCTTGCCGTGGAATACCACAGGGAATACGGACTGCGGGACTACCTGCGCCAGGTCGTATTCAACGAGAGTAGCCGCTGCGGGCTTTGTTATGATATGCGCTTGCGCGAGACCGTTGAGCAGGCCAAGAAAATCAGGGCCGATGCCTTTTCCACCACCCTCCTCTACAGCCGTTACCAGAATCACGAACAGATCCGCGCCAAGGCGAAACAGCTTGCCGAGCAGCACAAGATCCCCTTCTACTATCATGATTTTCGTGAAGGATGGCAGCAGGGCATTGACATGTCCAAGGACATGGGCCTCTATCGCCAGTCATACTGCGGCTGCATCTACAGCGAACAGGAACGCTACGATACGCACTTCAGGAAGCGGAAAGGCAAGAAGGGTTAATGGCGTTTCACAGCAGGTTCATGTGATCGATCTTGGTGCAGCGGTCCATGACTACAATAAGTCCAGCTGCTTCCGCTTTTGCTGCGGCCCCCTTGTGCACGATCCCCTCCTGCATCCAGATGAATTTGGCGCCAATCGCAATGGCATCCTCCACAATGGGCAAGACAGCTTCGGGCCGGCGGAAAATATCCACCATATCCACCTGCGTGGGAATAGCCTTCAGGCTTCGGTAACAGGGAAGACCAAGGATGGTATCCTGCCCGGGATTGACCGGGATGATGATATAACCCGCGGCCATAAGATAGCGTGCCACCTGGTGGCTGGGCCGCTGCGGCTTCGGGGAAAGTCCAACCACGGCTATTGTTTTGGAATCCCTCAGGATTCTGCGTATTGATGCGATCTGTGCAGCTGCAGGGATCATAGGGAAAACTCAGGCTTGTTTTTGAGATACTCAACAAAATAACGGGCGTTCAGGGCTTCACCGCAGACCCGTTGCATTAATTCCGCAGGCGGATAGACGGCTCCGTGGCAGTAAATATTCTCTGTCAGCCATTGTCGTATTTTTGTCAGGTTGCCCTGTTGCAGGGTTTGCCTGTAGTCCGTATCATAAAGGCAGTAGCTGTGCCAGATCTGGGCCGCCGCCAGGTTGCCGATTGTATAGGTCGGGAAATAGCCGAAGCTGCCATGGGCCCAGTGGATATCCTGCAGAGCGCCGTTTGCATCCGAATCGACCTTGACCCCAAGATAGTTCTTGTATTTTTCGTTCCACAGCGGAGGCAGATCAGAGGCTGTAACTGTGCCTTCGATCAATCCTTTTTCCAGTTCAAAGCGGATAAATACATGCAGATTATAGCTTACCTCGTCAGCCTCCACCCGGATCATTCCGGGGTGCACCCGGTTGATATAGTGAACGAAATCCTTCTGGGCGACGTCCTTAAACTGCTGCGGCAGAAATTCCTGCAGCACAGGGTAATATTTATCCCAGAAAAGCCGGCTGCGGCCGATTATATTTTCCCAGAGACGTGACTGTGATTCATGGATGCCGAGGGAAACGCCTTCATCAAGAGGGGAATCGGTATGCTCTGCGGAAATATTCTGTTCATACAGGGCATGGCCGCCCTCGTGCAGGGCACTGAAAATGAACTCCAGCGAGTCTGGCCGGAAACGGTTGGTCACCCTGCGGTCGTTATGGCCAAGGCTTGTGGTAAAGGGATGGGCTGAAATATCCTGCCTGCCCCGGTTGAAATCATAGCCAATTTCAGCCAGGAGCCTTTCTGAAAAAGCTACCTGGTCCTGTGGCCGCATCGATTGAATATTTGCCAGTGTTTTGGGAAGAGTTTTCCCTTGGGAAATCTTGTGCGGTAAAAGTTGGCTGAGCTCTGTATGCAAGCTTCCCAAAAGTGCATCAAGGTCATTGGTGGTCAGT
>Ga0210140_1000020_pt1 | contig 31614 bp, 20 predicted proteins | sample China_Bullhead_C_3_FD_184858 | JGI IMG/M metagenome (GOLD analysis project Ga0210140, IMG submission 184858) | Wetland microbial communities from San Francisco Bay, California, USA, that impact long-term carbon sequestration -... | ecosystem: Environmental > Aquatic > Marine > Wetlands ...
AGTTGAAGCGGAGTTTGAGGAGGTTGATGACGATAAGAAGTAACTTCTACCACTAGCCCAGATATTTCATGAATCACTTGCTGCGACCACGGATATGACCGTCCTTCCTGGCGTCCTCGGGTGTCGATTCCTGCGACGTACCGTTCAGGTACGCCTCGGAACCAACACCCTGCGGTTGCCCGGTGGCAAGCCCATCTTCGTGGTCTCGCGACAGCAATTCACGAAGTATCCGGGCTAAGGGCTTGCTTAATTCCTGGAAAGGGTGCTACATATGACCTCGTTTTTGGAGGTTGGAGCACCCTTTTTTATATTGCGGATTGCGGATTTGAGATTGCAGATTATAGGCATTTTAGATCATTTTAGGCATTAGAGCTCTCTATGCCCTACGCCTTTCCAAATGTGCAATGTTAGATGAGGAATGATACTCTGTGCTATGCGCCTAACAACAAGAGCTGGGAAAATACCTATGAGCGCATTAACGAAGGTCAGTAAACGGCTCGGGCTTTTCCTGTTGCCCTTTATTCTGTTTGGTTGTGCTCTGATGCCGGCCAAGAAAGAGGTTGCGGTTGAAGCTCCGCCCAGTGCTGAGGAGAAGCAGGCCCGCCAACAGCTGGCAAAGGCGGAATCAGCCTTGCAGGAGGGTAACTTGGAAGAGGCGGCCCAGCAGTATCGTCAGCTTGTTATGGCCTTTCCGCGAAGTCCGCAAGCGGCGAAGGCACTGCTGCGACAGGGTGAAATAGACTTTCGCTTGGAGCGCTACGAACAGGCTGCTTTGGTATTTCAACAAGTGATAAATGAGTTCCCGGTAAGGCCGGAGGGAGATGCGGCCCGGTTGTGGCTGCTACGCTGCTATCTCAGATTGGAGCGCTTCAATGATGCGGTGGAGACCGGGAGATCACTCGCAACATATTTGCCTGAAAGATCTCAAAGGGGTGAGGCTGCCGAAGTTGTGGCTGCAGCCCAGGAGGCAGAAGGCAATTACACTGAGGCAGTGAGGTGGTATGTTAAAGCGTACGAGCTCGCCGAAGAGGAGAAACATGCAGAACTGGCCATAAAGGTAGATGGTGCTCTGGAGCGCCTCGATCGGAATCTGGTACTTACCCTACTTGCAGAGTATCCAGATGGTTTTCCCAACTTCCAGTTGCAGACACGCATGGTGGAGATCGATATGGAGGAGGGGAGATTGGGTATAGCTCTGCAACAGCTCGCGGTTCTTATAGAGGAGCAGCCGCTCCATCCATTGGCAGAGACTTGGAAAATGATGTCAGAAAGGGTGGAGGAGTGGCTCAAGGTTGAGATGACTACAGTAGGTTGCGTCCTGCCTCTTAGTGGTCGCTATCAGGCCTATGGTGATAGGGTGCTTCGGGGATTAGTGATGGCAGCCCAAGATCTCCGAATCATGGTTCCTGGTGCTGGTGACATCCAACTGATTATCAGGGACAGTGGGGGTGATCCAGATCTGGCTGTAGCAGCAGTGCGCGACCTTGTTCTGGACCACAGGGTCGCTGCCATTATTGGACCTTTGAACCGAGTAGCTGCGGAGGCGGCTGCCAAGGAGGCAGAAAAACTCTGGGTTCCCATAATCACTCTCAGCCAAAAAGAGGGAGTCAACGAGATTGGTGGCTACGTGTTTCGTTATTTTCTCAGCAATGAGCAGCAGGCAAGGGCATTGGTGGAGTATGCGGTACTCGGACTCGGCTACAGACGTTTTGCTATTCTCTACCCCAACGATAATTACGGCACCAGACTAGTACAGTTGTTTTGGGACCAAGTGGATCGGCTGGGAGGGGAGATTCGAGGAGTGGAAGCCTATGAACCATCCCAGACAGATTTTGCAGATCAGATTAAAAAACTCGTTGGGCTTTACTACCCTCGCCCTGAAAGCGAGATTCCCGACCAAGCCAAGGAAGGTGCGGCTGCAGCTAACCTGGCAGAAGGAAGCACTGAACCATTAGAAGAAGAGCTGCTGCCGATTATGGATTTCGATGCGATCTTTATTCCCGATGGCTATAACCAAGTTGGTCTCATTGCACCCCAGCTGGCATATCATGATGTCACGGGGATTAGGCTGTTGGGAACCAACCTCTGGAATTCACCAAAACTTGTGGAGATGGCAGCCCCTTATCTGCAAGATTCTGTTTTTGTGGATGGCTTTTTCGCTGAGAGCAATCTGCCCTTGACCAGTCAATTCGTCGCTCGCTATCAAGAATCCTTTGGCGACAAGCCAGGGTACATCGAGGCTCAGGCCTATGATACTATGCGATTGCTTGTAGATGGTCTCCATCAACCAGGGGTAACATCTCGGCAATTACTTCGTAATGCTCTTTTGGGAATACAAGCCTTGCCTGGAGTGGCGGGGGCAGCATCAGTTGGTCCAGATGGAGAGGTGCATAAACCGCCTTTTTTAATCACCATCCACAGGAGACGAATGGAAGAAATCCAGGTGGACTATGGGGTACTGCGCCAGCGACAAAAGTCATTGGAGTTCTTCGCTGAAGAGCAGAGATCTCACTTGCCAATGAAATCTTCGCCTCCCCCGGAAGCGGTCCTATCAACAGCAAACCAGTGATCGGTGGGCAGCGGGTACCTTTGGGCTTGCGGCATCAAAAATGAAGGGATTTTGGAATTGAGGATTGAGTAAGCAGCCAATTGTTCCACTATAATCCCTAAATCCCAGGATTCATAAATTGATCAGGGAGCGCTATTGATGAAAATTACGGTTGAAGAGGTAGAGCACGTGGCAAGACTCGCTCGCCTGGAGGTTAGCACTGAGGAAAAGCAGAACCTCACAGAGCAGTTGAACGAGATTTTGCTCTATATGGAAAAGCTCAACGAGTTGGATACCACCGGGGTTGTTCCCACCTCACATGTCGTCGATCTTCACAATGCTTTCAGGGAGGATATTGTTGAGGAGTCTATGGATCGAACAGAGACTCTGAAAAACGCTCCGGAGGACAATGATGCTGAATTTGTGGTGCCGAGGGTAATCTAGCTCGGGCGCTTTACGCGGAAGCTAGCAGGCATTCCCATTCAATGTGGTTAAAATCATAATAATAATAGATTAATTTTACGTTATTGAGAAATAACTTTAAATAAATTGTTGAGAGATTTAAGGTCTGAGTTGGACCTTTGAAAAGACCAATCATGAAGCTATATGATTTGACCATACATGAACTACGCAGGCTATTGGATCGGGGAGAGACTACCGCGGAAAAAGTGACAGGTACCATCTATGAACGAATTAAAATGTTGGAGCCCAGGGTTGCCGCCTATCTCTCCCTTGCTGAAGAGAGAGCAATGGAGGAGGCAAGAAGCTGGGATAAACAGGGCTATGGTGATACCACAAAACCCCTTGCCGGCGTGCCATTGGCCGTGAAGGATGTTATCTGTACCAAGGGGATTCGAACAACCTGTGGTTCTCATATCCTGGCTAATTTTGTGCCGCCTTACGACGCCACTGTTGCTTTGAAGCTTAAAGAGGCCGGCGGTATCCTCCTGGGCAAGACGAACATGGACGAGTTCGCCATGGGATCCTCCAATGAGAATTCGGCTTTTCGACCGACGCGAAACCCTTGGAATCTCGACCGTATACCGGGTGGTTCCAGCGGCGGCTCAGCAGCAGCAGTAGCGGCAGATGAGTGTATCGCTGCTGTCGGTTCGGATACTGGAGGGTCAATACGCCAACCTGCATCACATTGTGGAGTGGTAGGGTTCAAGCCTACTTATGGGCGTGTGTCTCGATACGGCCTCGTGGCGTTCGCCTCTTCCCTCGATCAAATCGGTCCCATTACCAAAGATGTCACAGACGCTGCTTTGCTGCTCAATGTAATAGCAGGGTACGACCAGCGAGATTCAACTTCGGTGCCCAGGGAGGTTCCGGATTACAGGGAGAATCTCCTGGAAGGTTTGGCAGGCGTCACGGTGGGAATTCCCCGGGAATACTTTGTGGAGGGGTTGGTCCCGGAGGTGGAACGGGCTGTACGGCAGGCAATTAAGACCCTTGAGAGTCTGGGGGCACGAGCCATCGAAGTCTCACTTCCTCATACTGAATATGGTGTAGCTGCCTACTACATAATTGCTCCTGCGGAGGCCAGTTCCAATCTGGCGCGCTACGATGGCGTCAAGTACGGCTATCGAGACCGGGAAGGGAAGACCCTCATGGAGATGTATCGAAAAAGTAGATCCGAGGGTTTTGGCGCTGAAGTGAAGAGGAGAATAATGCTCGGAACCTATGCCCTGTCAGCTGGCTACTACGACGCCTATTACAAGAAAGCGTTGCAGGTCCGTACCCTGATACGCGAAGACTTTCTCACGGCTTTTAAACAATGTCAGGCCCTGGTTACCCCGGTGGCGCCAACAGCGGCATTCCCTTTAGGGGAGAAGGTGGACGATCCCCTGCAAATGTACCTCTCGGATGTCTTCACCCTGCCAGCCAGCTTGGCTGGAATTCCAGGCGTTTCTATTCCATGCGGCTTCACCAGTGAGGGGTTGCCCATTGGCTTACAGATTCTAGCACCCCATTTCGAAGAAGGATTGGCTCTCCGAGTAGCTTATAATTTCGAAAAGAACACTGACTTCCACCTCCGTCGGCCACCGCTTTAAAGTGGAAATTGGTTCAGCCCCTGACATTGGACATCCTAACTGTCTGATTTATAGAGACTAGAACAGTATTCAGAAGTTCAGGTCAATTTGTCCAATGACAGGGGCTGAACCTAATCATACCTACTTGTGTTTTTCGTATACAGCCCACACCGTTTGGGTATATCTGTTTCTATATCGTTCTCCTTGGTAAATGATTTTTCTGAACGCTCTTGCCGGCCATGGCTTTGGCTTTTCTGTTGCGAACATCTCCACAATTCGTAAAAAGTTCTTTTGAGATTGCCGTTCTAGGAATTCCCTAGCCTGCGTATAATTGAAAAACCATTTATGTCGGTCCATTGGAGGGTCGACGGGCAGGCCATAGTGAGCAAACGTGCCCCTTCCTCTTTCAATTGGGCGCCTCGCATGACGCCAACAGTTGGGAAGAGAGATGATAATATAATGCTTTGCGACTCTGATTATCTCATCGAAAATCGCGTGCATATTGTCCAAATGCTCAAGGACGTCGATACATAGAACACAATGGAACGCACCTGTTGCAAATGTTAGCCTGGTACAGTTCTCCAGGTTCAACCGTATGTCAGGTTTGCCAGCCACATCGATTCCTGTATATTCGACTCCTTCGAGAATGTCTCTGAGTGGTGCCTCAAAGCAGCCGACGTCCAGAAGGGAATCAGAAAGATATGTCTGGAACCTTTTTGCAACGTACCTGCTCCGCGCTTCCCTACTGGGAAAATGAATGTACTCTGTTTGCAAGTGCATAAGTTTTCAGACCCTGTTCATCGAACTAATGTTGGGCATTCCAAGAGAAATTCAGTTCCCAAAAGACAGCCGATGATGATCCCGTGGATTATGTCCTTTCGCTCCAGAGACAAAGACAACCCATTTAGACGGGTATAGAGGCATAGCAGACAGCCATGACTGACCTGCTGGCAGCGGCCAGCATAGGTAGGATACCCTGATTGCTTATTCGAATGCTTACTAGATTTGCGCCCCATAGGAAGCAGATAAAGATCTACAAGAAACCATAGGGTGGTTGAGAGGGGGTGTTTATTCCTCCTCCCTAAAATACCCTTTCGGTATCACCACAATACCTCTGGGAGTCACGGTGAAACGTTTGCGATCCTCACTCGGGTTGTAGCCAATTGTGGTTTTAGGTGGGATTATATTGTGTTTGTCGATGATTGTTTTTTTGATCTTACAGTGTCGCCCTACCACCACTCTATCCATAATAACTGACTCGTCTATCTGAGCCCAACTCCGGACTATCACATTAGGAGACAGTACAGAGTTTCGCACGATACCACTCACGATGCAGCCAAGAGCGACCAGAGAATCAAGGGCTTTCCCAACCCGAAAACCGTCAGACCGTTCGGTAGCAAAAACAAACTTGGCGGGTGGGGCTGCGGTCTGGTAGGTGTGAAGAGGCCACCGCTGTCCGTAAAGATTGAAATAGGGCTCCACTCCGGTGAGATCCATGTTGGCGTTCCAGTAGGCATCCAAGTCTCCCACATCGCGCCAATAGGAAGAATCCCGGGTGTGGGGTTCCAGTCGCAATTGCCGTTCGCCATCCGGCATGGTCATGTAGATATAGTCCTCGATTTTATTCTGTTGCCGGTAGGGATAGGCATAGATCCGGTGGGAGTTCAGGAGATTGGGAATGATGTCGCGGCCGAAGTCGACTTCATTTCCAGAGGTGAGAACTTCAACCAGAGTCTCCGTCCGGAAAAGGTAAATTCCCATGGAGGCCAACACGCGGCTGGAGTCTCCCGGTATAGTTTTGGGAGCCTCTCTGGGTTTTTCCTGAAAACCAAGAATGCGAAATTCTTCGTCCACTTCGGCCACCCCGAACTGCTGTGCCAGTTCTGTTCCCACCTCGAGAAGCGAGATGGTAACATCTGCCTCTCTCTCCTGGTGGTAACTGGCAAACAGGCTATAGTCCATTTTGTAAATGTGGTCACCTGAAAGGATCAAGACGTGGCTTGGCCTGTAACGCTCAATGAGATAGAGGTTCTGGCGAATAGAATCGGCGGTACCTCGATACCAATCAAGCCCTGTCCGCTGCTGAGGTGGGACGATTCTTAAGAAGTGACCCAGCTTCTGATTAAAGATATTCCAGCCGTCTTCCAGGTGGTCATGGAGAGACTGGGACTTATATTGGGGTAGAATGATGATCTTGTACACCATCGAATTGATACAGTTACTCAAGGGTAGATCGATAAGGCGATACATGCCACCAAAAGGAACGGCGGGCTTGGTGCGGTCCTGGGTAAGGGGCATGAGCCTTTCGCCCCTACCACCAGCCATGACAAAGGCAAGAACGTTTTTCATGATACTATCCTGCTACTGTAGTGGTTATTGGATATACTGCAACCTAACATATGGTCTCTGACGCTGGAGGAAAAGTCAAATTAATCTTTACCCTAACGTTGCAGACCCACACCGGCTAAAATCGCTAGGCTCGCACTATAGTACACCATCTGCGGCTGTGCTCGCCTCGGCCAGGATCTCACGTACGGTGAAGTACGCTTCGTCCTGACCGAGCCTGTGCGCAGCCACATCTAGCGCACTCTAGTGCGTTTTTCCTCGGAGTAGGTCTACAACGTTAGGGTTTATCTGCCATATAGTCTATGGAGTGAAACTCCCAGCAAGCCTAACGGACGGCGTTGAATGCATTATGAGGAATAGGTCGAAGGGTCGAAATGAGATGAGAGACTCGGGTCAGAAGAGTGCCGCCACGAACTGTTCAGGGTCAAACTCCCTGAGATCATCCAAGCCCTCGCCCAAGCCGATGAAGCGGATGGGGATTTGAAATTCCTGACAGGCACCCACAACTATGCCACCTTTGGCCGTGCCATCCAGCTTGGTGAGCACCAGCCCTGTGACCGTCAATTCCTGATGGAAAAAATGCGTTTGCGAGATTGCGTTTTGTCCTGTGGTGGCGTCAAGGATGAGCAGGACCTCATGGGGGGCGGTGTCCATTTGTCTCGAAATCACCCGCTTTATTTTTTTGAGTTCCTCCATGAGATTCACCTTGGTGTGGAGACGACCTGCTGTGTCTATTAACACCACGTCCACACCTCGAGCCTGAGCCGCAGCCATGGCATCATAGACCACGGCCGCCGGGTCAGCACCACTACTTTGCTTGACCAGCTCGACTTCCACACGTTCAGCCCAGGTTGACAGCTGTTCTGTGGCCGCAGCCCGAAAGGTGTCGGCAGCAACCAGCATCACCCGTAAACCCGCCTGTTTATAGTGGAACGCCATCTTGGCGAGGGTTGTAGTTTTGCCCACACCATTGACACCAACAGCCATGATCACAAATGGCTTGTGACCAGTAACATCTAGGGCTGAGGTCTCGACCTTTAGGAAACGGCGGATTTCGTCCTTCAGGTGGATGCGCAATCGATCTGCATCCGTAAGCTCCCGGCGATGGAGCTTCTCCTCCATGGAAGTAATCAGTTTCTGTGTGGTAGCAACCCCGAGGTCTGAGGTGATCAACACTTCTTCCAATTCCTCTAGCACATCTTGGTCAATTTCTTTCTTGCCAACAACCAACCGGTCGATTTGTCCTGCCAGTGTCTTCCTGGTCTTCTGTAACCGCGAGCGCATATAAGTGAAAATCCCGGAAGTTGTCTCAGAGGCAGGCTCGACCCCATTCTCCGCCGGAGGATCTTCGGTTTCAGGAGAGGATTCTTCTGGCTGGGGAGATTCGATTGTATTCTCCCCCGCACTCTCGGTTGCATCGTCTTCCTGTTTGCGTCTAAACCATCTAGCCATGGGTTTCAGGAATACCTTGAAAGTTTACAGAGATGATTTTTGAAATACCGGGCTCTTCCATGGTCACCCCCAGAAGAATATCTGATATCTCCATGGTTCTCTTGTTGTGGGTGACCATAATGATTTGAGAATCTTGGCTGATTCTTTTGAGCACCTCAATGAAGCGATCAATGTTGGCGTCATCCAGAGGGGCGTCCACCTCGTCCAAAATACAAAATGGACTGGGTTTTATCATATAGAGGGAGAAAAGGAGCGCGGCTGCAGCCAGGGCCTTTTCTCCGCCGGAAAGGAGACTCATGCTGGTCAGTTTCTTGCCTGGAGGATGCACGAGGATTTCCACCCCAGCCTCCAGGGGATCGCGGTCGGTCATGAGCCGCAAATGGCCACTGCCACCATTGAAAAGCAGAGGAAAAACTTCTGCAAGTTTGCGATTTACAGCTTCGAGGGTTTGGAGAAACCGCTTTCGAGTTGTGCGATTGATCCGAGAAATTGCTTTTTTCAAGCCTTCCAGTGACTGTACGAGATCATCCCGTTGAGCAGTGAGGAAGTCGTGGCGTTGTTGCTGTTCTTCATATTCCTCTATGGCTGTCAAGTTCACCTCACCAATGCGCGCCACCCGATCGCGAAGCCGCTGCAGTCTAGCTTCCGACTTTTCCAAATCCACGACCTCTTCTTCCGAAACAGGTAAATCCTCCATGGTGAGGTCCAGATGGTAGTGCTCCTGAATCTGGTGCACGAGATACTGGATCTTCAGGTTGAGTTCGGTGAGTTCTTGGTGCCGAGTCTGAATCTCCCGCTCCTGTTCTTTGTCCTGTTTGATCAGCTGCAGTCTGCGGGATTCAAAATTTTGCTGCTTTCCTTCAAACTCGCGCCAGTGGTCCTCTTCAACTCTGAGGCGCTCTTCTCGCTCCAGCAACTGCTTGTGGGCTTGCTCTAGTCTCTCTTGGGTTTGTTGTTGTTCCTCGGTAAGCTGATGTATTTGATGCTGGCAATTTTTTTTCTCTTCCAGAAGCTGTTGGTCTCGCCGATCGCCTTCAGCAGTATACTCTTCCAGCCTCTGGTGGCTCGAGCGGGCTGCCTCTTTTTTCTCCACAAGCGCACCAACCGACACCTGTTGAGCCGTGGCTTTTTCCTGCAGGCCGTCCACTATATTTTCCTGTTCCTGCCGCTGGTGTTGCGCTTCCGCTAAGCCCTCCTCCGCTTCTTCTTTTTGCTCTTCCAGAGCCTCAAGTTCACGCTCGCTTTGGCTGAGTTCGGTCTGGAGCTGAGAGACCTCTTCTTTATCGTGGTCTTTTTCCATGTCCAGTACTGCTAGCCGCTCGATGATTCCCTGGTGTTCGGCCTGCGAGCGGTAGTGCTTTTTTTCTTGTTCCAAAAGCTGATCTCGCAATATCTGTTGGTTCTCCTGAATTGACTGGAGTCGTGAGACAATCTGGGCAAGCTGTTCATCGACTTTCCCGGATTTGTCCCGCTCTTTTTTCAACCTTTCTTCTGAGGCAATAATCTTGGCCTCAAGATCCTTCCTCTCCTCCTGTTTTTCCAAGATACTTATCTGTTGTTCCTGGCTTCCTCCCCATAGTGTTCCGTCCTGGCCGATCAGATCCCCTTCGGCCGTTACCAAGATATACGCCTTGGGGTGCAACTGCCACCAGGATAAAGCCTGCTCCAGGTCGGAGCAAAACAGTACCTGGGACAACAGATGATTGATAACCGATTCGTAGCCCGGGCGCGGCCTGACCAAGCGTGCCAGAGGAACTGGACCCTCACCGTCGGCCTTTAACTCCGGGGCCTCATTGGTGACAGATAGCGGCACAAAATAGTTCCGGCCTGTTTTTGTGCGTTTGAGGTGCTGCAAAGCAGTACGGGCATCACTGACTGAATCCACCACTAATGCCTGCAGTCGGCCACCGAGAACTGCCTCAACCGCCTGGCGATGGCTGACATCAACTTCCAACATTTCTGCCACTGCGCCCCTGATGTTACAGTGAAGTTCTTTCTCATCCCTGGCGTTCATTAGCTCCCTGACCGCATCGTTAAACCAGGCGTAGGAGTCCTCCATCTCCAGGAGTATCTTCAATTGGGACTGTTGCTGGTGGTAGGTGCTTTCCAGGGCGGTAATTGTCTCAGTGTACCCTTCACGATCCTGTTCAAGCTTGTGTTGCTGCTGCTTGAGAGAATTAACTTCGGCAGAAAGTTTCTTGAGTTCTCCCTCACTGGCACTTTTTTTCTTTTCCAGACTCTCAATTTGGGGCTGCAAGTGATCGTGTTTTTCCTTGAGTTCCCGGTATTCGGATTCTTGGCGACTTTGGCGGCGGCCAAAATCTTCCAGTCTTTTGCGCATTGACAGTTGATCATTGCGCGCCCGCGCTAGTTCCCCCAACAGGTCAACCAGATCACCTTTTCCCTCATCCAGCTGATCAGTTAACTGAATCAGACGTGCCTTTTCTCGGTCCAACTCACCGTTCAGTTGGCCGACCAGGGCTTCAGCCTCGGAGCATTCCGCTGATAATTCTCGTTGTTTTTCAGCCAACCGGTCTTTTTCCTGAGCAAGTTGCGCCTGCCGTTCCTCTTGCTCCAGGATCTCCTTTGCCAACCGTTGCTGTCTTTGCTCTAATTCTTTGATTTGCCGTTGCAGGTGGAGGAGGCTATTCTCGTCGCTGGTGATTGAGTTCTTGACCTGAAACAGTGCCTCTCTGCGTTGTCGGAGACTCTCCTCTATTTCGTGCATCTGACTGCCACGCTCTGTTAGTTCAGCGTCCAGTCTGCCCAATTGCGCCCCCCGCTCAGATTGGGAATCTTTTAGAGAGCGGAGGTCTTTGTCCAGCACTTCCATTTCTTTGCGCCACTGGCCATAATGATGCAGTGCGCGGTTGATTTCAATCTGCTTAATTTCCTTTTTTAGGGACCGATAACGATTTGCCCGCTGAGCCTGACGTTTGAGGCTCGAAAGCTGACGCGAAACTTCGGCGATGATGTCACCAAGGCGGAGAAGGTTCTGTTTTGTAAGTTCGATCTTGCGGAGGGCAGCCTTCTTTTTGACCTTAAACTTGGTGATCCCTGCAGCTTCCTCGATGAGGGCGCGGATGTCTTCTGGTTTGGACTCCACAACGTGGCTGATCTTGCCTTGCTCGATAATGGCATAGTGGCGATGCCCGACTCCGACATCCATGAAAAGCTTACCTATGTCCATCCTACGGCAAGGGATTTTGTTGATGAGATATTCACTCTCTCCGGAACGAAAAAGGCGGCGGGTGACCATGATTTCACTGAGGTCGTGGTAGGGCGGAGGCGCTTTGCCATCCTCGTTGGAGAGAACGAGTGAGACCTCGGTAAAATTCAAAGATGGACGTCCATTAGCGCCGCCGAATATGACCTCCTCCATGAATTTGCCCCGGAGTTGTTTGGCGCTCTGTTCGCCCAGCACCCAGCGAATGGCGTCGACAATATTGCTCTTGCCACAGCCATTGGGTCCCACAACCGCACAGATCCCGGTGGAAAAGGTGATGGTGGCTTTGTCGACAAACGACTTGAATCCGAAGAGTTCTAGCTGTTTAACGTGCATGGGGCTTAGGGGAAGAGGACAATTCCTCTGGTTTAAGGATTGTCCGGAGTGAAAGTATGTCCAGGGGCATGTTTTCAGGTTTCATCTTGGTTTGGACCACCTCTCCAAAAAATCACCGCATGCTAACAAAAAGGTAGAACCTTGTAAAGCGATTCTTCTTGTATTTGCTTGGTTAAAGTTGGAGAGGCGGGGGGGGCAGGGGCGGAGATCAAAGGACAGAAGGCAGCGGGCAGAGGAAAGATTGCGGATTGCGGATTTAACAAAAAAGCAGTCAGCAGGCAGGATACAACAAGAAGAAAGAAGACAGGAGGAAGAAGACAGAGGGCACATGGTAGATTGCAGATTCTAGATTTGAGATCTCACATCCCACATCTGCCATTCCCCAATCCGGCATTCCTTCAGGGGCAGTTTAAACCACGTTCTCTGGACCCTTCTTCTTTACTTGAATGATCTATCCGCAGTTCACAAAACCAAGCGCGAAAAATCTGCCAGTTGCTGGAAAAGGTTGGCGATTCGGGTCAGTAGGGCCAACCGGTTCTGTCTCAGAGACAAGTCCTTGTCTAGAACCATTACATCGTCGAAAAAGTGATCAATGGGACCTTTGAGCTCACTCAAGCGCTCCAGAACGTCGCCGTAGTCCCGCTTAGCCAGAACCTTTTCCAGTTCTTGCTCACAGGTTACCACTTCCTGATACAAATCCTTTTCTGCTTGATTAACGAACAGCTCAGGATCCACATCACCATCCACCGGTTCTTTCAGAATATTGACCACCCGCTTCACTGTCCCCACTAAGGGTTCAAAAGTCTCACTTTCTTTGAAGGCTTTGAGGGTGGAAATTTTCGCCACGGTTTCCACCAGCGGATCCAGGTGGTAGGCCAGAACTGCGTCAACCACGTCTTGCGGCTGATCTTGTCCTATAAGGAAATGCTGCAATCTCACCTTGAAGAAATCGAGGACGGCTTGATACGTCTGCTCCTTGGGTTCAGTGAGCTTTCCATCTAACCCATCCAGGGCTTGCTTGATAAGGTCAGAGAGGGAAAGGGAGAGATCCTTTGCCAATATGATACGGATTATCCCGAGGGCCTGGCGGCGCAGTGCGAAGGGATCAGCAGTTCCGGTCGGGATTTGACCAACCCCGAAACATCCTACCACTGTGTCCAGTTTGTCGCCCATGCTGACCAGGGCGCCAGCCGTACCAGATGGCAATGCTCCCCCCGCGTGGGTGGGCAGGTAGTGTTCATAAATTGCTTCAGCCACAGCTGCATCTTCATTGGCAAGGCGAGCATAGGCCCGGCCCATGACACCCTGCAGTGAAGGGAACTCGCTCACGGTACCAGTCACCAGATCAGCCTTGCACAAGAATGCAGCCCTACTGACGGTCGGTTTTTGCTCCGGTGCTACCTGGTCGGCCATATGTTCAGCCAGGGCCTTGAAACGTTCCAGCTTTTCGTAAGAGGTCCCGAGCTTGGAGTGGAAGACCACCTCTTTTAGTTCCTCGACCCTGTCTTCAAGGGAGACCTTCTGATCCGCCACATAGTAGAAACGGGCATCCTCAAGACGAGCCCGGATTACCCGCTCGTTACCGTGGGCGACCACTTGAGGGTCCCGGGTCAGGGTATTGTTAACCGTGACAAAGTAAGGCATCAATTTGCCGGCATCGTCCACTACGGCGAAGTAACGCTGATGAGAGCGCATGGCCGTAATCAGAACTTCCTGCGGCAACTCCAGGTAGTGCTTGTCGAAACTGCCACAGACAGCCGTGGGGTACTCCGCCAGCTGAACGACTTCATCCAGAAGCCCTTCATCCTCACGGATAGTACCGTTTTTCTCTTTGGCACATGCAGCAACAAGCTGGCGGATTCGTTCAGTCCTCTCCTCAATGTCAACGATTACAAACCGTTCACGCAGGGCCTCCACATAGCCGTCAATCTCAGTGACCTCAAACGGCCCAGGGCTCATGAAACGATGCCCGTAGGAAGTGTTGCCACTCGTGACATTGCCGTAAGTGCACGGGACTACTTCTTGGCCCAACAAGGCAACGATCCAATGTATTGGTCGGGCAAAAGTAACTTTCAAACTGCCCCAGCGCATGGACTTGGGAAAGGGAATATCTTGGATTAGATCTGCAAGCACTCCACTCAAAATATCAACAGTAGAGATGCCAGCCTGGTGACGGCTAACCACCACATACTCACCTTTGCCGGTTTGTTTCACCTGGAGTTCATCCGGGCTCACCCCCTGGGCCCGGGCAAAACCGAGGGCTGCCTGAGTGGGATTCCCCGACTCGTCAAAAGCGGCTGCCTTAGGAGGGCCGGTGATCTCGATGGTCTGGGCTTCCTGCTTTTCGGCCACATCCTTAATCAGCCAGACCAGCCGTCTCGGTGTGGCCATGGTTTGGATGGATCCGTGGGCCGCCCGCTGCTCCGACAGGGTTTTACTGAGCATGGCCGCCATTGCCTCCAGGGCTGGCTTGATGTAACTGGCTGGAATCTCCTCAGTACCTATTTCTAATAAAAAGTCTTTTGCCATAAGGTCTCCCCCAAATCCATATCGTAATCGCTGTTTACCAAAACCACAATCATCGCCCTTGTAAGTTCTTCCATCTGTTGAGCAAGGGATAGCCCATCTCTTCACGCTGCTCCAGGTAGCTTTGGGCCGCAAGTCGAGCCAGGTTCCGTACCCGACCGATGTAGTTGGTGCGCTCAGCTACACTGATGGCTCCTCTGGCATCCAGCAGATTAAAGGTGTGCGAACACTTCAAGCAGTAGTCATAAGTGGGCAGCACCAATTTGCGCTCATTCATACTGATGGCTTCAGCTTCGTACATATTGAAGAGTTTGAAGAGCATGTCCACATCAGCTTCTTCAAAGTTGTAATAAGAAAATTCCACCTCCCATTTGTGATGGACGTCCCCGTAGGTCATCTGGTCCGTCCAGGCCAGGTCAAAGATGTTGTCTATCCCCTGGAGGTACATGGCAATCCGTTCGAGGCCATAGGTGAGTTCACCAGAGATAGGATCCAGAGGCATGCCGCCAGCATTCTGAAAATAGGTAAACTGGGTAATTTCCATGCCGTCCAGCCAGACCTCCCAACCAAGCCCAGAAGCTCCCAGAGTGGGCGACTCCCAGTCATCCTCCACAAAACGAATATCGTGGTCCAGCGGATCTATGCCGAAGCTCTTGAGGCTATCCAAGTACAGCTCCTGTAGATCCATGGGAGATGGTTTGAGGATTACCTGATATTGGTAGTAGTGCTGAAGACGATTAGGGTTTTCCCCGTAGCGTCCATCGGTTGGCCGACGTGATGGTTCCACGTAAGCGACATTGTATGGCTCGGGACCAAGAGAACGAAGCAGGGTTGCCGGGTTGAAAGTTCCGGCGCCTACTTCGATATCGTATGGTTGTTGAATTATACACCCATAGTCGTGCCAATATTGCTCAATTGCTAGGATCAATTCCTGAAATGTCATGGGAGACTCCTTGCGTTGGATAAGAAAGGGTGTGGGTATGGATTAACGGAGTAAGTTACCTTGCGGCTGGTTCTCTGTCAAGCCTATTATCCAGAGGATCTGCAGCTCCAGTGGGCACAGCGCATATTTCGGATTTGGGATTGCGGATTTGGTTGGCTACCGCAAGAATGTTGCAACGATTTGAAATAACTCCCTCTAACGTGAATCTGTCGGCTGTAGGGCGCCTATCTGATAAAGGAGCTTGAGAGATTTCAAATCCTTCTCTAGATAATGCCTGACAAGATCAATAAGAAGGAAGCGACACTCCTGGCGGGATTGGCGTTGGAATCTGAGACGCCAGAGTTTGGCAAGGGGAAGTTGCTGCGCTTGGCGAAGAAGCATCACAGTACCCAAAGAAACCGGATAGGGTTGCTGACCATGTTTATGGTCGTTGCATACGAGACCACCCTGGAGGATGGAGAAAAACCAATTTCCACCAGCACGGAGTTTCTGGCCGCACAGAATACAGCCTTGCAGGTTTGGACCATATCCACTCAAATGCAACATCCGTGTCTGGAACAGCAAGGAAGTGTTTTCAGGCTCCACCCCTAGCTCCAGTTGTTCAAGGTATTGGTAGAGCAGGGCGAAGAGGGTGGCGTTGGCCTGTCTTTCCGGCGACATTTCCAATACTATCTCGCAGCTGAGGCTGGCATATCCCAAACGGGCGATGTCGCTTCGGAGGGCGATGAAGGCGTTCTTGAGCTCGCTGGCATCTAGCCTTACCAGTCCAGAGGTTGGCCGGTCCACATAGGTAACAGCGACGTGGGAACAAGGTTCCAAGGTGTGAACAAATCTTTTCTTACTGCGCCGGGCCCCTTTGGCGATACCGGTGAGTTGCCCTTGGTTTCTGCTGAAAAAAGTGATCAAGCGATCTGATTCGCTGTAGTCCCTGGTGCGGAGAATGATCGCCTCGTCTCGGCGAATTGCCATGGTGCTCTACCTTATCGCAGAGCGCATTTGCCAGCAGGCAGCAAGCAAAAGAGCCGCTCCAGCGAGCGGTGCAAGCGAGATGACTTATACATTCGCTTAGTCTAGTGAGTCTTTAAACCTTTCTCGCTCGTCTCGCCCGCCCTCACGTCTCGCTGCAAATGCGCTTTGCGCTATGCGATATTTTCATCGGACGATGTATTTCAGAAAGGCAGTGGAGGTGGAGAGGTAGATGAGGATGCCCGTGATGTCATTGGCTGTGGTAACGAAGGGCCCGGAAGCCACCGCCGGATCGATACCTAGTTGTTTGAAACCGATCGGCACCAGTGTGCCCATAAGCGAGGCTACTACAATGGCACCAGCCATGGCGCAGCCCACGGTGAACCCCAGGGCGGGGTTGTGGTGCCAGAGTTCGGCAGCAATGCCAATGGTAAGTCCGCAGGCAAGGGCCATGAGCAGTCCCACCCTGACTTCCTTGAATATGGTGCGGCCCAACCTGTGCAGATCAATATCGCCTGTAGCTAGGCCTCTCACCGTGATTGTGGAAGATTGGATGCCTACGTTGCCCCCCATGGCGGTGATCACCGGTACAAAGGTGATGAGGACGATGGCATCGGCCAGGGTCACCTTGAAAAGCCAGAGGAGGTAGCCGGTCAGCAAGCCGCCAAAGAGGTTGGTGATCAGCCAGGGGAGGCGATATCGAGATATCTTCCAGATCTGGTCGCCGTAATTAAGTTCATCTTCGTGGGTTCCGGCCATGCGCAAGACATCCTCGGAGATCTCCTCCTCCACAATGTCCAAAATGTCGTCAATGGTGATTCGCCCCACCAGGTTGTCATCGGAATCTACCACCGCTGCCGAAATGATGTCATACTTCTGAAATATCCTGGCAACATCTTCCTGGTCCATATCAACCGGTATGGGGCGAACACTGGTGTCCATGACCTCTGCAACAATGTCGCCCGGGTCTGAGAGGATCAGCCGGCGCAAACTCAGCTGTCCCACCACCTGCTTGCGAGAGTTAATCACGAAGATATTTGCCAACCCTTCCAAGTCCTTGCCATACTCGCGAACATGCTTGATGGTATCAGCAATGGTTGCCTCCTGGGGCACTGCCAGCAACTCAGCTTGCATGATGCCGCCAGCGGTTTCCTCGTCATAGGCCAGGAGCCGACGAACCTCTCTGGAATCCTCGACGTCAATGGAGGCCAAAACCTCCTCAACCACCTCTTTCGGGACGCTGGCAAGAAGATCTGCGGCATCGTCAGAGTCCAATTCGTCAACGATTTCACCCAGACGTTGGTGAGGTAAATCGGCCAGGATCTGATCTTGAGAAAACTCCGAGAGTTCAGCGATTACCTCTGAAGCGGTGTCAATATCCAGCTCGCGGAATAGCTTTTTCTTCTCATGCTCGTCCAGAGCCTCGAACAAATCTGCAATGTCGGCAGGGTGAAGGTCCGCCAGCAATTGAACCGCCTCAGCCAGCCGATTCTTGTTCAAATCAGCCTTCAACAATGAGAGAGTGTCGCTGCGTTCCTTGGTCATGGTCTGTTCACCGGCTCTCGCTGTTCAATATCTGGTGTGAGGAGCAAGGATGGATCAGGCAGTTTCAGGTAAACTACCTGACCTGTTTCACCCAACCGTTTGAGGGGTTCACCATTCAGATAGAGTTGGATACCACCGGCGTTGCCAATGAGGAGTTTGTAACTTGATGACGCCCGCCATGTTAGCTGTTCACCCGGCTGAAGCAGGTATTCATGCTCCCCAGTCTCATCGGTGCTAATACGGACCCAGGTGGTTTCAGCTGCCTCGGCCTTCAGCAGGTATGGGGATTGGGCAGGAGAAAATATTCCCTCTTCCTGCGGAGATTCACCTGAGGGATAACCACTGCCTTCACCAATCTTGGACACTTCTGCACCAGTGGAAGCAGCGGGGGCAGCCTGACCACCTAATTTAGAGCTGTCAGGTTCTGATCCAGTCATCAACTCTCCCTGAGTCCGCCTGGAACTCTGAGCGGACTTTGCCTGGTTGATTCCAGAGTCAGGATTACTCTTGACCGCTCTCTGGTCCACGGCAGTTGGAGAGATGAACTCTCCACGTGAGGACGACGTGGACTGCTTTCTCACAGAGCTGGGGCGGTACCAAAAGAAGATCAAGCCTGTTAGCAGGGTAAGGGCAATGACAAGAACAAGCAGCTTTTTATTGGAGGATTGGGGCTGTAGTCGTTGATGGAATTTCTCTATCCCTTCCTGATGGTCTCCCGCCTCCTCAAGTAGATTCTGGTATTCAACAATTACCTCTTCCGGATTCAGGCTAATCTTCTCTGCATAAGCTTTCAGAAATCCCTTAATGAGGACCGGGGCGGGAAGTTGTTCAACATTCCCATGCTCAATGGCGCGCAGCATGTCCATACTGATTCTGGTATCGGCCGAGATCTGCTCCAAACTTATTCCTCGTGCTTGTCGTTCTGCTCGCAGAAATTCACCGAGGCTTTTCATGAGATCGCTTCCAGTTGAAATTCAGCCCCAAATTGCTCTTGGGGCTAGGGGTAGATGCGCTGTAACATTCTCGGAAACGGAATAGCTTCGCGTAGATGTTGGATGCCGCAAATCCAGGCTACAGTGCGCTCAATTCCAAGACCGAAGCCTGAATGGGGCACCGAGCCATAGCGTCGTAGATCAAGATACCACTCGAAAGGCTCCCGGGGTAGATCGTGCTGCGCCAGTCTCTCCAAAAGCTTGTTATAGTCGTCTTCTCTCTGAGAGCCGCCAATAATTTCTCCATAACCCTCAGGCGCCAGCACATCAACACAGAGGGCTAGGTCAGGCTTATCTGGATCACTTTTCATATAAAAAGCTTTGGTTTGCAATGGGTAGTGGGTGATCATTACGGGTCGATCAAACTGTTCTGAAATGAGAGTGTCCTCGATGGTACCAAAATCTTCACCCCACTCGTGGTCAATGGAGTTTTGTCGCAAGAGATCCAGGGCTTCATCGTACGTTATTCGCGGAAAGGGAGGTAGCACCGACTCGAGTTTACTTCGCTCACGCCCCAAAACCTTGAGTTCCTCGCTTTTATGGGTGAGGACCGAATGGACCAAGTGGCTGACCAGTTGTTCTGCCAGAGAGAGAATATCCTCCAACTCAGCGAAGGCCGCCTCTGGTTCTAGCATCCAGAACTCGGTAAGGTGCCTGCGGGTTTTAGACTTTTCCGCCCTAAAAGTGGGGCCAAGAGTGTAGACTTTGCCAAAAGCCATGGCACCAGCCTCGGCATACAGTTGGCCGCTTTGGGATAGGTAGGCTTTTTCATCGTAAAAATAATCGGTTTCAAAAAGGGTGGTGGTGCCTTCACAGGCAGCGGGAGTGAGGATGGGAGCATCGAAAAGGATGAATCCCTCTCGGTTCAGATACTCCCGAGCCGCTTCAATAACCTGGCTGCGGATTCGCAGAATTGCGTGTTGCTTGGCAGAACGAAGCCAGAGATGGCGATGGTCCAACAAAAATGCCGGTCCGTGTTCCTTGGGGGTGATGGGATAATCTTCAGCTATCTGGACAACGGTAATATCGCTCACTTGCAGCTCGTGACCACCTGGAGATCTGACGTCTACGTGGACTGTTCCAGTGACCACCAAAGAGGACTCTTGCGTCAGGGTATCGGTGAGGGCAAAGGTAGCAGGGCTCACCTCGTTCTTCACCACCACAGCCTGGATGGTACCAGTTCCATCTCTGATGAGGAGAAAGCGGACCTTGCCGCTTGATCGTTTGCTGTAAAGCCAACCACGGATCGTCACCGTCTGATCAACAAACTGGCCAATAGTATCAACGGTGGTAGTTTGGACCATGGAAGCTCTCCGATAAAGACAGAAGCATCCCCAGAGGTTGACGATCACTGTTTCTGGAGCTGTGGGCTGGTCTCATCGACAATCTTCACATACGAGCGTTCCCGTAAACTGCTCAACCATTCCCTATATCTGAATTCAACTTCTCTTTTGTAGAGTGAATTCCGAATGCTTTCCCGAACTTCATCCAATGCCTTGGGGGGTGCTTTGTCCACCTCGGTGACTTTAATAATGTGTATACCTCTGGTGGTCTCTATGTCCGGGCTGACTTCGCCAGCCTTCAAATTCTCGACTGCGGCCTCGAGAACGGGCTCGAGTTCGCCTCGGGCGAAGTAACCCATGTCTCCTCCCGCCTCCGCTCCGGGACCTTGACTATAGTTCTTAGCCAGCGAGCCAAAATCGACTCCAGCTCGCACACGTTCTAGGATCTGTTGGGCCAGGTCACGTAAGCGAGCTCGCTCCTCCGGAGTGTCGTCGGGATAGTAGGGCAGGTAAATGTCCTGGATACGCCACCGTTCATGTTTCTCGAATTCATGGAGATGGTCCTGATAGTAAGCCTCCACCATCTCGTCGGTGATTACGGTTTTATTTTGAACCTCGCGGCTGACAAGCTTTCTTTGTTCCAGGCCCTCCTTAATTTGCTGGCGAAGGTCTGTTATCGTTTGCTCTTGCGTGCGAAGTTCGGCTTCCAGGGTTTCCTGGGTAAGATTGTTTTCTTTCATGATTCTGGCAACCGTCTCATCTACTTCCTCTTCACGCACGGAAATTTTTAGTCGAGAGATCTCTTGGGAGGCCAAACGCTCGTCAATAAGGCGATTCAGCATACTGTGTCGCATCTCTTCCAGGGACAGCTCTTGCTCACGAAGGAAAGGATTTTGCTGCCGGGCAGCTACCAGTGCGTTTGTCCTTTCATTGAGCTCACTCAGGGTAATAATGTCGTCATTCACGTAAGCAATGATGCGGTCTACGAGCTCCGCAGCTGTGCCAAAAGAGGGCAAAATACCTCCCAGCAGTAAAAACAGCGACAAATTAAGAATCCAACTTCTCCAGCGCACGTCTCTTCCCAGATAACACTGGCCAAGTTGATCTAACTACCCGACCTTAAAACAAAAAGCTAATAAAATTAAATTGATAACATGTTACTTTAAGTTGTGCAAGAGCTTTTTCAGCTCGGTGATTGACTCTACCACGTCGTAGGTGGGGCTGCTGAAATAGAGACGGTGTTCTGGGGTAAGACGCAAGTGCTCTGGCTCGGCTGCAACCAAGCCAGTTAGTTTGTCCAAGTCTATTTCTGGATTTTCAGAAAAGGTAAGGACATACTCGCCATTCACCGCATCCAACCGTTTCACCCACAACCGACGCAAGAGCAGTTTCAGATCTAGCAGTACGAGTAGATGGGAAGTCTCTTCAGGCAGAGGACCAAATCGATCCCGCAGTTCTTCTTCCATATCTGCGAGAGAGCTTTCATCGCTGGCACTGGCGAGGCGCTTATATGTGTTCAATCGCTGGCTGCTGTTGGTGATATATGTTTCAGGTAGATGGGCGGCCAGGTTGAGGTGAATCTCCGGTTCTGCCGGCTCCCTGGCAGTTTCTCCTTTGAGTTGGGTAATGGCTTTTTCCATGAGGTGTACGTACATCTCATAACCCACTGCAGCAATGTGGCCAGATTGGGCGGCCCCAAGAATATTACCTCCACCTCTGATCTGCAAGTCGTTGAGAGCTATCTTGAAACCGGAGCCAAGTTCGGTGAAATCCATAAGGGCCAGTAACCTCCTCTGGGCCTGCCGGGTGACCAGGTGTTCACCCGGAATGAGCAGGTAAGCATAGGCCTGTTCTGAAGATCTACCCACCCGACCACGGAGCTGATAGATCTGGGCCAAGCCGAATTTGTCGGCCCGGTTAATGAAAATTGTGTTTGCGGCAGGGATGTCTAGACCTGACTCGATAATTGTAGTGCAGACGAGCACATCAATTCGGTGATGGATGAAGTCTAGCATGACCTGCTCTAGTTCGCGCTCTCGGAGCTGACCATGCGCTACCGCCACTGTTATTTCAGGCAATAGTTCCTGAAGGTAATTAGCCATCCGATAGATAGTTTTGACGTTGTTATGGACAAAAAATACCTGTCCCCTTCGTGCCTTCTCTTTGCGGACGGCTTCCTTAATGATGAGGTCGTCGAAAGAGCATATTCTGGTCTCGATGGCTCTACGGTCCTCAGGCGGGGTGTCAATGACGCTTAGATCTCGAATTCCTATGAGTGACATGTGCAAGGTGCGGGGAATGGGAGTGGCAGTCAAGGTCAGGACATCGACCTCAGCCCGAAGCTGTTTGATCCGTTCTTTGTGTCGGACGCCAAAACGATGCTCTTCGTCGATAATAAGCAATCCCAGATCTTTGAAGACCACATCTCGTTGGAGCAATCTGTGGGTACCGATAACAATATCAACGAGGCTGTTTTGGAGGTCCGCAAGAATCTTTTTTTGTTCCGCTCTTCCTTTAAAACGGCTCAGCACCTCCAAGAAGGCGGGGTAACCATCCAGCCGTTGCTTGAAAGTGAGGTAGTGTTGCTCTGCAAGAACCGTGGTGGGTACAAGTATCGCCACCTGCTTGCCGTCCATTACTGCCTTAAAAGCAGCGCGTAGGGCTACTTCGGTCTTACCGAAGCCGACATCACCACAAATGAGCCGGTCCATGCACCTATGTCGCTGCATATCAGCAAGGACGTCTTCTATTGCTGCCTGCTGATCCGGAGTTTCTTCGTAAGGAAAGGTGGCCTCGAATTCACGAAAAGAACTGTCCGGTGGAGAGAAAGTCATTGCTTGCTTAATGTGACGCAGGGCATAGATGTGCAGGAGTTCCTGTGCTACTTTCTGGATGGAGTCTTGAACCCGTTTTCGAGTGGAGGCCCAGCGCTGTCCCCCCAGTTTGTCCACTCGAGGCTGATAGCCCTCGACGCCGATATATTTCTGCACCCTATCCAACCGGTCAACGGGAAGATAAAGGAGGTCTCCGTCCTGGTATTCTAATAAGAGGAAATCATTTGAGTGCTCGTTGATTTTCAGGTGGACCAGCCCTTTATAAATACCAATTCCGTGGTCCAGATGAACAACAAAGTCATCAGTCTGAAGATCAGCAAATGTAGCCAGTAATGAACCTATTTCAGGAGGGTGGACCCGGTGCCGACGGGGCTTCTCACCATACAGCTCTGTTTCGGTGACAACGGCCAAACCCTCATCCGGCCACAGAAACCCCATGGGGAGGCGACCCACCACAATCTTGGTAACCGGAGCTCGAAAAGAAAGCTGCCCAAAAGGTTCCGAACTGAATTGGGCGTCCACTCCATAATCAGTAAGCAGGTCTTCCACCCGGCGACCCTGTTCCGCAGTACGACAAACCAGGAATGGGCTCATCCCAGACTGTTGCCACTGTTGGAGCCTTTGAGCCAGGGGTTCTAGCAACCGCTGGCGCTGCTGATGATCTTGAATTTTCTGCTGCAGCCCCCTGTGATCCCCTAGACGGAAGTGGAGAACTTCCGAACTTTCCCCATCAGAAGCATGCTCCACTGGAAGACTGGACTGTAGGATTTGAGGGTAGGATTCAAGCGATGTATCTATTTCCGCCTCATTGAGCAAGTAAGTTTCCGGGGAAAGAGTCCAGCGGGAGTTCTGACGAGCAACATCCCGGTCTCGGTCAGCTTGTTCTAAAAGCCCGACTACCGTCTTTTTGATACTACCTGAGTTGCTCTGCACCACCAGGGTTGATATTGGCAGGTAATGGAAGAGAGTCTCGAGTCTGTCATAATAGAGCGGCAGTAACTGCTCAATGCCGGGGAAGTGGCCCAAGCCCTTCACACGTTCCTGCCAGAGCTCCAGGTCGCCGCGCAAGGTGCCTTCCTCCTTTAGAGCTTCTTTTAACGAAGAAGCAGCCCGTTGCTGCCTAGAGGTAGTGAGCAGTACTTCGTGAGCTGGCACTATGATCACATCATCCAGATGTTCACTGGATCGCTGGCTGGCTGGACTGAAGAACCGAATTGACTCTAAAACCTCATCAAAAAACTCCAAGCGCAGGGGTTGGGGGTAAAGCGGAGTATAAAGGTCAATAATGTCGCCACGGACGCTGAGATCACCCACTTCCTCCACCAAATCGGTCCGGTAATAGCCGATGGAAACCAAGTGGGATATTAGCTCTTCCCGCTGTATCTCTTCTCTTGCAACCAGATATCTGCTGGCGTCCATGCATTGTTGACGAGGCAAAACCTTTTCCATTACTGCTTGGGCCGGGGCCACAATGATTTTTGCTTGGCTGCTCGCTGCAGATGCGTAGAGAACGGAAAGTCGCTGAGCTTGCACATCAGGAGCGACAAAGGGTTCCGCTGGCATGCGGCGATTGGCTGTGGGAAAAAGCCAGAGGGGACATTCCAGGGGGTCCCCCCGCCAATGTTCAGCAAGGCCGAGAAAGAATGAGAGGCTCTGGTGGGCTTCCCAGGCTTGTTTCGGCGAGGCAGTAATCAACAGCACCGTCCGTTTCAGGCCTGGAAGCATACGTGCTAGCCCATAATAGAGCCCCCATTGGCTCAGGCCCTGGGCAAAAATCTTCCGGCTGCCGCTGGCAATTGCAGCGGCCAGGTCTTCAAGACGGGCACCACCAACCAGGTGTTGCCAGTCGTCAGCCAACGGTACTTCGGTGGGGGTATCGCTCTGTAACATAAACGGCAGTACTCCACGGACTGGAAACGATATAGTCGTCAACCATTTCTTGACCGACTATAATCCAAATGTGAGAAAGGCAGAGAAAGTGACAATATAATGAGCTGCACCTAACCGCCGACCAGTGGCGATTAAAGCATAAATGGGGCAAGCAGCACAAAGAAAAATATGCGGGCTAGGCAATAATTGAGTTGCCGGCTAGATCGCCAAATAGCCGCTTCATCTCAGCCTGGAACAGGCAGAGAAACTAACGCATTTACCGGACAAAGGCAAGAGAGCAGGTACAAGAAACAGGAGTTTCCCCAAAAATGTTATGAGCGACACAGGCCAAAGGGGAAGGCTCTTCCACAACGAGCAATTGAACCCCGCTAAAGCGGGATTCGAAATGTAAGGAAGATATCTGGTCTTATTGTAGTTCGCTCGCAGTCCCCCAGTCCCGCATGGCGGGACTGGGGTTGGTGCTCGCTGAAGCATTTTCGCGCTATTTTATGGCAGTGTCACCTTTGAAAATGCACCAAATCTTCATGCTGGCTCTTGCCAAGTTGAGATGCGTAAAAACAGGAGGCTCAGGTGCTCGTTGTTTCGCAGCCTCCCCCTTTGGCCTTCCTGGTTTTTCTTCTGTCGTTCCAAGGCTCCATGCCCTATGCTCCATGCCCTATGCTACTTTCCTCCCTTTGCACTTGAATATAGCAAAGAAATGGGCTAGCTTTGGGCGCACGAAGAACTGATTAGTGCTCATCCGGAAATTCGCCATTGTCATTCTGAGCCCTTCGGCAAGCTCAGGACAGACTCCGCGAAGAATCTCTGATAAAGCCGAGAACCAAGAGATTCTTCGTCGCTTTGCTCCTCAGAATGACAACCCAGAAGGGGAGTTTCTGGATCGACACTCATTAAGCAATGAGGGTGAAACATGGTTGGTAGCACTATCGAAATAGATCTGGCGGCCCTGCGCCACAACTTTTCCCAGGTGAGGAAGCTGGTGGGTCAAACCACGGCCATTCTCGGGGTGGTAAAATCCGATGCCTACGGCCACGGCATGGTTGCTGTGGCCCGGGAACTGGAAACCCAAGGAGTGGAGTACCTTGGGGTCAGCAACTGTCGAGAGGGTGTGCCCCTCCGCCAAGCAGGCTTAACAACCCCAATACTTCTCCTTCTCGGTATAGACGAAGACGAAATCATCGATGTTATCAAACATGATCTTACTCCGGTACTCTTCCGTGGCGATATTGCCGAGGCAATCTCCTCCACAGCACTGGCAGCAAGTACTCAAATCCCTGTTCACGTGAAAATAGACACGGGTATGGGTCGTCTAGGAGTTCCTCATGTCGAGGCGGAGAAATTCTTTGAGTTAATCAAATCACTCAAGGGTATTCGGGTGGAGGGCTTGCTTTCCCATTTTGCCTCAGCCGATGAACATGACAAGTCCTTCAGTACTCAGCAACTTGAACGTTTTCAGCGCGTCCTGAACCAGGCGAAAAGCGCTGACTTGAATTTTCGCTACGCTCACATTGCCAACTCGGCTGGAATAATTGACCTCCCTGATTCCTACCACCAGCTGGTCCGGCCGGGGATAATGCTCTATGGCGGCCCCCCCTCTCAGGAACTCCTTCACCCCGTTCCCTTAAAACCAGTGATGACCCTGAAAACACGGGTGCTTCAACTCAAAGAGGTGGCCGCCGCTTCTCCCCTTGGTTACGGCTGCACTTACCTTACTTCACGACCCAGCCGGATCGCCACCTTGCCCGTAGGGTATGATGATGGTTACGACCGCCTTCTTTCCAACAAAGGTGAGGTGTTAGTACGTAATCGTCGAGCGCCTGTGGTCGGCCGTGTCTCAATGTGTCTCATCACGGTGGACGTCACCGAAATTCCGGAAGTTCAGCCAGAGGACGAGGTCGTCCTTCTCGGCAGACAGGGAGATGAGGAAATCACCGCCGACGACATAGCCGCCAAAACCGACACCATCAACTACGAGATTTTCTGCAATTTCGGCGGCAACCGTAGTAAACAATTTCTCAACAGTTCCGTTAGTTGAGCGAACTTGTCCGTAGTCCGTCGTCAATGGTCCGTTGCAAGAAAACGCAGGTTCACCGATGATCAAGACCAAAACCCTGGAAATACTGAACAGCACCTTGAAACGCTGTGGTGAGCGTGGCCTTTTTGAAATTCCTTCCGGATTTGAAATTCAGCTGGAAGTACCCAGAGTAGAGGCTCATGGCGATTTTGCCACCAATATCGCCTTAACTCTCGCCAAACCGAATAAGTGCTCGCCGAGAGATGTCGCTGCTTCTTTCGTTGAACAATTGGCGGACGGAGATGGTTATTTTGCCAGGGTGGAAATTGCCGGTCCTGGGTTCATAAACCTGGTGATTAGTTTTTCCGCATGGTTCCAAATCCTGGACGAAATACACCGCCTGGGCCATGATTATGGTCGGTCTCATCTCGGGCACGGCCGCTCTGTACAGGTGGAGTTCGTCAGTGCCAACCCCACCGGCCCCCTGCATGTGGGGCATGGGCGAGGAGCTGCAGTGGGTGACGCTCTTGCCAGCATATTGGAAGCCACTGGCCATCGGGTGGAGCGCGAGTACTACATAAATGACGCCGGGACTCAGATCGAGACTCTCGGGCGCTCGGTCTTTTTGCGATACCAGCAACTCCTCGGCCGCCAGGTGGACTTTCCAGAAACCTGCTACCAAGGTGACTACATTCAAGCCCGGGCCCGCGAGATGCAGAAAATCCATGGCGACTCCTACCTGAATGTTGCCGAGGAGGAGGCGTTGCCCCATTTCAGTGATTACGCAGGCAAACGCATTCTTGACGGTATCCGAGATGATCTCCAGGAGTTTGGTGTCAATTACGATAGATGGTTCAGCGAGAAAAGCCTCTATGAGAACGGCGCGGTGGATCGGGTGATCGAAACCTTGAAAGCGGCCGGCCATATCTATGAAAAAGATGGCGCCCTCTGGTTTCGCTCCACCGCTCTGGGGGATGAAAAAGATCGAGTGGTGGTTCGAGCCAATGGCATGAGCACGTATTTCGCTTCAGACTTGGCTTACCATCAGGATAAATATCTGCGCGGGCTCGACCTGGTCATTGACCTTTGGGGTGCTGACCACCATGGGTATATGGACCGGATGTATGCTGGGGTCATGGCACTGGGGCAAGAACGCGAAGCTCTCAGATTACTCTTGGTACAACTGGTAAACCTGCTGCGCAAAGGGCAACAAGTGGCCATGTCCACTCGAGCTGGTGAATTCGTGACCCTTCGGGACGTGATCGCTGAAGTGGGGCGTGACGCGGCGCGCTTCATTTTTCTGACCCGGCGCTCGGACAGCCCCTTGGATTTCGACCTCGAGCTCGCCAAAGAAAAAAGTGCTGACAATCCTGTTTACTATGTCCAGTACGCCCACGCTAGGATCAGCAGTATCATCAGGCTGGTGGAGGAACAGAAGCTAGCTTTGGATGAAAAGGAGAAGCTCGATTTCAACCGGCTAAACTTGCCTGAAGAAATAGCTCTCATCAAACAGCTCAGTTCGTATCCGGAAGTGGTGGAGTACAGTGCCCGGTTTCTGGAGCCACATCGGATTCCTTACTACTTGACCCAATTGGCTTCGGCCTTCCATAGCTACTACAAGCATCATCGAATCATCCAGGATGATCTGGCTTTGGCGCAAGCACGGTTTAACCTGGTCCAGGCAATTCGCGTAGTGATACGCAACGGCTTGGGACTGCTGGGAGTCTCAGCCCCTGAGAAGATGTAGAGATACTGGAGACTGATACGGTTTATTTGAGTTGCATAATATTAGGTTTTCTTTATACTTTAGGCACTTTAGTACACTTTAGCTCACTTTAGGCATTTCGTTTCACTTTAGTTCATTTTAGGCATTTCTTGTTATGAGCGCAGCTAGAAAACGTAAGAAAACGAAGAAACCGGTTCGCTTTGAGGTGAGCAGACTGGCGCTGACAGGCTGGTGTTTTGGCCTGTTTTTGGCTCTGTTCTGGATGTTTTTGCTCGGCCTTTTTGTGGGGAAAGGTATAACCCCCGCCAATATCAATTTTACCGAAATTAAAAAAAGGATGATGGCCGAAGGCATCTGGCCCGGCTCCAGCGAGATGGGGCGGCAGGAGAGCCCTCCTCCAAGTACCACTACGAAAAAGAAAATTCCCCTCAAAGACCTGGAATTTTACGAAAAGCTAGCAAAAAAGAAAGAGGCACAGCTGCAAAAACCGGCCGTTGCCAAGACACCACCTAAGGAAAAACCGCCCACCACGGTAGCCGCCAAACCTCCACCACCCGCTAAGCAACAAGAAAAGAGTGCTGAACAGCAAAAACCATCCACAGATCGCTTCACCGTTCAATTGGCCTCCTTCAAAGACTTGACCAGCGCCAAGAAATTTTCTGCCCGCTTCAGGGGTCTGAAACACAAAGCTACCATCAGAGAAGTGGAGCTGTCCGGCAAGGGTCGCTGGTATCGGGTGCAGGTGGGTAAGCTTGCCAGCCGTGAGGAGGCCACAGCCCTGGCAAATGACTTGGCTCAGAAATATCAGCTTCACGCCTTCGTCATTGGTCTGGAAGGGTAAGTGACGGGTGTCAGGTGTCAGGTGTCAGAAGTGATAGATCTGAACACTGAAACCTTACTCTTTGTGATTTGTTATTTGGGATTTTCGGTCACATCAACACTCCAATACTCCAAAACTCCAGTACACCAAAACCGCTCGTCATCTTTACCGGTAAAGCCATCGAAATTTGACCTTGCCCAGAGGACGAGGTTTTCTATATTTAATAATACCCATCTAGTAGACTAACTTGACAACCATTACGGTCTCATGATTTAGTTTAGTTTAGATAGATTTTTGGATACTCTACCCCCCGCTCTCTGGTTCCGGCGAACTTCCAGCTCCAGCGGTATTCTATCTCGAACACCTCTTTTGAAGGGAATAGTATGATGAAGGTACTCTTGGTATACCCGGAATACCCGGTTACCTTTTGGAGCTTTGACCACGCCCTCAAGTTTATCTCCAAAAAAGCCGCCTACCCTCCCTTGGCGCTTCTCACAGTCGCGGCCATGCTCCCGGACGACTGGGAAGTTCGGTTGGTGGATCTGAACGTCGAGAAGCTCAAAGACGCTGATCTGAAATGGGCTGATTATGTAATGATCAGTGCAATGTTGATTCAGCAGAAATCGGTTTTCAACATTCTCGCAAAATGTCGCTCTCTGGGAACAAGGATCATTGCCGGCGGACCTCTCTTCAACAGCACGCCTGACGAATATGTTGACCTTGTGGATCATTTGATCCTGAATGAGGCAGAGCTTACCCTACCACCTTTTTTGGCAGACCTCAGAGCTGGAAACCCCAAGAAAGTCTATCGCACAGACGATTTCCCTGAGATGAATTTGACACCCACCCCACGCTGGGATCTGATCAAAATAGAGAAATATGCCACCCTAATGATTCAGTGCTCGCGTGGCTGTCCGTTCGATTGCGAATTCTGTGACATCACTGCCCTCTATGGCCGCAGAGCCCGGGTGAAAAATGCGGATCAATTGATTAAGGAACTGGAAGCAATCTACAATTTGGGTTGGCGAGACAGTGTGTTCATTGTTGATGACAACTTCATCGGAAACAAGGGGAAGATCAAGAAGCTGCTTCCTCGTCTCATCGACTGGATGCAGACATATCATTATCCTTTCCAATTCATTACCGAAGCATCTATTAACCTTGCCGATGACGATGAACTCATAGAGTTGATGGCCGAGGCAGGCTTCAACAGGGTTTTTATCGGCCTCGAAACACCAAACGAGGAGAGCCTAGAGGAGTGCTCCAAGCACCAGAACCGTGGTCGCAACATGATTGGCGCCATCAAGAAGCTCCAGGCGGCAGGCATCCAGGTTCTCGGTGGTTACATCGTCGGATTTGACAATGACGATGAGGGAATCTTCCATCGGCAAATCAAATTCATCCAAGAATCCGGCGTGGTAACAGCAATGGTTGGGCTATTGAATGCGATGCCGAAGACCAGGCTCTGGCAAAGACTACAGGCGGAAAACCGGCTCCGCTTTGATGTCACTGGTGACAACACCGACGGAACCATTAATTTCATCCCAAGAATGGACAGGGAAACCCTTATCAAAGGCTACCGTAAAATTGTCCGAACCATTTACAGTCCTCGATTCTTTTACCGCCGGGCCTGCAAATTCTTGGAGCACTATCAGCCCCGCAGGCCATCAAACCTGCAGGGCCATACTATCAAAGCTTTCCTCAAGTCCGTTTTCTATTTAGGTATCGTGGGAAATGGCATATCCCAATGGTACTTTTGGAAAATGTTATGTAAATCTTTACTCTTCCATCGAAAGTTATTACCTGATGCCATCACATTAATGATCTTCGGGTACCACTTTCGCAAAGTCTCCAAAAGAGTCTGAGCACACCGCCCGCACAAAGAAATAGCAGCTAAAATCCTGCCAGGATACAAAACCCATATCCACACTCACGTACCAGGCCGCGACAAAAGAGCGCCGGTCCGCGCTCCAAAGCCATCTCTTCTCCTGAGAAAAAATAGGCTCTATACACAGATCGTCAATGTGACTAGTCTCGGTTAGCAGTGAACTAAGCTCAGTTACCGTGGGAAGCCGCCAACTGCTGCGGCCGGCAAAGTGCTCACTATGAAGGCGCTGGACATATACCTGAGCTT
>Ga0210140_1000021_pt1 | contig 31177 bp, 35 predicted proteins | sample China_Bullhead_C_3_FD_184858 | JGI IMG/M metagenome (GOLD analysis project Ga0210140, IMG submission 184858) | Wetland microbial communities from San Francisco Bay, California, USA, that impact long-term carbon sequestration -... | ecosystem: Environmental > Aquatic > Marine > Wetlands ...
AAAAACTTAAAGGCCATTTCACGCTGCCAAGCTTTTAGCAAAACTGGGAGACCACAAAAGCCGAAAGGTGACTTACCCCCTTGAGTATTCAATTCCCGACTCTGCGGCGGTGGAAAATATGAAAAAAATTGAGTACAGAGAACAGGCGCTTAAGATCCTCCCCTGGGTCTGCGCAAAATGCGGCCGTGATTTTTCCGGCAAAAAACTGCGCGAGCTGACGGTGCATCACAAAGACCATAATTATAGGAATAATCCGCCTGACGGCAGCAACTGGGAGCTCTTGTGCATCTACTGCCACGACAACGAGCACTCCCGGCTCCTGGACGCTGAATGGCTGCCGACTCAAGAAGTGGACAACGAAAAAAAACCAACCACCACCCACACCCCTTTCACGAATCTCAAAAAACTATTGCAAGAACCTGAAACAGAGTCTTGAGCCCTTTATGATTGGATATAGAGGTAACCATGTCTGAAGCAATTCGTATCTCACAGGAAGAGACCCGGCAAAAGGTGTTGGGCGGCCAGGCACTGCTGGTCTGTGCTTATGCAGATGATGCTAAATTCGCCCGCTATCAACTTGAAGGGGCAATCTCTCTTTCTGCCCTGCAGGCGCTGCTTGGAGAGCTTTCCAAGGATCAGGATATAATATTCTACTGCAACTGAAAGGATGAACACAGCGCTGCCAGTCTGGCAAGCCAATATCAGGAAAAGGGTTTTCAGAATGGCGGAAAAATAATTATACCGCAACTCTCACCTGGTGGGCCAATGGCGGCTTGTCCACCCTCAGGTCTTACTGCCAGGGCGATGAAAGGTGGCTGATAGATATGTTCTGGAAAAGCTTCAGCACCACCCGAACAGGGGAATTTCATGCAGCGGCATGTGCGTTGATCCCTCAGGTCCATTGGGATTTCTTTGAAAATTGTATTGATTGGTACGAAACAGACGATTACATTTTCGTCCACGGCCAACTCGATCCTGACCTGGAACTGGCGGAACAATCACCACATGAAGTGCGCTGGGCCCGGTTTCACATATCACAAAAACCGCACAGGTCAGGTAAGAAAGTAATCTGTGCACATACACCCCAGGTCTCTGGCCTGCCCACAGATATTGGTCATGCAGTCTGTATCGATACCTATCTATACGGCGGACAATGGTTGACCTGTCTGGATGTTCGGTGCGGCAAATACTATCAGGCCAATTACCTGGGCAAGACAAGAATGCTGGAGTAAAGAATTGCCCCCCTTAATTATTATCCTGATTTTTTCTCTATGGTCTAAATAATGCGCAAAAGAAACATTCTCTATATTTTCATGGGCACCGGCATGCTCAGCCTGCTGTGGGTCATGATTCTCTCCGCAACAGGGGCAAAGGTTGTGAAAACCTATACAAATCCGGTCTTGGTCGAGACCTTTATCATACAACGGGAGAAGCCCGATAATTTTTCAGGCGTGCTCGGCATTGGGGACCCAGCCGTATTATTCCATGCTGGAAAATACTACCTGTATCCGACCGGTGACAACCACGGTTACGATGTCTATATATCCGGCGACCTGGTCAACTGGAATAAGGGGCCCAGGGTATTTCAGACTTCCGAGCCGGGTGTCTGGGCGCCCGATGTTTTTTATAATGAGAGGGACGGAAAGTTTTACCTTTACTACACGGTAAACGGGCGCATCGGTGCAGCCATATCCGACCGGCCCGACGGAGTATTCCAAGACCATGGGACATTGATTGAAAATGGGATTGACGCGCACATGTTTGTCGATGAAGATGGGAGATACTATCTCTACTATGTAGAGTATCCGGGGTTCAGAATCCATGTTCAGCCCATGGCTTCCCCGGTGCAGAAGAAGGGCGACCCTGTCCTGATCATCCAGGCAACCGATCCCTGGGAAAAGAAACACACCGCCCTGACCGAAGCCCCCTGGATGCTGAAGCACCGCGGTCTCTATTATCTGCTCTATTCAGCCAGCGGCGCCGATACCCGGGATTACGCCATCGGCTATGCAACTGCGAAAAGCCCCCTCGGCCCCTTCAGCAAATCCGGCAATAATCCCATTATCAAGAAGGGCGGCGGTATCTTTGGCCCGGGACACGGCAGCGTCACAAAAACCCCCGATGGACAGTTATGGCTGGTATACCATCAGCAGAAAAGCGGCGCCCGGGGCTGGAACCGCATCATCTGCATTGATCCGCTCTGGTTTGACGACCAGGGAGGCCTCCGGGGAAAGGCAACCCGGGCAAAATCCCGGCCGGCTCCCGCTATCCCGCAGAAAATCTAACGGACGCACCAATCAAAGCATCATCAATGAGATGGTTGACAACGCAGCAAAATATCCTTTTATTTTTTCTGAAATTCAGAGGGGAAAATATCCGCAAAATGGTAAAGTAGTTAAACAGTCCTGTAACGTTTCCTGAAATGAAGTAAAAATTTTCCCAAAAGAGGATTTAATGTCCCACCTTAGCAAGATTATTACTTTTGCTTCTATGCTTGGTCTGGTGCTCAACTCCGGCTGCGCCACCCTGCCTGAGAATGTCGATCGGCCTGTATCCAATGCCTATACTGCAACCGATACCAGCAATACCCTCTGGGGGAAAGTTCGTCTTGATGAAAGACTTGCCCATCCCGGCAAGTCAGGATTTTTCTTACTGGAAAACGGCCTGGATGCCTTTGTGGCCAGAGCGCTCCTGGCTGAAGGAGCTGAGCGCAGCATTGATCTGCAGTATTACCTGTATCATAATGACCTTACCGGAAAACTGATGACATATCAGCTCCTCAAAGCTGCTGACCGGGGTGTCAGGGTGCGGCTGCTTGTCGATGACATGGGTCTTGCAGGCCGCGACCATGGCGGTTCGGTTTTAGACAGCCATCCCAATATTGAAGTGCGGATCTTCAATCCATTCAGCCGCAATACCGGCCGACTCTCACAGTTCGTTACCCGGCTGGGCTCGGTGACGCGGCGTATGCACAACAAATCTTTTACTGTGGACAACCAGGCAACGATCCTGGGGGGCCGCAACATAGGCAATGAATATTTTGAAGCTGACCCGGACATTGCCTTTGCAGACCTTGATGTCCTGCTCATAGGTCCCGTGGTCAATGATGTTTCCGCATCGTTTGATGCTTATTGGAACAGTGAAGTGGTGTACCCGCTCAACATTCTGATAGCCAGGCCGCCCACACCCGATGAAATCCAGGAAAAAACCCGGGAACTGCAGGAATTCATAAGCCGACAATATGATGGAGAATACCACAAGGCCCTGCGCAATTCTGACCTGGCAAACAAGATCAGGCAGCAACAGGTTGAGATGCTCTGGGGCGAAGCAGAAGCCATCTTCGATAACCCTGAAAAAATTATCAGTGCACGGGACCAATCGGAACTCCACCTGACAGAACAATTCAAACCTTACTGGGAAGGGATTGAGAAAGAAATAATCATTCTTTCCCCGTATTTTGTCCCGGGTAAAGAGGGTATGGCATCCCTTGTAAAACTTCAGGAAAGCGGAGTCAAGGTGCGCATCCTGACCAACTCCCTGGCCTCCACAGACGTTGGAGTTGTGCATGCCGGTTATGCCAGGTACCGCAAGGATCTGTTGCAGGGAGGGATTGAACTTTATGAACTGAACAAGAAGGTCAGCCGGGAAGAACGCAAGGAGAAAAAAGGGAAGGAGGGCTCATCCAAGGCAAGCCTGCATGCAAAAACATTTGTTTTTGACCGCAAGTGGGTATTCATCGGTTCTCTCAACCTTGACCCCCGTTCGGTCTATGAAAACACAGAGATCGGGGTTGTGATAACATCCCCGGAAATTGCCTGCTATATGGCAGAGAAATTCGATGAGAATATTGCACGGTCAGCATTCCGCCTAGAACTGCAGATATCGGAGGACGGCCGCAGAAACCTGCTCTGGCACGGCTATGAAAACGGGGAGGAACGAGTCTATACTGTTGATCCGTATACCGGATTCTGGCGACGCCTGGGTTTGGGATTCATGGGTCTGCTCCCGATCGAGTCGCAGCTGTAAATGGAAAGGAGAAAAGGCGCAGGGTCCGTGGCACAAAGCGAAGAACCTGAGAACGACATCTGGCATGTTTACATGGTCCGCTGCAGTGACGGGACGTTGTATACAGGGATCACCAACAACCTTGAAAAGCGGGTCGAAGCGCATAATTCCGAAAAGGACGGGGCCAGGTACACGAGATCCCGAAGACCGGTAAAGCTGGTCTATGCAGAACAGGTCTGCTCACGGTCATCTGCTGCCAAATTAGAGTACCAATTAAAAAAACTTCCGCTGGCAAAGAAGAAGGAGTTTCTGGAAGATAGGGGCCAAGGATTCGGGGGGAAAGAGTAAAAGCTAGTGAATTGTGAAATGAACTTTGAACAGGGGACGGAAACTTCTCCTCCTTTACTTACCCGGTAGAAGCTCTTAGATTATTTGATTGATTATGGCAAAAAATACTCTTTTACACATTATTGCAATCGGGCTGCTCCTGGCCGCTTGTGTCAGAATACCCGGGCAGCATGGCACGGCTGGGAATTACAACGGGCCGGGCGCGAGTAATACGGAGTGCTTCTCGGAAGACAGCATCCTGGCGTACAATACCCCTGCGGCAGCACAACAGATTGGGGGGCTGAACTCCCGTGGTTTCAGAGTGCTGAACTGGAACAGCTACAAGGGAAGCAATAAAATCTGGCAGGAAGATCTTGAACGGCTGAGCAGCCTTAGTGATCTTGTTTTGCTGCAGGAAGGATACCTGACTGACGACCTGCAGGACCTGCTCAACAAAAAGCAGTATAACTGGGATATTGCCACGGCATTTGCCTATAATGATATCTATGCCGGAGTGCTGACCGCCTCCAGAATCAAACCTGATTTTTTATGTTCGTTCAGGGCGCCCGAACCGCTCAGCGGTATCCCCAAAACTGTCCTGATCACCCGTTATCCTCTTTCAGGCACCGATGAGTATCTTGTCATTGCAAATATTCACATGATTAACTTCTCGCTTGATCCCTCAGACTATCGTGCGCAACTGAAAAAAACAGCAGAGGTGATCTCGCAGCACCGGGGACCGTTAATTATCACAGGGGATTTTAATTCCTGGAATACTGAACGTATGAAAATCCTTGCCGATATCATACAGGAACTCGGTGCACAGGAAGTTGTTTTTGACACAGACCACCGGGCAACTTTCATGGGGCAGAGGGTTGATCATATTTTCTACAGGAAGCTTGTGCCTCTTGAGGCATTGACGGAAAAGGTGAGGACCTCAGACCATAATCCCATGCTGGTAACCTTCAGGCTGGCTGATGATGCGTAATTGTTTGCAGGAAATTTTGCCCATGATACTGCGCCGGACTGCAGCAGGTCTTTTTTCTCTGCTCATGATACTCTCTTTCCACACTTCCTGTTTTGCCGGGACAACTGAAGAAATAGCATCCCTGCTCCTTTTTGTTGAACAGTCGGGATGCACCTTTATCAGGAACGGCAAGCATTACGATGCGCCCGAGGCCCGCAAGCACATTGCAAAGAAGTACAATTATTTTAAAGATCGGATACACACCGCTGAAGAGTTTATCCATTACTCTGCCACGAAAAGCACCATGAGCGGCCAACCCTACAGGGTGGTCTGCAATGGCGAGGGCATGACCAGTTCAGACTGGCTGCTCGCAGAACTTGATAAAGTGAGGACAACAATACTGGAGGAAGACCATGAAACACCGGACAACAATACTGATGACTGAATTCATCACCCATGATGTAAAGCGTTTCATAGTAAAAAAACCCGAGACCTTCAGCTTTACCCCAGGCCAGGGCGTTGAACTTGTAATTGACCAGGAAATATGGCGGGAGGAGGAAGGCAGGCCCTTCACCCCCACCAGCCTGCCGACTGATGAAGTACTGGAGTTCAGCATCAAACGCTACCCGGAACATAAAGGTGTTACAGACAAACTCCACACCCTTAAAGCAGGAGACCATTTATTGATAAGCGATCCGTTCGGCACCATTTCCTATAAGGGACCCGGAGTATTTATCGCCGGCGGCGCCGGGATTACGCCTTTTCTGGCCATCTTCCGCCAGTTGGCCGGTGAGGGTGCCATAGCCGGGCAGACCCTCATTTTCTCAAATAAAACTCCTGCTGATATCATATGCGAGAAGGAACTGCGCCATTACTTCGGCAGCCGCTGTCATCTGATATGCACCCGGGAAAAAGGCAAGGGATATGAAAATACCCGCATCGACCGGGAATATCTGCAGAAGATTTTCAGCGATACGAAGCAATACGTCTATATCTGCGGCCCGGACAAATTTGTCGAGGCTGTAAATTCAATTATCATGGAATTGGGCTTTTCAACAGAAACAATTGTATATGAAGAATAAATACCCAAGCCCGACTCTAAAACCGCAAAGAAGGGGCTGACATACAGGAGTGACAAATGGCAGCATATCTTGTGGGACATATCACTGTAAAAGATGACGGACTCTGGCAGGAATATGTGGCCGGCGTGCAGGAGTCGCTTGCCCCTTTTGATGCCAGGATTATTTTCAGGGGTCAGCTGGCCGAGGTTCTTGCCGGACAACACGAACACGATCTCGCGGTTGTTATCGAATTTCCTGATCAATCCACATTGGATACCTGGTTCGGTTCAAAAAAATACCAGTCACTGATACCTGTCAGGGATAAGGCAGCGGATGTTGTAATCCTTACTTATAATTCCTAGTTATTTTTTGAACGATGGGAGGCAAATCTTTATCCTTGACACCCGGAGGATACCTCACACATGAATTGGGTCAGTCTTGCTTAAGTGTCAAGGATAAAGATTTGACCCTATTAAGAGAAAATTTATGCTGCTCATTTATCCTCCTGCTGCCAAACCCTGTGAACCACCGGCCGGCATAGCGCATCTGGCAGGCGCACTGCGGGGCAACGGTCTTCCCTGCGTTCTCCTGGATGCAAATCTTGAAGGGATGCTTTTTCTGCTTGCAGCAGCAGAGCAACCGCATGATACTTGGGGCCGGCGGGCTTACCGCAGCCTGGAAGCCAACCTGTCAGGTCTCCGCAACCCTTCACTCTATTCAAACCAGGACCGCTACCAGCGGGCAGTGGCAGATGTGAACAGGATGCTGGAGTTAGTCGGGCTGAAAAAAAATATCACGCTCAGCCTGGCCAATTACCAGGACGCAGAATTATCACCGCTGAAAAGCATTGATCTGATCAAGGCGGCCGAACACCCTGAAGAAAACATCTTTTATGGTTACTTTGCAGAACGGCTGCAGAAACTTCTGGCAGAAGAGCGGCCCGGCCTGCTTGGTTTTTCTCTCAATTACCTGAGCCAGGCAATACCAGCATTTGCCATGATCGGCTTTGTCAAGCAGATTGCCCCGGCGCTGCCGGTGATTCTAGGCGGCGGCCTGGTGACATCATGGCTCAGCAATCCTACCTGGGTAAATCCCTTTGGCGGTTTCATTGATCACCTTGTTCCAGGGCCGGGCGAGAAATGGCTTATACGCCTTCTGGGCGGGCAGGATAACCTGCAGCACCACAGCCCCGATTTTGCCAGTCTCCCACTCGGGGATTACCTGGCACCCGGTTTCATACTGCCCTATGCGGCTTCCTTCGGCTGTTACTGGAATAAGTGCTCATTCTGTCCGGAACCGGCAGAAAAAAATCCTTATACATCCACACCAACCGGGCGAGTACTGCACGATATTGATCTCCTTGTGCAGCAAACCCAGCCAGACCTCATCCATTTCCTGGACAATGCCGTGAGCCCAACCCTGCTCAAAGCTCTCGCCTCCAGGCCAGTGCATGTGAACTGGTATGGATTTGCCCGCATTCATCCTGCACTTACTGATGCCGGTTATTGCAGAGCATTGCGGGAATCGGGCTGTGTCATGCTGAAACTCGGCCTGGAATCAGGGAACCAGGATGTTCTTGACTCCATGCACAAAGGTATTGACCTTGCCATGGTTGCTGACACTTTGACAGCCTTAAAAGGTGCCGGGATCGGGACCTATGTCTATCTTCTTTTCGGCACCCCTTCTGAATCAATCATTGAAGCCCGGCAGACCCTGAATTTTATCGCGGACCACGCTGATGCCATAACCTTTCTGAACCTGGCCATATTCAATATGCCGGTCTGCAGCCCTGAAGCCGGAACTCTCGAGGTCACCAGTTTTTCCGAGGGCGACCTGTCGTTATATACCGGTTTTGTGCACCCACGCGGCTGGAGCCGCCAGACAATCCGCAGGTTTCTTGACCGGGAATTCAAACGGCACCCGTCCGTGGCACCCATTCTGCGACGCGATCCGCCGCATTTTACCTCAAACCACGCCCCGTTTTTTAGCGGCAACTTTTAAAATTTTAAGCCGCAGTTTTTTTGCTCCCTTGCGGATACAAACTCAGACATTTTCCCAGCGCTGCCCGACCATCTTTTCTTTCCCATATCGAGGTGGCTAAAAAAAGCAAACTGCCTTATTATGTGCCACACGATAATCAGAACCTTGTAAAGCACAGGCCAACATTTATCCAGCCCAGTCGGATGGGGCTGCAAAGGTGTTGGCCTCAAGATTACGAATCCACTATCAGGAGTAAAAAGCATGAGCAAGGAACACAAAAACATTAAAGCGGAGAAGAAAAAGCCGGCCAAGTCCCAAAAAGAAAAGAAGGCTGCGAAGAAAGCCAAGAAGGCGTCCAGGAACTAGTCCCGGGATCTCCAAGTCTAATAAAAAAAGACATGCCCCGAAGCAACACAGGCCCGCCACAGCCCAAGGATCCGCTGCACGGCATCACTCTGGAGATGATCGTCACCCGGCTCGAGGATCACTACGGTTGGGAAAGGCTGGGCGGATTGATTTCGATCAACTGCTTCATCAAGGACCCCAGCCTCAAGTCGAGCCTCAAGTTCCTGCGCAAGACACCGTGGGCCAGAAAAAAGGTTGAAACCCTGTATCTGCGGACCCGCTTTCCCCGCAGCTACAGAGAAACAGAATGAACTGAATGGCACAGATCGGCAGGATAAACAAGCTCAGGGTAACTAGAAAGCGGGACTACGGCGTCCACCTTGATGGTGGCGAGTCAGGGGATATTCTCCTGCTGAAAAAGTATGCTCCAGAAAATTGTAAGCCGGGGGATGAAGTTGAAGTCTTTGTGTATGCCGACGGACCGAACCGGTTGCGGGCAACCACCCAAAAACCTTATGCAGCAGTCGGTCAGTTTGCCAAATTGCGGGTGGCGGCAAACACATCGTCGGGCGCCTTCATGGACTGGGGACTGCAGAAAGATCTGCTTGTGCCAAAGAAAGAGCAGCATGCCAGCATGGAGGAAGGTAAATCATACGTTGTCTTTGTTTTTCTTGATGAAAAAAGCAAGCGCATCACAGCATCTGCAAAACTGGATAAATTCCTTGGCCTGCAGCAGCCTGATTATGCTGAGGGTGAAGAGGTGGATCTTATCATATATGACAAGACAGATATGGGTTATAAAGCGGTTATCAACAGTGCCCATGGCGGCATGATCTACAAAAACGAAGTATTCCAGCAGCTGCACATAGGCCAGCAGCTCAAAGGCTACATAAAAAAAATACGCACAGATAATAAAATTGACTTAAGCCTGCAGCAACCTGGCTATCAGAAAGTTGATGCTGTTGCCCGGAGCATTCTTAAGACATTAAAAGAGCATGGCGGCAAGATTGCAATAACGGATAAGAGCGGGCCGGAAGAGATCTCTGCCCTGTTCGGGATAAGCAAAAAAACATTCAAAAAAGCAATAGGCGCACTCTACAAAAAAAGGCTTATCAGCATCGAGGCCAATTGCATCAAACTTGTCAGGTGATTAAAATACAGGTCAAAATGTGACTTGTTCCCCCTTACGCAAACCAGACCCCTTTTTCACAGGAGAACTGCAATGGCAACAATTTTTTATGTCCGAAAAGTTTCACAGGCAAACAGTATTGCTTCAAGTAGAGAAGTCTCTGTTGAAGATATCATAAATTTATATGGCTCAGAACCTGCAAACTATTTGTTTATGAAGGGCGCCGATTCCCCTACCGGCATTACAGGTAGAGGACCGGCCGAATTCTTTTCTGATCCTGCCCATGCGGTTGTCAAAATTGACCAAACCGAAACTAATCAGGAAACATTTCCAGAAGATGGTTTTTATATTGTGAAAGAAGCAAGGCCCTAGGCAATGGCCCAGACGATTATTATGAAAGATTTTGACGGCCCCCTGGACCTGCTCAACTATGCTGGTAATGCTGCCCTTAAAATGTGTCTTCTAGAGGAAGAAGAGACGCAAAAAAGGTGGCAATAATAATAACAGCGGCTGCAGTCTTTTTTTCCAGATGCTCAGTGCATCGCTTATAATTGGTGGATGGTGTGTGGAGCAGATGGTGTGACCTGTGGCAACAACTTTAGGGTCCTGAATAAAGGAGGGAAAAATGAAAAAAACAATTCTCATGACATTGGCGATAGTATTCATAGCTTTTCCGGCAATGGCTTCGGACGGTATGGTTAATGTCCAAAGCAACTTTAATGTTGAAGAAACTGCGGATCGAATGGAGAGCATCTTAAAGGAAAAAGGCATGACAGTATTCAATCGGATAAAGCATTCCGAGGCTGCGGCTGCGGTCGGCATCGAACTACGAAATACAGAATTAATACTATTCGGAAATCCCAAAGTGGGAAGCCCTCTTATGAAATGCCAGCAAAGTGCTGCCATTGACTTACCCCAAAAAGCCTTAATCTGGGAAGATGACAAGGCTACTGTCTGGATATCGTATAACAACCCGAGATATTTAGAAAAAAGGCACAATATAACCGGTTGCGAAGAAGTCATTTCAAAGATAGAAAGGGCACTGGCCGGCATCGCAGAATCAACAGCAACGAAATAAAGCGGTCTAACCAAGCCATTAAGCTGATACACGAAAATCGGATATCTTAAGCTAAATATGACTGCAGCGTGTATTGTTTTCGTTTCCAAAAATCTTTAACGTGCAATCTGCAAATAAAAAAACGCCTCAATGAATAAAACAGCATGGAAGATCATCAAGTGAAGAAGTGGAGTTTCAGGGACATCATCGATCTGGAATACTTCTTTCACAAAGATGCTGTTTCCCAATCTGCCGAGGATCAGCACTATTTAAATGAGCGGGACCGCAATATCTTCCTTGACTCCGTCAGGCCCGGCATAAAGGAAGGGAAAACAGCGGACCGGCAATTCACCATCAAAACCTGGCTGAACCGGAGGCGGGAAGAGGAAGCAGCAGAAGAAGCTGTTCTGCCCGGTGAGGGTTTTGAAAGCCTGTACGGTTCATTCCGGCTGCTATTTATTCTCGCCGGCCTTGTTGTCGGCGGAGGGGCTGGGCTGTCATTTCTGACCTATACCGGCAACCGGCCGGTAAATGTCTTTGTCTATCTCACTGTTTTCGTCGTTTCCCAGGTACTCCTGCTTCTGCTCCTGTTTGTCCTTGCCATATACCGCTTGAAGAAAGGGGCTTTTCTGTCTTCGTGCCCTTTGTACAGAGCTATAGGCAGATTCATGTTCAGGACAGTACTCTGGGCCAGGAACCGGGTTTCCGATAAACTGGGAGCGGACCGGCGCAGCAGGGCGGAAGCCATCCTGGGCATTATCAAGAGCAAAGGCCGCACCTATGGTATTCTTTTTATCCTGCCCATCTTTATCCTGACCCAGCTTTTTGCCATGGGCTTTAACCTGGGGCTGCTTGTCACAACCTTATTCAAAGTCATCACCGCCGATATCGCCTTTGGCTGGCAATCGACTCTGCAGTTAAGTTCTGCGGCAGTGCATACCCTGGTGCAGAAAATAGCCCTGCCCTGGTCCTGGCTGGTGGCAGGTGATCCTGCCTACCCATCACTTGCGCAGATTGAAGGCAGCCGCATCATCCTGAAAGAAGGGATCTATCACCTGTCAACGCCGGACCTTGCTTCATGGTGGCCTTTTCTCTGTTTTAGCGTGCTGTTTTATGGACTGCTGCCCCGTCTTCTTCTTTTTCTGGGGGCTGTTGCAGCACAGCGCAGGCATCTCAGAGCACTTGATTTTCGCCAGGGGGTCTATGAGCAGCTGCTGCTGCGCATGACTACCCCCCTGGTGTCCACCCGCGGCCGCAGGGTTGTCGAGGCGGGTGCGGCGGTAAAAAAACAGGAAGCGGAATATTCGGGTAAAGACCAGGCTGCACCGGATGACCAGGCTGTCCGCAGAAATCTCCTTGTCATGATCCCGGATGATATTGCCGATGCTTGTCCACAGGAGGAAATCGAGTCTGCGGTGCGCAACAGGTTCGCTGCCTCCATCACGCAACTTATGAGAATCAATAAAAATTATGGAACGGATGCGGAAATACTCGCAAACCTGAAAAACAGCAGCCTGCCTGCAGACATTGATATCCTGCTCATCCAGGAAGCATGGCAGCCGCCCATAGCGGAATACATAACCTTCATTAAAAATCTGCGCCAGGCAATCGGCCATGGCCCCTGCATTAGGCTGGGCCTTATCGGCAAACCGCTGGCGGACACCATTTTTACACCGATAAAGGAAGTAAACCGTAAAATCTGGACCCGGAGAATTACCGCACTTGGGGATCCCTGTGTCTATGCGGTTGGATTGGTGAACAATGCGTCCTGATACTATCCCGGAATTTGCCATTGTCGGGCACCCCAACGAGGGCAAATCTTCTGTGCTCTCGACCCTGGCAGAAGATGACAGTGTGCGGATAAGCGCTACGCCCGGCGAAACCGTCGTCTGCCAGCAGTTTCCGGTGGTCATTGACGGCAGGGAAATCATCCGCTTCATAGATACGCCCGGATTTCAGAATCCCCGGAAAATATTGCACCAGCTGCAAAACCTCCGGGATACAACGATTAATTTCATTGCTGCTTTCCGAGAAAAAAATATCGGAAACCCAGAATTCAGGGAGGACTGCGAACTCCTGCATCCCATTACCCAGGGCGCCGGCATTATTTACGTTGTCGACGGCTCCAGACCTGTACGCGGCGTTGACAGGGCAGAGATGGAAATTCTGCGGCTCACCGGCCTACCCCGCATGGCCATCCTCAACAGCAAGGATGCCAGAACGGATTATCTTGAGCAATGGAAGGACGAATTCCGCAAATGCTTCAATGTCTTCCGTGTCTTTAACGCGCACACGGCAAATTATGCCCAGCGGATAGAGCTCCTCGAAAGCCTGAAAAATATTGATCCGGACTGGCAGGCCACCCTTGACACTGTCATAGCGGCATTCAAAAAGGACTGGGCCCAGCGCAACCTCACCAGTGCCGAGGTCATTACGGAAATGCTGCAGGAGTCTCTGGCGTATAAAATTATCAGAAACCTTGCGGATTCCGGAGATGAAAAACGCGTGAAGGCAGACATGCTGGACGCCTATGAAAAAAAAATCAGGAAGATTGAATCCCGGGCGCATCATAAGATCAGGAGCCTCTTTAAACACAACATCTTCAACTACGACTTGCCGCCCAGTTCCATTCTCCATGAAGATCTGTTCAGCGAGTCCACCTGGAAATTACTCGGCCTGAGCCGCAAGCAGCAGATTGCTGCTGCAGGGATCAGCGGGGCCGGCATTGCTGTTGCCATAGATGCAGCAACTGCCGGTACAAGTTTCGGACTGTTTGCCGCTCTGGGCGGCCTTGCCGGTGCCACGTGGGCGGCATTGGGCTCCAAAGGTATGGCGCAGACCAGGATCCTGGGCATACCGTTAGGCGGCCGGGAAATACAGATCGGCCCGGTTAAAAACATCCAGTTTCTCTATATTCTGCTGGACCGCAGCCTCATCTATTATGGACATATCAGCAACTGGGCCCATGGCCGCAGGGATTATGATGCGGGCACGCTCGGCCAGAAGAAAGATCCAGCCCAAAGCGGTTATGCGGCCCAATGGGATTCCGCTGTCCGGAGTATATGTAATGCATTCTTCAGGGAGGCCACCAGAAGCAATGGCACCGACAACCCGAATGCGGAACAGCAGATGAAAGATTTTCTCATTAATCAGCTGCAGAAGATTTCCCACAGCGAACATGTAAAAATGCTGTGATATTTTCAGGCAACAGGTGTCCGTTTTTTACATTATGAAAAATTGCATGCCAGGTGTCTTCGGTATCGGCCAGGACAACAGAAACAAAATCGGTCAGCTCCTGTTCTGTTGCTGACAGGGTGACCTTCTCCACCCGCTCTTCTGTCCCCTGGCCCGGGTTGGCAACCTGCATGACAACACCGGGATCTATACCGAAATACATAGCAACAAGAACCAGGACAATTGTCGTAAGACCACCACCCGCGGCAATCTTTTTTGAAATGCGGATCCCGCGTCGATCCTCAATATTAGAACTTCTGCGGCCACTTTTCCAACGCATGACATTTCTCCTTTTGCCTGATTATGTTGATGGATTATGGTAAGAGTATACAGAAATAAATTGAAAATCTTTACATTTTCAAGCGCCATTTACCACTAACCCGCATCCCCGTTTCCAGGTCTCCTGGTTTTGCTGAATCTTCGGGAAAAACCGGGGAAACTAAAAATAAAAAACTGGGTGAACGTTATGATACTGGTTATTTCACCATCAAAAACACTGGATTTCACCGGACCAGAATATCCAGACCATACCCTGCCGGAAATGCTTGAAAAGAGCCGGCAGTTGAGCGATGGCCTGAAAAAGTTAACCCCCGGGCAGGTTGGTGAACTCATGGGGATAAGCGAAAAACTGGCACAGCTCAACTGGCAGCGGTATCAGGACTTTACCGTGCCCTTCAGCCCGGCCAATGCCAGACAGGCACTCTTCGCCTTTAAGGGCGATGTATACTCCGGTCTTGCTGCAGAAACTTTCTCTGAGGATAACCTCGCCTTCGCCCAGGACCATGTCCGCATCCTCTCCGGACTCTACGGAGTTTTAAGGCCCCTTGACCTGATACAGCCCTACCGCCTGGAAATGGGAACAAAGTTTGCCGCCGGACGCTCTAAAAATTTATATGCGTTCTGGGATACCCTTGTGACCGAGGCCATCAGCAGGGACCTGCAGCATCAAAAAGACTCTGTCCTTGTCAACCTTGCGTCAGATGAATATTTCAAGGTTATCCGACCGGAAGCACTCAACGGACCGGTCCTTAAGGTATCGTTCAAGGAAAACAGGAACGGCATATACAAGGTGATCGGCATCCATGCCAAACGCGCCCGCGGCCTGATGGTCAATTATGTGGTGGTCAATCATCTTGAAAAAACAAGTGACCTGCGGGATTTTACAGCAGAGGGATATACGTTCAATGCCGGTTTATCCACTGCTGCTGAACTGGTGTTCTGCCGGGAGAGCTTGAAGTGAGGCGTGTGCCGTCCTGATACAGGTTTACATTTCCATAAAAGTAATGGAGGTAGAACTTATAAGGCAGGAGAAAATTGGCGGCAGGCGTTATTTTCCGTGGGCGGAAAATACCATTTTTTTACATCTGAGCCCTTGTATATCCCTTGTTGGAGGCAGCTCAATTCCTTGCAGAGCTTGAATATTAGAGGTATGATAACTGCCATGATGTTTTTGGAAATTCCGGTTTTTCATGTTTGACAGTTTACTGTTTCCAGTCACCACTTCCATGCATTACAAATTATGTTGCCAGGAAACAGTAAGAAAAATTCTCAGTTCCCAGCAAATGAAGGGTAATAATGGATTTCACGAACTACCAGCTTGATAACTTTTATGATGAGCTCTTTGAGTCCCTGGGAAAACCCCGGCCCGGCTCTAAACTGCTGATCGAACGACTCGAGTCTCTTTCCGGGGAAAGCATTCTTGCAAAACAGAAAGCTGCTGAAACAATGCTGCTGCAGATGGGAATTACCTTTGCGGTATACGGTAATGAGGAAGGTGCGGAAAAAATCTTTCCGTTCGATATTATTCCACGTATTATTGACGGGGCAGAATGGGACAGGATCGAGGCCGGTCTGAAACAGCGCATTTTCGCACTGAATGCATTTATCGACGACATTTATAATGGCCGGCGGATTGTGAAAGACCGCGTCATTCCCGAAGATGTCATTTTATCCAGCAAAACCTACCGCAAGGAATGCGAGGGCTTCAGCCCGCCGCACAATATCTGGTGTCATGTAACCGGCACCGACCTGGTGCGTGACAGTGATGGAACGTATTACGTACTGGAGGATAATCTGCGCTGCCCATCAGGGGTTTCCTATGTTCTTGAAAACCGACAGATCCTGAAGCGCACCTTTCCACAAGTCTTCGAAGCATCCAATGTCCGGGCGGTCGATGACTACCCGAACCTCCTGCTTGATATCCTGGAATACCTGGCGCCTGAAAGTGTCTCTGCACCGACCATTGGAGTCCTTACTCCCGGCACCTATAATTCCGCATATTTTGAACATTCTTTTCTCGCGCGCCAGATGGGCGTTGAACTCTTGGAAGGCCAGGATCTCATCGTTCACAATGGATTCATTCACATGCAGACAACCAAGGGTCTTCAACAGGTCGATGTGCTTTACCGCCGCATCGATGATGACTTCATTGACCCGCTCGCTTTCAGGCCTGATTCAATGCTTGGCGTTCCGGGTCTCATGGAAGTATACAAGTCCGGCAAGCTGGCAATGGCAAATGCACCGGGCACAGGGGTTGCGGATGACAAGGTTATCTATGCTTATGTACCGAAGATCATCAAGTATTACACCGGTGAAGAACCGATCCTGCCCAACGTTCCCACCTATGTCTGCGCGGAACAGAAAGAGCGGGCTTACGTTCTTGAAAATCTGGATAAGCTGGTCGTAAAAGCCGCCAATGAATCAGGCGGTTATGGTATGCTTGTGGGACCGCACGCTTCTCAGGCGGAACGGAAAAAGTTTGCTCAATTGATCCGGGAAAATCCCAGAAATTACATGGCTCAACCAACCCTGGCCCTCTCCCGGGTTCCTTCGCTCATAGAAGACACGATTGAGGGCCGGCATGTTGATCTGCGCCCGTATATCCTTTATGGAAAAGAAATCTACGTCCTGCCCGGCGGCCTGACCCGCGTGGCGCTGCGCAAAGGGTCCCTGGTGGTGAATTCATCACAGGGCGGCGGGAGCAAGGACACCTGGGTGGTTGACCGCCCGGAATAAGTCAACCTATGCCCCTTATCTAGCTGGAGACTTATCATGCTGAGCCGTGTTGCCAATTCGGTATATTGGATGTGCCGGTATATTGAACGCGCTGAAAATGTTGCACGTTTTATAGGTGTCAATCTGAATCTGCTCCTGGATCTCCCCCTGGATGCCAGCCTGCAATGGTCGCCGATGATTGCCACAACCGGTGACCAGAAACAGTTTGAAGAATCCTACAGTGAATATTCTTACGAAAACGTACTCCGCTTTCTGACCTTTGACAGGCAGTACCAGAACTCAATCATCTCCTGCCTGCAGTTCGCCCGCGAAAACGCCCGTTCGGTCAGGGAAATCATCTCCAGCGAGATGTGGGAACAGCTCAACCGTTTTTATATCGACCTCAAAGAGGCCGAGCATTCCAGTTTTGCACAAAACGATCCACATAAGTTTTTTCTTATGATTAAAATGCGCGGACATATGTTTTCCGGATTACTTTACTCTACAATGAGCCATGGAGAACCCTGGCATTTTGCCCGTATGGGATTAATGGTTGAACGGGCTGATAAGATCTCGCGGATACTCGATGTCAAATATTACATACTGCTTCCCGTTGGTGATTATATTGGCAGTGCATACGACAATATCCAGTGGGCTGCCGTTCTGAAATCAGCCAGCGCCCATGACATGTACCGCAAACGATTCCATCGGATAACCCCTAAACATGTGGCTGACTTTCTCATCTTTGATGCGGAATTTCCGCGTTCGATCCGCCATTGCGTGGCCACTGCCTTTGATTCTCTCCACAAGATTACCGGATCACCATATGGGTCGGCCCTTAACCGCGCAGAAAAATGTCTTGGTCGGCTGATGGCTGATATGAACTATGCCGATATCGAGGATGTAATGGAACTGGGCATGCATGAGTATCTCGACTCCCTGCAGGTCCGTATGAACGAGGTGGGCCAGGAGATCAGTTCCACTTTCTTTAAGTTAACCCCGGCTGTAACTAACGGGCTTTCCCAACAATAATTCTGCGGGCGTAATAAGTCGATTGTCTAGAGCATATGCTTGAGCCTGATGACATATCTCAGATGTTAATAATTCGGTCCGGAAAATCATCCAGGAGGTAAACACGTGACCTTTTGTCTAGGCATGCGAACGCATGAAGGGCTTGTCGGCATTTCAGACACGCTTATAACATCGGGTAAAGAATTGACCACGGGCAAAAAACTGACCTGTATGAAGCACGGGACGGGTTGCCTGTTTCTGATGACTTCAGGGCTGCGATCTGTGCGTGATAAATCAATCACCTATTTCGAAGAACACCTGGCTGAACTCAACGAACCTTATCAACGCATGTTCAAGGTTGTGAATGGATTTGCCCAAATGATAAGGCAAGTCGCACAAGAGGATAAGAAATCCCTCGAAGAGAGCGGCCTCCATTTTGATATTCACTGCCTTATCGGGGGCCAGATGCCTGAGGACAAAGACCATTCACTCTTTCTTATCTACCCGGAGGGCAACTGGGTGGAGATCAGCGAAGAGACCCCTTATCAGATCATCGGCGCCCCGGGATACGGCAAACCGGTGCTGGACAGGACTTTCAGTAATAAGGACTCACTGGCTTTTGCCGTGAGGGTGGGCTGCCTTGCATTTGATTCAACGCGGATCAGTGCGGCGGATGTTGATTTCCCGGTGGACATTGTTCTTTACCGCCGGAATTCTTTCCAGATGATTGAACACCGCTACGAACAGGAGGAACTTATCGACATCTCCACCTGGTGGGATACTGTTCTGCGCCAGGCAATAAAGGAGCTCCCGGGTGAATGGATCGACCGGCTCCTGACAAAATTAAATCCTGAAAAGTAGGTTATAATGCTATTCAAAGGTTCCCACCTGATCCGCTATTCATACTCCCTTCCCGTGTTTCTGGAGCCGCACGTTCTGCGGCTGCGGCCGCGCAACGACACGTCACAGCAGGTCAGAGAATTTTCAATGCGCGTAGAACCGCCGCCTGCCGGCACCCATGATTTTCTTGATGCGGAAGGAAATCTTGCCACCAGTGTATGGTTTGAGGGAAAAATCGAGGCAATGACTGTTTCCTCCACATTTGAAGTGCGGACATTATGTGCAAATCCCTTCGGTTTCCTGGTGACCGAAAATGCTTTTTGTCAGTTGCCCTCGAGGTATACCGGCAGCGACGCCAATGCCCTTGCACCTTTTCTGGGAACTGCTGAACCGGAAAGCGAAATCAAAGCCTTTGTTCAACATCTTGTCGAAAAGGCAGCCGGCAATTCTCTTGACTTCCTGGTCCTGCTGAACACGGCAATTTATGAGAATTTTACCGTCGAGATTCGGGACGATGGTCCACCCCTGCCGCCCGTTTTGACCATGGAGAGGAAGCAGGGATCTTGCCGGGACTTTGCCGTGTTGTTCATTGCTGCCTGCCGCAGCGTTGGTCTGGCAGCCAGATTTGTGAGCGGCTACCAGGAAGGAGACCCTGACATGGTGCAGCGCCACCTGCATGCATGGGCGGAAGTATATATTCCTGGGGCCGGCTGGCGGGGCTATGATCCAACCCATGGTCTGGCCGTCGCGGACCGCCATATCGTGCTGGCTGCCAGTTACCATTCCAGTGGGGCGGCTCCTACAAGCGGGACTTTCCGGGGGACCGGCAGCACCGCACTGATGGATTATGCAATTGACCTCCGATCATTCCCGGAATGAAGGTAATGGGTTGATCGCCAACATCGCTTCGCGTCGCTGCCGCCCCTTATTTCCTTCTTTTTCTTCTAAATCTGCAGGAGTCTCCGGCTGCGTGAAGAATTTTACGGAATCAAAACGCCCGACAGACGAAGCCCCGCGCAAGTGTTACCGGCATCTGGTCATTGCCAGCGCCTTGAAACTCAAACGCAGGCAGTATCCCGGCCTGCATATTCGGTCCAACAACACAGGCACAAGAGTCCGAAATACCTGGAAGAAAGCGGAAGGCTCTTGAAATTGTTCTGATGTGAATTGCGCCTTGCACTTGTTGGTTTCGCTCAATGCAGATTTGTTTTGAACCATAAAATAAGCGGACATATCTATTTTTAATGACTAATATCTAAATATAAAGAAACAATATAATAAAACAAAACTGACCTCCTTGTTGACACAAGGTGTATCCTGACCATGAAATTTGACGAACTCGGGCTCAGTCCCGAAGTGATAAAGGCCGTGACCGAGATGGGCTTTACCGAGCTGACGCCCATCCAGGAGCAGACCTTTGTGCTTATCCGCGAAGGGCGCGACCTGGTGGCCATGGCCGAAACCGGCTCCGGCAAGACCAGTGCCTGCGGCATCCCGCTGGCTGAGATGGTTGACTTCAGAATCCCCGGCATCCAAGCCCTCATCCTCGTCCCCACCAGGGAGCTGGCCCTGCAGTATGTGGACGAGCTTGGCCTTATCGGCAAACATACCGGCATTGCGCCCTTTGCCATCTACGGCGGCTTTTCCATGGATATCCAGAAAGCCAAGCTGGCGCACGGGGTCCATATCCTGGTGGCCACGCCGGGGCGGCTTATCGACCATCTCTACAACAGCACCCTCACCCTGGAGCAGGTACGGTTTGTGGTGCTGGACGAGGCCGACGAGATGCTCAAGATGGGCTTTATCGAGGATGTCAAATTTATCCTCTCCTGCATCATGAACGAGCACCAGACCCTTCTTTTTTCCGCAACCATGGCCCCCGATGTCGAGGAGTTGGCCAACTCTTTTTTAAAAGATCCGGTGCGTATCGAACTGAACCTGGAAGAGGTCTCGCCCCTGTCCATCACCCACCGCTTACGCTATCTCTCCGACAAGGAACGACTGCCGGTGCTGAAGCAGTATATTGAAGCAGAAAATCCGGCCCAGGCCATCATCTTCTGCAATTCCAAACGAAACGGCGAACTTCTTTACCGCAAACTGAAAGGGGTGGTTGACTCCCTGGAGTATATCCACGGCAGCCTGGACCAGAGCAGGCGGACCTCGATCTTCAACCGCTTCAAGCAGGGCAAAATCCGGGTGCTCATTGCCACTGATGTTGCAGGCCGCGGCCTTGATTTCTCCCGGGTGAGCCATATCTTTAATTACGATTTTCCCAGGGAACCAGAAAATTACGTGCACCGCACCGGCCGCACCGGGCGGATGGGCCGGAAAGGTGTGGCGATCTCTTTAATCACCGGCCGGGATCTCTACGGGGTCAAACGTCTTCTCAAGGAAAAGGGTATCCACGCGGCCTGGGATGGCAAGGTGCCTGATCTGAAGAGGGGTGCCGCAAAAAAAAGTTCCAGAGGGCCCGGACGACCTCCCGGCGGCGGCAGAAAATCGCGGCCGCCGCGGCAGAAAACAAAAGCCACGCCCCGGTCAAAATCGTAATAGCATGGCGCTCATCAGTTTACAGGATATCTCGCTCTCCTTTGGCGGTCTGCCGATCCTTGACCGGATCAGCATGCAGATAGAGGCGGGCGAGCGGGTCTGCCTGGTCGGCCGCAACGGTGAAGGCAAATCCTCCCTCATGCGTGTGATAGCAGGCAAGCAGCCAACGGACAGCGGCCGTATCATGCGACAGCAGGGAATGAAAATCGGACTGCTCGACCAGGAGGTTGAGGCCTCCCTGGAGGGTACTGTCTATTCCGTTGTCGCGGGCGGGGTTGACAGATTCATGGCTTTGCTGGACCAGCATCGTGATGTAAGCAGCCACCTGGCTGAAAATGGCAGCGAGTCCCTGCTGGCCGATCTGGCAGCTGTGGAACATGAGATGGAAACAGCCTCCATCTGGCAGATGCGGCAGCAGATCGAAACTGTGCTTTCCCGATTGCAGCTCGACCCGGACAGGAATTTTGTCGAACTCTCCGGAGGGATGAAGCGCAGGGTGATGCTGGCCAGGGCCCTGGTCTGCCATCCTGACCTGCTGCTTCTGGACGAGCCTACCAACCATCTGGATATCGATTCCATTACCTGGCTGGAGGAATTCCTGCTGGCCAGTTCCTGTACGCTTCTCTTTGTCACCCATGACCGTGACCTCCTCAAGAAGCTGGCCACCAGGATACTGGACCTTGAGCGCGGCAGCATCAGCAGCTGGCCCGGAGATTACAACACCTATCTGCGCCGTAAGGAGGAGCTGCTGGCTGCAGAGAGCCGCCGCCATGCCCGTTTTGATAAAAAACTGGCCCAGGAGGAAACATGGGTCAGGCAGGGGATCAAAGCGCGCCGGACCCGCAACGAAGGGAGGGTGCGGGCCCTCATTGAAATGCGCCGGCAACACCAGGTCAGGCGTCAGCAGGTGGGAAATGTCCGCATGGAGATCACAGGGGCCGGGCTTTCCGGCAAACTGGTTGCCGTACTGGAGGATGTTTCCCTCAGCTATGGCGACCATCTTGTGATCAGGAATTTTTCCGGCACGGTCCTGCGCGGTGACAGGATCGGCATTATCGGCCCCAACGGTGCAGGCAAGACCACCCTGCTGCGCCTGCTGCTTGGTGATCTGAGGCCGGATGCAGGACAGGTCCGCCTTGGCACCAACCTGCTGCCGGTTTATTTCGACCAGCAGCGGGCCCAGCTGGATGATATGAAAACCGTTGTAGACAACCTGGGAGACGGCAGCGATTTTGTCGAGATCAATGGCCGCCGCCGCCATATCATCGGTTATCTGCGCGATTTTCTTTTTACCCCGGACCGGGCCCGTTCACCAATCAGTATTCTATCCGGCGGCGAACGGAACCGGTTGCTCCTGGCAAAGCTCTTTGCCCGGCCATCCAATGTATTGGTATTGGACGAGCCGACCAATGACCTGGATATTGAAACCCTGGAACTTCTTGAAGAGTTGCTCATGGAGTACAACGGCACGGTGCTTGTTGTCAGCCATGACAGGGCCTTTCTCAACAACATCGTGACCAGTACCCTGGTCTTTGAAGGCGAAGGCCTGTTGCAGGAGTATGCCGGCGGCTATGATGACTGGTTCAGGCAGAGTCCCGTACACAGGAAAAAGGGTCCACTCGTCAGGGAGGAGAGGAAGGAACGGATTAAAGGCCAAGCCGCGGGCCCCCGGAAGCTGACGTTCAAGGAGTCCAGAGAACTGGAAAAACTGCCCGGCAGGATCGAGACCCTGGAGCAGGAGCAGAAGCTCCTCTACGAAGCAATGACTGATGAATCATTATACAGGGATAAGGGCAATGGAGCTGCCCGCGCAGGTACCAGGCTGGGCGAGTTGGAACAGCTGCTGCAAGAAGCCTATAGCCGCTGGGAGGAGTTGGAATCCCGGCGCGAAGAGTATTTGAGGAAATAAGGTTCCAAGGGGTCGAGGGGGCAAGGGATCAAGGGAATTTAAATGACGAATGCAGAATGCAAAATGGGAAAGGCAAAAGGTAAAAGGTAAAAGAAAGGACTAAGGACTGAGGGCTGAGGGCTGGGACTGTGAGGCTGAAAGTGAGGCGTGAAGGAAAAGGCTCAGGACGCAAAGGAAACTAGATGAATATATCCGGAAAACCGAAACAGGAGACCGTCTTCCACTCCCTCACCCCTGACAGGGTTATCACCCTGGTGGAGAAAGGACTGGGCCGGCGCTGCACCAATCTCTGCCGGCCCCTGATCAGTTATATCAACCGGGTTTACGAGCTGGAGGCAGAGGACGGCAGCGGCCTGGTTGCCAAGTTCTACCGGCCCGGCCGCTGGTCGCAGGACGGGCTGCAGGATGAGCATGACTTCCTTCTTGAGCTTGCCGCCCGGGAGATTCCGGTTGTCGCACCGCTCATGCTCGCAGACGGCTCCAGCCTGGGAAGCCATGACAACATGTATTTTGCCGTGTTTCCAAAAACGGGAGGCCGCAGCTTTGATGAATACAATGACGACCAGTGGCTGGAACTGGGCCGTCTGCTGGGCCGCACCCACAATGTCGGGGCCATGCATCTGCCCAAGGACCGGCTTACCATGGCCCCGGACAGGTCAACCCGGCAGCAGGTTGACTATATCCTCAAAGGCGGCTTCATGCCGGGAGACTTACTGGGCCGCTTTAAAGACCTGACCGATGCCCTTATCAATGAAATTACCCCCCTTTTCAACAATACCGGGATGATCCGCATACACGGTGACTGCCATTTCTCCAACCTCATATACCGGCCGGACGAATCGTTTTATCTTATCGACTTTGACGATATGGTTGTGGGCCCGCCGGTGCAGGATTTCTGGATGCTGCTCCCCGGCTATCAGGAGGATTCAATGGCTGAGATCGAGATATTTCTGGAAGGCTACGAAATGTTCAGGGCTTTTGACATGGGTAGTCTGCGATTGATCGAGCCGCTGCGGGCCATGCGCTATATCCATTACACGGCCTGGTGCGCTTACCAGTATGCCGAGGACGGCGAGACCCGGGTGGATGCGGATTTCGGCTCCAGGCAATACTGGCAGACCGAGTTGGGAGACCTTGCAGACCAGCTGGACCATATTGTGAAAGGTTGAAGAGAAAAGGATCCAAGGTTTCAAGGGGTCGAGGGGGCAAGGGAGAAAGAAAAAGAATAGATTACAATCTTGTGTTGGCAGATGGCTGAAGAAAAAAATAGAGGCAAAGAGCGCAGGCGATACAGGGATACAATATGGATGGAACGAAACGATCAGATATCAAGCCGGGGGCAAAGGTTTTCATCGTCTTAAAAAAAGATCAGCGAACCGGAAAACTCACAGAAGGAGTTGTCAAAGATATCCTGACAAAATCCCCGGCCCATCCCCATGGCATTAAGGTCCGCCTGCAGAGCGGCGAAGTCGGACGGGTTAAAAGCTCCATCAGCTGATGTTCCTGGCAATCAAAAAAACTTGAACTCTATGAAAATATTCCGGAAATGGCAGATTATCTATGCCGTTTGCTGTCTCGTCTATATGGGCTGGATAATTAAGGTCGGCACCAACGAATTTGACAGGATTAACGGTCAGTATCAGAGGCTTGCTGAACAGATTGATACAGCTCGTGTTAGGGCCGACGCCCTTGAAGAGCTGAGCGCCGAGTGCCGCAGAGCTCAGACGCTGCGGGCTGACCTGAAAGAGGACGCCTGTTTTACATGGCCACCTTCGGTGGTGGAGGCCAGGAAAAAGACAATTGAACAACGCCGGACCCGGGCCAGGGAGCGAGGCCTCATTAAACTGGTGTTGTTTTATACGGGTTTTGTGCTCATTTTTCTGTTTGCCCCGCCGATCCTGATCTATCTGCTTCTTATCGGAATAATCACACTGTACAAAAATATTAAAATCGTCAGGTGACTTTTCCTACCTGCAGGGGCCTGATCTTACCCTGCGCCCTTCTCCAGCAATATCAAGACCTCCAGGCCGGCTGCGCCGGGAAACATGTCAAGGGGAACAATGCGCCGGACCTTATAGCCATGCTGCTTCCAATGCCGGAGAGAATCCGGGACCTGGTCTACCCCGCAGTGAATGTGGAGCACTTTCCGGGGTGCACGCCGGCTCAGGGCAGCAATGACACCCTCCTGGGGCCCCTGCCGGGGGGGATCAAGCAGTATTGCCTCGGCGCCGAGATCATCGGAAAGCGGGATTTTTTCAACACCGGCTGCCGTGATGCGGCGGGCCAGAAAACGTGCTTTCCTGGAGCCAGGATTGTGCTTTTTATTCGAGATGGCAGCCCGGATGGCCGGGCCTTCCGCATCGATACCTATCACCTTTTGGTAGCCGGGCGCCAGAAAGTGGCTGAACAGGCCGTAGCCGCAATAAAGGTCCAGGAGCGTCTCAGCCGGATGCGGCTGGAGCAGTGTTCGGGCCATGTCCAGCATCACCGGCACCATGGTCTCATTGACCTGGGAAAACGAAGTGGGGTGATAGAAATAACGGCAGTCATGATGACTGACAGCAAGGTCTGCCTTGCCGAAGAGTTTCTTGAACGGCAGGATATCAATAGACTGCCGCTCCTCAAGATAATAATCCGAACAACCCGGGTCCGTAAAAATATAGGCCGAATTCACCGGTTCGGGAAGCTTCTCGAGATGGCTGGCCAGTATCTTCAGTTTACGGACCAGGAGGCCGTTTAATGTATCGACATTGAAGATCACGGCCCGCTCCTTATAGCTGCCGCGGATAATCAGATAGTTCAGGTGGGCGGCCACCAGTTTGAAAGGCGCTTCGCTGATCTTCTGCTGCAGGAATGTATAAATCCTGCAGTGCTCAGGCGGCTCCAGGGGAGATTCGACAAAGGGCTTCTGCTGGGAACGCAAGGCTCGGTCATTGAACAGGAGGTAGAGGGTGCTGCCCTTGAGCACTGTTTTGCGTTTGGATGTGGTCCGGTAGCCACGTGGCCTGGGGGCAGCAATGACTGGTTCGGGTTTTCCCGGTAACCGGTAATGCTGCCAGAACTGAGACAGGGCCTGGTTTTTGATCTTGAGTTCTGCAGGGTAGTCGAGATGGGCCAGGGGCGAACTCTGCAGAGTCGCATGGGATAGCGGCCCGGACGGCGCCTTAATCAGCGGCCGCAGCAGACCTCCAAAGGTAACAGGCGCCGGTTTTCCGCGGTCTGACGCCTTGTCTTGAGCAAATCGCAAACTTCCGGCCGGCCGCCTACCCTTAAGGGTATGAGCAGGCTTTGCGGGCTGCTTTTTACTGTATTCTCGTTTGGGCTGGGATTGTTTTCGCACTAATGTCCGTTCTCCTGAACTGAAGATCTGGAAGATAATAGTTCTTTTTCACATCTAAATATTTCACTATCTCCAACCTGGAAAATTCTCGCCGTGGGATGTCTATGGCCCCAAGGTGTCAATCGTCCTGCTGTTTTGCAGCAGGACAACAAACTGTTCAGCTATACAAGAGTATGCGGAATAGTTGATGACGCAGGAGATGCGGACAGGTCGCTACATGAATTTTTCAGCTTAGGCTGCCTGCATTTCCAGATATTCACTCTCCCCTTCGGCCAGATCCGCTTCCTTCAGGGTCAGATAATCGTCAAAGTCCATCATCACGTCAATGATGGCGTTCGGGGTGATCTCGACAATCCTGTTTGCCACGGTGGATACAAACTGATGGTCATGGGAGGCGAAGAGCACCACCTCCGGAAAAGTTATCAGGCCGTTATTCAAAGAGGTGATTGACTCAAGATCGAGATGGTTGGTCGGCTCATCAAGAATGAGGGCGTTGGCGCCGGAGAGCATCATCCTGGAAAGCATGCAGCGAACCCGTTCGCCACCGGAGAGAACAGAGGTTTTTTTCATCGCCTCCTCTCCGGCAAAAAGCATCTTACCCAAAAATCCCCGGACAAAACTTTCATGCTCCTTGGGAGGTGCGTACTGGCGCAGCCAGCCGACAAGATCAAGCTCCTCATTATCAAAATACGCATTATTCTCTTTCGGGAAATAGGCGTTGCTGATGGTCACTCCCCAGCGGAAACTACCCTTGTCCGGCTGCAGCTCCCCTGCCAGTATCTGGAACAGGGTGGTTTTTGCCAGGCTGTGCGCTCCGACAAAGGCGATCTTATCGCCCTTGTTGACGGTGAGGTTGAGATCCTCAAACATGGAAACCCCGTCAATTTCTTTGGAAAGACCTTTGATCTCAAGAATTATGTCGCCACAGGGCCGTTCCGGCTTGAAAACGATGTAGGGGTATTTACGCGAGGAAATAGGCATGTCCTCAACGGTAAGCTTCTCAAGCAGCTTCTTGCGCGAGGTTGCCTGCTTGGCCTTGGATGCGTTGGAACTGAAACGCTGAATAAATTCCTTAAGCTCATCGGCCTTGGCCCTGGCCTTCTTACTCTCGGTCTCCTTCTGGTGGAAACGGAGCTGGCTGGCCTGATACCAGAAATCGTAGTTGCCGACATATACCTGGATTTTGCCATAATCGATATCCGCCATATGGGTGCAGACCTGGTTCAGGAAATGCCGGTCATGGGAGACGATGATAACCGTGTTCTGGAAGCGGGAGAGAAAATGCTCCAACCAGGTAATGGTCTGCAGGTCCAGCTGGTTGGTAGGCTCGTCCAGCAAGAGGATATCCGGGTTGCCGAAAAGGGCCTGGGCCAAAAGGACCCGCACCTTTTCGCTGCCGTCAAGCTCCTTCATCCTTTTCTGCAGCATCTCTTCTGCTATGCCGAGGCCTTTTAACAGCACTGCCGCCTCTGCCTCTGCCTCGTAGCCGTTCATTTCACCGAATTTGGCCTCAAGTTCCCCGGTACGGATGCCGTCTTCTTCGGTAAATTCAGCCTTTGCATAGAGGGCCTCACGCTCAGCCATCACTCTGTAGAGCTTCTTATGCCCCATGATCACTGTATTGAATACCGTGTGCTCATCAAAGGCGAACTGGTCCTGGCTGAGCATGGCTATACGCTGGCGCGGCCCCTTGCTGATCTCACCCCGGTCAGGCTCAAGCTCACCAGCCAGAATTTTCAGAAAGGTGGATTTGCCGGCGCCGTTCGCCCCGATCAGGCCGTAGCAGTTGCCAGGGGTGAACTTGATATTGACGTTCTGGAATATGACCCTCTTGCCATAAGAGAGAGCTACATTGGATGCGGTGATCATTTTCGTGTCCTCTTAATATATACAACGCCATAAATCCGGTTTGTCCTGCCCTGCTGCGTTATCGCTGCCAGGCAAACGCTTCGAACTTATGGCGTCATATATGAAATAAGCCACAAGGAAACTCCATGTGGCATAGAATTTTCCGGTTCAGGAAAAGCGGGAATAAAGGTTTCTACTCAATTAAGGCATTAATCTTCCTGCTGAGGAAGGTCTTCATTTTCCCCGGCAGGATTCTTCTTCTCCAGCTTGCGCTGCCTTTTTTCCTCTTTTTTCTTTTTCTTTGCCAATTCTTTCTGGCGCTTTTCAAATGAATAGTTTGTTCTTGCCAAGACTCTGTCCTTGTTTAATAGTTTGTATTAGCTATAAAAGACCCGCAAAAGTAACCAGGATCTCTTCTTGAAAAATCATTTCTCGCTGCTCCGGCTTAATACCTTTTCTTGCGGAATGTGCTTTTTTTCCGCTCTTCCGCCTGATTGACTTTTATTTCACGACCGTTAAGCATAGTCTTGTTAAGGGCCTTGATCGCCTTATCCGCCTCGGAGTTATTGGGCATGTCAATAAAGCCGAAGCCTTTTGACTGGCCTGAGAACTTATCCTTAATAAGGTTCAGACTGCCGATTTCGCCATATTCTATAAACATTTCCCTGAGTTCTTCTTCAGTCATGCTATAGGGCAATTGTCCGACATAAATATTCATATAATTTCTCCTGGGTAATATGCGCTGATCATCGTTCTGAATTTCGTTACGGATCCAGATTTCTCTAAGCCACCAAGTAACCAGCACAAAGTTAGTCAATGACAATGCTTTACTAAATATTGCATTCGCAGGTTTTGCCCGTTTCACTCACCGTAACACACTTTTACGGATTCAGAAACAGGTTGCCAGTGGAGTCGACCATCATGGCTGCGCGGCTCCGACTTTTCTGCCTGCCGCCTGCCTTGTGGTTCCTGACATACGGCTGTTCCTGATTTTTCGCATTGGCAGATGCTGCGTTTCTACCGGTAGGGCGCCCATTGCTGCGCCCGGTGATACGATTGTTTTTCTTCGCATTTTTCCACGGCTTTTTGGCAGGCCGCTTTGCTGCGGGAAACGTTTCACCCGGAAGGTCTACATTAGAGCCGAACCCATCGATCCGGCCCATTTTCTTGCCCAGGAGCTTTTCGATCTGAACGATGATCTTCCTATCATCGCGGCCTGCAAAGGTATAAGCCTCTCCGGTGCAGGAGGCGCGGCCGGTGCGGCCGATCCTGTGGGTAAAAGCATCCACCGTATCAGGCACATCAAAATTGATCACATGCGAAATGCCGGACACATCAATACCGCGCGCTGCAATATCCGTAGCCACCAGGACCTTGAATTCACCGCGCTTGAAACCGTTCAGGGCTTTCTGTCGCTTTTGCTGCGAAAGGTTGCCCTGTAATGAGGTGGCAGCATAACCGGCCCTATGCAGTTGACCGGCCAAACTCGCTGCCCGGTGCTTGGTGCGGGTAAAAATGAGAGTTGCCGCCATGTTGGTCTTAGCCATGATGTCTTTCAACAGAGACGTCTTACCAGACTGTTCCACCGAAAAAAGTACCTGTTTCACGGTGGCAATCGGCCGGCTGTGGTCGATCTGCACCCTGACCGGGTTATCAAGAATATCTTCAGCCAGATGGCGAATTTCTCCGGGCATGGTGGCGGAGAACAACAGCGTCTGCCGCTCGGTGGGCAGATATTTTAAAATACGACGAATGTCCGGCAGGAAGCCCATATCGAACATATGGTCCGCTTCATCGAGGACCAGGTGCTCCACCTTGGACAGGTTAAAGGTTCTGTCATTCAAATGATCAAGCAGACGGCCGGGACAGGCGACAACGATCTCAACGCCAGACCGGATCTTTTTGATCTGTGGCAGCTTGCCGACCCCGCCGTATACTGCTATGCTGCGAATTCCTGTCTGCCGGCCCAACTTGGTGATGTCGCTATGAATCTGCTCTGCCAGTTCACGGGTCGGGGCGACGATGAGGGTCCGGATCTTGCCGCGCGGGCCATCGAGCAACCGCTGCAAAATAGGGAGGACAAAGGCGGCGGTCTTGCCAGTGCCGGTCTGGGCCAGGCCCATAATGTCACGACCCTCCAGGATTGCTGGAATAGCCTTTTCCTGGATCGGGGTTGGGGTTTCATAATTACAGGTCTTAATGCCTGCAGCAATTTTCGGATGAAAATCAAACTGTGTAAAACTCATTTATTCTCTCTTTGTATGTATTTATTTGTGTGACAGAGCCGTATAGCAGTATCCTGTGCCAATGATTATCGGGATATAAAAATACCGATGATTGACTTACCGGCACCACCTGCGAAACGGCAATAAACGTTTCTGCCACTGGTTATATAAATATTTTTCTTGGATAATTAGAGAAAGCCATGTCGCGGACACGACGGTCAACTCAGGGGGATCTCTGCTGTCCAATTGCAAGTGATCAGCAGAAACTTAAATAGCGGCTTCTAATCTAACGGGATGAAAAAGTCTCGGAAGGAAGAACGACCTATGAAGAATTCGCCAGGCACTTAGTGCATAT
>Ga0210140_1000022_pt1 | contig 31100 bp, 30 predicted proteins | sample China_Bullhead_C_3_FD_184858 | JGI IMG/M metagenome (GOLD analysis project Ga0210140, IMG submission 184858) | Wetland microbial communities from San Francisco Bay, California, USA, that impact long-term carbon sequestration -... | ecosystem: Environmental > Aquatic > Marine > Wetlands ...
TTGCCTCACTCGTAAAAAAACACAGCTCCTTGTATATCAAAATTTTTGCTTAACCATCCCATTCCTTTTTGCGAACTAATCCAGGTTTGTTTTTTTACATTTTCTGGTAGCATATTTTCAAATGTGATTGTCAAATTCAAGGGAACCATCTGGGATGCTCAATGAATCCGGCCTGAAAAAACGGGCGCAACTCATACAGGCTATTCGCCGGTTTTTTATCGACAGGGACTATATTGAGGTCGAAACTCCTCTAAGATTGCCGGTCCTCATACCTGAAGAACATAACGAACCGGTGGAGTCAGGCAGTCATTTTCTACAAACCTCACCGGAGATCTGCATGAAGCGGCTGTTGGCAGAAGCCGGCTGCCGCAAAATTTTTCAGATCTGTAAATGCTTTCGTAATAAAGAACGCGGCGACAGGCATATTCCTGAATTTACCATGCTGGAATGGTATCGCACCCATTGCGATTACCTCGCCCTCATGGAGGAGTGTGAGGACTTTATTATTGATGTGGCCCGGGCAACAGGGCACAGCCGTTCTATTTCCGTAAGAGGCAATACTGTCAACCTTGAAAAACCCTGGGAAAGGCGCACGGTTTCTGATGCTTTTGCACAATACGGGCCTGTGTCAATGAATCATGCCCTTGAGCAGGGCATATTTGATGAAATGCTCTGCAGCTACATCGAGCCGCAACTAGGCATGAAAAAACCGGTGTTTCTTTATGATTATCCTGTCGCACTGGGTGCTTTGGCCAGGAGTAAAAGAGATAATCCCGCCCTGGCTGAGCGCTTTGAGATATATATAGCCGGCCTGGAACTGGCCAATGGCTTTTCAGAGTTAACGGACCAGTCAGAACAGCAAAAACGATTTGAAGCAGAGCTGCAGTTGATCAAAAAGCAGGGCCGGGCTGCTGCAGAATTGCCCCTGAAATTTCTTGCATCCCTTTCCAAGCTGCCTGACGCAGCAGGCATAGCCCTCGGTGTTGACAGGCTGGCCATGGTTTTGTTCCAAGTAGAAACTATCGACCAGGTTGTATCTTTTATTCCTGAAGATTTGTAACGTGCACCAAACTGCTGAACCTGCAGGATTGAAATTCCCCGGTCGAGGGGCTAGGAGAGGAGCAAGAGGTAAAGGCTGCTGAATATGGCCCAGAGAAGGACAAGGGCTGTTATTGCGACACAGCACAGAGCGGCAATTTTGTGCCCATGTTTTTCGCGGCTTCGTTCCTTGTACCCCAAGAGAAAACCCAAGGCAGCGCCGGCGAGCATGCCGCCGCCGTGGGCCCAGTTGTTTATTGCCGGCACCAGGAAGCCGAACATGAAGATGCCGATGGCCCAACCGCCGATCTGCCGGTATATTGTCTGGCCATAAACCCCACCCCTGCTTTTACCAAAAAACAAAGCGGCACCGATAAGACCGCAGACGGCTGCTGATGCGCCAATCGTGAATGTGACTCCGGCAAGGTAGGAAACAAAGAAGCCGGCAACTCCGCTCAGCGTATAAATAATAAACATGCGATAATTGCCATACTCCTGCAGGACCAGCGGGCCCAGTTGCCGAAGGGCTATCATATTGAAAAAAATGTGCATAATTGAGCCATGCAGGTAATTGGCAGAAACCAGAGACCACCAGCGATGCAAGCGGTCTATGGGAATAAAGCCTGAGGCTCCTAGCAAAAGGAGGCTGCGGTTGTCCGGTGATAGAAAAACGAAGGGGTTGAAAGCAAGGTTTGTGGCGCGGGCACTGATGAGAAGCGACAGAATATACATTGCCACATTGACCCCAATGAGGATTTTAAGCAGCTGATCACCATCACTCAGGCCTTTACCTATCAGGCGCTGCCAGGGAGATGTCGGGTTTTTTATGCCGCAGTACGGACAGATGGTATCATCCCCACTGATAAGCCTTCTGCAGTTTGGGCAAAGCAAGGACCGGCGCTGGTTTTGAGTCATTTGTTGTCCTGTTTGATTTTGTCAGTTTGGTGTATATATACAGAAATTCTGCCAAGAAGCAGTAATATTATTTATCCATAACTTTGTTTTCTTTCACAAAAAAGGATGCGCCATTAACGCGGCGCATCCTTTTTTAATTTAAACTTCACCCAGTTATGCTGTTACGGGGCTTGACAGATCTTTGACTCAGTTTTTGCAGGATTTTTCTGTAAATGCCTGTGGCGGTTGCTGGCAGCATCCGCAATTCTTTTTACGATGTTGGCCAGGTCTGAATTTCGCCAAACAGCTGCAAAATCAGGGTCCTCCAAGAGTTTGTCGCTTATGATAAAACCGCTCTGTTCTTGAGGGTCAAGCCGAATGTCTTCGTATGTAAAAGCCCCTTTCCTCTCCAGTACTCTGCCGAAAAGTTTCTGAATGGTGTAAACAAAGAATTTTTTCACATCCTCTGTAGATTCCGCAATGTTCATATTCTGGCGCAATTCCGGCCGTAATTCTTGCTCGTACTTGGAATAAGAAAGTTGTCTTGCCATAGCAGTACTCCTTCTTGCCTGATAATTGATTTTTTTGTCCATTGCCGTATTCAATAAAGATGTTCTTGGGCTTTTACGTCATACACGCTCCTCCATGTTTTATTTCATGAAAAAAATACGTATCACTAATATTAATATAATCCATTTTTAATCTTTAGCCACTGCTGAACACTATGAAGATTTTTCTCTGGCAGGTCTATCCGAGTTCTGATAACCTGAAACAGCCCGGAATTATTAGAGTTCAGCAAAATACACAATTTTTTCCGACAGAAACTGAAATTTTTTTATCAAATGAAAGTGAGAGGAAAACCACTATGAAAAAATTATCCTTGATACTCGTATTTCTGCTCCCTCTTTTCCCGGTGATGGTCCTGAGTGCTGAAAGTATTTGCCTGGAGGGGAACTGCGTTAGCGGCAATGGGGTTATGCTATATGGAGACGGCGAAAAATATGCCGGAGATTTCAAAGAAGGTAAACGACAGGGATATGGAATATTGACCGCAAAGAACGGCAAGAGATATGAAGGGGATTGGGCCAATGATCTGCAGAATGGCCAGGGAACAATGATTTCAACAAATGGTGAGAAATATATCGGTGCATTTAAAGATGGGGTAAAGCAGGGAGAAGGGCAACTAGCATTTCCCAATGGTGAAGTCTATACCGGAGTGTTTGACAGGGGAGAACCCAACGGCTGGGGTGTGCATACGTTTCCGAACGGCGAAAAGTATGAAGGAGAGTTTAAGAACAGCCTCTATGATGGCAAAGGAATTCAGACATTTCCTGACGGCAGGAAATATGTCGGTGAATTCAGCAAGGGAATAGCTACAGGCATGGGCACACTGACTCTTGCCAACGGCGAAAAATATGAAGGCGAGTTTGCCGATGGCATGGGCAATGGGAAAGGCACGTACTTCTTTCCTGGTGGAACAATCTATGAAGGAGAATGGAAAGATTTTAAGTATCACGGCCATGGCACCTTAACTTTTTCTGATGGGGGTCAGTATACGGGAGAATTCAGGAACGGCAAAAGAGAGGGTACCGGCATAATCACCTTTGCTGATGGTGAGAAATACGAGGGTGGCTGGCAAGATGACAAAAAGCATGGTTTTGGCATTCTGATAACTTCAACTGGCGAAAAATATGAAGGGGAATGGCAGGAAGATACGTTCATTCAAGATAAAAAGTAATATCCTTTTGGGGCTCCTCTTCATTCTTGTCAACCCAATTTTGGGGTGCAGCTCAGATGATTTTGCACAGCATAAAGGTAATGATATTATGAAAGTTAAAGTTGTATCGCTGGAAAAATGCAGTGCAACCGATCAGACAATTGCATTGATTAAAGAAGTGGCTGCAGAAATAGGCCTGGAAATCAACCTTGAGCATGTAATTGTGAAAACCCGTGAAGATGCCTTTTTACAGAGGCACATCGGCAGTCCAACTGTCCAGGTAAACGGCCGTGATATAGACCCGGGGGCAAGAGAAATAAATCAGTTTGGCATAACATGACGGCGGTATGGGACATCGGCGATGCCCCCAGAGGATTTGATTAAGGCAGCCTTTCAAGAAGCTTTGGATAAAAAAGCGGGCTGATACAAATGAGATGATATCTTGAGAAAAATGAACAAAGCCCTAGCCAAACCTGAAATGGCTCTTTTGTTTGCTTAAGCGCATGATTCTTCGGCGGTAGATTGGCTATAAAAGGAACAGCAGGCTGAAATATATTGCTGCAAAAAGCCCCATGATTGCAATGGGATAAAAACCGGACTGCGCCCTTTTCAGAAGATTCTCGGAGATCGTTTTCCTGTCTGGTGCGTCGAATGCAGTTTTCCAGAACGGCCAGCATATCTTAGCGAGCAGTGTTGCCGGCAGCCGTTTTACATGGTTGGTTACATGAACAAGAAATTTGCCGACAAAGACCTGTTCCGCTGCACTGTTGAATGCATTGAGTCCTTTGTCCATAACCTGATAGAAGAGGCGCCCCCCCTTACGATAGATCAGGTCGGTATCAAGGTTGATTGCCCTTATTTCAGCCGGATAGATGCCGGAGCGCAACAGCAGGGTAAAGGCCAGGGCTGAAAACATCAACAGTTGCAACTGAGACAAAACATGCGGAGCTGTATAGGGTACGAAATCAACAGGATACGGCAGGATGGAGTAGAGAAATTTTGGATAGACACCGAGAAAGATACAGAAAAAGGCTGCTATTCCCATGGCGATCAGCATACTGGGGGGCGCTTCTTTAACGCGGTGTCCAGCATCGTGTGAAAAGAAGGCAAAAAACGGGATTTTGATCCCTGAGTGGTGAAAGACGCCGGCAGAGGCAAAAAGCAGGGTCAACCAGATTATACTCATATGCCCGTGTGCCGCAGCATCAAGCACCATGGATTTGCTGACAAAACCGCTGGTCAAAGGGAATGCAGAAATGGAAGCAGCACCTATTGAGCAGAAAAGAGCAGTCCACGGCATGGACTTGTAAAGGCCGCCGAGGTCTGTGGCGTTGATCTTGCCTGTGCGGAAAATTACTGCTCCCATGGACATGAAGAGTAGAGACTTGTAAAGAATATGCGCAAAGGCATGGGCTGCCGCGCCGTTTATTGAAAGTTCCGTGCCGATGCCGATCCCTACCATCATGAAGCCGACCTGATTGATGAGGCTGTAGGAAAGAACCCTGCGCATATCGTTTTCAATGACAGCGAAAAAGATTGGAAAGGCAGTCATGACAGCACCGATCCAGATAAGCGGCTCTGTGCCGGGAAAGGTCCTGGCTAGGGCATAAACTGCTGTTTTGGTTGTAAAGGCGCTTAAAAATACGGCGCCGCCCACTGTGGATTCAGGATAGGCGTCGGTCAACCAGGTATGCAGAAGAGGCCAGGCCGCGTTGATCCCCATGCCGATGAAGATACAGTAGGTTGCCGGGCTGTGCAGACCGATAAATCCCAGGCTGATCGATTTCTGCTCGCTGATATACATGATGATGCCGGCCAGAAGGACGAGACCGCCAAATACATGTACCATGAGGTAGCGGAAGCCTGCAGCCTGTGAAGCCTTGGTGCGCTTCGCCCATATCAACCATAAGGCGCTGACGGTCAGCATTTCCCAGAATACAAAGAAGGTGAACAGATCACCGGCAAAGACAACGCCGAGGGCACTGCCTGCATAGACAAGGCCGGCCACGTATTCCAGATCGCTCCTGATGCTCAAAGTGTAGATAATGCCGATAACGGAGATAAGGTGGAATATGTAACCGAAAACAAGGGACAGCCGGTCGACTTTAAAGGGCACCAGATCAAAGCCTAAAAAGTCTATTTCCCAGGCGGTACCGACCTGGGTGGATATCAGGAAGAAAAAACTGATTATTGGCAGGATAAGCATGTAGGCGGATTTGACCCGGCCCCGAAGCAGCGGGACTAGCAGTGCGCCCAGGATATAGATAAAGGCTGGAGGAATGAACTCAATCATAGTAATCCTCTTCCCTCTTTACAAATGGCCGGAGAATGTATTTTGCAGCAAGTACCAAGAGAACACAGGCGACAAAGCCGTAAATGGCATAAAAGCCGAACCACTCTTCCCAGGCAAAATAAGGATGCTTATGGATGAATGGCTCCAGGGCCAGGAGCAGGATCAGGGACCCAAAAAGACCGTACAGGACCAGGTGTACATTTTTCTTGCTGTCAAAAATATGTTTTTTTTCAGTGTCCATTTGCATGTTCCAAGCGGAATATTTTAATGACCTGGTGACGCCATGAGAAAAATTATGACCAGGTAAATAAGGCTTATGCCGAAAATCACATAGAATGCCGGCCGGTATCCCGGGACCGGATCATGTTTTAACTCTTTCAGTTCCTGGTCCTGCATGTTTTAACCTCCAATAATAGTCTGGACAGCCAAGCTGGCCAGGTTGAAAAACGGCTGGGGAAAGAAAAACAGTCCTACAGAAAGAATTGCAGTTATTACCAGCGGCACCACACACCAGAGCGGGGCCTCCTGAATCTTGTCCTCAAACATGGATTCTTCAGGAGTGCAGAAAAAAGCCCGGTAAACAACCGGCAGAAAATAGGCGGCATTAAGCAGCGAACTACTAAGCAGCACGACCAGCATGACGATCTGGTCTGCCTCTAGAGTGCCGAGTACTAGAAACCATTTGCTGATGAAGCCGCCCGTGGGAGGCAACCCGATGACGCTGAGGCTGCCGATAAGGAAGGCGGCCATGGTAACCGGCATACGTTTGCCGATACCGACCATTTCACTTATATATTTTTTGCCGGTGGCCACGAAAATTGCACCGGCACACATGAACAGAGTGATCTTGCCGAATGCATGCATGGCAATATGCATCAGGCCGCCGGTCATTGCTTTCGGCGACAGGAGGCTGGCTCCCAGAATGATATAGGAAAGCTGGCCGATGGTGGAAAAAGCCAGTCTGCGTTTCAGGCCGTCCTGTGACAGGGCAATAAGGGATGCGGTCAAAATGGTAAAGGCGGCAATGTAGCAGAGCACGGTGCCGAGATTAAGCGATGACAGGAGATTGGTGCCGAAGATCCCGGTGATCACCCGGAATATGGAAAACACGCCGACCTTGACAACAGCAACCGCATGCAGTAAGGCCGATACCGGGGTGGGTGCGACCATGGCTGCCGGCAGCCAGGCATGGAAAGGCATGATGCCGGCCTTGGCAAAGCCGAAAACGCACATAAGCAGCAAGACTGTCACTGTGGACTTTGAAAGACCAAGCGGCAAAATCCCCTGGCTGGCAAAGTCCAGCGTTCCTGTTAAAGAGTACAGGATGAGCATGGCAGGCAGCACCAGACCGATGGAGGTGCCCAGGATATAGGACAGGTATTTGCGGCCGGAGATTCTTGCCTCATGATCCTGGTGATGGGTAACCAGGGGATAGGTTGCCAGGGAAAGCATCTCGTAAAAGAGGTACATGGTAAAGAGGTTGGCGGAGAAGGCCACGCCGATGGTGGCGGAGAGCGCCACGGCAAAAAAAGCGAAATAGCGCGTCTGGCTGTGTTCATTCAGGCCCCGCATGTAGCCGATTGAATAGGCTGAGGTCGCTATCCAGAGAGAGGAAGAAACCAGGGCAAAGAGCATGCCCATCGGATCCACCCTGAACTGGATGGCCAAACCGGGTAATACTTCCACAAGGGTATATTCTATGATAACACCATTCAGTACAAGAGGCAGCATGGACACCACCAGTCCAAACTTGATAATGCCGGCAAGAAAGGTCCAGCCTTCCCGCAGGTTGGGCCTGCTCCCGGAAGCAACAATGGGGATGACTGCCACCAGTGAGACAAGGACGGCAAGAAGTGGTTTTATGGAGGTAATGGTTTCCATGAAAAAAAGTTATCAGTTATCAGTTTGCAGTTGTAAGTTTGCTTTGCTTTATAAAATATGACCCATTTATACGGGTCTATCTATCGTTGGTTTATTGCATAATTCTTCATTCTTCATTTTTAATTCTTAATTTTACAACAATCCTGCAGGCACTGAGTGCTGGATAATGTTTGTAATTATATCACCTGAGTACAGGCCAATGACGATCAAACTGAGGGCTACAATGATAAGCGGCACCAGCATGGTCAGGGGCGCCTCGTCGATGATGACCTTTTCTGTTTCACCACCGTGGTGGTCGACCTTGGGCTCAAAGTAGGAGATTTCAATGACCTTGAAAAACAGGATGGCATTTATCAGGCTGGAGACCAGCAGGGCTGCCATGAAATGATATTTCCCGGCATCGATGGCACCGAGGATGAGGTACCATTTGCTGAAAAATCCGGCTGTCGGCGGGACGCCGATCATTGACAGAGCACCCACGGTAAAGGCTGCCATGGTCACCGGCATTTTTTTATACAGCCCGGCAAGATCCTGAAGCTGGTGACCGCCTTTCTTGTAAATGACAATGCCGGCAAAAAGAAAGAGACAGAGGGTCATCAGGGCATCGTTGACAATATGCAGGATGGCTCCGGTTAATCCAGCAGCGCTGGCCAGCCAGGCACCTCCAACCATATACCCCACCTCTGCGACGATGAGATAGGTCAGCATCTTCTTGAAGTCGGTCTGGGCCAGGGCCAGGATTGATCCGCTTATAATAGCGATTACGGACATCCAGACGATGGTTTCGGACAGGCCGATGATGCTATAGACATAGAGCGGTGAAAAAACCGACAGCATAATGCGGATCATGATATAGACCGACACCTTGGTGACCAGGGGTGCAACCAGGCAGCCGGCTGCCGAAGGGGCATACGTATAGGCATTGGGCAGCCAGCCATGCAACGGAAAGAAGGCCATCTTGATCCAAATTCCTACCAGGATGAGAAGCAGGGCGATAAAAACTGCATTTAAAGAGTATAAGCCGGGAAGAATGGTGAGCAGGTCGGCCATATTGAGAGAGCCGGTCATGATATAAAGATGACCGACACCCAAAAGATAGAAACTGGCGCCGATTGTTCCCAGGATAACATAGTTGAAGCTGGCAACCAGGGCCCGGTTGTCACCCATTGCTATGAGCGCATAGCCGGTAAGTGCGGAAATTTCAAGAAGAACGTAAAGGTTGAAAGCATCGCCGGTAACAGTCATGCCCAGAAGGCCGGTAACCAGCAGTATGAATAGGGTGTAAAACTGGGGGATCTTCTCCGGCACTTCCTGCTTGACGCTTTCTTTGGAGAAGATAACTGCCAGTAAACTTACAAAAGAAACCGTAACCAGCACCAGTCCGTTTAAATGGTCAATTACATATTCAATACCGAATGGCGGCGGCCAGCCGCCGAGACGATAGCTTATAGCGCCGTTTTCTATTACCCGGATAAGTGTTACAACAGAGGCAGCAAATGAACCCAAAATGCCCAGTATTGCCACAGGGAGGCAGTACCGCCGGTTGACCAAACCGAGGATGTTAACCAGTAAGGCACTTAATAAAGGAATTATGACGAGAAGAACCGGGGCCTGTTTCACAAAACTCATTACAGCTGCTCCTGTATCTCGTCTTCTTCAAGACTGTTATATCGGCGGTGGATTCCCAGGCAGATTGCCAATGCCACGCCAAGAGTACCGACAGATACCACAATGGCGGTAAGCATCAGGACATGGGGCAGTGGATTGGCATAGTGGGCAACGTCAACGGCGGCTTCGACTGCACCATGGCCGTGGGCAATGATCGGGATGGTGGCATGCTCTTTGGCGCCGGTGGATACATAAAAAACAATGATGGCGGTCTGGAAGATCGACATGCCGATAACCTTTTTAACCAGGTTATTCTTTGCCAGCATGGCATAGAGGCCGATCATCATGAGCAGGATGTATATCCAGTAATTATAACTTGAAATGATTGACTGCATTATTAACCCTTGTCGTATTTGCCGTGGGAAATAATATTTAGATAGATAGAAATCACAATTGCCATGACCGCAATCGCCACGCCAATCTCAATACCAAGCATACCGTGAGAACGTGCCATGATCTTGTCCGTTGCCGGCAGCACCTTGCTGAGCACAGAATAATCGAGAAAGTTTGCTCCCAGGAGTAAACATAAAAAGCCGATTCCTGCATAGATCAGCACCCCGATGTTGCCCAGCAGGATATTTAATCTTTCACTCATGATCCCAATAATCATCCTGGAGTCATAGCTGATGGCCAAGAGTATGAAGCTGGCGCCAAGAATGACCCCACCCTGAAAACCACCGCCTGGACTGTGATGCCCGTGTGCCACTACATAGAGGGCAAAGAGTTGGATAAAAGGCGCCAGCTGCCTGGCAATAAACCTGATAATGGTGTCAGGATAGCCTTCTGAGATAACGTATGGCTCGGGGAGGTCACACCGGTCGTCTCTTTTATAACGGCGCAGGATTGCAATGACAGCCAGGCCGGCTGTGAAAATCACAGCTGTTTCAAACATGGTGTCAAAGCCCCTGTAATCTGCCAGGACAGAGGTCACAATATTGGGTACGTTTGTATCATGCAGTGACTGGGTAATGTAATACGGTGAAAGGTGGAGACTGGCCGGCGTAAAAGGGCTGGCAAATCCGGGAAAATCGGTCTCGGCAATGATAAGCACCAGTCCGGTCAGCAATGCCGCCATCAGAGCAAAAACCTTGGCAAGCATGCGCCCTGACTTACGAGTTCTAACCCTTCTGGTGGTTTGGTGGACCGCGGCAAAAAACAGGACAGTGCTAACGCCTGCTCCCACCGATGCCTCGGTAAAGGCGACATCCACCGCCCCCATCTCGGTCCAGAGAAGACACATCAGGAAGCTGTAGGCCCCGAAAATAATTGCTGCACTGAGCAGGTCCTTTACCATGATGGTTGCAAAAGCGCAGATTACGATAAGGGTAAGTATGCTGAGGTCAAGCTGCCAGATCATGGACTCTCTTCCTCCGGGTTTTTAGCCCAGGGTTTAATGCCAGACTCATAGCCGGCATCAATAATGGCATGGGTTGCAGTGGGGCTTGCCATAAAGATAAAGACAGCAATCAAAAGAATTTTCATGGCAACCAGCAGGTTTGCCAGATTTATTTCATGGAAGTTATAGAGCACCAGAGCCAAGAGGATTACGAGCGAAGACAGGGTGTCCCCTTTTCCGGCTGCATGCATCCTTGAATAAAAATCCGGGAAACGCAGCAGTCCTACTGTTGTTGCAAAAAAGAAAAGCAGGGCGATTACAGTAAGCACGATGACAACAATATCCATCAGTCATCCTCCGCCGGGAACCTGTAACCATAGCCCTTGGGATTAAGGTTTTTGTGCTGCTGAAAATAGCGTGAAGCCGCTATGGTAACAATAAAATTAAGCAGGGCATAAGCCAGGGCAATGTCGATAAACATATCCACCCGGTGGTAAATGGTCCCGATAATCACCAGGAGAATTGTCGTCTTGGTGCCGATCACGTTGACGCCCATGATACGGTCAATAGCAGTAGGGCCATGGATGGCTCTGTGCAATGTCAGAAGCATGAGCAGGCAAAGTGCGACCCCTGTGCCAATAAAAAAAGAATCCATATCAGTCACTTTCAAAAACTTTTGCCAACCGTTCTTCCATTTCACCCGGGAGTCCGGCAGCAGCCTTGCGGCTGATGGCATGCACATAAAATACCTGGTCTTCAACCCTGATGGTAATGGTACCCGGGGTAAGGGTAATGGAGTTGGCCAGGGCAACTTTGGCAATATCGGTTTTCAGATTTGTTTTAAAGGTTACTATTGTGGGATCAATCTGCTCTTTCATTTTCGGATGCAGGGCCAGAAATGTTACATGCAGGGTTGACAGAACGATCTGGAACAAAAGCCAGGGAAGATACAGCAAAAACCTTACGCCTGTTGTCAAATGGTTACGGCTTTGCGGATCATACATGAAAAGGTCAGCGGATATAAGGGATACCAGCCCGCTGGAAATTACCCCGAGGGTCAAATGAAAAAGGTCGAATTTGCCTGACAGCAGAATCCAGAACCCGAACATGATCAAAAAGGTATAGATATATCGCATGGAAAGCCTGGATGATTTCGTTATGTTAATCCGCTTCGCAAATATGATTTAGCTTTCAGCAAAAAGTAAAATGATCTATGCTAGCGCAAATGTAATTAAAACATGTGAAAAAACAACAATTTTTTTAGGTATTTCTACGGACAGCCAAAATCCTTTGAAAAAAAGATGGATTTTTTTCCCATTCACTTTACGGTTTCAGGCGTTGAAACCTCAATTTTTATACCACCGCTTATTGCTTTTGTAATTTCCTTTTTTTCATCCATGGCAGGAATCACCGGTGCCTTTCTGATCCTTCCCTTCCAGATGAGTGCCCTGGGATTTGTCACTCCCTCGGTCAGTGCAACCAATTTTCTCTATAACGTGGTGGGCACACCAGGCGGCATTCTGCGTTATATGCGTGAAGGCAGGATGGTCTGGCCCCTGGCCTTGGCCATCACCATCGGAACCCTGCCTGGAGTTCTTGTTGGCTATTACATTCGGGTGCGCTATCTGCCGGATCCAAGATCCTTCAAGCTTTTTGTAGGGGTAATTCTGATGTATATCGGCATGAGAGTGGTAAAAAAAATCATCCGGACCGGAGGGGCATCTGCAACAGGAGAAAACGGGAATTTTACTGTCAGCAATGTCACGTACAGCCTGTCCAGAATGGGATTTGATTTTCAGGCACAGCGGGTGGAGTTTAGCCTGGCGGCAATAATAATCCTTTCCCTGGTTGTCGGGGTAATTGGAGGTATTTATGGCATTGGGGGTGGTGCTATAATAGCGCCATTCTGTGTTGCATTTTTGAATATACCTGTCCACACGGTTGCCGGTGCCGCGATGTTCGGCACCTTTGTCACTTCTATTGTAGGCGTTGCCGTATACAGTCTAATACCTTTTTATAATGGGCAAACGGCTCCACCTGACTGGTTTTTAGGGATACTGTTCGGGATCGGCGGACTTTTGGGCATGTACCTCGGCGCCACCTGCCAGAAATATGTGCCGGAAAGAATAATTCAGGCCATACTGGCGCTCATTATCTTTGCTGTTTCGATCAACTATATTCTGCAGTTTTTTATTTACGCGTAGTCATTCTGCAGGGACTTGCTCTTCGTCATCAACGTAATAATGCGTTGGCGTCTAATGTGTCTGCCATGGTTTCTTCCTCACAAAATTATTGCAGGTTTGTTTAGCTGTCCTTAACCTGGCGACGGGAAGCAATTTTTTTATAGGCCTCGTTAATTGTTGAGGAAAGCTTGTCAATGTCTGTTGGTTTTTGCAGATAGGCAAAAGCTCCTAGATGCATGCAGGTCTCCTTGTCTGCTTCGGAGCCGTGTCCGGTAAGAATGATCACCTCAATATTGGGGTTGTTTTCTTTGGTTTGTTTCAGAACCGCGATGCCGTCGATTCCGGGCATCTTGAGATCAAGCACCATGACGTCGGGCTGGTCGTCGCCTATTAAGTCAAGGGCTTCCTGGCCATTAAAGACTGCGTAGGGGCCTACATTACGAGTAACAAGCCTTTCTGACAAGGTCAGCACATATTCTCTTTCATCATCTACAAGAAGAACCTTTGGGGGCAGTTCAAACTCTTGGTCCCGATAGATTGATGCCGGGTACCCTTTTCCCCTTTGAACCTCTACTCCTTGAACGCCATCAACCGACCCGGCAATATCAGTTAATTTTTCTGTCAGACGGGAGAAGCTGAAAGTGCTTTTATTTATCTTCAGGGTTACGTGGCCATTGCGTGTTTCAACCGCTACTTTCTGGCCTTTATCAAGAAGGGCAGCTTCGACCTTCGCAGTGAGGGCAAAATCCCCTACGGCCTGGATGGAGGCATCTGTCTCGAGAAGGGCTTGTTTGTAAAAATTTTCTTTGATAAGGGCAACCACCTTGTCAGCATTTTGTTTTTCTACTGGAATAACAAGGTCATAGAGAGAGGAGTCAAATGCTTCTTTCCGGTATAGGAAATCTGTCCAGTCGTAGGCTTTTTGGTCCTCTGCTATCATGAGATTGCCGGCATCTTTTTTTGTAATGCCTTCGGCCACTGCCTGCTGGGCCCTGTTTTCCCTGCTATCAATGATCAGCACTTTTAAAACATGAGTTATATCATGGGGTATAAGCAGAGAAGTAAAGCCGCAATACAAATAATTTTTCTTATGACTCAGCCTTTCTGCCATGACAGACCTGAGATGATTCGCATTGTGTTCCCGTTCGAGGGTGTAAGCATTAAAAACAGATGTTTTGCTGTAAAGGCACTGTTCCAGTTTGATTTTTGAAGAAAGCTTTTTGTCGCAGACGTCGTTGATGATATCTTCATCGTTGATAATTGACAGGTCGAGCACGGTGGCCAGTTTTACCTTTATTGCATCTTCGTTAGTAAATTTGCTGCAGAATAGGGCGATGGAAGGCATTGTGAGACTCCTTTTAGTGAATATTTATAACAAAATTCACAACGGAATGATTTATTTAAATTAAACGTTTTGCTAAAGTGCTCAATTTTTCAGTTGCTGAGTTGTTGAAAAGTTAGTCGAATTTACAATTCCCGTCAATGCAAAGTGGCGTGATTTACCTGCAAATTTTTTCGGTAGAGCCATAAGCTTGCCTGCTCAGGTCGCTTGTTTTCCGTCGGTTAACTCGTATGGGTTTATGCCGGTCCCGTTAAGTGGTCGAGACTCTCCCAACCCTAATGAGCTCCAAGTATTCTCGAAATTCTGTCAAGCTGATGTTGACCTAAAAGGCAGAAGTCTAAGAAATATTATTTTTTTGTAGCAGAGAGAAGTAAAAGCATGTTTAAATGAATGTTTATTCATTTAAGACAAGCATGATTTATCTTCATGCAAACCAGTTTTATGTTGCAACGCTTTCACTAATAAAAATTGCAAATTGTATTAAAAAATACCGTCAGGAGATTCAAAAATGATTTTCAAGATTTTCCCTTTTCTTGAGTGGTTCAAAGGGTACGGGGTCGGCAAGTTCAAGGTCGACTTTTTGGCCGGTTTGACCGTCGCACTGGTACTCATCCCTCAATCAATGGCATATGCACAGCTTGCCGGTCTGCCCGCCTATTACGGTCTTTACGCAGCATTTCTGCCACCCATGATTGCCTCGCTGTTCGGCTCCAGCCGGCAGTTGGCTACCGGCCCGGTGGCGGTAGTATCGTTAATGTCAGCCGCCTCCCTGGAGCCGCTGGCAACAGCCGGTTCCCCTGAATTTATCGCCTATTCCATTGTCCTGGCCATGGTAGTTGGCATTTTTCAGTTTTCCCTTGGTGTTCTGCGCTTAGGGCTGGTGGTGAATTTTCTTTCCCATCCTGTGGTCAACGGCTTTACCAATGCGGCGGCAATCATTATCGCCTCCTCCCAGTTTTCCAAATTTTTCGGAGTCTATGTAGATAAGGCCCCGCATCATTATGAAACCATGGTGCGAGTGGCCCAGGCAGCCATGGATTACACGCACGTCCCCACTCTCCTTTATGGTATCGCTGCGGTGGTCATCATGGTGGTCCTCAAAAAGATAAATCCCCGCATTCCCAATGTTCTGGTGGCTGTTGCCATAACAACAGTGATTTCCTTTTTTAGCGGCTATAACAACGATGCCTATATCGATGTCTCAGCTATTAATCAAAATGGCATCAGCGACAAAATTACCGAGTTTAACCATGCTGTCAACGAAATCAATACATTGGGTAATGAGCGGGCTGCAACCGGTATCCAGATAGACGAGGAGCTCAAGAAAGAGAGCGGACACGGTACTTCAAAGTCTATTGCGCTCATCAGACTTGAAAGTAAAAGGGATATCCTTACCTCGCGCATGGATGAAGCCAAAAACCATGCCCATTTGATCCGCAAAGATCTTCGTCATATGAAGTTTGAGGCGGTAAAAAATGGTGACAATTTTACTTTTTATCCTAAAGATGCCATACCTGCCGGCATAAAAACCGATGGTGGCACCTGGCGTATTAAAGTACAGAATACCACCCTTGATTCCACCAATCTGAAACTCATGGGCGGTGGCGACGTGGTCGGCAAGATTCCTGAAGGGTTGCCGACCTTTACAGTCCCGCAGTTGACTATAAAATCATTTTTAAAATTGTTTCCCACGGCGATTATTATATCTCTGCTTGGCTTCATGGAAGCAATTGCCATTGCCAAGGCCATGGCCGCCAAAACCGGCCAGAAATTGGACCCGAACCAGGAACTCATCGGTCAAGGCCTGGCAAATATATGCGGTTCCATAGGATCAAGTTACGCGATTTCCGGTTCATTCTCCCGTTCTGCAGTCAACCTGCAGGCTGGAGCTATTTCCGGCATTTCTTCGGTGGTTACATCCTTGATGGTGGTCATCACCCTGTTGTTTTTTACACCTCTCCTCTATCATCTTCCCCAGGCAGTACTGGCTGCAGTAATCATGATGGCGGTTATCGGCCTGGTGAACACCAAGGGTTTTGTCCATGCCTGGAAGGCCCAGTGGTATGACGGTGCTATTTCCATATTCAGTTTTCTGGTTACTCTGTACTTTGCCCCGCATCTTGATAAAGGCATCATGGTGGGTGTGGCGCTGTCCATGGCGGTTTTCCTCTACAAATCCATGCGTCCGGTCGTCGCCAGTCTTTCCTTGGGCGAAGATAAAGTCCTCAAAAGTGCAGAGCATTTCCGCCTGAAAGGTTGTCGTCACATTTCTGTTGTTCGTTTTGACGGCGCCCTGTTCTTTGCCAATGCCAGCTATCTTGACGAGCAGGTGGCCAAGTTCCGGACCGAGCAACCTGATCTCCGTTATATCCTCCTTGATGCCAAGGGGATTAATGACATGGATGCATCTGGCGAGGAGGCTTTGGCTCTATTGGTTGATCGGGTTCGAAGCGCCAATTTAGGTTTTGCGATGTGCGGCATTAAAGGTCAGGTCATGGCTGTTATGGAACGTACCCACCTGCTGGATAAGATCGGCAAGGAAAACATCTATGCCGGTACAGAAGAAGCAGTTGCCACGATTGTTGAGAAGGTTCATGAAAATACAGACTTGCCCCAGGAGGGCTGCAAGAACTGTCCGTTGACAAGACATATTCCGGTTTCGGCAAGTTGATGAATAATATTTATGCAATCTATGAAAATGGAGAACAAGACAACTGTCCAGTTCTCCATTTTCAGGCGCATTATAAGCAAGCCAAGCGCTTAACAATTGCTTTAACCTCCCCGCAGTATGCTGCGCACTGATTGTGTTCAGCTTAACAACTCCGTTGAATATTGTGGGCCGGACCATGGTTTCAATCTTTACTGAACGAACGGTTCGAATTTATTGACCAGGATTCAGCAACTCTTTGATGCCTATCTCCGCATCCGGGCGCTTTCTTGCTTTCCGCCCCAGGAAGACACCGGATATTTCATACTCGGGATAAAAGGCATGACGTAAGTTCTGCGCAAAGAAAACAGAAGATGGTGGGGATAACGCTGACTGAAAATCAAAATACAGGTGGCATATTTCAGGTAGCCTGCATATTTTATGGCAAAGGGATCAATACGCGCTCACTAATAAAAAAACGTATATCGAGGACACCACATGGCTAAATATAAAAAAATACTGGTAGCATACGATGGGTCGGAATCAGCTAAGAATGCTCTGGCTGTTTCCGTCGAGCTGGCCAAACAGGACAACAGCTGGATCAAAGTTTTGGATGTTGTGACGCCATATAATGGAGAAGCAACATTAACAGATGGAAGTAATATCAAGAAAACCTCCGTAGATTCTGCCGAGGAACTCTTTGCCGGGGCTCGTGCAATTGCTGATAAAGAAGGTATCCAAATCTTGACTGCTCTTGCCCAGGGGGAACCCTTTCAGCAGATATTAGCCATAGCGGAAGATGAAGATTGCGACCTGATTGTCATGGGGCGCCAAGGGATCAGCCATTTTGAGCGAGAGTTGATGGGCAGCGTTACGGCACGAGTTATCGGTCATACAACCAGAAATGTTCTGGTCGTCCCTGAAAATTACAAGTGGAACGGCAAATGGGAGTCCATTTTATTGGCTATGGACGGATCGCCGAACTGCGCTACTGCTAATGATGTGGCCTTAGAGGTTGCCGGGCAGCGCTCAGTCAGAATTGCTGCGCTTACAGTAATTAAAACTAATATCAGCAATGAGTCTGCAGCTTTTTCCCAGGCTGCCACCAGGAAAATCGAGATGAAGGCGAAGAGTATTGTTAATGAGTTGAAAGAACGAGCGGCAGTCATGAGTATTGACGCAGTGGCACTCGTCAAGCATGGTGAACCCCATCAGGAAATTATCGCATTAGCCGCTGAACTTGGAGTGGCCTTTATTGTTATGTGCACTCATGGAAAGACCGGAATCAAGCGGCTCCTCATGGGCAGCGTGACCCAGAGAACTATCGGCCACGCTGACTGCCCGGTTCTAGTGGTGCCCAACCGGGATAGCTGTGAAATGAAGTGAAGACATTTTAATTAAAGTCAGTTAAGTACGTGAAAAGGGCTGTCTAAAAAGTTAGGCCGCCCTTTTTTTTGCATTACTGCTGTCTCTACCGGGTATGTTGATTTAAGTTACCATGATATCGGCTATCGGCCTGGTTAATATCAAGGGATTTTCTCATGCCGGAAAGACCCTTGGGAAGGGCAGCTCTATTTACATATTTGTCAACTGTTGAAAGGAATTGAAGAGTGATGCAGGTTGATCTTTAATTTGCCGTCCGACCCTTTAAGGTATCCAAAGGTGTATTCAACCTTTACTTCGGTGCCGTCAAGCTGGGTGAAAAAGTAATTGCCCATGGCCACCGCGTAATCTCCGTGGATATAAATCGCGTTATTCTCAAAAAGGACTTTTGTCCAGGGGTGGATGGCAAAGCCTTGATCTTCCTTGTAATTGTCGTTGCCTCCTACAAAGTACGAGAGTGCCGCCTCTCGCGTCGGGCGAAATTGGGTGTTAGCTGCCTTGGTTGGCTTGAAAAGCACAGTCCCGGCCTCAAAAGCGTATAGAGTGTCAATATGATTTGCTGCAGCTTTTACGAAGTCGCCTTTATCGGTAAATGCTTTACCGATGGCCACGATGCCCTCTCCCCAAATTTTCTGTGCATCGGCTATTTCATCAGCAGTGATAGTGGTTCCCATTGTTGTATCTCCTTATATGGTTTTTTTATTTATTTATGTATAGATGGTTTGAGAGGCTTAGGTAACATAGTTTAGTTACTGAAGACAAGCGGTAAAACATTGAATTATTGCCGAACAAACTTGTCACCTGATCTTATAATTAATAATGTAAGCGGTTACATGAAGCTGAGGATAAATAATGTCCATTGATATCAATCATTTTATTACTACCCTTGCACGGGAAGTAGAGAAATATCAGGTTCCCGTTGTAGACCTCATTGCTGTCCAGACCAGGGATCCTTTCAAGGTTCTGGTGGCGACCATTCTTTCGGCCCGCACCAAGGACGAAACAACGGCAAAGGCCGCTTCCAGGTTATTTAAAAAAGTAACCGATCTGGACAGCCTGGCAAGCCTTGATGAGGCAACTATTGCCAAGCTCATTTACCCGGTTGGTTTTTATAAGAATAAGGCAAAATATCTCAAGAAACTGCCGGCTGCACTTGATCGGTTTGGCTCCAGGATTCCGGAGACAGTTGAGGAACTTGTCACGCTGCCCGGTGTTGGCAGAAAAACAGCGAACCTGGTGGTGGCAGTTGCCTTTAACAGGCCTGCCATCTGCGTCGACACCCATGTCCACCGGATCATGAATATCTGGGGCTATGTGGAGACAAAGTCCCCGCTTGAAACTGAAATGAACCTGCGCCGGAAACTGCCGGAAAAATATTGGATCAAGATCAATTCCATACTTGTTGCCTTTGGCCAGGCAACCTGCAAGCCGGTGCGGCCCCACTGCGACCGGTGTGTTATTGAAAAATATTGTCCTAAAATCGGTGTGACCCCACGCAAATTACCTTCGGCAAAGAAAAAAACGAAGAAAAACGGCGTCAATAAATTTATATCATGGAATGTGAATGGTTTACGTGCCATTGAAAAAAAGGGTTTTGTCGACATCATGCATGAACTGGATGCGGAGGCAGTTTGTCTGCAGGAAATAAAAGCAATGCCTGAGCAGTTGCCGAAGAGCCTTGCGCACATTAAAGGATATAAAGCATACTGGCACCCGGCCAAACGAAAAGGCTATGCAGGAGTGTGCACCTATACAAAAAAAGAGCCGCTGAATGTGATTTACGGGATGGATATTGTTGAACATGACCAGGAAGGCAGGGTGCTGACCCTGGAGTTTGATAGTTATTTCCTGGTTAATGCCTATTTCCCCAATGCCCAGCCGGGACTGGTAAGGCTTGATTACAAGCTTGCCTTTAATCGCGATATCCATAATTTCGTCGACCGGCTGGCTGCACAGAAGACGGTTGTCATCTGCGGTGACTTCAACGTTGCCCATAAGCCTATAGACCTGGCAAATCCCAAACAGAATGAGAAAAATCCTGGCTATTCTCTACCGGAAAGGCAGTGGATGGATACCTTTATCACCGCCGGATATATTGACACCTTCAGAAAATTCAACCAGGAGCCGGAACAATATACCTGGTGGAGTTACCGCTTCAATGCCAGGGCAAAGAACATCGGTTGGAGAATTGATTACTTCTGCGTAGACCCCGCCAGTGAAACCAGGATAAAAAATGCAGGGATTCTGGATAACATTCTTGGATCAGACCATTGCCCGGTCAGTTTGGATTTTGTATAGCCCACAAAAAATTTAAGGCAGTAGGAAGTTCGCAGACTGCGGAAGGCAGCAAAAAACTCTAAGGCTGAGAGCTTTGCCAGGTATCGTCTCAAATCGTAGGGCGTCGATGCTGAACGCCCATTTTTCATGCTGTCTGTTTCTTCCTGACCAGAAAAAGAGCAATACCTGCCACAATCATGAGTCCGCTGAGCAGCTGGCCCATGGTCATTCCGGCAGCTATGAAACCAAGGTGGGCGTCCGGCTCCCGGAATAATTCAACGGCAACACGAAACCCCCCATAAAGAATGAGAAAAAGTGCAACCATGGAACCTGACGGCCAGGAAGAAGGGGGACGTTGCTTTTCTTTGAGAAACCAGAGGAGAAGGAAAAGCACCAGCCCTTCAAGAAAGCTTTCATAAAGCTGTGAGGGATGGCGTGGCTGCGGTCCGCCACCTGGGAAAATCATGCCCCAGGGGACATTGGTCACCCTGCCGTAAAGTTCGCCGTTAATGAAATTGCCGATGCGGCCGAGGCCCAGGCCGATGGGTATGGTGACCGTGTAAAAATCTGCTACGCGCCAGAAATCCAGCCCTTTTTTCCTGCAGAAAATGACAGCCCCGAGAATTAGCCCCAGCATGCCGCCATGAAAGGACATGCCCCCTTGCCAGGTAGCCAGAATTTCGGCAGGATGACCGAGATAGTATGGTAAATTATAAAAGAGCACATATCCGAGCCTGCCACCCAGGACCAGGGAAATGATCAGGACCAGGTTGAGGTTTTCAAAATGAATATCAAGCTCTTTAAAACCGGTTTTTTTTATCTGGTGTTTGACGAGAAGCAGCGAGGCACCAAACCCCAGGACATACATCAGTCCATACCAGCGGACCTGCAAGGGGCCAATGGAGAAGATAACAGGATCTATATTGGGAAAAGTCATCATGAATATGTGTATTAAGTTACAGGCTCCGAGTGAAAAGTGAAAAGCGAGAAGTGAGGAGTGAAAAGTTACAAGTGAGATAAAGTCATGGAACAAATCTTTTATAAACTTTAGGCACTCGTAACTTTAGCTTATTCCACACTTTAGCTCACTTTAGTCACTTTAGCTCACTTTAGTCACTTCTTATCAAATATAACCCTGCTTGCGCAGGTGTATCTGCAGGGCAGAGATGGCAGCCGGAGTAACCCCTGAGATTCGGGAAGCCTGGCCCAGGGAGCGCGGTTGTATCTTTGTGAGTTTTTCAATGACCTCGGTGGAAAGCCCTGCAAGACCGGCATAGGCCATGTTTTCCGGCAAGCCTATGGATTCCATTTTTCTGAAACGATCCACCTGTTCATTTTGCCTGTCTATATATCCCTGGTACTTAATCTGTAGCTGAACTTCACGCTTTACCGCCGCTGAAAGTTCTTGGCCAAGTTCGGCAATGGACTCAAGGCCTTCCAGGGTGAGTTCCGGACGCCGCAGAAGATCCTGCAGGCTGCAGGCTTGCCGCAAAGGCACCGACCCCAGACCTTCAAGCAATGAATTAATCCCTGGGCCAGGCTTAATCATGATCTTGGCGAGTTTTGCCATAGTTCTTGCAATGGCTTCCCGTTTTGCCGTGAAGTTTTTGTAGGTTTTGGCGTCAACCAAACCCAGCCGGTAACCGATATCCCGGAGCCGCAGATCAGCATTGTCTTCCCGCAGGAGCAACCGGTATTCAGCCCTGGAGGTAAAAAGGCGGTATGGCTCCTTGGTGCCGAGGGTTATCAGATCGTCAATCAGGACACCTGTATAGGCCTGCGAGCGGTCCAGTATAAGCGGATCTTCGTTGCGCACATATTGGACCGCATTGATGCCGGCCATCAACCCCTGGGCCCCGGCCTCTTCGTACCCTGAGGTGCCATTTATCTGTCCGGCCAGAAAGAGCCCCTCCACCCTTTTGGTTTGCAGGGAGGGGTGCAGTTCAAGGGGATCGACATAATCATACTCAATGGCATACCCGGGCCGGATTATCTGGGCCTGCTCCAGCCCCTTTATGCTTCGCACCATGGCCAATTGTGTATCAAGGGGCAGACTGGTGGGGACACCATTGGGGTATACTTCGACCGTATCAATACCTTCAGGTTCCAGAAAGATCTGATGCCGGTCCTTGCCCGGGAAGCGCATTACCTTGTCTTCAATGGAAGGGCAATATCTGGCCCCAATCCCTTCAATAATACCGGTATACATTGGGGAGCGGTTAATGGAACCCCTGATGATCGCATGGGTTTTGCTGTTTGTATAGGTCACATAACAGGGCAGCTGGTCCAGTTTCGGAGTTTTGGGGACCGGGGTGTCTGCGTTGGTAAATGAAAAGAAATTTGGAGGATCATCGCCGTATTGTGCTTCAAGCTCCGTAAAATCAATAGTCCGGCTGTCGAGTCTCGGCGGGGTGCCGGTTTTCATTCGGCCCAGGAGAAATCCCGTCTGGCGGAACCACTCAGAAAGCCTGGTTGAGGGCGGGTCGCCCATACGGCCGGCCGGAAAATTTTTCAGGCCGATATGGATGAGGCCGTTTAAAAATGTTCCGGTAGCGATGACAACAGCACGGAGAATAAGGGTTTCGTCAAGGGAGGTGACGGCACCTGTGATGCGCCCTTTTTCCACCACCAGACTGTCAATTACCGTTTGCTTTATATCAAGGTTTTCCTGTTGCTCCAGCACGGATTTCATGCGCAACCGGTAAAGGATTCGGTCAGCCTGTGCCCGGGATGACCAGACGGCAGGGCCCTTGCTGGTATTAAGCCGTCTGAACTGGATAGCTGTGGCATCGATGTTTTTGGCCATTTCACCACCCAGGGCATCGATTTCCTTGACAAGATGACCCTTTGCCAGGCCGCCGATCGCAGGATTGCATGACATGGCACCGATGGTGTCAGCATTGATAATAGCGACGGCAACACGGCATCCCATGCGTGCGGCTGCAAGTGCTGCCTCGCACCCTGCATGGCCGCCGCCGATCACCAGAATATCGTATTCATTAGCCGCGTATGACATTGTTCAATAAGATCTTATTTGGGGGTGGATTGCTTTGCTGCCTGCTTCCAGCGCAGAACAGGTTTTCTTGCCATGGCCCAGTAATCAGGGGTTAAAAGTACAGCCACCGTATAGAGCTCCAGCCTGCCTGCAAGCATGCAAAATGTAAGGACGACCTTGGCGAAAGCAGGCAGGTGACCATAGTTCTGGGCTGGGCCAACCAGGTTCAGGCCCGGGCCGATATTGTTCAAAGTTGCCACAACAGCGGTAGCACCCGTGACAATATCAACCCCGAGAGCAGTGACGACCAGCGTGGCCAGGAAGAAAAAGGCAATATACAAGCCAAAAAATCCGAGAATTGAAATCAACACCTCGCGGGGCACTTTCACCTTGCCCAGTTTAATCGCGCCAACTGCCTGGGGATGCACCAGGTTTCTCAACTGCAGCCTGGCATATTTGAAAAACAGCAGAAGCCGTACATGCTTGATGCCGCCGCCGGTCGATCCGGCACAGCCGCCGACAAACATGAGCGAGACGAGGAGGATTTTGCACACAGGAGGCCATTGATCAAAGTCAGCAGTTCCGAAACCGGTGGTAGTAAGAATGGAGGTAACCTGGAAAAATCCGGTGCGCAGGGCCTCACCAAAACTGGCATAGGTGCCATAAATAAGATTGAAAATGACTATGATAACAATTGCAAAAGCAGTGAGGTGCACATAAAAGCGGAATTCCTCGTTCTGCCAATAAGATGAAAGACGACCGCGCAGTCCTTGGTAATGCAGGGAAAAATTGACGCCAGCCACAAACATGAAAAATATTACTATAGATTCGACATATACCGAATTAAAAAAACCAACACTCGAGGTATGTGTAGAAAAGCCGCCAGTTGCAAGGGTAGCAAAAGAATGGCAGACAGCGTCAAAAAAGCTGACCCCGCCAAGTATCAGGAGGAGTACCTCCGTGACCGTGAACAGGACATAAACAGACCAGAGTATTCTGGCAGTATCCTGAATCCTGGGTGCCAGTCTGTCTTTGGTAGGCCCGGGCATCTCAGCTTGAAAAAGCTGCATGCCGCCGATACCGAGCAGCGGCAGAATAGCCAGGGTGAGGACGATGATCCCCATGCCGCCAAGCCAATGTGTCAAGGCGCGCCAGAAGAGAACGCTTTCGGGCAGAATTTCCACCCGGGTCAGGATGGTTGATCCAGTAGTGGTAAAACCGGACATGGACTCAAAGACACAATCAACAAAGGAATCCATGGCCCCGGAAAAGTAGAACGGCAGGGCGCCGAGTAGGGCCAACCCCAACCAGCTGAAAACCACGACAGCAAATCCATCCCGGTACCCCAGGTCTTCTTCAGGGACAAACGAGCAGACCAGTCCGCCTCCGAACAGTACCCCCAGAATCGAGCTCAGCAGAAAGACCGTCACCATGCCATCGTTATAATAGTAACTGAATGGAATGGGAGTCAGCAGAAAACCGGAAAGCAGCAGGAGCAGTTTTCCCAGAACATTTAGTACACCGCCCGTTCGCATATATCACCTGACGATCATATTGAGTCTTTTGTCTTGCTAAACAATTAATAAACGTGAGAAACAGGCCTTGTGCCAGTAGATATGATAAGCCGGTTGATTATTAAAGGATCATGAATGTTCAAAAAAAGCCTCAACATGGTGTATAGCTTCTTTTGTAAAGAAAATGATCAAGTTATCATCAGGCTGGAGGGTGGTCTCGCCCGAGGGTATAAAAATCTGTTTATCGCGCACGATGGCGCCCACAATCGCACCCTTTGGAAAGAAGAGCGACTTTAACGGGGCATCTTTAAACTTGGGGCGGTCCGGCACCTTCAATTCAATGACCTCGGCATCACTGCCCAGGATTGTGGTTACAGAAACAATGGAGCCCCTGCGGACAAAGCGCAGGATCATATCAGCAGCCACTTCTCTGGGGCTGAGGGCTACGTCAATACCAAGTTTGCCGAGCAGGGGAATAAAATCATGCCGGTTGATCTTGGTAATGCATTTCTTGGCGCCATGATGTTTTGCCAGCAGGCTTGACAGGATATTAATGGCATCACTGTCGGTAACAGCAATTATCAGGTCCGCCTTTTCTATGCCCTCCTCCAACAGAACATTGGCCTCAAGGCCGTCAAAATTCAAGACCAGGGTGCTTTCCAGGTTTTCGGTTAAAAATTCACAGTGATCTGCATCCTCTTCAACCAGGCGGACATTTATGCCCAGGGCCTCCAGCTGTTTTGCCATATTGAACCCAATGGTACCGCCGCCGATAATGAAAACAAGCTCAGGGAGCTTGCTGGACAGGTTGAACATGTTCTCCACTTCAGCAATGTCCTGCTTCCGCACCATCAGGTAGACCTTGTCTCCAATCTCTATAACGTCGTCGCCGCCGGGAATAATCGTTGTTTCATTCCGTATGATGGCAGCCACCACGTAACGATAACTCCCTTTCTGCTGTTTGAGTTTCTGCAGACTCAAACCGGCACAGGGATTATTTTCGCGTATTACATACCCCAGCAGGGAAACCTGGCCATCAGCAAACTCCGCAGTATCAAATGCCTCGGACACAGTAATCAACTGCATGATCGCAGCTGTCATGGCGCGGTCAGGGCTGATCAGCATATCAATGCCAAGGGCAGTTTCATTGAGCGGTGCGTCCGGCGACAGAAAATCTTCGTTCCTCACCCGGGCCACTCTTTTTTTGACATTGTATTTTTTGGAAAGGAGGCAGGCTACGAGGTTCACTTCGTCGCTGTCCGTGACTGCAATAAAGAGCTCCGTGTTATCAATGCCTGCGTCTTCCAGAACCCTGACTGACGCACCACTGCCATGCACCGCCAGTATGTTAAGCTCCCGCTCCAAGCGGCGAAGCCTGATCTCATTGCGGTCAATCAGGACAACATCCTGCCCTTCGGCAGAAAATTTTCTGCTCAAGTGACGTCCGACCTGGCCGGCACCAATAATCATTATGCGCATTACTAGAGTTGCCTCCGTATCAAAAATTGTAAAAAAGTTCGGGCATTATATATGATGGGACTGACAAAAGTCAAACATGCATACACTTGGACAACAATATCGATAAGTTAGAATGAGAGGAAGAGTGGCCCATAGATTTTTTTATTGCAGCGCTGAGCAGACAGGTTAGAGTTGATGGGTACAGAAGAGGTTTAGTCGGATATCTTGGATTTCAGATCGGGCCGGGTTTCTGGCTTGTCTGCATCCCAGTACCTGCTTTCTTTGCCGGTTGCGGTGACATTTTCGTACACGCCGTCATCACGTTTCACCAGCTTGGTGAAGCCCATATTTTTAAGGTCGCTGTTTCCTTTTGGGGTATTGACTGAGACAAGGGAGATCAGCCTTTTCACTTCCTGGCCGCAGTATGGGCAGCATGTTAATTTGTCGCTTTTTATTGACTGTTTCAGCTCAAAATGCTTTCCATGCTGACAGCCTTCACCGAGGTGTTCGTATTCATAAATAGGCACGGGTTCTTCTCCTTGCTTGCATTTCCCACATTCAAAGTGCTGTAACGGGACGAACCTTATTAATAATTAAGTATTTGATTAAACTGGCGCAAGCTTCTCTGCCAAGAAGTGTAGAATCTTTACAGCGCCATTACAATAACAAGTCATTTTATCATAGAAGATTTTTATTTGACACCCATATTTTTCTATGGTTATATCTCCTATTTATTGGTTTTTCGGAAACGAACTGTCTGCCCCTGCAAAAATACCACACGCACAGGGCACTTTGACGATTTTTGGTTAAGGTGTTAGCAGGGGTTTCATATATGTTTGAAAATTATAGACGTTTAAGGAAAGGTTATGAAGAGAACATTTCAACCAAGCAACATTAAGAGGAAAAGAACCCATGGCTTCCGGCTGCGCATGAGAACCAAGGCAGGCCGGGCAGTTATAAATAACAGAAGAGCCAAGGGGCGTAAAAGGTTAAGCGTTTGATAGGATCGCCTGGCAATTGTACAGGATGCCAGGCCTTTCTTTAATGGACAGGGCCGGCCTGAGCTGTTGAGCCATGAATACCCTATCGTTACCCAAAGCCTATCTCCTGAGAAAGAAAAGCGAATTTAATATTGTTTACCAGCACGGTAAACGGGTGCACGGGGAAAATTTCAGCCTGATTTTACTGCCGAACGGAATAGCGCAAAACCGGCTTGGAATCAGTATTCATGGACAGCTCAAGGGAGCGGTAAAGCGAAACAGGATCAAGAGAATCATCAGGGAATTCTTCCGGATAAACAAACGTTTCCTGCAGGAAAAAAGTTCCAAGAGTTGTGAGTTGCCCTACATGGATATAGTTATAACGGTACGGAAAGGTTTTAGTTTTGAAAATCCGGCGGACGTTGCAGGGGCCGTAAGCCGCCTGCTTGAGAACTGCAGACCATTGTTCCAGTAGTGAAGGATTCTATCTCGTACTCTTTACAACCCAGGAACAATGTTTTGAACGGGAAGGCCTGATGCAGGAAAAAGTAGATTAATGAAAAATTTTCTGCAGAAATGCGGTACGTATTTTTTCCTTTTCCTCATCCGGGCGTATCAACTCCTGATTTCACCACTTTTTCCCCCTGCATGCCGTTTCACCCCCACCTGTTCCCAGTATGCCATTGATGCCATCAGACTCCATGGTCCCGGCCGCGGTTTTTTCATGGCCTTATGGCGAATTTTGCGTTGTCATCCATTCAGCGATGGCGGCTATGACCCGGTAAAATAAGCCAGGGAATGTTCTGCCTGGAATGGCGGGAAACTGCACTGACCACTTGAGGGACGTAAGGACATATTAAATGGATAATTATAGAGCTATATTGGCAATTGTTCTGGCCTTTTTCATTCTGCTTGGCTACCAGTACCTGTTTGTTGCGCCTGAACAGGAGCAGAGACAACCCGTAGTCGAAACTACAGCTGAACAAGCGCCTCAACCAAGAATTTCTCCCCAGGTTGTACAGCCAACACCTGCTCCAGCTGAAATTGTTCAGGCTGAGCAAACGGCACAATTTGAGGAGCCGGTGAACCTTCCAGCCCAGAAGGGCAGGGATATTGTCGTTGAGACCAGTAAATATATAGCCGTTATCTCAGAAACCGGTGGCGGCATGAAAAGTTTTAAGCTGAAAAATTACCGGGAAACATCTGCTCCCGATGCTGAACTGAAAGAACTCATTAGTACGGAATCCTATAGAGACTTCCCGCTTTATTTCACCTGGGGCGTTGAGCCCAGGCGGGCCCAGCTGCCCCTTTTTGTTGCAGATAAGGAGACCCTTCAGATTGCAGCAGGAGAGAGCCAGACACTGACCATGACGGCTCAGCTCGCTTCAGGCCTGCAGATAACCAGGCGCATGGTGTTTGCCCCGGATAGCTACCTGATCAATTTGTCGGTTAGTATTGACAATTTTTCTGAAACGCCTCTCCAGGGCTCTCCCTTTATAAGCCTCACCAATCGTCCATTCGGTTCAATATCGCAGCGGTATCTATTTTCCGGGCCCGCAGTCTTGCTTGACGGGAAACTGCAGGAGGTTAAACCCAAGGAGCTTGAAGAGGCCGCCCAAACCCTGCAGGGCAATATCACCTGGGTAGCCTTTGAAGGGACATATTTCATGACCGGGGTTATCCCCGAAAACCAAAGCAACCAGACCCTTAAGTTATCTGCCGAGGGCGACATAGTTAATTCTCTCCTTCTGGGCCCTGAGGATATTATCGCGGCAGCTGGCGCCCTGCAGTATAATTATCAGGTATATTTCGGACCGAAAAGAATAACGACCCTCAAGGAAGCCGGGCATGATCTGGAGCGTGTTGTCAATTTTGGCTGGTTTGACAAGCTTGCCAGGCCAGCTTTGTATCTGTTGAATTTTTTCTATGGCTATGTAGGGAATTACGGGATTGCCATTATCCTGGTCACGGTGCTGATCAAGATCCTTTTCTGGCCGATTGCCCAGAAAGGGCTTAAGTCCATGAAAAATATGCAGAAAATTCAGCCCAAAATGGCAAAGCTGAAGGAAAAGTATAAAAACGATTCTGCCCGCCTGAACCAGGAGATGATGGGCCTTTACAAGACCTACAAGGTTAATCCCCTGGGCGGCTGCCTTCCCATGTTTTTGCAGATCCCGGTATTTTTTGCACTGTACAAGGTGCTGCTCCAGGCCATCGAACTCAGGCATGCCCCCTTTATGCTCTGGATTAGTGATCTGTCCGCACCGGATCGCCTCATGATAGGCATGGATATCCCCTATCTCGGTGGCATCCCTGTTCTCACCCTTCTCATGGGTGGCTCCATGTTTCTGCAACAGAAAATGACACCGAGCCCGGCAGATGCCACCCAAGCAAAAATAATGATGTTTCTGCCCGTGATCTTTACTTTTATGTTTTTGAATTTTGCATCGGGCCTGGTGCTCTACTGGCTTGTAAACAATCTCCTGTCCATAGCCCAGCAGTATATAATCAACAAGCAGGCGGCGGCATAATATATTATAGCCGGCCAACATTTTACAGATCAGCAGTAAGCCGATTGAATAAACGCGAGGAGCAGAATGCCTTTACATAAAAAGATGGAATTTGAAGGAAAAGATGTCGCTGAGGCTATCAGCAAGGCATGCAAAACCTTTAATGTGTCCCAGGAAGATCTTGATATAGAAGTTTTGACAACAGGCACTTCAGGGATTTTTGGCCTTTGCAAGCAGAAGGCACGACTCCGGGTTGCCTTGAAAAAAGAAGACGGACTGAAGGCGGCGGAAAAGTCTCCCAGGCGACCAGCCAAAAGCAAAAGCGAAAAAGAAAGGACCATCGAAAAAAAGAAAATAACAGCTGTAAAAGAAAAAAAGAAAGCAGCAAAAGGCAAACCTGTTGAGAAGGCTCTGGAAGCGGCAAATGAAGCCAGGGAAGACGTTGTAATCGGAGAGGACCTGCTGGCTCACCTTAAGGTTGACCTGGTTCGAATCCTGGAGCTGATGCACTATCCGTCCGAGGTTTCTGTGTCCAGTGATAAGGAGTATGTCACGGCGCAGATAAAGGGAGAATATGTCAATGAAATCGTTGAACAGAACGGCAAAATACTTGACAGTCTGCAGTATTTACTGCGTAAAATTGTCGGTAAAAAATATAGCGAAAAAGCTATAATATCGCTAGATGCCGGAGATTTCAGGGCTGTCAGGACTGAAGAGTTGAAGCAGCTTGCCCTGGAGCTTGCTGTTGAGGTCAAGAAAAGCGGGAAAACCGGCTCCATTCCATCTCTGAATCCTTCGGAACGGCGCGTTGTTCACCTTGCCTTGCAGGATGACAAAGATGTCCGCAGCCGGAGTGTGGGAGAGGGACTTTTCAAAAAGGTGTTGATCTATCGCCCCGGCAGTAAAGGCAGAAAAGGTCCAGCCCAAAAAAGGAAGGGCGGCAAGGATAAGAAATAGCCTCATGGCAGAATACTAATGTATCAC
>Ga0210140_1000024_pt1 | contig 28436 bp, 26 predicted proteins | sample China_Bullhead_C_3_FD_184858 | JGI IMG/M metagenome (GOLD analysis project Ga0210140, IMG submission 184858) | Wetland microbial communities from San Francisco Bay, California, USA, that impact long-term carbon sequestration -... | ecosystem: Environmental > Aquatic > Marine > Wetlands ...
CAAGAGGTAGCAGGTCTCCTGGGCATCATATTGCCAGGGGAACTCAGACACCTCTTTCATCCAAATTGGCCAACCGGGTACGCCCAACTTGTTCAAACGGTCCTCACTGGGTTCATGCTCAACTTTGATCTCACTCATCTTCTTTCTCCTCTGGTAGGGGTCAGGCGCAGCAGGCGGGTCAAAATTCTAGAGCAACTGATGTGGGATGTGCGATATGTGATGTGAGTTTCAACTTTTATTCCGAGGATCTGATATCCCACATCTCATATTAGCAAGTTTCCATCCGGAAACTCCCCCATGTCATTCTGAGCGAAGCGAAGAATCTCTGCGGACCCAGTAACTATGAGATTCTTCGTCGTCCGCCGTTGGCGGGTCTCCTCAGAATGACACCCATAAGCGCGGTTTCCGGATGGGCACTAGCTAGACTGCCTCTTTTGACGCGTTCTCATGCGCTTCATCCAACCTTGTTTCCAGGTAGCGAAGAAACTCTTCGTCCCATTCATCATAATCAAAACAATAGCCGTCTTCACCAAGCAAGCCCAATGGAATTATATTCCCTCTTTCTTCTGGGTCGGTGATCATGTCGGGGTAAAAACACACTGAAAGCCACCTGCTGTCTGGATCATCGTCGATAACGTCCATAATTACAAACAACTCTCTTGATTGCTGGAGCATGTGCTTTACCCGCAGGGAATAACTCACACCCGGCCTGGCCTTAAAGGTGTAGAGAAGGGAATCCCTTGCGGCGAGATGGTCCTTAATCCGCACAAAACTATCTCTGATTTGCTGAGGGGAGTCTTTCCACCCATCAATAAACGTCCTGATTTCCTCTCGCATCTCTTGTCCCCAAAATAGCCTGTAGCGTTTTTTCTACAGCCAGGCTACCAGCCCTTTTCCTTCATCTGCTCAAGGGTCGGAATGGAGGTTCGCCCACCTAGTTTGAGGCTTACCATCGCCGCAGCCCAGGCCGCAAAATCCAGACACTTGTCCACTTCCCAGCCTTGAACCAACCCGTACGTGAAGCCGGCATGAAAGACATCGCCACAACCCGTTGTGTCGACTGGATTTACCGGATAGGCAGGCCGTTCTATTATCCTGCCTTCAGCGAGAGCAACATAACCTCTCGGCCCCAGAGTTACCCCAACAACGCGAGGACCGAGCTCGGCCAGCTTATGACAAGTATCCAATGGTTTGCCTTCTCCTACCAGGGCCTCGGAGAAGGTTTCAGACGCCAGAAAATAGTCGCTCAGTCGCGCCAAATCAAGCATTCCCTCTCGGAGTGAGCCTCCATCCACAACGACCTTGACCCCAGCCTCCTTAGCCACCTTTGCAGCAGCGAACGATGCCTCGGTAAAGAGACCATCTGTATGAAAGACTTCAACTTTACGAATGCTGTTGTAATCTAGCTCATCAGGACCTGGAGGAGGACCTGTTGGCCTGCGCCAGAAAATTGTTCTTCTGCCCACGCCAGATTCCGCCAAGATGAAGGCGAACTGAGAAGCAGATCCCTCTCTGACCAGGATACCGCTGGTATCCACACCTTCTTCATCCAGTGATGCCTTGATCAAGGTGCCAAACTGATCATCGCCCACCACGCCGGTAAAGGTACAGGAAATACCCCACCGCGACAGGGCAACCAGAGCTGTTGCCACTGGCCCCCCACCCTGGATTACCATATCGGTAAATTCGTACTTCACATCAGGCGGGGGGTAGGTTTCTGCTTTCCCCAGATAATCCAGGCAACTCTGACCCAGACCATACACTTGAAAGGCGGGTTCATTCATTTTCAAATCAAGAGTCTTATGAAATGTTAGAGCTATGCCAGTTTAAGTCCGTTTGGCACAGCCTCGTCCGGCACAGCGAGCACAACTTCACCGCTATCCAGCACAAAACCTGTGAGCAAAAACTCTGACCTGATTGGTCCGATTTGTTTAGGGGCGAAGTTTAGCACTGCAATGACTTGTTTCCCCATGAGAGACTCTTTGGTGTAAAGGTGGGTTATCTGCGCGCTGCATTTCTTAATTCCTATATCACCACCAAAGTCCACCCTTACTATATAGGAAGGCTTTCTTGCTTCTGGAAAGTCTTGCACATCCACAATAGTGCCGACTCTCAACTCAACCTTTTCAAAATCTTCCCAACTAATCGTCTTCATGCAAACGACTCCGTAAAAAGTGGAAAACCACCTTTCCGAAAACCTCGAAATCCCCTCCCCCTCGACGGGGGAGGGTTAGGGTGGGGGTGAAAATTCGCATGGCGCATAGCAAAAAAGACTTCCTCTCGACGCACTGTGCTCTGCTCTTTGCGCTATGCGATTAGGTCCCCCTCCCCTTTATCCCCTCCCGCCAGGGGAGAGGAAACTAGCTGTCGGACAGCCTCGACTTTCCTTATCATAATTAGTGGATAGGGGTTCTTATATCAATGGAACTTCTCTAACTGCTGATCCCTGCTGTCCGGACAGTGTTCGGTAGGTTCAGTGCCGGTGATGAAGGCAGCCTCCACAACCTCAGCGCACTCTCCGTTGGCCAGAAGACCGCTGCGCACATCCATCCGTACCAATGTGATCGCTTCAGGTCTTTCAAAATCTTCTGGGCGGGTCTCGGGAAGTACCTTTTCCATTATGTCACGCCAGACGGGAAGTGCCGCCCTGGCTCCGGTCTCCTTCTCACCTAACGAGCTTCCACTGTCTTTGCCAACCCAGACAGCTGTAACCAGGGCTGGTGAGTATCCCACAAATAGTGCATCTTTGCTCTTTTCAGTGGTGCCGGTTTTACCGGCCAACGGCCAGGTCAGATGGCTTGCTGCTCTGCCCGTGCCCCGTCGAATCACTCCTTTAAGCATATCTGTCAGAATGTAACCGCTCTCCTGACTGAGCACCAACCTGCTGGCCGGAACAGGCTTCCATAATGACCTGCCATTGTGGTCTAGGACCTCAACTATGCCTGATGGCTCAACCCATATGCCCCCATTAGCGAAAACCTGGTAGGCAGAAGCCAATTCCAACAAAACCATTTCAGAGGTTCCTAAGGCCAGAGACAGGTTGGAACGCAAAACGCTTCCGATTCCCAGATGATGAGCAAAATCAACTACTGGACTTGGCCCCAGCCGCTCCAAAAGTTTTATGGTCACAATGTTTTCCGAAATTTCCAGTCCCTTTCTCAAGGTTATCTCGCCCTCAAAGCGGCCGGAATAGTTTTGCGGCTCCCATACTTTTCCTCCCGCCTGGGGATAAGAAACGGGCGCATCCCAGATGCGGTCTGCTTGGGTATAGCCCTTCTCCAGCGCGTAAGCATAGATGATCGGTTTGAATGCTGAACCCGGCTGCCGGTAGGCTTGGGTTGCGCGGTTAAACTGACTGCTCTCATAGTTGCGGCCGCCCACCATTGCTCTGATCATTCCAGTGTAAGCGTCCAAAATTATCACCGCCCCCTGGGGTTGCTCGGTTTCTTCATCCTCCGTCCGGTGGCGAGCCTCAAGCGCCGCAAGTCCATTTTGCAATGCTTCTTTTGCCACCCCTTGCCAGTGTTCTTTGATAGTAGTCTGGATTGTAAGGCCACCCCGATACAACAGGTTTTCCCCCAGGATTTCCTCCAGCTGTGGACGAACAAAGGACACGAAGTAAGGCGCCATGGTCCCCGCACTGGATCTGGACGCCAAGCGCAAGGGTTCTTTAACTGCCTGCTGATATTGTTCCTCGGTGATGTATCCTGTATCAAGCAGGTTTTTTAGAACGAATGCCCGGCGGGAAACAGCCCGGTCTCGGTTGACCCGTGGGGAGTAAAAGCTGGGCCCCCTGGGCAAGCCTGCAATGAGGGCACACTCTGCCAGGCCCAACTCCCAGACATGCTTACCAAAATACCCATTGGCCGCGGCTTCCACTCCATAGGCTCCGCCACCCAGATATATCTGGTTCAGGTAGAGGGTGAGGATTTCATCCTTGCGATAGCGTCTCTCAATCTGCAAGGCCAGTAAGGCCTCTTTGAGCTTGCGGCTTATGGTTTTCTCTGGGTTCAGAAACAACACCTTGGCTAGCTGCTGGGTGATGGTGCTCCCCCCCTCCTTGAAGCGACCTGCCCTGATGTCTTTGAGAAGAGCTCGACCGATGCCGCGCCAATCCAGACCAGCGTGTTCGTAAAAACGTCTATCCTCTGTAGCAACAACTGCCTGCCTGAGATAAGGGGGGATTTCTTCCAGGTCCACAGGAACACGCTTCTCAACAAAGAATTCGCCTATTACTTTACCTTCTGCAGACAACAGTTTGGTCACGGAGCTGGGCCGAAAATTCTCCAGCTCCTGGATGCGTGGCAGGTCATGGCTAAGGGTTAGAAAGGCCCCAAGTGCTGAGCCGCAAACAATCCCACCCAAGAGGACCAAGGCTACCAGGATTACAGTCCGTTTTCGCCAACCTCGCCCAGATTTAATCATGCTATCTCTTATTTTTCGTTTTTCCGGTAGATAAACAACGGTGTCACTTGTTGTCATTAAGTCATTAAGTCATTACGCTTCGCTGTCATTTAAAGTTACCTCTCATTTTCCTGTTGAATAAACTTAATGACGGCGAAGCGTAATGACCCTCTGTTGCTGCCATGCCCGATTAATCCGGAAAATGACCAACGCTTACCTTTGGCATCTAGGACAGTAGAAGGTGGCACGGCCGGCAAGGACCTGGCGGCTGATCAGGCTGCGACAGCGCTGGCACACCTCCCCTTCACGACCGTAGACTCTAAGCTCACACTGAAAATAGCCTGTTTCGCCACTACTGTTAACATAATCCGAAATGGTTGCACCCCCACAGGCAATGGCCCGTTCCAGCACCTGCCGACTGGCCTGAATCACCCTTTCCCATGCGGATTTTCCGAGAGTCCCCACACCACGTGTGGGCTTGATGCCAGCAGCGAAAAGGATTTCATTCGCATAGATATTTCCAATGCCTACCACCACTCTCGCATCCATGAGGAAATTCTTTATAGGCCTGACCTTGCTCCGGGCCCGCTCCAGTAAATAGTCGCTCGACAAATCAGGCCCCAGGGGCTCGGGGCCTAGATCAGCAAATATCCGCGTCCCCTCAACATCCTCTGGACCAAGCACCTGCACTGAGCCGAATCTCCGAACGTCATTGAAGCGAAGTTCCAATCCACTGTCCAACTCAAAACGAAGATGGTCGTGAGCGGCTCGGGGAGTCCCGTTGGCAAAGAAAGCCAGACGGCCGGTCATCCCTAGGTGCAGCACCATCACGGCTCCGCTGTGCATTCTTACCAACAGGTACTTGGCCCGGCGATCCACAGACTTCACCCGCTCGCTTTGTATCCAGAGGTTCAGCTTGGCCCGGGGTACAGGAAGCCGCAGCCTGCGATTACTGATCACCACGCGATTGATTGTACGGCCCACTAAATGGGGCTTTAGGCCGCGGCGGATAACTTCCACCTCAGGTAACTCGGGCACAACTTATCCTTTCATTATGCGCAGAATGCTGTCACCCATAGTCATTTGGCCACTGTAAGTGGCCGTCATAACGCTTCGCTGTCACAAGGCTACGCGGTCATTTGGCTTCGCCGTTATTACGCTCCGCTGTCATTAAGTCTTATGTCGCTACGATGAGTGACTATGAATGACCACAAATGACGGCCGTAAGGCCTAATGACGGGCGCAGCCCTACTGACGGCGAAGCCAAATGACTCTTCACTGCCCTGCTGCGCGCTGCCTGCTGCCTGCTGCGCGAAGCGCATTACGCTTCGCGCTTACCTTTTCTTCGGTCGTTCCTCAAGCCGCACCAGGACATCGCGGCGATGCAAGCCGCCTCTGTAGACTTCCAACCGCAATAGGTCACCCGGACGCTTTTCTCTGATTATACGGATGAGACCGTCAGCCGTGCCAACCGACTTGCCGTCTGCTGCTACCACCACATCGCCACCTGCAATCAGAATCCGATTGCCCAATCGAACTCTCCGATTGCCGCCACGCAAGCCTGCCTTATGCGCCGGACCGCCACGGACAATCTCAACAACAAGGGCGCCACTATCTATGGCGAAATCAAGAGCTCTGGAATCCCCAGAAAGTAAGGTGGTCACGCTTGCACCGATCCAGGGATAGGCGTAATAGCCCTGGGCTATGAGTTCCGGAATAATACGTTTGGCAATATTAACCGGGACAGCAAACCCTATACCCACCGAGGCGCCGGTGGGGCTGAAAATTGCAGTATTGATACCGATTAACTTGCCGCTCGAGTCAAGCAGGGGGCCACCGGAATTCCCCGGATTAATGGAGGCATCTATTTGGATTATGTCTTCCATCAGAGTATTGCTTTGAGCCCGCAAGGTTCGCCCTAGAGAGCTTATAACCCCAGTGGTGAGCGTCTGTCCCAGGCCAAAAGGATTACCAATAGCCAGAATTTTCTGACCCACGAGCAAATGATCCGAGTCTCCCATAGGGATAACGGTGAGTTTGTGGGAAGGCGCATCTATCTTGATCACAGCCAGGTCATTGTCCGGATCCGTTCCCACCAGTTTTCCCTGCCATTTGCTGCCGTCGGCCAGAGTCACCTCAAGTCGCCGAGAATCCTGGATTACATGATAATTGGTGAGAATATAGCCCTCATTGTCAATGATCGCCCCTGAACCTGCGCCTTGGCGCGGTACAACGTTGAAGAAGAAGTCCCGCTCCACTGATATGGTGGTGATGTTTACCACTCCTGGGGCCGCTGCTTCATAAACTTCAATGTTGTTCTGCTCGTCTTCGGTGCTAGCCTGAGCCATGCTTATTGGAGTCACAAATAAAACCACTATCAAGCTAACAAAAACTGCTCTGGACAATTTCACCTTTTTGTTCCTCTCCATTGGTGACAGCGTATGGTGCATAGCATGACCGGCGCAAGGCGCACGGCTCAATGATAAGGATTTTTTTCACTCCTGCCTGATGCCTTATACTATATGCCTTGTGCCCAGTGCTTACAGCCCCCGTGGTTGTATTTTCCGCCAAAACCACCAGAGGAAGACCCCCACCAGTATCACGGCCAGGGCCCAACTCACGAACTTGGGCCAAATAGAGACCATTCCTGGTAGAATCCTCCTCACCGTGTCCGCGGGAATGGCAAAGCTTATGCCCACACTACTACCAGTTGGGCTGAAGATGGCAGTATTAATACCGATTACCTCGCCGTCAGAATTGATGAGCGGGCCGCCAGAATTTCCTGGATTGATTGCGGCGTCTGCCTGAATGACATTATGAATGATCACATCGCCGCTGATCCGAACATCTCGCCCCAACGAGCTGATAGTTCCCGTGGTCAGTGTCTGTCCCAGGCCAAATGGATTGCCCAGGGCCAACACTTTCTGGCCCACGCGTAGATTCTTCGAAGAGCCCAATCGCAGGGACTGGAGTTGCTCTGGCGGTGCCTCGATTTTGATCACCGCCAGATCGCTACTGGGAGAACTGCCAACCAGAGTGGCCTCCCATCTACTGCCATCTGCAAGGGTCACCTCCAGAAGACTGCTGCCGTTCACCACGTGGTAGGAGGTGACTATATGGCCTGCTTTATCAACAATAACGCCGGATCCGCTTCCTTCTGCTGGCAAAGGATTAAAAAAGAAATCCCGGCCAATGCTCGTGGTGGTGATGTTCACAACACCGGCTGAAACTTGATGAAAAACACGGATGGTGTTTTGCTCGCTACGGGTGAGAGCCGCCGCTTCTCCTATCATCCCCGCAATAATTGCAGAAATACCCATTATGAGCAGCAACCTAAGCTTTCGACCTGTTACGTTTTCAACTCTCATGCGTCTCCGTCCCTAGCCCCCATGACGCTAAGCGCAGAGCGCAAAGCGAAAAACTTACAATCGGACGATTTTCTCTATTTGTACGCTATGCGCCATGCGCTATGCCCTATGCGATATTTAATGCAGGCCAAAACACAACCAGCCGCGTGAACGCGGCTGGTTCTCATCATAAGTGGTTTTCTGTACAATGACCAGAGCAAAAATCCATCAGAATTTGCCCGTAAGATCGTACCACCAGGTGCCAAGGTATTCGTAAATTGCTGCGGTGGAGGTATTCAGTGCGCCTCCTGAGGGGAAGAAGCGAAGGGGATCGTTCGCACTCCAGCGAGCCTTGAAATCACAGGGCGCAGGCAAAGAGTGTATGCCGAGTGTTTTAAAAACCTTGTGAGCTCGCTCCATGTGGCTGGCCGAGGTTATAAGAACGATAGGGGGTGCAAGCCGCAATTGCTGAATGGCCTTACCGTTTTCAAAAGTATTCCGCGATTTTCCTTCGATCACAATCCTCTTGCCGGGTATCCCAAGATCCAGGAGCAGTTCGCGCATAAGTGCTGATTCCGTAACCTGTACCAAAGGATTGCCGCTACCGCCGGAGATCACTATTTTGGGTCGATCCATGAGGTGATACAGTCGCACCGCCTCCAGAAGCCGTTTCGTGGAACTTTGGGTTAGCCGACTTGAGACCGGCAGGTAATCTGCCGCCGAAGCGCCGCCGCTGAGCACTACCAGGGTTCCAGTCCTGGGAAGTCGCTCAGGATTAAGAGGGGTATATTGAGACTCGAGAGGGGTCAATAGCAAGTCTGCAGTGGGTGAGATGCTCAGAAGATAAAGAAACAAAATACCGACAGCCAGGATTACCCTGCCCAGTCTTCGGAACTTCAAGAAGCTGAAAGTGAAACCGACCACCAAAAGCAAGATCAAGAAGCCGGGTGGCAAAATGAGTCGTTTGAGTATCTGGTACAGAACGGTCATCTCAGTCTCGCTGACGCCCAACGCAAAGCTCAGGGTGTCCACTGGGCGAGACGGGAGGTCGGGGAAAAATGAATTAACTGCACCTCGTCTCGCCAAAAAATGTGCCCAGTCTCCAGTTCCTAGTGATTAGTGTTAGTGCTTACTTGCTCCGGCGCGTGACGCCGGAGCGATGTCCCGGTCGCAGCAGGTCGTTTATAGTCTTAACTGGATTGAATGTCTCCTCAGGTATCTCAACGAACACTGTGTTCCAGTAGGCCATGCCTCCATTCCACAAACCCGGCAATTCTAATGCTTTCAATTCTCTACCGTACTCGGTTTTTCTGGAGATAAACACCGCTTGGGGGTCGCAGAATTTGGTCAGATTGAAAGGCCGGTCCTGGAAATCACGCAGCCCACAAACAATCTGTACTGGACTGAAATGGGTGGAAGCCCCCAAGATGGCCATCTGCTCTGGCGAATTCTGATCGATCTGAGCATATTCCACTATCTGCAGGCTGAGCCTACCTGGCTGTTCTTGCACCCAAAAGGGGCCACCGCCTGGCTCGCCACGATTCTTAATCATACCGCAAACACGTAAGGGTCGGTCCAAGAACTCCGAAAGCCTTGAACCCTTTTCTTTTTCGCTGCACTTCGAAAAGCCCTCTGGTGGAGATACGCTGAGACGATGAACCGCAAAGTTGAGTATTTCCTGTAATACTTTTGATTCAACCGACCTCGACTGCAGGACTTTCAAGTAACTGAAAATCGCTTCCTGAAGCTCTAAAAGCATGCCGGCCAGTATTCTCTGAAAATGCACCACCTGATCACGATGGCCATCGGTTACCACGTTGTCAATATTTTTGATGAAAACGATGTCTCCTTGACATCGATTTAGGTTTTGCAGCAAAGCGCCATGGCCACCGGGCCGAAATAGGAGGCTGCCATCAGGCCGACGAAAGGGACGGTTTTCCAGATCTACCGCCAATGTATTGGTCGCAGCGCTTTGTAAGGAAAAGCTTAGTTCATATTCCACTCCGGAGCTCGCACCATAATTTGCCGCTGCCTCTCGGCCATGATCCTTGACCTCCTTTTCATTCTCTGCCGCCACGGTGAAATGAAGGCGGCACCGTTGTTTGCCATCTCGCACTGTGTGTATTGCCTCAACCAGGTGCTCTTCCAGCGCTGTCCGATAATGATCAGAATAGCGGTGAAAGGGAATCAGCCCCTTAGGCAGCGAACCATAGTTGAGCCCCTGTGCTTCGATCAGAAAGTCCAGGATTACAGTATAATCCCCCGAATTCAATTGAGCTGGCAAGGAAATGTCCGCCTTGTCCATAACCTCCGCCAGCGGTTCAAAAAAGGCAAACTCTCTCAAGGATTCCATGAAAACCTGAAGGTCACGGCGATCGCTGCTTATTTCGCTGAATTTTTTAGCGATCTTGTCCAGAGTAACCCTGTCCAATTGGTTCCGGATGCGTTGCAGAAAGGCAAACATCCTAGTGGCTGCACCGGAGGCTGGCATAAAAACGCTAAAACGGCCCTTGGCAGCTGTTTCCGACCACAGATCAAGCAAACGGCTCTGATCCTGGGCATCGAGCACAACAATCCCATCCCCGGGTGTGCAAGGCCGTTGCAGGGCAACCAGCCGCGGACCTTTTTCCAGGATGGCCATCTGCCTTCTGGCCTCTTCCTCAGTGATCCCCAACTGTTTCATCTGATCCAGGTCTGCCTTGGTAAACAAATCGTTGGTCATCGATATGTACCTCTTGATCTTTCATGGTAATGAGAGAGGACGATATATCTTATCGCAAGCAAAGCTTGCTCCTACAGGAATCACTGTGCCCTGTCTTGTAGGAGCAACGTCCTCGTTGCGATCAACTTCATTCGGCAATGTGCCAATTCTATTTGATCGCGACCTGGAGGTCGCTCCTACAGGTATAACTCTCCTACTCCCTGGCAGCTCTCTTTTACTCTATGCTCTATGCCCTATGCCCTATGCTCTATGCGCTCTGCAAAAAATAAGTTGCCAATGCGGAGTTTTTTTGTACACTGGAACAAGCCGTGAGGTCAAATCGGTGGATCCATTTCCGGCAAAAAATTTGCCTACACAAGGTGTCTCTCCGGACCATCTTGCCGAGCGCGTCCAGACACGTCTCCAGTGAAGGAAAAGCAATTTGGATGCAAAAACATTCAGAGAATATGACATCCGAGGAATCGTTGGTACGCAGATAACTGAGGCTGACGTCACCCAACTAGGCCGGGCCTTCGGCACCTACATGGCGCGGCAGGGAAAGCGACGAGTCACCCTGGGCCGCGACGTTCGTCCCAGTTCAGATCGTTTTCGAGAGGCTTTGCTGGAGGGAATGCTCGACACCGGCCTCCACGTGACTGATTTGGGTGTCTGTCCCAGCCCGGTCTTCTATTTCTCCATCCGTCACCTGGAGGCTGAGGGTGGTATTATTATTACCGCCTCTCACAACCCACCGGAATACAATGGGTTCAAAATCTGCAATGGACCGAATACTATTTTCGGTTCAGAGATTCAAAGGTTACGCCAGATCATGGATGATGGCGACTTTGTTCATGGCCAGGGCAGCCTGGAATCCTACGACATTGTTGCACCGTATCACAAGAATATACTCAACAACATCAAACTTGAGAGGCAGCTTCGCATCGGGGTGGATGCGGCCAATGCTGTAGGAGGCCCGGTGGCCGTGCCCCTGTTCCGCAAACTTGGTTGTGAGGTTCATGATCTCTACTGCGAGCCTGATGGGACCTTCCCCAACCATGAGCCTGACCCTACAGTTTTAGAAAACCTCCAGGACCTCATAGCTCTCGTTAAGCGCGAGAAATTGGACGTGGGAGTTGCCTACGACGGAGATGGTGACCGTATTGGTGTGGTTGACCATAGGGGTCAGGTGGTGTTTGGCGATCGCTTGATGATCATCTTTGCTCGGGAGATTCTTTCCAGGCGCCCGGGTGCCACTTTCATCTCAGAAGTCAAATGTTCAAAGACACTCTATGAAGATATCGAAAAACGTGGCGGCAAGGCGATCATGTGGAAAACCGGTCACTCTCTCATCAAGAAAAAGATGAAAGAGGTTGGCGCAGTTCTGGCAGGAGAAATGAGCGGCCACATGTTCTTCGCCGACCGGTATTTCGGTTTCGACGATGCCATTTATGCCTCCTGCCGCCTTCTAGAAATCCTCTCTCGTTCGGGTAAAACCATTCCCGAGTTACTTGAAGGGATACCGGCAACAGTTGTTACTCCTGAGATTAGGGTAGACTGCCCTGATGAGGTGAAGTTCACCTTGGTTGAAAAAGTAAAGTCCCACTTGAGCAAGAAGTATTCTATCATTGATGTTGACGGGGTCCGAGTTCTCTTTGACCACGGCTGGGGTCTCCTACGCGCCTCTAACACCCAGCCCGCTCTGGTGCTGCGGTTTGAGGCAGAAACCGAGGAACAGCTCGAAGAGTATCGGCAAATAATCGAAAAGTCAGTAGCGCGTCTGCGAGATTAGTGCAGGTAATGGTATCCTGTGGGAGCACCTTTCCCACAGATGTTTTCTTAAACAACGAGAGCCTGTTTGGAGAATCAACAAATGTTAATGTTCCCTGAAACATTTATGAAAGGAGAAGACCATGAAAAGAAAAGCTTCCTATAAACTTCGTGTCACCCGGAGAGAGTGCCTCTATGTCCATGACGAGGCCGACCACTCCCTGATGATTCTTGAATTGGAGGGAGAGCCAATTGAATATGAAGTGGGGGTGGCAGGCGAATTTGTCTCGCGCCGAAGTGTAAATTTCCACGACCGTATAAAAGGCTCGGGGCCTATGCAGGGTTACACCATAACCAATTTTCAGTACGGTTCGGTGTATAGTCGTTTTGAGGGAGAGCGAGACGGAAACACCAGAGTCAGCAATGGTACGTGGAAAACGTATAAAGGAACCGGCAAGCTGGCAGGCATCACGGGTGAGGGGACGTTTAGGGTTACAGCCGGGGAAAGCTCAAACGAGTTCGTCCTCGATATGGAAGGCCAGTACGAACTCTAGTCCAGCCATCAGCTGGCAGCAAGCATAAAATATAGCGAAAGAATCCAGTAGTCAGAATCCAGAAGAAAAAAACAAAATCGAATTTCTCTCACCTACTGGCTACTGGATTCTATGAATGAACCTTGCTTACGCCTTCTCAGAAGAATCGGAGTCGGCATCCTGGCCAAGGATATGAGCCAAGTCCTCTCTCGCCGCTTCGATATACTCTAGATTCCCAGTTATCGCATAGTTGTATGTGGGCTCATACCACTGCAGTTTCGTTCGTTTCTTGAGATAAGGTTTCAAAGCGAGAAATGAGTCAAGGAGTTCTATCCGCAGCTTGTTCTGCATTTCGAAGTCGCCCTGGCCTTGATTGTTAGCATGTTCTGCATATAATCGATCCAGTTCTCTCAGTTTGGCCCTTATTTCCTTATCAGTCATCTTCGTTGCCTTTCTCTCCTATTCCGTTACCGGTCCGGGCTAAAAACATGTGGGACCAAATGGTGTTTCTTTTTGCTTTCTTCCACTTTTCTGGGTTTCTTCCGGTCGGGCTCCTTGGTGTTGTTGAATGGTAACAATATTGTCGTTGATGGCAAGCTCCACCCACTTGTAAGCGCTATTGATCACGGGTTGATTCATGGGAAGCCGCTTACGGGTAAAAAAGAGTACTCTTTCCGTAGACCATCGCTCAGGATAGTATTGGCGCCAGTCAAACTCGAACTTTCCCGAAAAAATGATGGACTGGACGATAAGGTGGCGGGGCGGGGACGGTATGGCGCGCTTTAACCGTTTCTCGATCTCACCCTTAACCCTTTGGCTCATATCTTCAACCACTACCTGGGTGGGGTACTGATCACCCGGCGGCGAATTGCCAAAATTTCTTTTGACCTTGGCAAGACCTTTAAGCACACCGCGGGCATCCCAGAAATCAAGATCTGTGTAGATATGGTACAGTCCCTTGCCCTTGGAGGCCAAGTCATAGATAATACGGGCCATTTTCTTCCTTGTACAAAAACCTGGGATTATTATCTGAACCCAAAAAGGTTGTCTTTATTTAACATCCACCGTCAAAATTCTACTTTATATTGCTTTGTCATTCAACCTAAGCTAATGGGTTGACGGTTTAAATCGCTTTGCTAAACCATCCGACTTACCTGTTCACCGTTTCTCGGGCGGGGATAAACCCCGCCCCTACATCAGATACGTTTTTTGAAAATCGTAGGGGTGGGGTTTACCCCCACCCGCAAAGTCTCCTATTTCTTTTGTGTGCTCTGTGACCTTTGTATTCGATGTTGCACTAGGTCTTGCAGTAATGCAAGATCGACCTGGTCAAAATCTCCCACCACCCTGTCAGCGGCGGCAAGTTCTGGTTCGCTCGCACTCGTGCTGATCGCCAGACAGCACATGCCGGCGGCTTTCGCCGCAGCCACCCCATGGGGGGCATCTTCAATCACGAGGCAACTCTCGTGACTCACCCCCAACTTCCTGGCCGCCGTCAGATAGATATCCGGTGCAGGCTTTCCGCGAGCCACCTGGTCACCACTCAAAATGAGATCGAACAGCCCAGTGATATTGAGCCTACCCAAGGCCAAATCCACAAGCTCCTTCGGTGATGAGGAGGCCAAGCCAGTCTTAATCTCCGCAGCATGCACTGACCTGACCAACTGCAAAGCATGCGGCATCGGTCGAAGGAACTCTCGGAAGAGGCCGGCAATCAGCTGGTTACGCTCTTCAACCACATCGCCTACGCTCTCTTTGAGATCGTAGTGATTTATCAAAAAGCCAACAGCTTCACTGGAGTCTAGTCCCATCATGACAGTTTTCAGTTGTGGCGAGTAGCGAAGATTTCTGCGAGCCAGGAGCTGTTGTTCAGCTTTCGACCACAGCGGTTCACTGTCGATAATCACCCCGTCCATGTCGAATAAGACAGCCTCAAGTTTACTATTCTCTGCCATCTTTTTTCTTACCACTTACTAGATACTATGCACTATAGAAGCACTGCGGAGGCATGGCTTCCAGTTAGTTGGAGGATGGAGGAGCGCTCAGGCCAGCGATGCTGACCTTCGCTTGAGGTTGGAGGCAAAGACAACCCCGAGCAGATTCTTTCTTTTTTCTGCCTCAAACCTCTAACCTCTAACCTCCAACGCCAAAACCTTGTGCCTTGCGCCCTGTACCTTGTGCCTTTTACTAAATAAAAAGGGCGCTCTGTTCGAAAACGTCCGAGAGCGCCCGCTTCGGTTAGAATGTCATTACTATCTATTCAGCATTTTCATTGTCTTCCTTTTGACTCTCCTCTTCGTCTTCCTTGCCCTTGCCAAACTCTTTTTCCATTTCGGCCATCTCTCTGAGTTTGTCGTCCACCTTGTGATAAAGAGTGCCCTCCGGGTAGGTGCCGTCTTCCTGAAGCTCGCCGGCTTCCATCCCGGTCAGAATTTCAATACCCTCTTCAACAGTGGTGACCGGGTAGATATGGAACTTACCTTTCTCCGCTGCCTCCACCACATCACGTCGAAGCATCAAATTATTCACATTTTTCTCCGGGATCATTACTCCTTGTTTCCCAGTGAGCCCCTTATGCTTACAGATATCGAAAAATCCCTCGATTTTGCGGGTCGCCCCACCAATGGGCTGGATTTCTCCCTTCTGGCTCACTGAGCCGGTAACAGCAATGCCCTGGTAGATTGGCACTCCGGAGATAGCAGAGAGCAGCACGTAGAGTTCGGTGCTGGAGGCACTGTCTCCATCAATCATACCATAGCTCTGTTCGAAACAGAGACTGGCAGACAGGCTCAAAGGCTTATTGTGAGCAAACTTCTCCTTGATGTAAGCGTGAAGGATCATAACACCCTTTGTGTGTATGTTCCCGCTTAGTTTCGCCTCTCTGTCAATGTCTACCACCCCACCTTTACCCATGGAGACCGTGGCAGTGATGCGACTTGGTTTACCAAATTCGTGATCCCCCGTCATCAGAATGGAGAGGCCATTGACCTGGCCCACTTTATGGCCGTCGGTTTCAATCCAAAAAATATCTTTTTTGACCAGTTCCTGAACCTTTTCTTCATAGAGACTGGCTCGAAACCTCTTCTTATCTATTGCCCTTTGCACATGCTCGCTCTTGATGTGTTTAGCTTTATCCACACCAGCGTAATAATCAGCCTCTTTGAGCAGATCACTGATATCGGCGAGTTTCAGGGTAAGCTTCTCCCGATCACCGGTGACCTCCATGCTATACTCGAGAACCCGAGCGACGCCATCATTAGTCACATGACGTAGTCCTCGATCAGCACAGAACTTGGACATCACGCAGGCACCCTGTTTGAGATTGTCCTCAGTGTTATCTACCTCGGTGTCCAGGTGAGCCTTGACTTTGAACAGCTTGGGGAAACGATCGTCGTAAATGTAGAGCAACTGATAGAGATAGGGATCACCGGTGAGAACCAGTTTAACGTTGAGGGGTATAGGCGTTGGTTTCAGGGTGCGGGTGCTGAACATGCCATAGAGTTCGCCGAGATCTTCTATCTTGATCTCTTGATCTTTAATGGCCCGCTTCAGGGCCTCCCATGATATCCAGTATTTCAAAAGATCCAGGGCCTTCAACACCAGGTAACCCCCATTGGCCTTATGCAGGGCTCCAGGCTTGATCATGGTGAAATCGGTAAAGAGGGCGCCAAAATAGGCCTGACGCTCAATGCTGCCAAATAGATTAGGATAACTGGGATTTGATTCGATGATAACTGGTGCCCCTTCAGTCTCCGAATGATCTATGAGTACATTGATGTCGTATTTACGAAACATCACTTCCTTTGGCGGCATAGGCATAGGAGCAGCCTGCTGTTGGGGCTCGGGCTTGGTTTTGAAGTCATCGATGTTGTCCAGTATGTCTTCTTGTACTTCTTTGAAATACTCCAGTGCTTCTTCCTCATCCTTGTATTGCTCTTCCAGAGTTTCCATAAGGTGGCCGACCACGTACATGGCTATTTCGGCATCCAGCTTACTGTGCTTCTCCCGGAAAGCTACTTCAGCCTTGCGGATTTCCTTGATGGCATCATTCATCTCTTTCTGCAACTGGTCGCTTTTCTCCCTGAGGGCCTTCTTTTTGTCTTCAGGAAGCTGACTGAGCTCCTCCTGTGACATGGGCTGGCCCTCTTCGGTGCCGGGAACAATCACCATTCCTACTTGGGAGAATTGGAGAATGAACCCCTCCTCTTTCGCTCTTTGGGAGAGCGCGTCGATGATATCACGCCTCTTGCTTTCAAATGCTTGATGGACTTCGGCCTCTTTGGCACTGTAGTCCTCGCTGTCAAAAACCTCGGGTATTTTTTCCTGGAGCGTTTGCACGAACTGCTCCATGCTTTTTTTCAAATCTTTCCCGCGCCCGGCCGACAGACTGATACATTTTGGGCTATCAGGCTCTTTGAAATTGTAGACATAACACGAATCAGGAGGGGTCGGTTCCTCTTTGGCTGTCTTTTCAAGAAAGGTCCTGGCAATATACGTCAGTCCCGTCTTGGGCTGTCCCGCCACGAAAATATTGTAATCGATATCTTGCATGCCCATGCCGAATTTGAGCGCTTCAATGGCCCGCTCCTGAGCCACCACTCCTTCCTCGGGGGCACAGAGTTTTTCGGTGGTATCAAAACCGAGAGACTCAGGATCAATGCGAGTGTAGAGCTGATCAACCGGCACTTCTTTGAACTTCTTGGCCATTACTTCCCTCCTTGAGGTATCAGTAAGTGCGAACGCGATCTAACTATCATAGCGAAGTCAGTATACATTGTATTCCTACTCAGAAAAATACCACAGTTCCGCTATCCATTATGTCCAGTCCTAATTTTAATAATGAAGATAGGGAAGAGGAACCCCAAACCCCGATGGCCGTCGATCAGGAGCCAATTAGATTTAACCCATAACCTCAAGTACCACCCTCTTCTTTTGACTGGCACCGGCAGCATTGACTATGGTACGGATGGCGTTAATGGTGCGTCCCTCTTTGCCGATAACTTTGCCAATGTCTTCCTTGGCAACCGACAGCTCAATAATGGTGGTGTTGCGGCCAGTTCTCTCGGCTATCACAATTTGATCAGTATCGTCAACCAGGGCTTTGACAATGTATTCCACCAGCGTCTTCATCGACCTTTCCTCTAGTGCTTCCACGGCTCGCCCTTTCAGATTCTCACCGGTTTGTTACCTCATTCAAGCACGAATATACGGTGGATCGTGAACAACTTTGTCCGTCAGCCAATTCTTATAAGCACGTCCCTCCTAACATTTCGGATTGGGGATCTCGGATTTCGGATTGAAATTAATAAAGCTTAAATAAAGGACTTATTTCGAATTCCGCAATCCGCATTCCTAAGTCTAAAATCGCCGGGGGCCCTCCTCCTGCCAAGGCCAGAGCTTCTCCAGGTTTTCCAGGCTCACCCAGAGCGTCGCCTCTTCATGCGGCTCGAGAGTAACCACGGGTCTCTTTTCTTGATCGTGCAAGTACTGAAATAGCTCCTTAAATGGTGCTGTGCCGCTGCCGATGGGACCGTGGCTGTCGCTATGGCCGTTGTTGTCATGAAGGTGAACCTCTTTGAGATGGGGACCCAAAGCGTCAAGCCATTCCGCTAAGGCAACTTCCCCGAAAACGTTCATATGACCCATATCCAGGCAGAAACCGAGATTTTCTGAGTCCATCTTTTCTATGAGTGTAAGGATCATCTCCGGCGTTTGCTCATAAACGTTTTCAAGGTGGATCACCACCCCCATCTCTTCGGCCTGCCGAATGAGAGGTTCCCAGGTGGCCAAGCTTCCGGACAACCACTCTGCACGGTGTGCGTGATAACGACGTTCATCATAACCCGCATGAAACACTACGCTAAGCGGGCGGAAAAGGGGAACCAGTTCCATGGTCCGTTGCAGCCGCCGGGCGGTAACTGCCCGAATTTGTTCATCGATACCCCCGGGAGCAAGGTCCATAAATGGTCCGTGGAAAGTAGTGGTTCTACCGCAATCTGCAATGAGGCGGGCCACTTTTGCCATGCCCTCCTCGCTGAATGTTTCCAGGGCATGAGCATCAAAGCCTATCTCCGGGTTTATGCCATAGTTAAGAAATGACTCTAGGTATCGGTCTACCAGTTGCCGGTAAGGTGCGTTCACCTGCACTTGATCCAACAATCTGCCATAACGCCTCTTTGGGGCAAGGATTTGATCTCCCACTGTCTTTTAGCCCGCATTATTCACGAATTCTGTAGCTTCGTAAATAAGCGCCTGCAATAAAGCATCTCTGCTTTCTTGCAGGCTTCGACGCGGTGTTTCGCACCTTGCTCAGGGCTAACCCTGAGCGGAGGCCTGTAGGGCCGGAGTCGAAGCCCGAAGGGCGGATAATTCATGAGGCCGCAAACGCCTCATGAATTATCAGGGTAAGCTTCCTACACTCATGGCGTCAGGCACACTTTCACTGCCGGCATTCCATCAATCCACCGCTGGTCTTCTTTGGATTATGCTATGACTATTAAAACAGAGCTGCCACGCAAAACTCGGCGACTCAATCGTCCCTGAAGCAGAACTTTTGATAGTGTATGAAGACAAGTTCCTGTATAGTGCGTCCTTCCAAGCATTCTAGCGAAAGGTTTCCCGGAAATCCAGCAAAAACAATTTTACCTTTCACCCCCGCAGGGCTAAGGTTGCAAGGTGTCCAAGCAATGGAGTAATACCTATTGCAGATTGTAGATTTAAGAAGGTGCGTAGACACTATGAAACAATACGTGATCGACCAATTGCGAGAAGGGGATTTTCTAAAGCTGGAAGATTATTTCAACGGCAATTCAGAGGCTGGCGATCTACCAGGGATTTACTGGGTCCTCGTGCCTGAATCGCTTTATGGAGAGCTGCAGTTAGAACACATAGACTGTCAGCCTTACTATTTCGCCGTCAATCTGAACCACCAGTCCGTGAGCTTCGAACTGTTAATTCGCACCCGAGCTCGTCTCCGCTGTGGGTGCATTCAGTATGCTAACAAAAACCAGCGCGACTATATTCTGGAGTACGCAGACGGGCTTTTTGAGAAGCTCGAACTCAAGACTTAGTAAGCAGAAAGAACTGATACGCCGGAGTCACGAGCCGAAAACCATGTGGCGCAAGGTACACCAAGTCATTGGGCCACTGAACGTGGCCGTCATTACGCTACGCTGTCAATATGCCTGCGGCGTCATTTATGGTCATTAGGTCAATTATTCGCGCTCGCTGCGCTCCGCTCAGCCCCGCACCGCAAGCGGCATCTACGACAAGCGGGTTCCCAGTTTCGCTACGCTGTCCATTCATAGTTAACTGTCATTGTAGCGTTGAGACAACTTAATGACGGCCGTAAGGCCTAGTGACGGGCGCAGCCCTAATGACAGCGAAGCGCACTGGCGCAGAGCGAAATGACATGCTTTGCGCCTTCGGTTTCTGATCTCCGATTTCGGACTGCGTAGTGCCTATTGTCTTATCGCTTTCTGTTGTAACAACATATCCGCCAGAACCAACCGCACCATGGCGGTGCAAACGGGCACGATACGGGGGATGGCCGAGACGTCGTGTCTTCCCTTGACCGAGAGGGTTATGGACTCACCGTCCTCAGTGATGGTCTCCTGCTCCTTCTCAATGGAGGGAATGGGTTTCACTGCCACGCGAGCCACAATCTCGTCTCCGTTGGAAATTCCTCCCAGAATGCCGCCGGAGTTATTGGAAAGAAACCCTCCTGGACTCAAGGGATCGTTGTTCTCTGAGCCGAGCATTCCTGCTGCTGCAAAGCCGCTGCCGATCTCTACACCTTTCACCGCGCCAATCCCCATCAGAGCCCCAGCAAGGGCTGCATCCAGTTTGGCAAACACCGGTTCGCCGAGGCCGGCCGGACATCCTTGAGCCCGGACCTCTACTACCCCGCCAGCCGAATCTCCGGCCTCTTTGATCTCTTGCAGACGTTGAATCATTCGTGGGACTGCTTCGGGATCTGGACAGAAAAGAGGGTTTTTAAAAATCTCACCAAAATGCAAGTTTTGAGCACGAATGCCACCCAAGGCCACAGTGTAACCCAACACGGTAATCCCATGCTGATCCAGGACCTTTTTCGCCACAGCGCCGGCAGCTACTCGAGCCACCGTCTCCCGTCCCGAGGCCCGGCCACCTCCACGCCGCTCTCGAATTCCATATTTGTGCCAGTATGTGTAGTCAGCGTGGCCCGGTCGAAAGACATTCATGAGATCATCGTAAGCGCTGCTGTCCACATCTCGGTTGTAGATCACGAGGCTTATGGGAGTGCCGGTGGTGCGACCCTCAAGAACACCTGACATGACTTCTACTTGATCCGGTTCCCTGCGAGAAGTAGAAACACGACTATCGCGAGCTCGTCGCCAGGCCAATTCTTGGTTTATGTCCTCTGCGGTGAGAGTCAAGCCTGGCGGGCAGCCGTCAACCACAGCACCCAGGGCAGGTCCATGGGATTCACCCCAGGTGGTGACGCGAAACATGGTACCGAAGGTATTTCCTGGCATAGTTTAGCTCCTTCAATTTATATTGAGCATACCTTAACTGGTCACTAAGTCATTACGCTTCGCTGTCATTATGCCTTCGGCGTCATTTGTTGTCATTCGTAGGTATCTAATAATATGGCGTCTTAGCGACTCAATGACGGGCGCAAGCCCAAATGACCCAATGACGGCGCAGCCGAATGACCCCCAAGGCTATTCACTACTTGAAGCTTTCAGCCACCTAACGATAGACTCGGTCACTTCCTCCGGAGACAGGTCATCTGTTTCCACTTGCAGATGCATGGCCTCATCATAGAGGGGCAGTCTTTCTGCCAGAACCTCCTCGATCTCAACCACAGAGTCGTTACCATGGAGAGGGGGCCGTTGGCCGGCGGTGTCTCTGTCCGCCTCCATCCGTCCAGCAATGGTAGCCGGGCTGGCATGAAGCCAAACTACCTTCCCGCTGCCACGCATTGTGGCTATATTCTCGGGCACTGTTACCACGCCCCCGCCTGTAGAGAGCACCTGTTTTGTAGCTTGACTGAGCCGCTGGAGCAGCTTGCCTTCGCGCTCCCTGAAATATTTCCAGCCCTGGCTGTCGACAATCTCGTCAATTGAAATCCCGGCCTCTGTAACCAACTCATGGTCCATATCAACGAAGGTCCAGGCCAGAGCCTCAGCGAGCAGTCGGCCCACACTGGTCTTGCCCGTACAGCGATAACCTATAAGGTAGAGGTTCACTGGCAGCCACCTGACCAAATTACAACAGACAATTTTAGAGCCTGTCCGATAACGCCATAAACCCCTCCCCCTTGACGGGGGAGGGCTAGGGTGGGGGTGAATATCCGCATGGCGCATAGCGAAAAAGAATTCCTTTCGACGCTCTGCGCTCTGCTATTTGCGCCATGCGATTGGGTCCCCCTCCCCCCGCCCGCCTCGCCTGAGCAAGCAGGCTTGCGATGGCGGGCAGGCTTTATCCCCTCCCGCCAGGGGAGGGGAAAGTGTTTGTAAGACAGACACTTATGAGATTCTTTATTGGACAATATTTGAAAGAATTCTATGGTAGCAGGGAGATGGGATATTTGCAAACTAGTGGTAGGACAAAAAAATCTCCCGGCGGTTTATAACGCCGGGAGATTTATGTTTGTTTCTTAAGCTGCAATCTTAAGCTGCCAGTTGAACAGCGCTTTCCGTTACCTCACGAATTTCATCTGGAGTAAAGGGCTTGGGCAGGTAGGCGACAGCTCCCAATCGAGCCGTTTCTTTTGCGGTCTCTATACTGGCGTATCCGGTAATGATAATCACCATGCTTTCCGGTCTCTTTTCACGAATTGCCCGCAAAAGCTCCAACCCTTTGACCCCAGGAATTTTCAAGTCTAATAAAACCAGCCTGTAACCTCTCTGCTCGATCTTTTGCAGGGCCTCCTCTTTGGTGACCGCCTGATCCACCTGGTAACCCTTCTTGGCAAGTATCTTTCTGATATTGTTGTTGACAGCTACCTCGTCTTCTATGACCAGTATGTCGTGCTGAACAGCGTCTTCAACAACTTCAAGGGAAACTGGTGCGGGTTCAGGCTCTGTGGCCAGAAATCGGGCAGCGTTTTTCTTGAGTTGCTCATAGGGCAGAAAGGCATAACCGTCACGTTCCAGGTACTGAACATATTCTGGACCGGTTATCGCTGCCACTTCTTCATAATCAAAGGGCATATCAATGCCGATGAGCTTGTTCGGATCGAATCCCTGTTTTTGCCTCGCTGCCTTTTTCTTCCTTGCCTCTATCTGGGGACACTTCCCAGTCTTCATCCCCCCTTTGCACGTTCCTCCTACCTTCGCGAAGATCTCGCAGACCATTGCTCCTAATTCGCAGTAGTTTTCCAAGAGTTCAGGGCTGGGACCTCCAGCAATCGGTATATCCGAACGGCTGACACTTTTCGCATAGTCTTCATCCGTATACTTCGCCACCTCATCTGTGTCAAAAGGGCTGTCAATGTCGATGACATTGATAGCCTCTATTTCTTGTTCTGTCGGAGAAGCTTCAATCAATTCCCCGGTCAAAGCAAGTTCCACCGGCAGTCTCAACTCATCCGGGGTGAACGGCTTGGGGATGTAGTCCACAGCTCCCAGCCGCATTGCCTTCACGGCTGTATCGGTGGACGCATAGGCTGTAAACATTATAACTTTGGTCAGTGGCCATTGGTTCTTAACGAGTTTCAGAAATTCAAGCCCATTCATTCCAGGCATGATTATGTCTGAAATCAAGAGCGAATATGATTCCTTTGCCATTTTTTCCAGGGCTTCGTCAGCACTCGAGGCCCAACTAACATCATAATCGTCTTTGGCTAGGATCTTTTCCACATTTCGACAGATTTTCACTTCATCGTCGACTACGAGAATTTTGGCTTTTGTCTCCATGGTCTCCCCCGTGATGATGTTTACTATTCCCTTTGGTTACTGAAAACCTCATTGAACGCTATAACAGTCAAGCAAAGCTGCTTTATGCTTTAGCAGGGTACGTGCCAATATCGCTTAACCTTTGTAAGTATAAGACATGATTAACTAAAATTTCATAGACATGTACTCTGTCACCGAATACATGTATAAATAAAATATACACTTATTCTTGTGAAGCATAACCCTAAGCTGGGTTAACCTCCAAGAGATCAAATACCTGCTAACATTCTGTAATACTAATGAAACACAACCTTCTTTAGCCAAAATCTCACCCTGCACCATGGTGAACCCATGAGGGATCTTCTGATGTATATAAAAAAAATACAGGGTATATACTTTTTTCGAATGTGCGGGGGAAAGCAGGCTATTGTGTTAGAGGCGGGCTCAAGATTCAATCAAGCAATAATTAGTGGCCACCCGGAGATGACCCAATGTCATTCTGAGCCCTTCGACAGGCTCAGTACAGGCTCCGCGAAGAATCTCAGCCGAACTGGAAATTACGGGATTCTTCGTCGTCCCCGCCATTGCGGGACTCCTCAGAATGACAACTCAAAGCAGTGTTGTTGGATGGACGGTACTAGTTCATGGAATAATCAATGGGTGGAAGAAGGAAAGATGGAAATCAGTCCACTTCCGAGTCTTTCTTTCTTCTCGACTTCACACTTTGCTGAAGTCTAATACCGTGCTTTTTCATGAGATTCTGGAAATTCGTTCGCTGGAGACCGACTTTCTTGGCGGCCTGTGTCACGTTCCAATTATTCAGAGCCAGGGCATTAATAACGAAATTCTTTTCAACCTCACCAACCGCCCTCTGTCTGATCTCCTTCTTAATGCTCTTGAGTTCTTCATTGGTCGATGGAACGCGCTCAATCAGTTTCTCGACCTCATCTGTGAATGGAAGCTCCTTCAAGCTTATTAGCTCCTTGTCACAAAGAATGACGGCTCTCTCAATGGCATTTCTCAACTGCCTCACATTTCCAGGCCAGTCATATTGGGTCAACTTATTCACGGCATTGCTGTCAAAGCCTTTGATATTCTTTCCTAAACTGCGGTTAAACTGCTCCAGGAAATGATATGCGATGGGCAAAATATCCTCTTTTCTTTCTCTTAATGGCGGCATGGCAATGGGGTACACAAAAATCCTGTAATAGAAGTCTTCTCTGAAAGAGCCCTCGGAAACCATTTCCTTGAGATCCTGATTGGTGGCCAGGATAAGCCGAACGTCAACTGCTTGCGTGGTTGTGCTGCCGAGAGGCAAGAATTCGCGGCCTTCCAAGAAACGAAGAAGTTTGGCCTGTACTTCCACAGTGATATTGCCTATCTCATCTAAAAAAACGGTCCCCCCGTTCGCCACTTCGAAAATGCCGGGTTTGTCTCGATGCGCCCCAGTAAAAGCTCCTTTGGTGTGTCCAAATAGTTCACTCTCTAGCAAGGCAGCTGAAATGGTCCCACAGTCCACAGCAAAAAAAGACTTGTCTCTCCTTTTGCTGTTGGCATGTATTGCCCTGGCAATCAACTCCTTTCCTGTGCCACTTTCGCCCGAGATAAGAACCGTTGAATCTGTAGGTGCAACTTTCCTCACCATCTCGATCACTTTTTCTATCTTTGGACTGTCACCAATGAGTTGGTGAGAAACTGCCCGCAAATCTCCCTGTTGTTGCTTAAATCTTCGGTTTTGAAGTTGGATGGCTCTTTCAGCCACGGCTTGGCGGACAACGCCGCGGAGTTCCTCTGGCGTGAACGGTTTCGGCAAGTAGTCAAACGCCCCCATTTTCATCACCTCTACCGCGGAAGAGACGCTTGCGTAACCGGTGATCACGATAACCATGGTGTCGGGGTACGCCGCTTTCACCCTGCTGAGAACTTCCATGCCTCCCAAAATACTCATTTTCAAGTCAGTTATGATCACCTCAAACGGTTCAGCCTCCATCATCCCTAAGGCATCGTAGCCGTTTAAGGCATATGCAACTTCACATTCAATTTTAGACAATATCTTTATGCAATTCTGACAGATGGACAGTTCATCATCTATGACCAAGATTCGAGGGCTACGATCAATGGTCATCGTTGCCTCCCTGCTTGGTGAGCGGCAGTCTGATGGTAAAACGCGTCCCTTGCTCAAGTTTACTATCCACCTCTATTGTCCCACCATGCTGTTCAATGATGCCATGGGTTATGGCAAGTCCGAGACCGGTACCACTTTCCCTGGTGGTAAAAAAGGGATCAAAAATCTTACCCATATCTTTCTCTGAAATACCTTTGCCTGAGTCGCTGACCGTAAGTTCCACCCCGTCAGCGTCCGGAAAATAGCTGGTACCAACAGTGACTTTTCCTCCAGGGTCAGTCGCTTCAATTGCATTCAGTATCAAATTTATAAGAGCTTGCTCAATCTGGTCTTTATCCATGTTAATCGGTGGTAGATCCTCCGAGAGACTCTCCTCCACTGCCACGTCATTGAACGCCGCCTGTTTTCTGGTTAGGACCACGGATTCCGTGACAACTTTATTGAGATTATTCTTGGCCTTGACCGGCTCTGACTGCCGGGCAAAATCCAGCAGACTACTGACAATCTTGCGACAGCGCAGAGCTTCGTCCGCTATGATCTGCAATTCCTCGTAATTTGAATCCTCAGGGTCGGTCTCCTCTTGGATCAACATGGCGCTGGTTAGGATTGTTGTCAGTGGATTATTGATTTCATGGGCCACACCCGCTGCCAAGCGACCAATGGATGCCATCTTGTCGTATTGCATCATGCCCTTCTGAATACTGATATCCTTGGTGATGTCCCTGGCTATTTCAATCGCCCCAACTACCTCTCCATTGTCAATGATAGGGTAGCAGGAAATTGAATAGTAGAGTTCCTTATTGTTCTTATCCAGGTGGATATGCGTTACTCGAAAGGGTTCGCCGGTTGCGACGGTTTGCACAAGTGGACAGGGGTGTTCCTCTCCGGAACATGGAGCACTTTCATGGTGCAAGATTTCATAGCAGTATCGGCCGATGGCATCCTTTCGTTCAATACCTAGTTTGTTTGCCAGAGTTTGATTGATGTCTAGAATTCGGTAATTAGTCGCCATAACTATAACGTCTTCCTGGATGAGTTCATTGATGAGGACATTATAAATCGCCCTTGTTTCCTGAAGTTTCCTTGTTGCTTTTTGCTCAATCCTGGAAGCGAGAGTAAATTCCCAAAAAAGCGTCGCAGTTTTGTGGTTGACGGCCCGAACCGTTTCTTTCTTCTTCAACAAGATGTCTTCGTACACATCTTGCTTGCCCGTTAGTTCTATTATTAGATCGACATCGTCTCTATCAAAAAAATCGTTATAGTCGTTGGTAACGAATAGACCTTTTTCTCTGGCCTTGACCAGGCCGGGAGCATCGTCTTTGGGGTCTGCCACTGCCACTACTTTGGGAGATATCTCTCGAAAAGTATGTTTTTCGATTGAATCCATCAAGACACGGCAGCGAGTACCTCCACCCACAACAGCAATGTTCATGTTGAATCTCCAAATTGAAAAGGTTAAATCCTGCGGGCTCGCTTAGCCTGGATGTTTCATGAATTGCTGTCGCGAGACCGCGAAGATGGGCGTGCCACCGGGCAACCGCAGGGTGTTGGTTCCGAGGCGTACCTGAACGGTACGTTGCAGGGGCCGACACCCGAGGACGCCAGGAAGGACGTCCATATCCGTGGTCGCAGCAAGTGATTCATGAAATATCCAGGCTCGCCCGGATCTAATATACTACCTTAATTGAGCGATAACGCTCAATTGAAAGTTATTTATTATTCTTTACTGGAAAGAAAATTAGGCTACGCACAAAAAAAGACCTACCTGTATGAGGTAGGTCCTTCGTTAACTTCTTGGCACCGCGAGACCTAATTACCGAAAACCTCTACAGCGGTGGTTCCCAGTTCTCCCAGATTCTTCACCACCGTGATCCCGGCCTTTTCCATGGCTTCAATTTTTGCCTGGGCCGTGCCGCTGGATCCACTGATGATTGCACCGGCGTGTCCCATTCGCCGACCAGGAGGCGCGGTGAGTCCGGCTACAAAACCAATGACCGGCTTGCTCACTGAATCTACGATGAATTCAGCCGCATCCTCCTCTGCCGACCCGCCAATCTCTCCAACCATCACTATCCCACTGGTGCCGGGATCTGCCTGGAACAGTTGCAAAGCATCAATGAAGTTCGTGCCAATGATAGGATCACCACCGATGCCTATACAGGTGCTCTGACCCACGCCATTCTTGGTCAACTGATCCACCACCTCGTAGGTCAGAGTACCGCTGCGCGAGACAACCCCCACCGAACCCTCCCGGTGGATAGGTCCCGGCATTATCCCCACCTTACATTTGCCGGGTGAGATTATCCCGGGACAGTTGGGGCCAATGAGGCGCGAACCACTACTCTTGACCGCATGGTAACACTTCATCATATCCAGCACTGGTATGCCCTCGGTAATGGCCACAATCACTTCAATGGATGCAGCTGCCGCTTCCATAATGGCATCGGCTGCAAAACCTGGCGGTACAAAAATCATGGCGGCGTTGGCACCGGTCTCCTGCCTCGCCTGCTCTACTGTGTTGAATACTGGAATGCCATCCATTTCCTGTCCACCCTTGCCAGGGGTTACCCCAGCAACCACATTGGTTCCGTATTCAACACACTGACGGGTGTGGAACTGCCCCTCCTTGCCAGTGATCCCTTGAACCAGTAAACGCGTGTTCTCATCAACCAGTAT
>Ga0210140_1000026_pt1 | contig 26996 bp, 22 predicted proteins | sample China_Bullhead_C_3_FD_184858 | JGI IMG/M metagenome (GOLD analysis project Ga0210140, IMG submission 184858) | Wetland microbial communities from San Francisco Bay, California, USA, that impact long-term carbon sequestration -... | ecosystem: Environmental > Aquatic > Marine > Wetlands ...
TCAATCAACGGCAGCGCCGCCTCCTCAGCAGCTGCTAGCGCTATCTTGACAGCATCATCGATTGAGGTCATTTGCACCATCTCATTGCTCTGTAGCGCAAGGATCTCCGGCTCTAAACCGCCTATCCTGTCCATCGTCTCACGTTTTGCTCTACCATGTCGCCTATGAAGCTGCTCCCGGTAGCATTGTTTCTCACTTTTCAACACCTCCTTGTCGTCGTGATCGAAAGGACCGGCTGAAGAGGGTCTTACTGTACTATGTAATACCCAGGTAGAAAGAAATATAATAGGAAAGCAGAAAATAAAACGCCTGAACAAGGAATACATAAAACCCTCCACACAATTAAAAGTAAAGATTACTTGCCACAATCTAAACTTTTTCGGATCGAAATTAAAGTTAAGATGTGTAGTGGACACCTTCACACTTTAGGAATCATTCCCGAGTTTATATTGATAGCAGCCATCATCAGTCGCTGATGCCCTTCATATGAAAGGAAAACTCCCAATAAAAAAAGGGGTATTGGTAGAGTCTTTTCTATTTGACGCTGTCAGACATATCAGCAGCTATTAAAAATTTTATAACTTGCAAATTTTTCCAGGAATAATTATCATTACCAATAAATAAAAGCTCGCTTATTTCAATATGGTTATTAATTTCAAAATAGCAATTTATATAGGATTCTTGGTAGCAATCTTGTTTTCGGTTTTTCCTGCAATTCTTAAAAGGAAAAGCCTTAAGGAGTTTATACCAAACTTTATTCTGAGTTTTATTGGAATTATTATTCTTGTGTTTATGACTTCTCTTTTATTAGACCTACAAATGTCATCACCCGAATTTATAAACCCGCCAAAGTCATCACCTGAACGACTTAAGAGGAGAGAAGCTGGACATAGTATGGACGGCCATTTCATTTATCTAAATAGTGTGTTGATGCCTAGCAATAAGAGAAGTTAATATTTCTTGCCACAATCTACAGTTTTGTCTTACAAAATCTGACTCAATATATACTCTGTACATCTTCACACTTTAGGAACCATTCACGAGTGATGGTTCATAGCAGAAATCATCAATTGCTTATACCCGTTTGTATGAAATAAAACCCCCCGATAAAACAGGGGGTAATGGCTTAGTCTTTTCTACTTGGCACCGCCAGACATATCAGCATTACAACAAAATATCTTTACAACAAGGGATTACGAAGTCCAATATACGGTGTTTCACCTATAGTCATTTCTCGAGTATTCAATAATAAATATCTATGATTAAGAAAAAGCTTAAATACTCAAGGTTGCCAATGGTGAGGTTGCATGACTGTTTGTCATGGCTACTCTTTGTGATTCCTGCAATAGTCTAATCCTTGTCCTTTTTATTTTCACCATTCCTTTTTCATAAAATATTTACAGGGTACATTTCTATCTGGAAATAAAAATCTGGAGACCAAGAGTAACTCTAAAGTTACCGAGAATGATCTGCTGGGTATGTCAGTCAGTTCTGGATGGATTACATCGGACGGGGATTGAAATCGATGAAATGAGCCTTGATTTTTGCGGTGTCGGAAGAATTCCAATTTTTGGGTTGAGTAACTTCTATCCAGGCGTCAATATATTCGTCTGGAGCAAAATTGTGTCCATAACCTAATGGGACACTGGTAGCCATTGGAATATCGAAAGCAATTTGCAAAAAAGAGATAATAGGAAACCACCTTAAGTAAGGAGATACATCACGCCCACGGTTCGAACCGAGCCAGTCAGGACTCACATAAGCAAGATTTGTTGAGAAGAAACTCATCGGATCACTGGCATGCTGCAAATAAACAATCCGCAATAAGCCCCACCGAGCGCCATCTAATTTTGGGAACCCGTCTTGTGTCATGAAGCGAATCGCTGAGCTATCGCGGAAAACCGGACGCCACTGAGGTGAGCCATGGTTACGGTTTCGGGTGACAGAGGTCCAAATCCTGCTTAAAAAGGGAGGACCGCTCCAAAGAGCTCCTTTAATGGGGTCGGATATTGTGGTGAGTAAATCCAAGGAGTCAGCAGATCCGAGCGCACCAAGACTAAGACCGTGAAGGTAGAGATCGGGGCGCTTGTCACGCGGCAAAGTAATCCAGTAACTATAAATTGCCTTGAATAGGGCACCTGAGGCCTCGCGCGCAAGTGATGGTTCAACCAACAGCGTCAACCAACTGGGAAGGTAAGAATACTGGAGTGTCACGGTGGTAATGTCACCGGAGTGAATAAACTCAACCGAGTCCACTGCGGAGGGATCGAGCCATCCTGTGCCAGTTGAAGTGGCGATGACGACGGTAGAGCGATTAAATCCACCAACTCGTTTCATTTCGGTCAAAGCAATCTGAGCACGTTCTTCTAATGTGTCACCAGTATCGAATCCGGCATAGACCCGTATTGGTTGCATCGCCTCGCGCCCGAGAACGTTAGCAATTCCTTCCTTCGTTGGCCCTTCTAGTACAAAACGTTTTCCGTTTCTACCGATATCACGCCAAGAAATGAGCGATTGTGCGCTACCCGAGGATCTATTGTCAAGCGGTTGGTCATACTCATCGTCCAGCAGCCCGTTTATCGCGGCAAAGGACTCGTCCATGGCATGCAGTGCACCTTTAACGATCACACCGTTAACAAACGATAATAACAAGACTATAAAAACGGTCGACCCAAAGACGACAGCAATCCTTCTTGGCAGGTAGCGGTTAATTGCGTCCACCATCTTAGTCATGGCATAGATGAGCAGTCTCATAAGAAAGATGACCGACATTGCCGTGATGATAGCAATACCACACAAGGTCACGAGGTAAAATGTTTCGACCGGAGTCATCTCCATCCGCAGGCGGATGGAGTTCTGCCAGGTAATTATCTGATTGAGAGTAGCAATGGCGGTCAGGGTCAGGATGGATACCAGTGTCCAGAGCACAATCCTAGCTAAGCGTCCGCGTACATCCTCCAGCTCCATGAACTTCCAAACCCAGTGACCTAACCGACCTATGCCATAGCCAGTCGCAAACACGACACCAGATAGGACGCCCTGCACGATATGGTCACGTGGTAGAAGCGAAGGAGTCAAGGAGATGCAAAAAAATGTCAGTCCCAAGATCAGCCCAATAGTAGAGAAAGAAGCAGTAATATTGCGAAAGTACAACATGTCATTTTTCCCGGAATGGATTACAGAAATTGTTGCAGTCATATCTAAAGATGACCAAACTCAACTCTATATATGGGCTCAATAGAGTAAGAATACAATTATTTAATAAGTAGAGCAAGATAAGGTCATGTGGTGCATATTTTCCCACGGCCAGCTTGTTCTTAATTTAGGAAGAATATTTTTTTGATAGTGTTTGTCTAAAGCTTATTAAATTATTTTCTAAAGTATAGCTCATTTAAATAGAACTTAAGATAACCAGTGCAAATTAATAACAGTTTGATTATCCGAACACTTTTGAGCCTGTGTTTTAAGATTATCATCTCAGGCCGAAGGAATCGAATTACTTTTGACAGTTAACCCGGTGAGTGATGACGGCAGAGCGGATTGTATTGGCTCACTCAGATCAAAGTCCAAGGGCAGCCCGAAATCCACCAGAATTGTTGTATCGGCATATTGTAGTTTAATGAAGCTGCCGCCGACCTCATGGGCACCACGATGAACAACCAGCTTCATTTGAGCCCCAGGAAAAGACGCCTGCTTTTGGTCAGGCTTTGGTGGTTGCCTGTGGCTATGAGATCATCTTTTTCGTTATGCCACTTGTATCCTTTGACAAATCCCTTTCTGGACAACCGGGAGCATGATATCCCGCTGTGGTCCATCAAAACCTGTGATAATAAGCCGGGCCTGCGGGTAAAGATTTATTTCAGCAAAATTACGCATCCTGCTTTTGAAAAATTTCCCTTCAAGCTGGCTATAGATGTGTAGCTGCTCATTGTATCCGGCAACAATATTGGGGCCATATTGAGCAAGCAGTTTTTCGTATTTTTGCAGCTGCCCGGCAACTTTTGGCGTTTCTGTTTCTTTTGCCCGGATCTCACTGCTTTCAAAGAGCTTGACCAAACCCCTTAAACCATCTATTCGTTGAGTCGGGGCAGTGGTTGTTTCATCTATTTCAACATATCGTACCGTGCCGGAATGCAGAGTAAGGAAAAGATCCGACATCCTGCATATGAGCTTTCGTCGGGCCTTATGTCTGATTTCAAGAAGAAGGCCTCCGCTCACTTGGGCTCGTAATTGATTATTGCGAATAAGGATGAAAACATCTTTGTCGTCAACAATAGTGCGCCACCATGAGTTTTTATCTTTATATAACTCATTAAGTGCAGCTATAAATTGGGGTTTTAGTATTCTAGTAAATTTCATAAAACAGCGTATAAAATGTATATTGATTCGTATATTCTTAATTAAGAATGATTCACAACCTTCGATTGATAGAAGCAGCAATCGAAACTCGGTAATTGAAACATACAGTTTGTATTGTTCAATAGTTAAAGAGGTGAGGAATTAAATAAAACTGTGTTTACTTTCCTGCGTTTTCTCAGTTATCTTCTCCCTGACTTTTTCCTCCGAACTCCTTCATTACATGTGAAATATCCCAACCTGTATCGAGGTGGTCTTCTGTATCGCGCAATTCCGAAAGCATAAGCTGTTCCAGGTCTTCAATGCGCTGTCGTGATAAACTGATAAAATTCTTTTTGTCATGGCGGACATGTCGTAAGATATCAGTTGCTTCGACATCGTGCTGCCTGAATGTTTTGGTGGCACGTTGGGCCTGATATGACCTAAAACCCAGGGTTATAAGTGCATCAATTCCTACCTTCAGTGATGTGTCAAATGTTTCCCGATATGTATGATGCACCCCCTCGTCAAGGAGATCGAAGACTTCTGTTCTTCCGGAGGACCTGGTAAAAATAGTCAGATGCGAATAATGTTTTCTTGCCATATGCACCATATCCAGTGTCTTCTGATGATCATTAAAGGCAATTATCAATACCCGGGCCTTTTCCGCTCCCGCCGCATGGAGAAGATCCTGGCGTGAGGCGTCACCGTAAAAAACCTTGAGGCCCAGTTTCCGAAGGAGTTCCACCCGGTCAGAATCATGCTCGAGAACTGTGATTCCTACATCATTTGCCCTTAAAAGACGTCCCACAATGCTGCCGAAATTTCCAAACCCGGCAATAATGACTGGATTTTCTTCGTCGATGCTGTCTGCTTCTTTTTCCTCATTTTCATGAGTACCGAAGCGGGGCTGAATAAGTTTATCATTAATAATCAAGGCGAGAGGCGTAAGGGCCATTGAAATGGCAACCGCTCCAATAAGAGGATTTGCAACCGTATTGCTGACAACATGGTTCTGTACCGCAAAGGAAAAGAGGACAAAGGCAAATTCTCCACCCTGGGCAAGCGAGAATGAAAAAAGGACATTCTGGTCATGTTTGAATTTAAATATTATTCCAATAACCAGCAGAATGACCAGTTTAATGGTAACAAGACCGACCACAAGCATGCCTATGAGACCTGGCTTTGCGGTGATCAAACCAAAATCAATTGATGCACCCACTGCGATGAAGAACAATCCAAGAAGCAATCCCTTGAAGGGCTCGATGTCTCCCTCAAGTTCATGACGATATTCACTGTTAGCCAGAACGACCCCTGCAAGGAATGTCCCCAGGGCTGGACTTAATCCTACCTTTGCCATAAGTAGAGATATGCCGACGACCAGCAGGAGGGCCGCAGCGGTGAAAAGTTCCCTCAATCTTGTTTTGGCAACATAACGAAAAAAAGGCCGTATCAGAAAAAGTCCACCAATGATGATAAAGGCTATCACACCGGCCACCATAAGGGCTTGTGTCCAGCCCGAAAAACCTTCAACCCATGTTGTATTTCCTCCGTGGGAATCTCCGGCTTCCTGTATTGTCTTAACAGTTTTCACTGCCAATATCGGCATAATGGCAAGCATTGGGATTACAGCAATATCCTGGAACAAAAGAACTGAAAAAGCGCTCTGCCCTGCATCCGTTTTCATAAGGCCTTTCTCATTCAACGTCTGAAGAACAATTGCGGTAGATGATAGTGAAAGAGTCATTCCGACTGCCAGAGCAGCCTGAAACGAAAGCCCAAAAAATATGCCGACTGACGTAATTGCCGCAGTTGTCAGGCCAACCTGCAAGCCGCCCATACCAAGAATCGGGCCGCGGAGACGCCATAAAAGTGACGGTCTAAGTTCAAGGCCGATGAGAAAAAGCATCATCACAACGCCAAATTCGGCAAAGTGCATGACATCCTGACCTTCCTCTCCAATTAAATGAAACCCGAAAGGACCAATGGCAAAACCGGCGATGAGATAACCGAGGACCGAACCGAGCCCGAGACGCTTTGCTACAGGGACTGATATAACCGCTGCAGATAGATACACAAATGCCTGAAAAAAGAAGCCGTCTCCTTGCAATGAATTACCCTTTAAGTTTTGATTATACTTTTTAAATCAGAATTAAGCCTTTGATGCAACTTGGCCGCTTCAAGATCCACCTTGCCATCACGCAGAGATAGTATGATTTTCTGATAATCCTCTCCGTGGCTTGTTATTTCCTGTTGTGTGATATTACGGGTTCCGTGAACAATAAAAGGAGGCAGAAAATCCATTTCGCACACATAAGCAGATTGCCTTATTGGAGCTAGAAATTCAACAAGAGTGTTCCCATGAATGCCATCATGCTGGAACAGAGACTCCCTTCCTCCCGTTGTAACGACATTAAACAGAATTTTCCCTTTCAAGGCCTTTCCTGTTTTACCGTATGCCCACATATGCTGAAGAACGAGATCCATCCACTCTCTTAATATTGCCGGCACGCTGAACCAGAAAAGGGGATGATGAAAAACGATGATATCATTTTCCAGCAGCAAATTCTGTTCACGTTTTACATCTATGTGGAAATCGGGGTATGTCTCATAAAGGTCATGGAATGTTACTCCATCGAGGTCTGTGATGTACTTTATAAGATGTCTGTTTACCCTGGAATTTTGTAATGCCGGATGAGCAAAGAGAATAAGGATATTGTTTTCAAAATTTTTCATGATGGTTGGTTATGATTAAATTTGAAATGATTGGTTGCCGAACGTTTGAGCTAAGATGCGCGCTGTTCCAGTGCGTCGTTTTTCAGCGATTTGTTATGCCTTCTTGATTAATTAAATCCTACGTCTAACTCTGTTCTTGTATTGGGTGTATTCCTCACCGAAGCTGTTTTCCAGATATTGCTCCTCGCGTTCTACAACTTAAAGTTGAAAAATAAAAATAACAGAAATAATGCAGTTATATGCCACATAGAAGGAAATAACTGCAAGAATGAAGTTTTTGTCGATTGTCGCGATATCCTGTATCTCGGGATAAAGCTGCATTAAACATCCTTGCCATTGTTTTGATTTTTTGAAACGCCAATAAAGTTAATAATACTAGATATTATCTTAACTTTTTAAAAACTCAAGATAGCTTGCCACCATCTTCAGTTTTGCCAGAGAAAATCTGACATAACATGTATACCGTACATCTTCATACTTTAGGAATCATTCATGAGTGTAGATTTATAGCAATCATCAGTCGCTAATGCCTTGCATATGAAATGAAAAACCCCCTAAAACAGGGGGTAATGGATAGATGTTTTCTGCTTGACACTGTCAGACATATCAGCAGAGATTGTTAATTATTAATAATATATGTTGGTTGAAATAATTTTAACCTAATTAAAAAAAATGACTACATTAAAGTTGCGAAGTATTCTAAGGACTACAAACCTAAGGTATGGAAAAAATCCGACGAATCATAATAAAATTAATGAACGACAAGTACCGGACATTCCGCATATCCAATGGTTCTCTGGGTCACGCTCCCCATGAGGAGCCGTTTAATTCCGGTTTTCCCATGAGTGCTCATAACAATAGCCGTCATGCCAAGTTGAGTTGCTAAATCTGTAATTACCTGATGGGGTTCTCCCAATCTGACGAACGTCTCAACATGTATGCCCATCTCGGCAGCTCTTTCCTTGAATTTATTAACAACATTTTGCGCCTTCCTCTCGAGTGCCGATACAGCTGCTTGAGCAAAGGCGACAGCCTCATTGTTGACGTCAGTTTTGACCGCTGAAATTACCGCAATTCTGGCTGAGCATTTTTGAGCAATCTGTAAAGCCTCATCATAAGCAGCCTCACTGTTTGACGATCCATCCGTAGCTACTAAAATAGAATCCCACTTGTCGTTCCAGGTGAAATTTTCTGGAACGACAAGAATATTTCTTTCCGTATAACCAATAACACGTGCTGTAACGTTGCCCATTAACTCCCGCTCAAAATGATCTACCCCCTGGCGCCCCATGACAATCAGGTCACAATTTTCATCATCAGCTACAGACGAGATATGCTCATAAGGTTCGCCCTGGGCAAGGTTTGTCAAGATATGAACACCTTCATTTTGGGAAATTTCACGGGCCTCAGCCAAGAGTTCCTCACCAGGTCCTTCGATGGTCTCCTTGATGTTGCTAATACCTATCAGATCCAAATCACCGTCATAAGGTGGCACAACAGCCAGGACCTTAATCCAGCTATTGTCCTGTTTTGCTAATTTGGCGGAAAAAACCAAGGCATTCTTGGCTGTTTCCGATCCATCGTATGCTACGAGTATTTTTTTATATCTAGACATATGTAGTTTCCAATACACTCTGTTTTTCTTCGCGGCGAGCTTCCATCATCCCTTTAACCATATAAAATGAAATCAGTATTCCGGCTGAGCCAAGAGCTGTTATCAAGGCCCAGAAACTTACCGAGTTCAAAAATGCAGTAAACTGCGGGTCAAGTGCCTTCATTGCACCGACATCGGAAAGATACCCAGGGACTTTCGCACCGCGGCTGATGGCAACGATAAGCATGACTGAAGCCATAACAATTTTAATAATATGGTCCTTGACATAGGTGGTCCCTAATGCTCCAAGTTGTACGCCAACCAATGACCCGGCAAGAATAAGCAGAGTCATCCTGATATCGACCAAACCAGAGATGGCCCATTGAACAGAACCGTAGCACCCCATGATAAAGGCAACAACAAGTTCTGTCGCACTGGCGACCATTGCCGAGGCACCGATAACATAGATCATACCCGGTACACCGATAAAACCTCCGACAGCAATTGTGGCAGCCAGCATTCCTGTAGCCAGACCAACCGGAATAGTGACCCATGCAGAAATTCTGACCTTGGCAACTTTGAAATTCATCATCGGTGGAATATTAAGGTTCATCAGAGCTTTTGCCAGCTTGGGTGTCGTTGCCTCAGCCTTGCCCCTTGACAGTTTGTATGCATCACGGGCAACAATTAAGCCGACAATGACCAGAACAGCAACAAAAACAACCGAGACATACAGGTTTGATCCGGCATTGCCCCAGGTGTTCAAGATATACTTTTGCATTTTAATACCAATCTCAACACCGATAATAGCTGTTACCGCCATAACCAGGCCAAGCTTGATATCAACCTGTCCATATTTGTAACGTTTGTATGCCCCGACCATTGCCTTGGGAAACTTATGGCACATATTACTGGCAACGGCTATAGCGCCAGGTGCTCCAAGGGTCATCATTGCCGGAGTCATGACAAAAGCGCCGCCGGAACCGATAAATCCGCTTAATAACCCACCAATCAGGCCGATTAAAAGCAGGGCCCCTATCTTTTTTAAGGGTAAATCCATAAACATAATGGATATGTCACCAATAACGTTTTCACCAGCATGTTTGTCCAGGGTGACCATCACTTTTTTGTCCAGCCTGATATCTTGCATACTCATCTCGTTGTTTAAAAAGAGAGTGGTTGCTATCAGTTCATTATCTTTTACAAACTGAACTGACCTGTTGGCTTCATTTGTTTCAGTAAAATACCCTTTCAGCAGGTCTTTTGGCGGGGGGCCACCAGCAAAAGCACTGGCAACCATCGACATTATCAAGATAAAAGTAGATATTAAAATAACTGTTCGTTTCATTGTTTTTGCCTCGTATGTAAAATTATATTTTTATTTTTTTGCTTCAATTCCCAAAACACTTAAAAAATTACTGGCAAAGGCCCCGTGGATGAATGAAAATAAAAAAGCTGCTGATATCGGGTAGGCTGCGTACCATCCTCCCTTGGTAAATGTATCTGTCACCAACTTCTGATGGCCCATCAGGTAGAAATATGCAGTTGCAGAGATGCAGCCAAAAAATAGCATCGCCATAACTGGTTTCTTTTTTACTTTTACTCGGGCTTTTGTCACTTCACTTGCCTGGGTATCTTTAATAGTAATGGTTTTCATAATGTTTCACTCCTTCATTGAATTAAGTTGCAGTATCCTCTGCATTTTTTAATTTCGTTTTCTTTTGTTTCTCTAAATTCAAGGGTTTCTGTGTCAGGCCAATTATCGTTTAATTGCTGGTGGATTTTATCCGGCCAAAGGTGTAGCTATCCTGATCATCTCGCCGCATTTCTTTTGACGAGACGTTTTTAACTAATCTATTCTGTTGTCAGGGAACTTTTACTTCTCGGTATGGCTAGGCCCAAGGATGAGCCGCCATACTCATAAAAATATCAGGTATAAGCTTCTTGTGGTTGGCAGGCCTTTTCTTCACATACCAGATCGAGCTCGAAAGCTTCTTCACTGGCAATCTCCGGTTGCACAGCAGAGTCTTCGATATCGCCGTAGAGGGCCGATTTACTGAAGAAGGCATACCAGTCGTCAGCCCGCACTTTTTCCTTGCGGCTTTCCTGAACTCCAGCCCATCTAGGCTTGGCTAGAAAATTCACCAGACTAAAAAGCAAGTGAATTATCCCGATACCTATGACTGCTGTTAAAAAAATCATTTCAAATTTCATTTTTAAGCGCTCCTTTTATTAAACTGTTGCTTCTATAATTTTGACCAGGGCGTATTAATCGCCGGCAATTGAACACGTCCACTAAGTTCTTCTTTAATGCTATCATCAGGCTCAGTAAGCACGTACCGTATTCCTGCAATTTCCTTTACCACTTGATCCACAATAACCTCCCTCTCACCGATTTTTGTAAGTTGATAAAATTTGATACCAGCTCCAACGGCTTTATCTGCAAAACTGGCGGCACCAAGCTCAGAGCGTTTAATGAAATGATTTTTTTCACTTTCGTCAGGATCTCTGCGTTCCCGGCAATGCTTATCAAAGATACTTAATGCCACTATTTCACAATCAAGACGCTGGCCCATTTTTATGGCATAATCAGAAAGCTTTTGAGAAAACAGGCCATCTCCAACAACAAGTATTTTTGCGACCGCATCGCGCTGCTCAATAATTCTTGCCAGTTTCTCGGTTGCTGCCGAAGGTGATCCTGAAGCCATCTCACCGGCATCAATTGACTCCTGCTTGACTTTATTAATGTGGATATCCTCATCTTTCTTTGGGATTATTTTCAGCCATTTTGGATATGACATTCGTTTTCTCCTGGTCCCTCGTTTCGTTATATTGAAAAGAAATATGCTGTCTTTATCTACCTCTTTAGCAACCGGCATGCCAAAAGGTTGCACGAATAAAAAAACTATATATTATCAATATGTTATGAGTATTTATGGAGCAAAAAAAAACCCATCCGGAGTTGCCAAAATCATTACAATCTGTAACACCATAAAGAAGAATTAAATTTTTGATTGTTATAACAGCATGTTAGGAGGGAGCAATTGGGAGCATATTCGGGCAGGCAATATCATCAGGTTGGTCGGCATCACTTGGCTATTCCAGAAAAAAATCATGCCGACTATTTGATTTTATATGCAAAAACCTCAAGAGAACATTCTAAAAATGGGTTATCGGATTTCCAGAAACTTCTTATGTTGCATGATGAAACCATGTAACTAAATGCAACACTTCTGAAAAATTAATTTGTTAAATTGCCGCATATATCAGCACCATGTATAATGGCCTGAAATTTGCTGTTATATTTAATTAGTCAATTGTTAAAAAATGCTGCTTGCCGGAAAATCGCATTACAGCTTAATTGTATAATCAAATTATTATTTATGTTTACTCTGACTCTTGGAAAAAAGCTGGTCATCCAGCAGGTGGTACGATTCCTCATAATTACCTCCCTTTGCGCGCTTCTGCTGAACGGCTATTACAAGGTCAATTCACACTTTCTTCTCTTAAGCCATGCAAACAGCCTGGGAGAGATAGTTCTGGGCATCAGGCAACTTGAAGAAAGCTTCCTTTTAAAAGAAGAAATCGACTTCAAGAAACTGCTAAATTCAATCGATCTGGCAAAATTAAAACTTGAAAGCCTCAAAAATGAACGCAAGCGGATAAAATCAAAGGACTTGATTCAACATATGATGCAGGAGTTTGATTTATACGCCAGTGAACTGGATCTCCTGAAACACACTTTAGGTAATAACAGTTCCTCGCTAGAAATATTTCAAGTTATAAAAAGAAAAGGTGAAGACCTTAGTCTGTCCATGAACTCTCTGGTCAAAACCGAGCAAAACTACGTTAAAGGAGTTATAGAGAGCTTTGCCTGGCTTCTATTATCAATTATTGCTGTTGCCATGATAGCGGGAATTATTGAATTTTTGTGGCTGTGGGAAAAACTTTTCCTGCCTTTAAAAACCATTGCCAATGCAACTCATGATATTGCCCTGAACAAATTTGTCCCTTTTCAAGTGCGCAAAGGGAAAGATGAAATTAATAATATTTTCCGGGCGATTAACACCATGACTGTTGATTTGGAAAAACAGCGTAAGAGTCTTGTTGAGGCGCAGAAATTATCCTCGATCGGTACTCTGGCCGCCGGTACAGCTCACCAGCTGAACAATCCGTTAAATAATATTTCCACATCCTGTCAGATAGCAATTGATGAAATAGAAAATATCAGTGATCCTGAATTTATCAAGGAACTGCTGATTGATATTGAGCAAGAGGTGCAACGTGCCAGCGATACAGTCAAAGGCCTTCTCGAATTTTCAAGGACCCATCAATTTAACTTGGCGCCGGTTGATCTGAGGGAAGTGACCAATAAAGTCCTGCGCCTAATTGCTGGAGAAATCCCCTCCGGTATAGCGGTTGAACAAACCGTCCCTTCGCACATTACCTTGCTTCTGGATTCCCAAAAAATGACCGAGGCTCTGTTGAATATAGTGACCAACAGCATGCAAGCAATTGATAAACACCCTGGAAATGTTTTGATAACGGCCCAAGCATTACCGGAGGAAGACAAGGTTGTTGTCCAGGTAAAGGACAATGGCAAAGGAATACCACCAAAGAATGTGCAGAGTATTTTTGACCCATTTTTTTCTACGAAGAATTCCAAAGAGGGTACAGGTCTCGGCCTTTCTGTTGCATATGGGATTATTAAGAAGCATAATGGTTCCATCTCGGTTGAAAGTGAAGTTGCCTGCGGCACAGTATTTACTATTACTTTGCCCTGGCATAAAGAACTGCAAAATTTTTAAAATGCTCACGGTTACCTGTTAAATGACGAATGCCAATCAATATAAAATCCTGGTTGTTGATGATGAAAGAATCAGCCTAAAGAACATTTGCCACGTACTGGAAAAGGAAGGCCATAAAACTGTACAGGCAAATTCCGGTAGTGAGGCTATCAAGGAACTGGGCAATTTACCTTTCGACCTTGTGATTACAGACCTGAAAATGGATGACATTGACGGATTTCAGGTCATGGAAACGACTAAGCAACTCCAGCCTGAAACAGAAGTTATCATTGTCACAGGCTACGCCACTGTAAATTCGGCAGTTGAGGCCATGGCCAAGGGTGCTTTTTATTATATTCCTAAACCGATAAACTTGAAGCAGCTCAAAGAAATTATCCATAGCGCCCTTGAAAAATCTCTTTTTAGAAAAGAGTTCAAAAAGCTTAAAAGTACAGGGAATATTCAGTCTGGCGCCACACAGTTCATCGGGCAAAACAAAAATATCCTCCAGTTAAAGGATACCATTGCCCAGGTGGCTCAACTCGACTGTAATGTTTTGGTAACCGGAGAAACTGGGACCGGTAAAGAACTTGTCGCCAGAATTATCCACGAACTAAGTCCCAGAGCCAACAAACGATTTCTTGCGATAAATTGTGCTGCCCTGACCGAAGAATTGATGCTTAACGAATTGTTTGGTCATGAAAAGGACGCCTTCACCGGGGCAAGCAAGGCCAAAAAGGGGCTTTTAGAGTCTGCAGAAGGGGGCGTTGTACTTCTCGATGAGGTTGGAGAGACGCCCCTGCAAATGCAGGTCAAGCTTCTGCGGGCTTTGCAGGAAAAAAGTATTTTCCGGGTGGGAGGGACCCAGGAAATTCCCATTGACATCCGAATTATTGCTGCGACAAACAGGGATCTGAAAGAAGAGGTTCTGCATAAAACATTCAGGCAGGATCTTTATTACAGGCTAAATGTGTTTTCTCTCCATATTCCCGCCCTGCGGGATCGCCGGGACGATATCCCCGCCCTCATCCGCTACTTTTTAACTAAGTATCCAAGCCTTGACCACCAGACAAAAAACATGAGCAATGAGGCCGTTGCCGTACTGATGGATTACGACTTCCCCGGTAATGTGCGAGAATTGGAAAATATTATTGAACGTACCCTTGCCACTTGCAACGAGTCCGAAATCAAGCCTGGTCACTTACCTGAAGAAGTAATTACACATGTAGAGCCATTGTTACAAAGTGCTCCCACACTTGATGTCCCGTTGGAAAGTTTAAAAAACACGGAACAGCAGCATATCCTTTTTGTATTACGACAAGCCAACGGAAATCAATCAAAAGCCGCAGAAATCCTGGGAATCTCCAGGGTTTCCTTATGGCGAAAATTGAAGAAATACCAGGATGAAGGGATTGACATCAACCAGTACGTGAGTACCTGGAAGTGAATTTTAATAATTAACTTAGTCGGCGTTGTATTTGAGGGGGAGTAAAATCCAGATGCCTTGCCACCATCTAGGGTTTTGTCATACAAAATCTGATTCAAAGTGTCTAGCGTAAACCTTGCACTTTCAGGAATAATTCACGACTGTAAATTGATAGCAGATATTGATAATTTTGATACAAAAAAAGTAGGGCCATTTCTAACCCTACTTTTCACTCTTTCATACTGTATTATGGTGTATACCAAATCGGTGAGGTGTAAGCCCGCTCCTGGTGGATCAATTTCGCCTCTTTCGGAACTTCTGCACCGAGTCGCACTTTGTCATACAGCACCCAGCGTGGGGTCGGTATCTCTATAACACGGGCATAATAAAAAGCTTTCAGGGATGGATCGAAATCTGGATCAATCCAGACAGCAGCCAACTCAGAGGCACCGATAGTGTTAGTCCAGTTCGCAGCTTCCACATCTACTGTATTACCAACCGGCGTCTTGCAGCGTCCGTCGGTTTCGATCGTCCGACCATCGGAAACAGCTACGTCATAAATCTTTTCGTGGGTCTTGCCATTTTTGTCAAGCCAGCCCTTAATTATCTGTATCCGATCGAGATTGGCACCAATAGGATCTCGCAGTGCATAAACCATGAAAGAAGGAGATTTGTCTTCTGGGGCTTTGGTCAGATCTCCGCCCATGGGTACACCTTTTTCGTAACCTATGAAGGCCGGGGCACGGCTGCGCAGATCATTGTCACTAAACTCCCAACCGCCGAAAAAACGAACCCCAATACGCGGTCCAGTGGTGGCATAGGTTTCTTTTCGCTCCATGGCATCAAAAATCGCCTCACGCGTGTTCTCCATAGCCCAGACAGCCTGGTAGCCTGAGGCGGCAAGTTCATAGCCTTCAATTGCGCCAAGTTTGGATTTGACGAAAGGATGGGCTATCCGTGTAGCGGAAGGTTCGGCGCTGGTCGATTTTCCAAAAAAGTTATCCTCCTCGGCCGTGGCCAGACCGGTATGGCTGTCTGTTGCACCAACCATACCGAACTTGTATGGATTAGTTCCAAGCTTCTCTTCTAGGGCTAGACCGCTCTTCAGCGCTTCGCGAGCATATTCCCGCTGCAGCATGTCGTCATTCTTGAGTTCCGTGAGATCCAGGTTACCCTTGTCCAAGGTTTCATAGTCGGCAAACTCATCGGTGGGCGATAAGGCCGGATGTGCCTCGCCGTCACCTTTTATCTGGGTAACCTCGTAGAGTGGTTCCCACTTGGCACGCAGTTCCACATAGTTCTTGTCGACCTTACCACCAGCATAGGTATTCACAAAGGGGAACATCCAGCCGTTTGAGAGGTTGCCGTTATGGGAAATTGCGAGTGCCTGGCCGTTGGTTTTAGTCTCGTAGTCCGCCAACCACTGATAGAGGTCCAGCGGGTCTTGAGTTCCCATAGGAGGTTGAGTGGTCAGCGGGATTACCTGACTTGCCCGTCTTCTGTCATCTCTGAGGATAACATTACGATGCAGGTTGAATCCTTTGGGAACCGATGTCCATTCAAAACCAATCAGAGCAGTAAATCGTCCAGGTTCATTGTAGCGATCAGCGGTTTTTATAATATCATCCCAGACACTGTTGAAAATCTTCGAGCCGGGAGAATAGTCTTTGAGGAGTTGTTCGGGAATTTTCATCTGCGAGAAATGGGTGATCAGGTCGAAGGCGGCCTTGCCCGCAGCCTCGCCGCCCTTTTGAAAACCTTCTGACCATTCCTTGCCCTTTGGAACTGCCATTATATTAGGCGCCCCACGTTGGATGTCAAATGCGATTCCCATCATGTCGGAATGGTCCGCGATCACGATCCAGTCGAGCGGCCGACCCAGTTTGACCGGCAGGCCGGTTGAAGACTTTACTTCTTCACCCCGCGCTAAACGATATGCATCCTCGTGATTAAGGACACAGCCGAACAACCCGGCATCGAGTGACAGCCCTGTGTGAAGGTGAGTCTCGCCCCAATACACTCGACTTGGGAAGGAACGTTGGGCATAGGGTGAATAGGTCTTGCCGGGATAGAGTTTGCCGATGGTTTTGGGGTCGGGACTGCCAATGTCAGAGGCAAGGCTCACGCAAGGCATTATCAACGTGATAACAGCGGCAGCCAGTAGCAATTGGTTTATTTTACTTTTTAAATGAGCTGTTTTATACATAGCACCCCTCCTATAAAAAATTTCATTAGATAATTGGCTTAGTTCCTCAATTCAGGTCATCATCTTTATAATATTTCGTTCCTTTTCCTGTCAGTTCCACAGCGAGCCCGTCGTCGGCCAGCTGATACATCCATACTCCCGGTGATACTGACATCGCTCCTGCAAAAGCTCCTCCTTCTTCACCCATCTTAGCAGCAGCAGTAGCTTGGCCACCGAACTCCCATCCGGAATTGACAAACGAATCAACATGGCTCTGCTTATCAAAAACAAAAATGACGCTGAATTTTTTGATGCCCATTCCAAGTCCTGCCTGGGCTTCTATCATTCTCATAAAAACTTCCTTGTTGTTTTTCTTATCAAAGAGAATGCCTTTACCGGTACCACCTCCGACAACAAGTATCTTTGTTCCGAAGTTGTTAAAAACAGCATATCCGGCTGATTTAGATATGGCCGACTTTGCTCCGGGCTGGAGCTTATAGAGCCTGCTGAGCGTTTCATTCACCATTTTACGAATATCGGCTTTCTCCTGTTTGCCCTCTTCCTGTTTTTCCGCCTCGGTTTTATCCTTGCCGAAAAGAGCATAAGCGTTGTTGTTGATATTGAATACCAAAGCAAACGCAACTACCATAAGCAGAAATTGGATTCCTTTTTTCATCTTTTCCCTCCTTGACTTAAAAATTAAAAAACCGAGCCATCCTTAATTGGACAACTCGGCTTCGATGTAACTTACAGCCTAGTTATCTCAGAACTGTGGCTTTACGTTACTATTAAATTTCCCTAATGAACCCTGATTTACCTAAGGTCATATATAAAAATAGGGAGGGAGTCAACCAAAACAGGCATTTTGGAGTTATTATCGACAGGAATCTAGAGAGTCAGCCCTGGGAATTAACCGCTAAAAATGCTTCCGTACACTGTGGGCTATCTATAAAACCATACGGAATCCCGAAAAAGGCGGAGGGGGGTCGAATATCTTGAACTACCATACTAAATGTGGATATAAATTATTAAAAAGAATTAATTAGAAGATAGGAATAAAGATTCAGGAAAAATTACAAGGAAAAATTCATTGACTGTGGGGAATACTGTGGGGAACAAGAAAAGAAACCAAAGAAAAAGGGACTCAGCAAAATCGCTGAATCCCTTTTCCCTACTGCTGGCGGGGCCGACGAGACTCGAACTCGCGACCTCCGGCGTGACAGGCCGGCGTTCTAACCAAACTGAACTACGACCCCGCAATATTATTGAAAATTGAACATTAAAATTTTCTGTCAATCGTCGTTTTGTCTCGTTAAACGACAATCTTCAATTTTCACTGTCAATGGTGGGCGGAACAGGGCTTGAACCTGTGACCCCCGGCTTGTAAGGCCGATGCTCTCCCAACTGAGCTACCCGCCCTCCTTAATAGAAGAGTTTTAATAACAGTTAGACCTTGATGAAGTCAAGCAAAAAACTATGGTAAAAGTCGTTATTTCTTAATGGGGAATATTATGTACTGATGCAGTAATATCGGCACTCACAGACTCAATTGGAACTTCAGTGAAAAGCGCTGTACCTGCCTTGAGCACCAATGCTTTCTGCAACACTTCGTCCATGTGTTCGACCAGTTCTATCTTCAATAATTTACGCACACGTATCGGCACTTCTTTCAGGTTGCGCTCATTCTCCCTGGGTATCAAAACATGTTTGATGTTGCCCCGCCTCGCTGCCAGCAGTTTTTCAGTCAGGCCACCTATGGGAAGTACCCTGCCCCGCAACGTAATTTCCCCGGTCATGGCAATATCACGCCGGACAGGAATCTTTAATAAAGCCGAAACCAAGGAGGTTGCCATGGTGATTCCTGCAGAAGGACCATCCTTGGGAATTGCCCCTTCTGGAACATGGACATGGATATCCAGTTTCTGGTAAAAATCCGGTAGCAAGCCAAGGCGCAGGGCCCTGGAACGCACATAGCTCAGGGCTGCCTGGGCAGACTCCTGCATGACATCCCCCAATTTTCCGGTAATAGTCAGTTTGCCCTTACCCGGCATAAGAGTCGTTTCAATCTGCAGCAGTTCACCGCCCACCTCTGTCCAGGCAAGTCCTGTTGACAGACCCACTTCGTCTTTTTCCTCTGCCAGGCCAAAACGAAATCTCGGAATGCCAAGATACCTGTGGATTGTTTTTGCAGTGATCCTGAACTTTTTGTCTGTCTCGTTTTTCTTCAATTTTTCCCGTGCCACCTTACGGCACACAGAAGCAATATTACGTTCAAGATTACGGACGCCTGCCTCCCTGGTATATCTTCTGGTAATCTCCAGGATGCTTCTTTCGTTAAATGTGATATCATCAGGTTTGAAACCGTTTGCTTCAAGCTGTTTCGGGATAAGGAATCCCTGGGCTATTTTGAGCTTATCCTCTTCGGTGTAACCATCGAGCTTGATAATCTCCATACGGTCCTGCAATGGAGGTGGTATAGAATGCAGGTTATTGGCCGTGGTCACAAAGAATATGTCTGAAAGGTCATAATCCAGGTCGAGATAGTGATCATTGAACGAATGGTTCTGTTCCGGATCAAGGACCTCAAGAAGGGCTGACGCCGGGTCACCCCGAAAGTCCATGCTCATCTTGTCGACCTCATCAAGACAGAAAAGGGGATTTATGACCTTGGCCTTCTGCATTGATTGCAGAATTTTACCCGGCAAGGCCCCGATATAGGTCCGCCGATGCCCCCTTATTTCCGCCTCATCCCGGACACCGCCCAGTGAAAGCCGGATATATTTCCGCTCCATTGCCCGGGCAATGGATTTGCACAGGGATGTCTTGCCAACACCAGGAGGTCCGACCAGGCAGAGAATCGGGCCCTTTATCTTTTTAACCTGAGCCTGCACTGCCAGGTATTCAATGATTCTTTCCTTGGGTTTTATGAGACCGTAATGGTCTTCTTCAAGGATTGCCTCAGCTTGGTTTATATCAATTTTTGACTTGGTTTTCTCATACCAGGGCAGGTTGAGAATGGTGTCAATGTAATTTCTGACAACAGTCGCTTCAGCAGACATGGGCTGCATGAATTTCAATTTCTTGAATTCCTGCGTAACCTTGGCAGAAACATGCTTGGGGAGTTTTTTGTTCTCAATTGCCTTTTCGAGTTCCGCCAGCCCGCTGCCGTCTTCTTCACCACCACCCATTTCCTGCTGGATCACCCGCATTTGCTCATTGAGATAGTAATCCTTCTGGGTTTTTTCCATCTTGTTTTTAACACGCGTCCGAATTGTCTGCTCAAGCTTGGCAATCTCAATTTCCCGCTGAATAAATTCAAGGGTTGACTTGAGGCGTTCAAGAACAGAAAAAACTTCCAAGATTACCTGTTTTTCTTTAGTCTGCAGCGGCAGATGGGAAACACAGACATCAACAAAACGCGATGGATCCGTTATTGCACCAAGGGATTTCAACACCTCTTTAGGTATTTTCTTGTTTGTCTTGATGTATTCCTCAAAGGCCGCACGTATCTCCCGCATATAGGCAATTATTTCAGAGCCATCATCGTCTGTTTCAGGAGCCTCTTCGATGACAGCGGCCATGAAATTGGGCTGGGGTTGAAAGGCAATTATCCTGCCTCGTCTCTTGCCCTCTACAAGAGCCTTGATGGTTCCGTCCGGCAACCGCAGCAATTGCATGACAACCGCAATGGTTCCAACAGAATGCAGTGATTCCGGTTGAGGTTCATCCTCATTGGCATCCCACTGAGTAACCAGGAAGATTTCGGTTTTCTTGGACATTGCATTTTCAAGGGCCTTAATGGATTTCTGGCGTCCGACAACCAACGGAGCCACCATATGGGGAAATACCACAATGTCACGCAGCGGCATTAATGGATATATCTTGTTTTCTTTTTCTGATTCAATCATAGCTAACTTTATACTGTTTTATGCGCTTTTCTTTTTTTCCGAATTATCATAAAGGACCACCGGGTAGTCTCCATTTACAATTACCTGTTCGCTGATGACACACTCCCGCGCAGCAGGTTCCGAAGGAAGCTCAAACATGACATCCAGCATGGCTGTTTCCATAACGGAACGAAGTCCGCGGGCACCAGCCTGCCGCTTCAAAGCTTCACGGGCAATTGCCAGCAGGGCACCTTCCGTGAAACGCAGACGGATGTTATCAAATTCAAAAAGTTTTTCATACTGCTTGGTCAAAGCGTTTTTAGGCTCACGCAGTATGCGGACAAGATCATCCTCGTTGAGTTCCTTCATGGTGGCAATTACCGGCAGCCGGCCCATTAATTCCGGAATCAAACCGAAATGCAGAAGATCTTCAGACCGCACCAGGACAAGATAATCACCAACATTCTTTTCCGCAGTACTGACGACCTTGGCACCAAAACCCATAGATTTTGTTCCGGTTCGCTTTTTGATCACTCTGTCAAGCCCGACAAAGGCACCGCCACAGATAAAAAGGATGTTGCTGGTATCTATTTTCACTAATTCCTGCTGCGGATGCTTGCGTCCGCCTTTGGGGGGTACGCTCGCTATGGTGCCCTCAATAATTTTAAGAAGAGCCTGCTGCACACCCTCTCCCGAAACATCGCGAGTAATTGAGGGGCTGTCGGTCTTACGGGCTATTTTATCAATTTCATCAATATAGATAATACCGCGGCTTGCTTTCTTGACATCATAATCGGCTGCCTGCAAAAGGCTGACCAGGATGTTCTCGACATCTTCGCCAACATACCCGGCTTCAGTAAGAGTGGTGGCATCGGCCATGGTAAAAGGGACATTGAGAATCTTGGCCAGGGTCTGGGCCATCAGAGTTTTGCCACTGCCTGTCGGACCGATGAGAATGATATTGCTCTTCTGGAGCTCTACCTGATTCTCTTCACCCCGGTTCAAAGCATCGATACGCTTGAAATGATTATGTACAGCTACAGAAAGAACCCGCTTTGCATATTCCTGGCCTATTACATAGTCATCGAGATGATTTTTGATTTCTATGGGCTTTAAGACCGCAGGTTTTTCCTGGGTACCACTCTCGTCAGGAGTTGTCCCCTCTAAAACTATCTCATTACACAATTCAATACATTCATCACAGATGTAAACAGCAGGGCCTGCGATCAGCTTGGCAACATCCTCCTGACTTTTCCCACAAAAGGAACAATAACAGGTAGAATCATTATCGCTGTGCTTCTTTGTCACTATTCTGTCTCCTCATCAATTTTTGCCCTTTTTTCGAGAACCCTGTCTATTATACCATACTTTTTAGCTTCTTCAGCACTCATAAAATAATCACGCTCGGTATCCTTCTTGATCTTGCGGATATTCTGGCCCGTATGTTGAGCAAGTATCTTGTTCAAATCACTACGCATTCGCAAAATTTCCTGGGCATGGATATCAATGTCCGTAGCCTGTCCCTGAAAACCTCCCATAGGTTGATGAATAAGAATCCTCGCATTCGGCAGAGCGTAACGTTTACCCTTGGTGCCTGCAGCAAGCAGAAGAGCTCCCATGCTGGCAGCCTGTCCCATGCAGAGGGTAACAATATCGCAGCGGACATAGCGCATTGTGTCATAAATTGCCAATCCGGCTGTGACTACACCGCCGGGAGAATTTACATAAAAGGTAATATCCTTATCCGGGTCTTCTGCTTCAAGAAAAAGCATCTGGGCAATAACAAGGCTTGCAATCTCGTCTGTGACCGGTGTTCCCAAAAAGATGATGCGCTCCTTTAAAAGTCTCGAATATATGTCATAAGCCCTTTCTCCGCGAGGACTCTGTTCCACTACCATGGGAATAAGGTTCATACCTATTCTCCTGCTGTTTCTTTGTTGTCATTGCCTTCCTCAGCCGTTTCAGATCCGACTTTAAAAGATTTCTTGGCCTCATTTTTCTCTTCTGCATCAACCGGGATATACTTTGCTTCGTTACGGAGAAACTTCAATATCTTCTCGTTTAAAAGCTCGTTCATAAAGGGCAGCATATCATCACGGTTCTTGAAATATCCCTTAACCTCCGAAACAGTCATATTGTATTGTTTTGCAATCCTGGCAAAACCGTTATTTAAATCTTCATCCAGAACTTTTATCTCTTCCTGCTCAGCAATCTTTTTCAGGATGAAATCGCCGCGCACCCTTTTGACTGCGGTTTCACGATAGCGCTCTTCAGTTTCGGCCCGATTGATGCCTGCGGCTTCAAGAGATAAACCTCCACGCTGAAGGGTCTCTTCTGTTTGTTTAATGTATTCATTAATTTCATATTGCACAAGGCGTGAAGGAACTTCAAATTGATTCGCCGCAAGCAGCTTCTGCATTATCCGGTCGGAAATATCTCCCTCCAGGGCTTGTTCCTTTTCGGCGAGGATCTTTTCCTTAATATGCTGACGCAAAGCTGAAAGCGAATCAAAGTCTTCTCCGACATCCCTGGCAAACTCATCATCAAGCTCCGGCAATACGCGTTCCTTAATGTCATTTATCCTGACTTTGAATTCTATTTTCTTGCCTGCCAAAAGCGGGTTGGGTGAATCAGCGTCAAAATCAACCTCAACTGATGCTTCCTCCCCTTTTTGCATACCAATAAGTTTATTCTCAAATTCCTGTCCATGCCGCCCTGTGCCAACATCCACATTGACATTTTCCCCATGCACCTGCTTTAACTGCTCCCCTTCATGAAAGCCGTCAAAATCAGCTATAACAATATCTCTTTCCTGAACAGCACGGTCTTCAACACTGCGTAACGGCGCAACTTCCCTGCGCAGTCCATCAATTGCTGAGTCAATCTCTGCATCAGTGACAGTGATTTTCTCTTTTTCGATATCCATTCCTTTATAATCCTGTAATTTAAACTGAGGACGGGTATCAACTTCAGCTTCATAGGAGAAGCTGCCATCCTCTTCAAAGACAGGTGTTTTTATCTCTGGATGGGCGACCACATCAAGTTTTTCTTTTTCAACGGCATCAAAATATGTCGCCTGGACAAGTTTTTCAGCCACTTCTGCGCGCACCTGATGCCCATAGGTTTGTTCAAGAATATGACGTGGGACCTTGCCCCGCCTGAATCCCTTTACTCTGGCCTCATTTTTGATCTTGCGGAATCCAGCATCAAGTTCTTTAGTTACTTCCTCTTCCGGAAGCACAATTTTCAATTTTTTGGTCAGAACTCCAACCTCGTTCACAGTCACCTGCATCAAACACCTTCCTTTTTCCTGATAATGTTAATTTTTAACTTATGTATATTTCCTTTTCTCGATGAAAAAAAGTTATTTCTGAAAGCGAACACGGAGATCCTATCCCAAAAGGTCCTACAGTCATAAACCGGATCTTATAAAAATCAATTGATTCCTTGTGTAATAATTAGCGGCAAGAAGCTTTTATGAGGCCAACATCCTTACCTGACCTGGTGCGAGAGGGGGGAGTTGAACCCCCATGCACGCTAGTGCGCTGGATCCTAAATCCAGTGCGTCTACCAGTTCCGCCACTCTCGCTTTAACATTAAATTATTAACCAATTTAGTATTCTCAGTCAAGGTTGACACAGTTTTAAAATGAAGCCCCATACTGTAGCATACTGCAGACCAAATCGTCCTCGCCAGGTATAAATTGGGCCTGCCGCTTAACCCGCTTTTGTGTTTTAAAAAGAAGTGAACTATTCATTATTCAAAGTTATCGATTGCCTGGTACGCTTCAGTTTGCTTCGCATCTGTTTGGCTTCTATTCTTTTTTTTATTGACCCGATACTTGGTTTTGTTCTGTGGCGTGTTTTTATTCTCTGGGCTGATTTTGCAACAAGTTCAGCAAGACGACTTAGAGCATCTTTGCGGTTCTGATCCTGTGACCTGAAACGGTTAGCATTGATTATGAGGATGCCCCGAGCATTAATGCGGTTTTTTGCTATTTGCCGCAACCGGAGCCGGACGTTTTCGGGCAAGGAAGCAGAATGTTGCACATCAAATCGCAGCTGCACTGCCGTGGCAGCCTTATTGACATGTTGTCCGCCAGGGCCTGGAGAACGAATAAACTTGAAATGAATTTCACTTTCATCAAGCTCAATAGCATCTGTTATGCGTACCATCACATTTCACAAACCAGCTGTTACTAATGGTTTGAACTAGGTTAGTCCGTATTTTTCCTTTAATTTTTGCTGTACATGCTCCGGGACGAGACCGCTCACATCCCCACCGTGCTGGGCGGCATCCTTGATAATGCTGGAACTTATAAATATCCAGCGAAAGCCTGTCATGAGGAATACGGTTTCAACATGCCGCTCCAGCCTTCTGTTCATTAGGGCGAGCTGAAACTCGTACTCAAAGTCGGAAACAGCCCGTAAGCCTCTGACAATGGATTTTGCTCCTTTATTAAAAGCATATTCCACCAGAAGACCAGACACTGCCTCAATTTCTATCTTCTTGTTGGTCCCCATGAAGCAGTCCTGAATCATCTGCAACCGCTCCTCCAGGGTAAAAAGCGGAGTTTTGCTCGGGTGTCTTGCCACGGCAACAATAACTCGATCAAACAATTCAAGGGCCCTATTGATAATATCCAGATGACCCATGGTTATTGGATCAAAAGTTCCCGGATAAACAACTATTCTTTCATTGTTCCCGCTCATGGAGCTTCTCTCCTTCTAGATGGATTTCTGCAATAATTTACTTTGTCGATAGAACCAGAAACCGGTTTCACCGTAGCGCCTTTGGTCGGCAAGGGTAAGTCCTGCAACCTGTACCGGCAGTTCCATGAAAGCATCCTCTTCAACAACAACTAATGCTCCCGGAAAAAGAAGCTCAGACTCTGCCAGCTTTAGCAGCATATCAACAGACAACCCTTTCCGGTAAGGTGGATCAACAAATACAATGGAAAAAGTTGTCCCGGGTATTTTTTTTACTAAATAAGAAAGGCCTTTCGATAGATCCCATTTATAAACGAGAGTTCTATCAGAAAAGCCGCATAATTCAATATTCTTGTTTATTAACTGGACAGCCTGCTGACTTTTGTCAACAAAAACAGCCTGCTCGGCAGAGCGGCTCAACGCTTCCAGGCCAAGTGCACCGGTCCCGGCATAGAGGTCAAGAACAGTAGCATTTTCAACCTCACTGCCAATGATATTGAAAAGGGCCTCTCGGGCCCTGTCTGCAGTGGGACGAATGAGTTGGCTGGAATATTTTGCAGTACTTTTTGAAAGTGCCTGCAAGCGCCGCCCTCTTGCCCTGCCCCCAATTATCCGCAATTACAAATAATCCCTTGCAACTATTTCAGCTATCTGCACTGTATTTAATGCAGCTCCCTTCAAAATGTTGTCGGCGACAACCCAGAGATTTATTCCGTTTTCTATGGATTCATCCTCGCGTATCCTGCCTACAAGCGTTTCAAACTTACCGGCACAATCCAAAGCCAGAGGATAGATGTTGAGACCAGGATCATCAACAAGCTTTACTCCAGGAGCAATTGCAAGAAGTTCTTTAACTGCGGCAGCAGATATCTTTTTGTCCGTCTCAATATTTATGGACTCTGAATGGCCATAAAATACAGGAACCCTTACCGTAGTTGCAGTAACCCCTATGGATGGGTCCTCAAATATCTTGCGGGTCTCATTCACCATTTTCATCTCTTCCTTGGTATAGCCGTTCGCCAGGAAAGAATCAATATGGGGCAGACAATTAAAGGCAATCTGATGAGGATAGACATTGTTCTGTACCGGCTCACCGGCCGTATACGCCCTCACCTGCGCCTCAAGTTCTGCAATTGCCTTTGCACCGGTACCGGAAACCGCCTGGTAAGTCGAGACAACTATACGTTTAATCTTGGCCTTGTCATGAATCGGTTTTAATGCTACAAGCATCTGGATGGTAGAGCAGTTTGGATTGGCAATTATTCCCCTGTTTGTATACATGGCAATGGCATGCGGATTTACCTCAGGAACTACAAGGGGAATGTCAACATCCATGC